>VFQO010005245.1_pt1 | contig 52191 bp, 82 predicted proteins | sample 3512331 | NCBI WGS metagenome assembly VFQO01 (sample SAMN10412371, study PRJNA504923) | tailings metagenome | isolation source: Replicate 3 from Balatoc abandoned mine | place: Philippines: Itogon, Benguet | collected 2017-08-28 | reverse complement strand
CAGCGGCAGCAGCGGCAGCAGCGGCAGCAGCGGCAGCAGCGGCAGCAGCGGCAGCGCTGACCTGGCAGCCGCCGGTCCCGGCAGCAGCAGCGGCGGGGCATCGTTGGCGGCAGTGTGCACCTTTGTCAAAGTGGCAGGGCGGGCTCTGCAAGAGGAGCAGGCCGCAGCAGCCGGAGGGCAGGGCACAGCTGCCGCCCCTCCGCCGCCGCCGCTGCTGAGCAGCTGCAGCAGCTGGGCGGTGCGGGCAGCAGACCGGTTACTGCCCCAGCAGGCAGCGCAAGTGGCAGCTGCAGCGCTGGCCAGCGTGCGCTTGCGGCAGCTGCTCGCACCCAAAGCCACCCCCAGCCTGGGCCTGGCGGCGGCACTGTGGCTCAATGCCGCCGCGCTGCTGCTGGGCGGCAGCGCGCTGGGTGTGGTGCTGCTCAGCCGGGTGCTGGGCCATGCTGTGGGCGGCCTGTGCCGAGCCAACATCTCTATGGCAGGCTTCTTTGGGCTGGTGCCAGAGTGCACCCCAGCCTACCGCCCGCCGCCGCCCTGGCTGGTCGGCATCATCAGCGCCTGCTCCCTGGCAGTCGTGTGGGAGTGGAACCATCGCAGCGGGCGGGGCGGGGCGCTGCGCCTGCTGCTGCGGCTGGACGCCGCCGCCCCCCGCCTGCTGCTCCAGCTGTACAGCGTGGCATTCCTGCTGGCCGCCAACATGCTGCTGCTGGCGCTGGTCTTCAACTTGGGGGCCATCTGGGCGGCCTGGCTGCGGCTCAGCGACCCTCCAGGCCACGAAGCAGCTTGGCTGCACCCAGCACCATAGCTGCCAGGCCGGCTGCGCCTGCCGCCGCAGCGGTGAGACTGCTGCACCCGCTGCCATAGTTGATACTGGCTGCACCGCACTGCACATTCATCACAGCACTGATGATGCCCTGTCTTGCAAATGACAAAATGCACGTAGTTGAATGTTGCACAGATCTGTGGAATGAAACACGCAGATAGCAAGCAGCAGCAGCATCTGCAGTACTGCTGAGCAGCAGCAGCCGGAGACGAGGTCCGTCAGCCCTTTGGCGGCCGCTTCGGCACTGCCTCTCCCCCTGCTGCTGCTTGCCCTGCTGCTGCTTTTCTTGCTGCTGCTGCTGCCGCGGCCGCCGCTGCTGCTTTGACAACTGCAGCCGCCGCCGAACAGGTGTGTATGTGCGCAAATCCGTAGCCCAGGTTGAGCAGGCTGGCTTCGTGCATGGCTTTGGAGGCGGTGGCAGTGCCATCCGACAGGAACAGCACTCGGTAGTTTTTGGTGAAGGCAGACCTACCAGAGGGGATGAAAGGGGGAGCAGCAGTGTTCGTATGCTTCAGCAGAACCCGCCACTCAGCACAGGTCTGCGCTGCAAGAATGCAATGCCGGCAGGCGGCACCCGAGTGCAAACACAGCAGTAGAGCGGCAGCAGCGCCAGCAAGGTGCAACCACCCACCGTGCCGTGGTTTCGCAGCACAGGTTTGTCATCACTCCACCGACGATCACGGTGTCGCAGCCGTGCCGCTGCAGCAGATCCTGCAGCTCAGTGCCCTGCGGCATGGAAGGTGGTCCACAGCGCAGTGTTATGCCCATTGCTGGCGCCCCTCTTGACGCGCACTATGCCGCCAAGCAACATCAAATGTCCACAGGGGGAGGGCTTGCACCTCGGGAGCATGCAGCCGGCCGGCCCATTCCTTCTGCCAAGCAATCCTGACCTGGAAGGCATCGTAGGTTCGCTTGGATGTGATGACATGATCCCCCGGCTCCCTGTGCAGCTCCGGCAGCAGCTGCCAGGCGGGCGAGCCATATCTGGCGGTGATCAGCAGAGGGCACAGAGGAAAACCGGGTGAGGCGTCGATGCAGGGGGCTCCTGCAGTGAGCGGCACGCATGTACTGTGCCGCACGCTGTGCACAAAGTGCATGCTTGCCGAGCACGCTGCAACGAGAGCTGCCTGCCCCAGGCTGCTGCAACTCACCGTATGCTGCCCTGCGCACTCCACCAGTTGACCAGCACGCTGGGGCTTGGATCTCGCAAGTCGCTGTCTGGGTGGCCGTGCTGCGGGGTAGTGCATGGTTGGCACGCTGGGAAGCAATGTGATGTGGCTCACAAATGTCACATGATCACACCAGGCAGCTGGGAAGTGCATATCCCTGCAAAGCTCAAAGCATGGATTGGTTGGCCCCACCCCTCCTCAGCAGCAAGTGGGCAAGCTTGGGGAAAAATGCTGGCACACACACCTGCGTGAAAATCACTGGCGCCTCAGCGGCGCGGCAGGCAGCGGCCAGTGGGTTGAGGCGCCGCACCAGCCGTTCCGCCATGCCCTCTCGAAAGTGCTCCTGCATCAAGGACTTGCAACTTCTAGACCAATCATTAGCGCTGACTGGACGCTGTCTGACAGCCGCAAGTGGATGCACAGAACTGCACCACCTGTGCAGCAGCGCACCTGCATGTCGATCAGCAGCAGCGCCGGCCGCATCGCGCCCGCCGGCGCGGCGGTGGCGGCAGGGCTGAGGCCGATGGCCCCTGGCATGTGGCGAGGCGGCCTTGATTTGGGGAATCTGCGAGGGTAAGCTGGTGGCGCAGTGGGGACAGCACATGCAGTGCAGCAAAGCGCGCGCTGGTCGGGCAGCAGCGGCAGCGGCGGCAGCGGCGGCGGCGCCTGGCTGCAAGGCTGCAGGTGTCGGCCAAACCGTTGCGCTGATCTGCCGATCGAGGCCGCTATGTTGTACGTTTCAGGCATGCTGCAGCAGCGCCAGCGGCCCGAAACCCTCAGCCCCAAACTCACCTGAACTCAACAGGGCGTGTGCAGTGCTGCAACGCAACGCGGCTTGTCATGCATGTAATGACACAACGACCGTGGCTCCGCGGGCCTGCTTGGCCACATGCGCTGCCACCGCCGCCGCCCCGCTGGCGCAGGCGGCAGCTGGGGCGGGCGTTACGCGTGCCGCTCAGCCCTGGGTTCGGCGCCAAACGAGTCTGCGGACTGCGATCGATGATGCGATAATGTCGCGCAGCGCGGGTCAGGCCCAGGGCGGCGCGCCTGCGGCCACCTTTGTGCTGGTCAGCAGCAGCAGTCGCCGTGGGAAGCCTGATGCCCAGCCTGCTGCCACAGACCAGCAACCGCGAATACAGCAGCGAGAGCAGTTCATCACCAGCAGCGGCGGCGCCGGGGCAGCGGATCACGCGGCGGGCCAGCTGCCCTCTCCCCTCCTGCCGCCTCCCCGCACCAGGCGGCTGCTCCGTTGGTCTGTGGCAGGCGCAGGCATAGCAGCAGTAGCGGCAGGGGTGACCCTGATTGTGCTTTGGAAGGTCGGCGTGCTGTCTGGCGGCAACGACGACGACTGGCAGCCACTGGCGTATGCGCAGCGGCAGCGGACCGCGGCGGCCCTGCCGGCTTTCTCAGCTGACCTGCACCCTTGGCTGCTGCCCTCGGAGCAGGCTGCGCTGGGGCTGCAGCTGGACGCTGACGTCATCATAGTGGGCGCCGGAGTGGCGGGGCTCCAAGCAGCCCTGACGCTGCCACGCAGCATGCGGGTGCTGGTGCTCGAGGCGCGGGTAAGCGGGCCGGCCTGGGGGATTGCTGCCTCTGATGTGGGGGCATATTCACATGCAGCACGCCCGTTGCCAAACGTGCAGCGGTGTTTTGCAGGGCCATGCAAGGACGACGCCGAAGCACGTTTGCGCTCTTGACCCTTGCAGACCCGAGTGGGCGGCCGCATCCGCTCCGTGCCGTTTGCGGGCGGCATTGCGGAGCTGGGCGCCCAGTTCATCTGGGGCGCGGAGAGCGACATAGATGGCGCTGCGGCACGCCAAGCCAACCCGGTGACAGAGGTGAGCGGGTGGCTGATACCGTTCATAATGCCAAGCATCTGCTGCCGGTGCCTGCTGCCCTCCCAGCCGCTTGCCCGCAGAGCCATGCCACCCGCCCACCGCCTGCCCACCTAAACCCCTCCCCCTGCAGCTGGCCAACCTGCTAGGCCAGCCACCTGGTGTACCGAGCCTAGCCCGCAGCCTGTTTGGGCCAGACAACGACATGCTGCGCCAAATTGGCACCGACGGCCGGCCGCTAAGCCGCACGCAGCGAACAAACCTGCAGCGGTTGGCCTCAGACGTGGCTGCGCTGGCCAGCAATGCGTCCGATGGGCAGCCGCTGTCGGATGTCCTGCAATCGCCGCTGCTGGCACAGCGTGCTGGGCGTGGCAGCTTGGCGCAGCTGGAGGCCAGCCTGGCGGCTCGGCTGGGCGCGCAGCATGGTGCCACCCTTGGCCAGCTGTCGGCGGCATACTATGACAATGCCACCCACCTGCTGGGGGCGGACAATATCGTGCTGGACGGCTTTTCCCGCATCCCGGAGCACATGGCCGCCAACTCCACGAGCCGGCTGGGCAGCCGGATCAGCCTGCGGCTGGGCACGCCAGTGGTGGAGATCCGCCATGGCGACAGCAACGCCACTGTGACGACAGCATCAGGGCAGCTGCTGCGGGCGCAGTACGTGCTGTGCACCGTGCCGCTGGGGGTGCTGAAAGAGGAAGGCATCCGCCTGGATCCGGCCCTGCCAGAGGCCAGCCAGGCGGCGCTGGACCGGCTGGGTGTGGGGCGCCTGGAAAAGCTGTGGATGCAGTTCGACAAGGTGGGTGCGGGTGGCGGGGTGGGTGGGTGGGTGGGCGTGGTGAGCGGGCTGCACGTGTGTGCACATGTGTGCTGCACAGGGCCAGCCACCAGTGAGCCAGCAGGCAGGAGCACTGGTAGGCTAATGTTTCTGCTGCTCACACATGTGCTCACCTGCAACACAACAACCGCACCTCCGCTGCGCAGCCGTTCTGGGAGGCGGGCGGCCCGTGCACCAGCGGTGGCGACAGCCTCCCCTGCCAGCAGCTGGAGTGGCTGGTGCCACCAGGCAGCGCGGCGCAGGACGGCCTGCCCTGGCGCCGCTTCATCAGCATGGCGGCTGTCACGCGGCAGCCTGTGCTGGTTGCACTTGCGGCTGCAGAGGCAGGGGCTGCTTGGGACAGCACCAGCGAGGCGCAGCTGACGGCCAGCGCCATGGCGGCGCTGCGTGCCATGTTCCCTGGGAGGCAGCTGCCCGCTGCGCCTCGGGCTGTGCTGGCCAGCCGGTGGGGCACCGACCCCTGGGCCCGCGGCTCGCTCAGCTACTACAGTGCCGCCAGCAGGGGCCCGGCGGATCGGGCGACACTGGCAGAGCCGCAGTCTGGCTCGCTGCTGCTGGCAGGAGAGGGCGTGTGGGCTGCACATCCGTCCACTGTGCACGGTGCGCTGCTGTCCGGGCAGGAGGCGGCGCTGCGAATAGCGGACGCCGCTCGGGAGCTGCCGCAGTGCAGTGGCTCGGGCGGCAGCGTGAGCGTCGGCAGCTGCGTGGGCGGTGATAGTTCGCTGCGCTGCCAGTGCGATGCGCTGCCTCCCAGTCGATAGGGGGGAGGTGGTGTAAGCTGCAGCGCTGCAGCAGAGGAGAGAGAGAGAGAGAGAGAGGAGGGTGCGGCGGGTGCGGGGCCGGCGGAGCGGCGGGAAGGCTTAAGGGGATTTGCCGGTTCCTGGGAGCTTGCAGGCGATATGGGGCGGCGATCAGGGGCAGTTAGCACGTGATGGGAGCCCTCGCACGGGAAAGGGAAGAAGAGAGGGGGGGAGAGCATGCGCTCTGCATGGGCCTCTCAGGAGGTGCCAGGGCCCTGCTCCTGCGGCTGATCAGCGCTCTCTGCCACGGTCAGTGCCCACAGCCGCCCAGCCGCAGCCCCGGAGGCCGGAAAACAAGCAGTTGCCCCGCAGCCTCGCCCTGTGCGCAGCGGCAACAGCCCGGCGGTCGCACCATGCCACCTGCACGCCCAGATGACGAGTGAGGGCCGCTCCCGCAGCGCGGCAGGCGGTCGCCCCGCCTGCCGCGGTCCCTAGGGCCGCCCGGCGCCCAGCCACACGCTTGTGGCGCGCCGCTGCGTGATCCAACTGCATTGCGGGGCGCCCGCAGGCCCTGGGCCGCCCCTGCCCAACTGCCGCCGCCGCCGCTCGAGCGCCGCCGCCGCCGGGCTAACGCCCTTGCTGCGCTGCCCCCTCGCTGCCCCCAGCTATGACTACCTGTTCAAGGTGGTGCTGATCGGTGACTCGGGCGTCGGCAAGTCCAACCTGCTCAGCCGCTTCACACGCAACGAGTTCTCGCTCGAGTCCAAGTCGACCATCGGTGTGGAGTTTGCGACGCGCAGCATTCAGGTGCGGCGGCAGCTGTGCACCTGTTAAGAGTGGCTGTGCGGGGACGTTTTGCAGGGCATCGCGCAGCTGAGAGTAATCTTGATATGATTGCAGGAGCTGAGCTGCTGCCAACGGCCGGTGCCATTCTCTCTTGCGATGCGATGTCGCATTCATGCCCCCGGCATGCAGGTGGACGGCAAGACGATCAAGGCGCAGATTTGGGACACTGCTGGCCAGGTGGGCAAGCGGCCTTGCAGCTGTGATGCAGTGTCAGCAGGCGGACCTCCGGCTGCGGCATGTGCCATGCTCGCTTGTGGCTGACCTGCTGCTGCCTCAGGTGCCTGCCTCAACCGCCATGCTGTCTGCAGGAGCGGTACCGTGCCATTACCAGCGGTGCGCGCCGTCGGAGTCACTGCGCTGTGGTTGCAGCATCTGAGTGGCATTGGGGAGCGCTGCAGATGTGATGGGTGGAATGGCCGCAGCTCTTGGGCCCATGCTGCATTGCCCACACTTGCTCATGCCGCTTGCCCTGCACTGCTGCCCTCCCTTGCTTGCACCATGTTGCAGCCTACTACCGCGGCGCTGTGGGCGCGCTGCTGGTCTATGACATCACCAAGCAGACGACGTTTGAGAACGTCGAGCGGTGGCTGAAGGTGGGCAGGGGTGGCGGACAGCTGCGCAAGGGGTCCCCATGACCGCAATGGTCGCAGAGTGCAAGCTGTTTCGGCATGGCTGCTGGTGTGTATTTCAGCAAATGCGTCGGTACGGTGCTGCCATCTCCATGTCGCTGCCGCTGCTCTCGGCATGCAGTGTGCACCCAGGCTTGCTGCCCACCTTGGCCTGCCTGCCTGCCGCCCCTGGTGTGCCGCAGGAGCTGCGCGACCACGCCGACTCCAACATCGTGGTCATGCTGGTGGGCAACAAGAGCGACCTGCGCCACCTGCGCTCGGTGCAGACTGAGGACGCCAAGGTGCGCGCCTGCTGGCCTGCTGGGCTGCTGAGGGGTGTGAACTCAGATGCTGGGTTGAAATTGGCTGGAAGTTGCGGGGTTGAGCTTGGCTGCAGGGACTGCCACACACCATGCTGCACTGGTGATGTGTTGCATGCCTGCTCGGACGTGTTGCTGCGCTCACTTCGGCTGCTGCTTTACAAATGCTGGCGGCTGCCTTGTGCTGCAGGCGTTCTGCGAGCGGGAGGGCCTGTCGTTCATTGAGACTTCGGCGCTGGAGGCGACCAATGTGGAGCAGGTGCGGCGCATGGCAGCAAAAAACAGCTTGTTGGCAGGCAGCCGCATTGCCAGCAGCAGCAGAAACTGGATTTGGCACAACCAGGCAGTCTGCTCCAAGTTGCCCTGCAAGCTTGGGCATGCAGAAGAGAGTTGCTGCTTGCATGCAGCCGCCATTGGGCAGGCCGCCGTTTTGATCATGCCCCTCATCTGTGCATACCGTGCCCTCTTGCTCATGCACTCCGGCGCGTGCCCATCATCGGTGCACTCTGCCTGTTTCTGCCCACAGGCGTTCCAGCGCATCCTGACCGAGATCTACCACATCGTGTCCAAGAAGGCGCTGGCCTCCGAGGACGGCCCCGCGGCGGTGAGGCTCGCTGGCTGGCATGCAGGGCATGAGCATGCGCTGGGGCATGGCATGTGCTGTGGCTGGGCATGTGGCAGGGCATGTGCTGGGGCATGGCAGATGGCATGCGTGTTGCTGCTTGGTGTGCAGCAGTTTTGCGCTGATGCAATGCCATGTACCTGACTCTGCCACCCTCCTTTGCGCCTGCCCCGCCAGGCACCCACCAGCGGCACGGCAATCAAGGTGACGGAGGCGGCGCCGGAGGCCAAGAAGAAGAGCAGCTGCTGCTCAAGCGCATGAGCTGGCGCTGCGCCATGCTGTGGCGGCAGCGTGCCGGGGTGCACCTGCGTCGCCGCCCATGTATCTGCTCTCCTTTTCTCCTTTTCGCCGCCTCTTCTTGTTAGCCAGCGCCACTATTCCTTTCGTGACTGCAGCGGCGGCGCGGCCCGGCTGGGCATGGGCTGCTGCGCCCGTGCTGCTTGCGCCTGCCCGCTGCGCCTGACTGTAACCACGGCACGTGACGGCAGTGTGAGGTTGTCAAGCTGGGCGACCAGAGGGGAGTATTGCGTTGAGCAAGAACAGGACAAGAGGGAAAAGCAGTGCGCAAAATTTGCAGTGAGAAAGAATACAGTTATGGCATGGCCAGCGGGTCAGTCTGCCTTGGCACGCCGCTGCGGCTGCCGTTGCCGCCGCCACTGCTGGTAGCCCAGGAAGCACCAGCCGCCAAAAATACCAGCTGCCACCGGCGCGAGCCAGTACACAAAAACGTGCTCCGCCATTGACTGGGCGGGGTACAGGTAAGCAAATGCAAAGGTGAAGGCTGCAGGGGAGGGGGGGGGGGTGCAGGGGAGCCAAGCGATCAGCAGTACGGGAGTGAGACGGGAATGGGCAAGGAGACCAGCCAGCCGCGGATCGGGCTTACTGTCAAAGCCGGCCCAGCCCCGCCAAACTGGCTTCTCTCTGACCAGGCTGACTTGTGCGCCCCCAAAACAGCAGCCGACTCAGCAGGCAGGGGCTCACCGCTGTTGAGGGAGGGCCCGCTGACGTGCTCGCCCGCCTTGACAGCAACAACCGTGGCCAGCAGCGGAATCCACAGCTTGAGCGTGCTGAACAGAAAGAGGATATCGGGGCATGCAGATGGTGTGCATGTGCAGCAGCGATGCACGCAGGCTGTTGTGTGCTACTGCAAGACGACAGGCATGGCCAAGGTCCAAGCAGCGCCACCTGCCCAGCTCTGCAGCAACTCTCTCGATGAAGCGCTGCTGCCCGGCGCTGACCTGTTTTGCAGCTCATTGCACACCAGCACGATGAAGGTAATGAGCAGGCCCAGTGCAAACTCGCAGGCCGCTCCGTCCAGCAGGCCGTACCCCGGCCGCACGCCCACAGCAAAGCCGCTCAGGTGCCTGCGGCAAGGAGGGAAGCGGAAGTGCTGGCAGTGGGCAGCAGGAGCAAAAGCAGCAGCCGCTCCTCAAGGCAGACTAATGCCACAGCAAATCTGCCTAATTGCCATGCCCCTAAAGCCATGTTGCCCGCCTCACTTGGTCCAGGAAGGGGGCAGCAGCGCGCGCGCCAGCAGCACGCCACCCAGAGCTCCAAGCGATTGTGCCACCTGTGTTCGGCAGGAGCAGGTGGAGCAAGAGTGCCGTGGCATGCCAGCGGCATACAAGCATGGGGACAACAGATGCAGACAGCCGCCCAGGACAGCTGGCGCAGCGCGCCGCCTGCTCGGCCCGCACGGCAGCTGACTATGCCACTGCGTCCCATCAAGCAAGCAAAGGCCTGCAGCTCACGGAGCGGACAATGTGCTCCCAGGCCGTGCCGCTGCCGGTCGCCCACACAAAGCCGTTGTTCGCGGGGTTGTACAACGCCGGCTGGCCGCCGCCCAGCCGCTCGCACACGGGGCCCATGGCGACTAGCAACGCCAGCACTATGGCCATGGAAGTCCCCGCCTGGCTCAGGCCGGTGTACGGCGCCACCCATGTTGCCAGCTGCGAGGCAGAGGAAGCGGGGCAGGCTGGTTGCAGGTGAGGGGTGGCAGCAGCGGGGGCGGCGGCGGCAGGATGGGAGGGGTTGGGGGCACATCGCACGATCGCAACCAACCTGGTTGACTGCGCTGAAGCAGTAGAGGAAAATCAGAGCGGCTGTGGCGTCTGCGACAGCCTTCTGCGCGACGGTGCGCTCGGCGGGCTTGCGCCCTCGCTTTCGAGGCGTGGCCATTGCTGTGATGATGTGACTATAGCTTGCAGCGAGCTGGCAGCGGTCCACGGGCTGCTGGTTCGGAGGCAAGCTGAGCGCAGCCCTCCTGGCCCTCGTGAAGACAACAAGCCGGCGATCACGGCAAGAGTATGCCCGCGATCGCTCCATCGCTTCGCCAGTGGCAGCATGAGCTTCCATGCCGGAGCTGTCGGCCGAAATCGCAGCCCTTGGCATCTCACTGCACTTCCACGACAATCCTCCCAGTTCTGAGCAGCGTCCCACACCACCCGCTTGCCTGTGTGCAGCCCTAGCTTTGCTCGCTGACTCCTGGGCTGGCCGCAGCCCTTCAGCGGCAGGTGGGAATGCGTGCAGCCGTATCGCATTGATGTTGAGCACGCACCATCCCTGTCCGCTCACCCTTGCCGACACCACCTCCGCCGCCGCCTCCCTGCCGCAGCCGGCACTCCTTTCCTGCGCACAGAGGCCTTCACCTCCCATGCAGCAGGCGGCACACACCACCAGCGACCTGCTGCGCTTGCTGGCGGCGGAGGGCGCGCCTTTCGCGGATGTGGCGGCGGCGGTGGCTGCCCGCTTCGGCGGCGACCCGGCCTCTCGGGCCTGGCTGGCCCGCACCCTCGTCACGCTGCTGCGGGTGCGTTCTCTCACTGGTGCTGGCTGGCTGATCTGAGGGTGTTGTTCTGGTGCTCATGCTGGCAGACGGACAGTCGGTGGGCAGCTCCTTGCGGCGCTTGTTGCAGTGGTGCAGAGCACCCACGCACCTGCTGAGCACCCATTCGCTCAGCACGTCTTGATTGGATTGTAATGCTGGTGCTGCTGTGGCGCCTAGGGGGGCATGGCACGACTATCCCTGCCAACAAACTTCCTCAGCTTTGCTGCATACGTTCTCCGCAGGACGGGCTGCTGTACACAGAGGCTGAAAAGCTGAACGCCGCCTACCTACTGCGCTTTGCCGCGCCCGACGCACCGGGCGCCCGCGAAGCACTTCTCCACCTGTCGCTGCCTGACAGCGGCGAGCCAGCGGTGGTGCGCGCCTGGGCTGCCAGCCTGGCGACCGCGCCCACCTGGCAGCTGGCGCAGCTCCAGGCGGCGGTCCCTGCATCTCCTGGGCGGGCGGCCGGTTTAGAGCCAGCACCCACCTCTCAAGAAGCGGCCGCTGCGGCGCTGCTGCACAGCCGCTCGCCGCAGCAGGTGCTGGCTGATGCCGCGGCGCCGCTGGATGGGCATGTGCAGTTTTGTGGGCTGCAGCTGGGGCCACCGCCGCCGCTGCTGCCGTGGCAGCGGGAGGTGGGAGCTCTTCAGCCAGGCACTGGGCTGGGATCACCCCAGCAGCAGCAGCAGCAGCAGCAGCGGCGGCAGTCGTTAGAGGTTGAAGCCAGCCTGGCCGCCCTCGCAAGCACGGGAGGCAGCGGTGGCAGCTTGCAGCCGAGCCTGCAGCCTGCATCTCCTACAGCGGCCTGGCCGCCACAGCAGCCGCCAGTGGCGCCGCCGCAGTTGCAGCAGCCACCGCCTGCGCAGCAGCAGGCCGCTTTACAGCAGCAGCACCTGGCGGGCCTTCAGTCGCTGCTGTCACAGGCGGCGAGCTCTCCCTTGGTGCCTGCCATGCAGCAGCGACTGATCGAGGCGCTTCGCGGCAGCCTGGCTGCCGCTCTCACAGAGGCCATGGCTGAGGCAGTGGACGGCGGTGCAGCCAGCAGCAGTGGCGGCGCCAGGGATGCGCTGCAGCCCCAGCACATGCGTGGGCTGGTGGAACACAACTCCTCCGTGGCGGCCGAGGTGTGTGGTGCCTGGGTGCTGTGCTTAGCACAGGCCTCTGGCGCAGTTTGCCTGCTGCACTGCTGAGGCATGTCCACCTTGGCAGCTGTTGGTGCTGGCTGGCTTGGCCTGGCGAGCCTCACATTGCGCAGAATGTGCCAACGGGCTGCTTTTGTCCCGTCTCCCTCATTCGCACCGTGCCTGCAGCTGCTGCTGGCGCTGACGGCGCGGCACCCCGCTGCAGCCGCGGTGTATGCGGCAGCCGTGGCCGAGGCGCCTATGAGCGCGCAAAGCGTGGAATGCATATCCACAGTGGTGCGTGCACTGCAGGGGAGGACAAGGAGGCGCAGCTTTTGCTTTTTTGAGCAGTGGGCCTGGCACCCAACAGGCTGCTTTCAAATGCCCAAGGGTTAGCCTTGGAGCGCGCACCAATTGCTCAAGGCGGCGCTCGTCTCGCCCCTCGTGCCTCTTGCCTTGCACGCTCCTGAACTCCTTCCAATGCCCCGCAGATTGCCCGTGCAAAGCTCGTGGCGAGCTGCCGCTCCTCTCTTGTCTCCCCACACTTCCCCCCGAGCTTTCTCATTTTTACACATGTTCCATGCCCCGCAGATTGCCCGCGGCGAGCTGCCGGACTGGCTCTCCACACTTCCCCCCGAGCTTTCTCAATTTTCCACATGTTCTATGCCCCGCAGATTGGCCGCGGCGAGCTGCCTGACTGGGTGCTCACCACCTTCCTCAGCAACTGCATGCAGGACACCAACGCCTGCCAGGTGGGTGCCATGGTGTTGCATGATGTGTGTTTGCTCCTTGCCGTGCAGCTGCTGTGGCTGGGGGGTTGCTGCATTGTGGTTGAATGCTCCGTCATCTTGGCTGTGTGGTGCCAGCTGTGGCATTGCGTGGCAGATGACCAACACCATGCATCCCATGTTGGTTTCTGCTGCCCTGCAGGACGCGGGCCGGCAGAGCCGGCAGGTGAAGCTGCTGTGCGCATGCGTGGGGCTGGCGCTGCAGCACCAGCCCGCCTCGCTGGCAGAGGCGCTGCCGGAGCTGCAATCCTTCTGCATCCAGGTGCGAGCGGGGGAGGGGGGGTGCGCTGCGGGTGACGGGCAACGCAATGCACCACACGCGGTTGTTGCGCCTCTGCTTCTTGGTGGGACCCGCTTGACAGGCGGCGCCCTTGCTGCTCGCCCACACCCTGGCGCAGCAATCGCGGTACAAGCCGGCCGCAGACCTGTACAGGCAGCTGCGCGACCTGGGCCAATAGAGCCGAGGAGGGTGCAGCGAGTGTTCCGATTTTGGAGGCGGCAGCAGCCGCGGCGCATTGGCCACGGGCTGGGGCCCTGCTCACCGTACTGATGACCCCTACTGTTCCTCTATATTGCCCTCCTGAGTTATTATTTTTGCTGTATGTATCGTTTGAGTGTGAACAGGCTTTGTAAAACCCGTTTGTCGGCCGTCGCCGGGCTGTGCAGCCGGCGGCGCTAGCGCAGCGGCGGCGGCAGCACATGCCAGTGATCTCGCCCTGACCAGCCCGCAACGTGCTGAATTGCGCCGCAGCACTCTCGAGGGAGCGGAGCCAGCCTGACAGGGTTGCTCGGCGCACTGCCTCACTGGGGTGTGAGCCCTGCAGCTGCGCGGCGGCCCGCAGCGCATGGGAGTGGGCTCCAGCCGCTCATCGCAACACCGTAGAAGCGCCACAATGCAGCGGAGGAGCTCTCGTCGCGGGGTAAGAACCCTGGCTGCGTGTTTGTTTGGCACCTTGCCGGCCAGGAACACGGATCGCCGTGGCTGCAAGCTGCTGGTGCGAACGTGCTTGCGTGGTGTCGCCGCGGGACGGCTGGCAGGGTCACACCACCGTGCTCTCGCCGCCGCTGCCGCCTGCCCACTGCCACTACTGCTTTTGGCCACGCTCCTCAGGCTCAGGAGCCAGCTGGGCCCGAGGATCATGAAGATGTGCAGCGGAATGGTGAGCCACTGACTTACAAACTGCATTGTGGCGCAACCGTTGGCTGGCTGGCCTGGGCTTAGGCTGCTCATGCCGTGTGTTTGCGCTGCCGCGCCCTCGCCTGCCGGTGGTGCGGCCCTCGGCAGCGGTGGCGCATAGCTCTCGGCATCTCCACTCAAATCCCAAGGGCCTAACCCTGTCTTGCATCCCTTCTCACTTTGCCTGCAGAGCGGGGCAGCATCGGCGCCAGCAGCGAAGGGGAGGGCCGGCCAGAGGCGGAGGCAGAGGAGGCAGAGGAGGGCAGCACGGCATCTGAGGAAGAAGAGGAGGATTCGGATGAAGAGTATGAGCTGGAAGGTAAGCTATACTATTCCCCATTGATATATCAATGGTCGCGCGCCCTCCCAGCTGCTGCTGCCGCCATTGATATATCAATGGCCGCCCGCCCTCCCTGCTGCTGCTGCCACCATTGATATATCAACGGTCTCCCGTCCTCCCAGCTGCTGCTGCCGCCATTGATATAACAATGGTCGCCCGCCCCCAGCTTCCCGAGGAGTATTACACCCTTGATCATGACTCAAATGCACTGCTCAATTGCTGACCAGGCTCCTGTGCCTTGTTGGACGGGTGCAGAAGGCGACTTGGAAAGCGATGGCGAGGAGGATGTGTATGCACTGCTCAACCGAGCGGCCAGCATGGCTTCATCTCGTCAGGCGAGGGCCGGATTCTGACCTTGCTGCCCTCTTGCTGTTGCGCTTGATGGCAGCTGTGGATTGCAGGTGACGCCGTCAGGTGTGGATATCATGGCTGATCACATTGCCCCGTGCTTGCTGCAGCTGGACTTGCACAGCCCTCACATTAAGGCCATACAGGGCGTTCTCTCCGGAAATCAGCAGCTGCCGCTGCTGCTGCAACTGAACCAATCTGGCTCAATCGTTTCCTGCTTTCCTGCACCACCTGCAGATCCAGCAGTTCCCGCTGCTGCGCGACTGGACGCCCCCTGTCATGCGCCACGAGCTGGCGGCGGAGCTGAGGTGAGAATGTTATCAATTGAATTGTCACAAATTAGTGGTTCATTGGCTGGGTAATGAATCCGATCTGCGCAACGAGCTGGCGGCGGGGCTGAGGTGAGAGCGCTCTCAGAGCTGGTGGCAAGTTATCTGACTGATGCCAGTTGCATGCATGCAACAATGGCAAATGCACGCTTCAGCCACATCTGCATTGTCTTTTTGAACAAACCCATCCCACCCTCTTGCCCACGCCTCGCAGCATGCGCAGTGCAGCAGCCAGCCTGCGCGGCGCGCCCCACCCACTGGCCCGCCAAGCCATGCCCGACAGCAATGGCAGCAGCGGCAGCAGCGGCAGTGGCAGGGGTGCCAGCGGCAGTGGCGCTGCTGCAGCTGCACCAGCTGGCAGCCCGCCTTCTAGCCCGCCCGGTCGCAGCGGCGCTCGCGCATCTGCCCGGCGCTCCTCAGCAGCAGATGCATCTGCCGGAGCAGCTCCCGAAGCACCTCCCACTCCGCCTGCAACAGCATCCGCTCGGCCCAAGCGACTCAACCCAGCCCATGCGCTGCTGCTGCGCGAGGCGCGGCAGGGCAGCCGCGGCGGGCACATGCTGCCTGAGCAGGTAAACAAGGCGGCTTTGGCTCGGACAATCTGGTGCAGGAAGCAGAGTGCCGGCCGGCTGATGGGCAGGGGCATGCCGCATGTTGCAGTCAGCGGGCACACTGGATCGGGATTGCATCGGTGTTCCGTGGGACTCCTGCGCTGGCCAGCTGTGCAGGCCTCCTGCATGACAAATGCAACAAGTCCCTCAGTTTGCACCTGACCCCTCACTCCGCCCCCGTAGTGCGCCCACTTTGCCGCCTTCCACCGCCTGCCGCGCGAGCCGACGCGCGTCTTCGACCAGCGGCCCTCCCGGGCCTACATTGGGCAGTTCACCCTCGCGGGAGACGTTTTCATTGGTGGGGCTGACATGTGGGGATGGGATGTGGGGGTGTGGTGGGGTGTGGAGCCTGCTTGGTAGAGCTGCAGAGCACCGTTGGAGCAGCGCTGACCTCCCCATCCTGGCCCATACACCCTTAAATTCAGCCGCATTCCATCAAGAGGGTTGCAACCGAGCGCTCAACCACCTCCACTGAGACCCTCACTTAATTTGCGTCCCCCCCCTCGGTGCAGCCGCGTTCCAGCACGAGCGCCGCATCCGCATGTACGACGTCCACCGGGTGAGGCTGTGGTCTGCTGGGCTGCAATCCACTGCTGCTGCTAGCTGGCGGCGGACGCAGCGGCAGCAGCGACGTACTGCCTTGGGCCCGAGTGCCTGGCACTCGCATCACAGATCCCCGCCTTTCCCATGATTCATGCAAGGAAGTATACCTGCAACCCGCCATTCACCCCTTCTGATTTGCCTGCCTCTGGCCGCAGGGCTTCAAGCTAGTGAAGGATGTGGAGGCGCGCGGCCTGCAGTGGACTGTCACGGGTGGGCAGCAGTGAACCTGGCTGGAATGGATTGTACTGCTGCTGATTGCTGCCACATGCTGCTGCCGCTGTGATATACCTCTTTGCAACAGCGAGTGCAGGTTCATACAGCGACTGCCATGCTGCCACCCGCCCCGCCCCATCCCACTTATTTGTCGCCCGCAGACACGGCGCTGAGCGGCGACAACCGCTTCCTGCTCTACTCCTCCATCACCCCGGAGGTCCACCTGGTGAGGCCCCTGCTGCTTTGAACTTCTTTCCTTGCGACCCATCGGCTGTCACCGGGCAGGCGACAGCTGCGCAGCAGCACGCAAGAGCGCCAGCCTCCTGCCGCTAGCCCCGCCTGCCTCCTGTCCCGCTCCCTCCCTGCCACGCTGTGCGTGCTCTGCCCGGCCCCGCTGTGGTCCAGGTGAACATGCAGAGCACGGACAGCGTGCACAGCGTGGCCAACGTCACCGACATTCATGAAACGCTCGACTTTGCCGGTGGGCTGCTGATTGTTGTTTTTGAGGCGTTGAGTTGCAATGGTTGCAGAGGGCAATCTGGTGGCAGCAGCTTCAGCCTTCAAGCCACCCATGGCTACGCTTTCCTGACCGCTTTTCGCTGCCAACTTACCTGACTCCGCCCCGCCCACCGCATCCCTACACAGGCGGCCGCTCGCAGCGCCTGGGCATCTGGAGCATTGAGTGGACGCCCGACAGCCGCGAAATCGTGGCGGGCACCAGCGACCCGGGCCTGCGCGTGTTCGACATGATGCAGGCAAGCCAGCTTGGTATGGCTTTGACGTCGTTCTGCACGGCTGTTTTGCTTTTTTCGACGTGATGCAGGCAAGGCTGCTTTCCTGTAGCGTCGGATGGCTGGGGTTGCTGTTGTGGTGCAGATTGTGTCCGTCAGTTCACCAGCTGATGGCGACCAACAACCCTGGCTGCTTATGTGCTTCATGTTTAAGGCAATTAGCAGGGCAGCTGTGTGTAGCAGGGGGCAGCTGCCCAGGCGTGCACGGCTTTGCGTTGATCTAGCCGGCAGCCCTGGGCTCATCCCGCTGCAGATGCGCACGGTGGCGCAAGTGGGCGGGCACGGCGACGACGTGAATGCGGTGGCGTACGCGGAGCCAGACGCACCCAATGTCATCTTTTCGGGCTCGGACGACAGCTTTGTGAAGGTGGGTCGGTTGAGCCAAGCACCTGTGCAGCCGTCCTTCCAGCTGCTACTTGGCAGCTGCAAGCGGCAGGCGCTGAGTCCTGCTGTGTCTACTAAAACCTGTGCTGCTGCAAGCAGGCGCAAAGCTGCAGGGACACATGCACAGAATGCTCTGGCCAGCAGTGCTCACAACCAAGTACTGCACCGCGTGGATTGCTGCTGGCTCCACCTCAATTGCGCAGGTGTGGGACCGCCGCACGATGGGGGCCAGCGGGCGGCGCACGCGCCCCGCCGGCGTGTTTGTGGGGCACACTGAAGGCGTGACGCACCTGGATTCAAAGGCAGGTTGTGGAAGTAGAGTTTAGCACAATTTGCAGACCCCTGTAGCAGAGCGTGCCTGGCAGCCAGCAAACCGCACAGACAACCAGATGCACTGTGCAATCGCGCTGATCACCTGCATGCATGCATTTATGCGTTTGCAGGGCGACGGCCGGTACGTGATTAGCAACAGCAAGGACCAGTCGATCAAGCTGTGAGCGATGCGTATGCTGCTGCATTAGCCTCAAATGACATGCGCTGTGTGCATTGGTTGCCAGAACACACCTGTCTGAGCGCCAGAACTTTGCGAACCCAGTGAGTTTCACATTGCCTTCGCCCAACCTGCCGCAGCTGGGACACCCGCAAGATGGCTGCCGAGAACGACGCGGCGCGGCTGGCAAAGGACGCGCCCTCCTTCCACTGGGTGGGTTGTTTGCTTGTCACTCACTGAAAGGCTGTGAGCCATTGGTGCTGTTGTTGCATTGGCTGGTGCAGCTCGGCTGGCAAAGGACGCACCCTCCTTCCACTGGGTAAGCCTGCTGCTGAGGGACCTGTAGGCGTGATCAGTACATGCCTGCGCAGTCCAGCCGGCTGTCACGTGCTGCAGCGACATCACAGCACACTGCCACACCAACCATGCTTCTCCACCGAACTATTTCTCCTGCAGGACTATCGATGGATGGAGTACCCCGCTCGCGGGCGCGTGGTGCAGCACCCGGGCTGCCAGGCGGTGCAGACGTATCGGGGGCATGCCGTGCTGTCCACTCTCATCAGGTGCGCTCGCACTCTCAAGAACTGCCACTGCCACTGCCAGCCACGTCCTTCCTGAAGCTTGCTGCTGTCATATTGTTGCTCAGTCAGCGTTCAACAGATGCAATTGCGGTGACCACGGCTCCACGTGCATTGACGGCACTGCTTAGCGCTGGTCTGTTCATGTGGCCCCCTGCAGGTCTTACTGGTCGCCCGCCGCCACAACTGGGCAGCGCTACATCTACACTGGCAGCTTCGACGGCCGCGTGCACGTGTACGGTGGGTTGCTGCGGCAAAGGCTGTGAATATGTATGTTAAAATGCGTGGTGACAGGCAGTGCACAGTCTGTGGGGAGTGCAAGCGGGGGCTAGGCTGCTCCGATCCGCCCGGGCTGGCATGCAACCTCCTTCCCACCTCGCCCCTGTGCTGCAGACGCCATCACAGCACAGCCGGTGGCCAAGCTGGGCGGGTACCACCGCGAGTGTGTGCGCGACTGCAGCTGGCACCCGCACCTGCCGCTGCTGGCCACGGGTGAGTGGCATTGGCGCCAATATTGCTGCTGCTGATGCTGCTGGCTCTGCTCCTAACTCTCCTATTGGCTGATGCTGCTGCTTGTCCACCATCCAGCCATGCACTCATTAACCCACCCACCCACCCCGCTGCAGTTTCCTTTGACGGCGCCTGCACGCTGTGGGAGCCCGAAGTGCCTGGCGATGCCGAAATGGCCGGGGACGAGGCAGCAGCCATGGCCGAGCAGCAGCAGCCGGGCAGCGGGCAGCGGGCGGGCCGGCGCGGCAGCCGTCGAGGTGCAAGCGACCTGCCGGCACCTGGCAATGACCAGCTGATGTGGTGAGGCAGCAGCAGTTGATAGCCAGCCCAATCTGCAGCTGCTCAAGTTGCAGCATCCGGGCTAGACAGCCGCCCATCGTGCCCTGCAGCAGGCCATTTCCACACGCAAAGCTTCCGTTTGCAGCAGCATGAATGATACCTTCACAATTCCAAGCCACCTCTGTGCTCGGCAGCTTGGCTCATTCCTGCCAGGCTGCCAGCCGCTTGTACTTTGTCTGGTGCCCTGAGCACCTCCTGCCGTGCACTTGCACAGCACTTGCATGCTGTACTCTGCCCTCTATCGGTACCCTCAGGCCACCAGACCTCAAGCTTTGCCCTCAGCTTGCTCTGCTCCTTTCTGCGTGTGCTTGTAACAATCTGTGAGAACACATAGATCAAGCTTGCATCGGGATGCACTGCCGAGTCCAGCGCAACAGACAGCGGCAGGTGCAGCCGAAAGATGCCAAGCCAGGCCGCAAGCATTGAGAGCAAAGTATGGGATGCATAGGTGTAAGCAGAAGAAGATTGGAGTTGTAGGGAGAGCCTTGGGAGTGGAGAGGGAGCGAATCTTGGACAAATAACGAAAACAGGCGCTTGCAAAAAACGTACCGCAAGAAGTGTACACCCGGCAAGGGCGCTGAGCGCCATGGGACAGGATTCTGGGGAGCGATACACCAAAGAACAGCCGTGCAATGCTGCGGCGGCACATTCACCAATACCACAATTACTAAATATGTGGCTAGGTCCGTGTCACTTTGAGGGTTCTGCGGGAGGGAAGCGGCCCGCCGCTTCCTGGCTCACCAAATACTGCAGGGCAGGATTGGCCAGGTTTTTGCTGTTGGGTGTCAATTGGCGGAGCAGCGAATGCTCAAGGCTGCAACAGCACACTTGCATGCATGCGACCGCCGCCCCCGCCATTGCCCCTGCTCCGCAACACCCACATAGATTGCCTCAGCTGCCACCCACCTGTATGCTGGCATCAATCCACTTGCGTGCATAGGCCACGTCTGAATAGACGCCTGGGAATCCGGCTGCGCAGCCCTCGCCCCAGCTGGTAACTCCCACCTGCACAGCACAGCACAGCATGGTCAGCATGCCAGTTGAAGGGCGCGCGTACAAAACTCAGCGCAGTGAAGCCCCAGTGCAGTGTTGTCTGCGCAGTGCAGCTGCCCATAATTCCCAGTTGCAGCTCACCAGCATATCGGCGGTTGCATTGGCGCCCTTCAGGAAGAGCGGGCCGCCGCTGTCGCCCTGGCACGTGTCCTTGGTGAAGCGGTCGCCTGCGGGTGCGGCAGATGTGGCAACAAAAAGTTGCAGGGTTGGCGGATGAAGGAATGAAGGAACACCACTGGGCGAATAGGTTGAACAGCACGGGGTGCACCCTGGCCAAAAAACGCTGGTTCGAAGCTCCCATGCTGGCTCCATGCTGGCTCCATGCTGGCAGGACCTTTGCCCACCTGCGCAGAACTGGGCTTGCCACGGCTGGCCGGGATAGGCCGTCTGGCACTGGGCCTGGGCAACCATGGGCAGCGCCACCTGCGCATGTGAGCAAGGGTGGGCATTGCTATCATGCACTGGGCGCACCACAGCCAACGTCTGGCATGCGTCTCTCAAGTGCCAGCCCAGTCAGGCTACACAGTTGATCAGTTGGCCGCACAGCATTTCATGCATCGACGCTGCTGCCAAGCGGATCGGCAGTGCGGCAACATGCACTCCTCAGCACATTTGGCTGCTCACGCGCACCTCCCCCTTCAAACGCCTCACCTCCATGAGCACTTTGGGGTCGGTCTGCTGGTCGTCCACATACCCCCAGCCAATGGCGGTGAGCTGGGTGCCAGGGGCGGCAGCTGGGTGGGGTGTGGCTGCGGCAGGGGGATGGAGAGGCGGGCGTTGGCAATGCGGGTTGCCATCCAGCAGACTGGACACATGCATTGCAAGCAGCGCCTGCTGATGCGGGCTGAACGCAGCCCACCAAACCCAGCAGGCAAAGCCGGCTTACAAGGGGGCAGGCGTGCAAGCGGCGTGCCGGCTGCGGCGGGCTTGTCCATCAGAATGAGCGCAAAATCATGGTCTTGCCTGCAGAACACAGAATGAAACAGACAGTGCTGTCAAAGTGCTGTGAGCGTCCGCGCCAATTGGCAGAAGCATCGGGCCTGTCGACTGCCACACCCAAATGCCGGCTGTGTGCCCCTCCCAGCTGCACACGCCGTGTGCTTCGCTCACCGGCCTACGCGGTACAGCGGGTGTGGCAGTACCCACTTGCCGTACCGCTCCTGGTACTGCCCCGTGTTCATCTGATAGGCACCCAAGCGGATCTGCAGGTTTCGATGGCATCTGGGTGTGTCAGGTTTTGCAGCCACCAGCACCCGGATGTTGTCTGCTTGGCACATGGCCGAGTGCAGCAGGCAAGCAACACGCCAACATGGCGCCAACCAAGCCAGGCGCATACTGGTGCATAACCAGCCCCTCGCTGCCCGACATTGATGGTCCAGCTGCCCACCTGCGGGAGCGACATCTCCAGCGGCTGCCACTGCCCAAAAGCGTCGTTGTCGACGACACACTGCCAACAGTTGGGGGCGCAGGCAGGCGGCGGTGGGGTGGTGAGCAGATGCACCTGATCAAATGTGCACCGCGCTTTGAGGCAATGTGATCATTGCGCTGGCGTGCCCCTGCACGCCAATCTGGCTGGTCCCAGCTGAACAGCAGCCACTGCCACTCTTTGCTTTCACAGCCTCTAAATCTGCCCCTGCCCCTGCTACTCACGTGCGCTGCGGTCAGCAGGACCTGGCGGTGCACCAGCGAAGCTCCACAGAACTGCGGCCACAGGTTGCTCTTGTCGTTGATTCTCAGCTGTGCGGCCCAGGGGAAGCGGTCCTTCTGTGCTGGCTGGCCGCCAATGATCGCCGGCCGTGGCCGCTCCTTGCTGCTGCCTGCTGCTGATGCGGATCCGGATGAGTTGCGGGCAGCCGCGCCCATGAGCCGCCTGCTGAGGAGGCGGGGCATGAAGGCGGGCGGGCGATGGTGTAAGCTGTAAGCAGGAAACCAGGCATGCCTCGCATGTGGCGCACCCGACTATCCACACCACTGCCACGCGGCTTGAATCTGCGTTGCACATGCCGATTCCACCTGTGCAACGCCATCCGCCAGCCGTGATACTGCTGCACAGCAGTGACTAGCACCCTCTTGCATCACCTGCTGCGTGGGCCGGGGCCGCTGCCAGGTGCAGGCATGACTCCAACCTTCTGTGGAGGCACCTTCAGCCGGCAGCGCTTGGTACTGGGATCCGGAACGTGCCGCGCATCCTTGCAGGTCCGGCAGACCGCAGCATTGCCGGTGCAGTCCTTGCAGCGGGGGTCTTCGCAGCGAGTGCACTTGCCGCCAACCAGCGACAGATTCTCGCACTGGGTGCACGTTTGTGCATCCTTGCATGCGGTGCAGTCGTTGCCGCACTGCAGCCATACGGGGTGGGATCCGGAAAGGTAGCCACTTGCTTTAAGTTGGATAAGGACCTGCTGCCTGCGCTTGTGCCTTGCTCCCATCTGCAGTGCAAGCTGGCCGCTGCTGATGCATGGTCGCAAAGCATGCACGGATGCAGGGGCATGCAACGGCAGCCTCAGCCCCTCCCAGGTCAAACGTACCGAGACGCATTTGCGGCCGCCATCGGCAATGTAGAAGCCGCCTTGGGGCACGCCACAGATGCCTGGCTTGCCTGCCACACACCGCTCGCTGCGCGCAGGGCGGATGGGGTGGGCGGGGGCCGGATTGAGGCCATCGGACGGGATAGCATTCATGCTCTTGCCCCGCACCACCGTCCCTCCAGATATGATATCAGCACACTCCTGCATCTCACCAGTTGCGCACGCCGCAGGGCTTGCACACTTTGCCCACAAGTGTGTATGCGCCGTGCTCCATGTCAATGACTAGGCTGCAGGAGGTGCACTGCCCGTCGCGGTTGCAGACATCGCAGAATGGCTGCGGCGGGGCAGGAGCCAGGGTGGCGTACCATGAGGTGCAGCAGGGTACGACCTGCAAGGCTGGGCACAATTGCGCTTGCGAGGCGAGCTTGGCTGCTGCACCAGGTTGGGGACAGCCAGAACAGCCAGCCTGTTCACCCACCTCAGTGCAGTGCTCGCAGGTGTTGCGGCGGGACAGGTACATGGGCTCCTGGCACTTAGTGCACGTCCTGCGCAGGCAGACAGGGCGGGAGCGTGGGCGGCTCAGCTCAGCAGCTGTGCAGGCGCAGCCTTTGATCGTCAGCGCGGCAGTGCCGAAACATCAACAGGCGGGGGCAGCAGCGGCAAGTTCTAGTCAACGGCCCACCAGCGAACAATGCCCACTCATTCATGGCCCTACCCCGCTCGCACCGGGAGTCTGGGCAGGCATTGCAGCCCTCTGTGGCACATGGCACGCAGGTCTTGTTGGCGGGGCTGGCAAACCCATACCCATCCGTGCATTTCGTGCACTGTTGGCTGTCTGGGCGGCAAGCGGTGCACTCTGCGCCGCCCTTGCACTGCACATGTGCAGCATGGGGTGCAGCAAGTTGACGGTGTGGCTTGTAAGAGGGCATGCTGCAGGCAATCAGTTACTCAGCCCATGCAGCAGGGCGCGCCTCATACATATAGCGGCGCCTGCCACTACATATTGCTTTGACGCAGGTAAGTTCATACCCGCCGCAAGACTGGCCACAGCAAGCCATCCATCCAAGCCACGCATTGCTATTGCCCACATGGCACCTCACCTTCTTGCACGCTCCGTTCACCAGCACGAAGCCATCGTCGCACTTTGAGCAGCGGCCCTGGCCGTTGCACGCGAGGCAGCCGCTGGAGCGCAGCTGTCCCACGCACGGCTTGCACTTGCCGGTGGCTGGGTCTTTGTACACCGGCCGATCGTTCTTCACACCATAGTTTCGATCCGACTCAAACGACACGCACGTCTCGCAGATGGCCGGCGTGGCTCCGCACCTGCAGGGCGGGCAGACGGCAGCAGCGCACAGCATTTCACCGGCGCGATAGGTGGAGCAGAGCAGAGCGGCATGTAGAGACTGTCCGGCTCAGCGGTTGGACTGTGCCGCTGCAGCAGCGGATGTGTGGCTGGTAGCGAGGCTGCACAGCTGCTTCATACGTGGGCAGAGCCACAGATGTGCCCCCATGCCACTCACGTGTCGCACAGCTTGTCGTTGCACCACACGCAGACGCCGTTCACCATGGCTGCAGTGGATGCAAGGAACGGCAAGCCGTGGGCGGTCATAGAGTGCCCACACCGATGCAGCACTGAGTGCCCTCACCAGCAGCCACATATGGTCGGCCCCCTGTGCAGCACAGCCCGGCTGCCTACCTGCTTGCGGGTCGCACTCGGCGCACGATCCATCAGGATTAGACGCCCAGCATGGGCATGGCATCTCGGTGCAGCTCTGCAAGGGGGGCAGCAGCGAGTGACCAGCGGCAAAGGGCGGAGGCAGCAGCAAGTGACCAGCGGCAAAGGGCGGAGGCAGCAGCGGCGGCAGAGCCCCGGCGGCGAGGAGGCGGCACATGGCTGCTCGCCGGCGCGCTGATGCCAAGACCACCTACCGGCTCCCAGGGAACTGCGCAAGGAGGGAGGAACACCGCAAGCGAACCATTCAGCGAACAGCGAGTGAACAGGGCCAGGGCCGCGCCGGCGCGCGATGTGGCGCGTTTCTTACACTGAGCATGCGCCGCATGCGCCATCAGCAGCGCCGCAGCGAGCAGCGCCGCTGCTCGGGGCAGCATAGCCGGCTCGTACGCTGGGAGCCCGCGGCCCCCAGCCTTCTGTCCCACTCGAGACGGGGTTGAGACGGCGGGATCTTAATTGTCTGTCAAGCGGGCTTCGCCGCCCCGGGCGGTCACCAAGCCAAGCCCGCTCAGGCGGGCCCCAGCATGCGTGCCGGGCGGCGACTCATCCGCAGCAGCCTTTGGAGCCTTGCGCAGCGATGCCCAGCCTGGATAAGCGCGTGGACTGGTAGCATGTCACTTTTAAGGAATGCCAGAGAATCACTGATCAAGCCGTGCAAGGCAGTCGCGAGAATCGCAGTGCAGATTCATACTAGTACGGCAGAGATGCGCAGCGGCGATGGCTGTGCAGCGACTCACAGCCGATGCTGAAGTGTTCCTTGCAGCAGTCGCTTACACTCGGCCCAGCCCAGCCGCTGCCCTCAGAGCGCGAGTGCTTCGGCGCCGGCTGCCGCCTCGCCCATCTGCCCCGTGCGCGCCAGCTCAGACGCCATCAGCTCCTGCATCGTTGTGGGGCAGTGAACAGCAAGAATGAGCTTGCAACACGCCCTCCCCCGCAGCGAGGGCCCAAGCAGCATGCACAGCCAGGCCGGTTCCGACTGGCCATGCCATCATGTCCGCATGCCTCATCCCCAAGCCACGTTTCCCCCACCTGGTACTGTGCTGCTAGGCCCGGGTCGTGCTGCAGCGCCGCCGCCGCCCAGCGCTGGTAGGCTCCCGCCTCGGCGGCGCGGCCAAAGCGGGCGTGCACCGCGCCTCGGTTCCAGGAGGTGGTCACCAGCCAGCGCAGCTCCTGCAATGAGGCAGAAAGGAAGCACAACGATTCCACCCAGTTGAGCATGAGCAGTTTGTTTGGGCGCCAGGCATACCAGCCATTAGAGGAGCAGCAAGTGCCCGGCGGTTGTCAAGGCGGCAGCTAAAGCAGCGGCAACAGCAGCTTCCACGTCACTCACAGCCGTGCAACCACATGCAGGCTTGCTGCCAATGCACCTGCGCTGGGTAGGCGCCCAGCGGCGCAGCGCCCAGCAGCCCCGCCGCCTCGCCCAGCAGCTGCAGGCGGTCCGCATCAGAGGGGCTCAGCTCCAGCAGCACCCGCAGCGTCTGCAGGGAGGATGTGCGGGTCTAGGGACATGCTGTGGGCCACTCAGATTGCAGCGCCGGTCACCCGGATGTAGGTGAAGAGCCCATGCCCAGCAGCAATCCAACGCCCTAGGCAGCAGCCCAACCACGAACACTCGGCAGTGGCAGCAGTGCTCACCGCGGCGACTGCCCCATAGTCCATGGGTGCCTGCTGCGTTAGGCGCTGCAGCCGCGCAGCCTCAGCTGCTCGGCACACCTCCATACCGCCGGGGCAGCCAGCAGTGCTGGCGTCTGTTCCACTGCTGCAGCCGCGTGCCACAGCAGCGGCCATGGCAAAGTGCTCTGCGCCAAAGGCAGGCAGCGCCTTGCAGCGCTCGAGCGACTCCAGCTGGGCAGCTGTGTCTTGGGAGAGGCAGGCCAGGCGGAAGTCCTGCGAGCGCAGCGGACAGCGGAAGGGTGGGGAAGCGGCCACCAGAGCTGAAGCCAACAAAGCGCTCCACCCCAGCAGCTCGCGAGCAGAGCACAAGGCAGCAGCACAAGCATCCAGGGCAGCTGCAACTGCCGAGCCTGCCATTGGCACGAGCATCCCGCATTGCCCAACTAACCACCCACCAGCAGCGCGGCAAAGACGTCCGACTTGGGATCCGTCCCCGCCTGCTGCCCCTCCATGGCCTGCGCTGCCGCCAGGGCCGCCCCCGCTGCACGGCTCTGTGCCAAGTAGCTCCGTGCCAGATTGAGCGCCCCTGAGGCAGCAGGGCGGGCGCCGCCCTCGGCTGGCGGCTGCTGGGCGGCGTCTGGCACTGCTGCCGCCTCATGCACCTCGCAGGCGGATGCGGCCGCCATGAGGAAGGCCAGCTGCGAGCGAGAGGGCATGCAGTGTTATCAATCGATGCAATCTTGCATCATGGAACAGGGAGCGCCACAGTGCACAGCTGCAAACATTGCAACCAAGGTGCCCAAACACAGCGCCAATGCAAGCACCACCCTGCTCCGCCAGGCCACCCTCACCTTGCGCTTGTGCAGGGCAGCCTGGCTGGGGGCGGGCATCGCAGCGTACAGCTCTCCACACACCGCCATCAGCACCGCCGCCTGCTGCAGCTCGCCGGCTGCCCCCGCCGCCTGCCCTGCGTTCCAAGCCTGCACAGGAGAGGAGCAACTTCAGTCAGCAGAACGCCGCATGGGCAAAGCTCCCGGCAAACAGGCACGCCACCCACAGGCACAGTTGCACATCATTCCCCCTGGCGGCACCCTCAAAACTGCCCAGCTCACATGCAGCGCCAGCCACTCCAGCTGTGCATGCCGCCCATCCTGCTGCACGAAGAAGGCATCCGCCCCGACCGCCCGCATGCGGCTGACCAGTGCGTCAAACAGGCGAGCCAGCTCTGAGCTGCGGGCTGCGTGCGCCTGGCTGCTGTTGGGCGCTGAGGCGCCTGCTGGCTCCGCTTCCTCGGCGGCAGGCTGTGCTGGCTGGGGCGGCGGCGAGTCCTAGGGATGTGGCAGGGGAACAGCAGGGAGGTGGCAGGGTGTGACCAGTAGCGTCAGACACTGTGAATGCGGACCACAGCTGCTAGGCACAGCAGGCTAACCTCTCCAGATAGCCCAACCTGCATGCTGCATTTCGTACTCTCACAAATGATGCACTACATCCCACCGTTTGCACCGGGCAGCTCACCAGCACCAGCTTGATCAGGTTCTGAAAGATGGTGGCCTCGTAGCCCGGTGCGCTCAGACCCTCTGCTGGCGAGTCACCGCTGGCGCCACCCTCTGCCGCCGCCACCCGCGCCTCTGTGCAGCGCAGCAGAAGCAGCTCCAGCGCCTGGCAGGCGGCGCCCTCCTGGCCCGCGTCCAGGCACTCGCAGCAAGCCACCCTCAGGGGGTCAGCGCCAGCACCGGGGCAGCTGGCCAGGTCCGCCACTGCCGCCGCCGCGCCCTCGCTGCTGCCGGCGGCAAGGTGCACCGACAGGCGCAGCATGGCGGTGGGCAGTGCGCCTGGGAGGGCGGCATCTGCGGCGTCCAGGAACTCCAGAGCCCTGCATGGGCGTGGCAGGTCAAGCCAACGGCAGTCAGCTGGGCACTGGAAGCACAGCGCATTGTCCCAGCAAGCAGATCGAGGCAGGGCAGCAGTAGGCAGAACAAGTGGCAACAGCAACAAACGTGCGGAAAAACTATCTCCAGTCCTCAGCCAAGCCCACCTATCGTGCTGGCCCGCCGCCATGGCACACAGCGCCTGCGCGCGCCGGCAGTCTGCTGGGTGGGGCCCCTCTCCCTCGCTGTCGCCATCACCCAGCAGCGGTAGCGCCGCTGAAAAGAAGGCCAGGCCAGCGCCGCCGCCGCGGCCGCTGTGCAGGCTCAGCAGGGCGTGGTTGTACAGCAGGCCTGCCAGCTGGCGCCGCAGCGCCGGCTCCTCTCCCAGGCTCTCAATGAGGCGGTCGTCTGCCGCCACATCCAGAGCCACAGCCTCAGCTGCCTCAGCATCCGGCATGCTGCCGCTGCCACCGTTGTCGTCAGCCATGGGAGCAGCACCGTCTGCACCGCCGGCGGAGGCAGACGCAGCAGCTGCCGCCTGGGCCAGGGCGGCTCGAACCAGCTCCACAGCCACGGCTGGCTCCTCCGCAAACCGCTCCAGCACCACGCTCAGCGCCGACCTGCAGGTAAAGGGGAACCAAGGCACAGCCAAATGGAAAGCTCGCATGGGCTGCTGCTCTACAACTCCAGCTGCTCCAGGCTGCGTTGCACCTGATGTTCAATTGAGCTTGACCCACCCTGCCGCTGCCCGGCAAGGCGGCGCCGCCCTCCCCTGCCCCACACCGCTGCCGCCGCCCCACCTGGCCAGCTGTGCGCCGCCGGGCGCTGCCAGTGCGGCCTTGAGGCCCGCCAGGCAAGCCTCTGCGCTCGCCTCCTCATGGGACACCAGGCTCATCAGCTGCGTCTCAGCCTCACCAGACCTGCTTGGGCAGCGTGTGGGATGTTTCAGAGCATACTGAGAAGCTATGTGCATTCTCAACAGGGTCAGGGAGGCGACCGCCGTCAACAGGCACAGGTCCGCTGGCAACTAAATGCAACAGCATGCTGATTGTCAGCAGCATCCCGCCCACTCCTCCAGCGCCCACCTGCCCAGCTGCAGCAGCGCGCGCAGTGTGAGGAAGCAGTGCGAGTAGTGGTCGGCCGCTGGGCCCTCCACCACCTGCTGCAGCGCCTGCGAGTGAGAAGGAGCGGGGCTGAAGGCGAAGGGGCTGGGATCCATTGGAGACGAGGCATCAGCATCAGCATGGACATAATTGGCGCCGGCAGGTGCAGCAGCTAGTGCATGCTGATGCCCAGGCACAGCTTGCAACCGTGCCGGCCACCAGCTCCGCCAATGCCCCATCAGCGCACACACCTGCAGGCAGGACAGCGCTTGGTCGCCCTCCCCGCTCTCCACGTAGCACCACGCCAGCAGGGTGAGCACCTGCACAGTTGCGAGAGGTATGGGTGGCGGCGGCTCAAGTTCTTGCGAGCAACTTGCAGCCACCCGCATCGCAAATCACAACCACCAGCCGGAGCCAGCAGGCCTGCCGCCACTGCACCCACCTGCGCGCCCATTGCCTGTGCCTCGGCCGTCATGCTGCCCAGGCCCTCCGCATCGTCAGCACCCAGGTCCATCTGCAGGGTGTGGGAGGAAAGGCAAGTTTCAGAAGCCTCCCGTAACAAGCCCAGTACAGTCCCATGCTTGCAGGCTCTACTGATCTGCACGTGCTAAGCACCAGCTGCCCAACCTGCAGCAGCAGCCGGCCCTGCCTCACTTGGGTGAGCGCCTCGTAGGCGGCAGAGAGCAGCGGCACCGCCGCGGCCGGAGTACCAGCCTGCAGTGAGCAGGAACGCGTTAGGGGGACTGCCTCAGTGGGGTCTGTGCGAAGCCTTGTGGGTGCACAATGCATGCGCACCCCTGAGCAGCAGTGACCGCAGAGTTGTGTGGCACTTGAATGCGGCAGCCCTGGCACTAACCTCTGCGAGCGCCTGTCCATGGCCCCGCAGCGCTCGGATCAGGGCCAGGCGGAAGGCGAGGCTCTCTGTTGCCGGCAGCCGCTCGTCGGCGGCAAAGGTGCAGACCTGGCCCAGCAGGCCTCCCACAAGCATCTGCGGGCGGGTGGGTGCACGAAGTTCAGAGCTGATGGCAATGCAGCGCGTCACGCTGCGGCAGCTGTGCTGGCATTGGAGGCGCTGCTGCCCATCGCCGCGCCCACCAACACAAACTCACCTCCTGCCCCAGCCGCAGCGCCACGCCCAGGCGCTCCAGCTGGATCTGGAAGCACAGCGTGGCGGCGTCCTGGTGGGCCGGCCCGCGGCCCCGCCGCTCGAAGCACAGCGGCGCCAGCGCCGCCGCCGCCTCTGCAGCGCGGCTGAGAGCCGCCTCGGCGGCCTCCAGCTCCTCCAGCTCCGCCCATGCCTGGCCCGCCTGTGTTGACGATGGTGGGGGGAGGATGAGCGCGGGGGGTGAAGCGGGGTGCGACAGCAGCACAGAGCGGGCAGAGCGTTCGGTTCCGGGCGGCGCCCACCCGACCCAGACGCCAACCTGCAGGCGTTAACCGCCCCACCCACCTTGAAGTGGAAGCGCACGAGGTTGGCCTGGTCGGGCGGCAGCAGGCTGCCCGGTGCCAGCGGGGCACACAGGTCGCACGCAGCCTGGCGCAGTGTAGCCACCACGCGAGTGTGGGCGGCGGCGGCGGAGTCGGCGGCCGCCGCGGACCCCTCGGCTGAGCCCAGGTCGATGCTGGCGTTCTACAGGCAGCAGGGCGAGCACTGTGGCATCTGAACGGTCCAAGGAGGGCGTGCAGCAGGCGGCCATTCAAACGCAAGCTTGCTCACCCAGAGGCCAGCAGCCGCACTCCACAGCGCCTTCTGCTGAGCAGCACCAGGTGCAGGGCCCACAGTGGCCAGGGCGGCCGCACAGGCGCCCCGCAGCTGGTGCAGCTGCTCCTGGCCGGCTGCGGGCCCCAGCTCGGCCGCCAGGGCCTGAAGGCGACCCAGGGAGGTGGTGAGTGCGTCCTCCATGGCAGCTGAGGCTGGGAGGAACAGCAGCAGCGGAGGCGGAAACGGTGGAGGGTGGCGGCGGCCGCCCGCGCTGGCGCTCATGCGAGCGAGTTTTGCAGCATGCTGCGCCCTTTATGTCACATAGGCAGTCACATTCTGCCAGCCTATCCAGGGTGTGTGAGTGCCTGCTGCTGCCACACGTGCCGCTTCCCAATGCAGCTGCCACCATTCGCTCCCGCCGGCGTACATCACCGAGCAGCCGCTAGGTTGCACTTTACCACAGCGTCAGAAGGCACCCCGGTCGCAACATGGTGATGCAAACGGTGCAGTAGGTGAGGCTGTTTTCTTGCAGTCGGCGCTGCTGCTCGCGCTTGCTGCGCTGTCGGTGGGTGCATGCTCAACGAATTCCGGCACATGGCGTGCAGCTGCGACGCCAGCTGGCCCTAGCGCTGGACAGGGTCGATCACAACCCCCGGCTCCTCAAGCGGGAGAGAGAGCTCCCTGGCAATTCGGAATGGGAACAGACTGGCAGTGGCTCAGCCTGGTGCGCTGCTGGCAGCACCTGCTGCTGCCACCTGCCGTGCCAGGGAAGCTCAGCGGGCACCCTGCCACGTGACCCTTGCATTGGCGCTCAGCCCACTCACCTCAGGACTGGCTGCTGCGCTTGCAGCGCGGCAGCGCGATCAGCAGGGTAGGTCCAGTGCAGCCCTACACACACGGTTGAGGAAAACAGCATTCAGCAGACGCCTGTAACAGGTTGTTGCTCAGCCTCAGCTGCAGGAGCGCCAGCTGCCAACGTGACGAGCAGCGCCGCCCCGCACCGCAGCATCCAATGCACCCACCTGTGTACAGCACCAGCGTGATTGTCCAGGGCACCACCAAGAAGCACAGCAGTGCGTTGCCCAGGGCAGCAGCGTTGGCGAGGTCGGTTGGCCGGTCGCGAGTGACTGTGCAGCCGGAGAGGGAGCGAGGGGTGCCTGAGTGCGGAGGCGGCGGCAATACCAGCCCAAGCAAGCGCTTGGGAACAGCTGTCGTGCCATGTATGCAATCCACAGCTGCAGGCCGGTCAAGGTGCGCTGCTAGCCAGCACCGGTCGGCGGCTCACCTGTGCCGCTGCCGCTGAACCCAAATATGCGCTCCGCAAGGGTGCCCACCAGCGGCGCAGCGCAGGCAGCGACCGCGCCCTGCAGGGAAAGTGTGCAGGGCAGAAGGTTAGGTTACAGCCAATTGCGGCCAGCAAGAGTGCAGCCGGACAGTGCCACTTAAAGGCAAGCTTGGAGCCGCCTATGTGCGACCATGGGCGGCCCATGTGTGATCACTGGCCGGTTTCTTAGGTTGCTGGCTGCGACTCATTTGCAGAGCAGCAGACGGCGGGCGCCTTGCCTCAAAGCAGCGATCAAATGCGTACACGAGGTTGCGCTGCGCGGGCGGCACAATTTCTGCAAGCCAGGTGGCGACGGGTGGGCATGTTCAGCATGCGGCCATCGCACCAAGGGCGGCCTCAAGAGCAGCGGCAGCAGCCATGCAAGCAGCCTCCCAAGAAATGCATTTGCAACTTCATGCGAAGGCTCACCAGCAAATATTGGGTTGTTGCATGCGGGCGCTGCAGCCAGGAAGGGAGGCAGGCAAGCGCTCATGTGTCAGCCACCAATGCTCCAAGAGGCAAGCTGAAGGGGTGCTGATTCACCAAAGAAGCTGCCACTGCTTGCAGCCTCACCCGGCCAGGCCTTGAGCAGCGCAAAGGCCAGCAGCACGGCAGCATAAAGCGTCACGGTGCCTGGGGAGCCATTGCGCGGCAGGCCCTGCAGGGCCGCGCAGGGAGGTATAGAGGGCCATTTGGTCCAAGACATGCTCATGCAGGCAAGGCAAATGCAGTGTGCAGCTAGCATCCAGAATCCGCACTCCAACCCTTCAACCGAAAGGAGCGACGCTCAACCGACCTTGAACACCAGGCAGGCAAAGGGGATGCCAATGGAGACGCTAAACTGTGTTACGGCAATGCGGCCCCGCAGCGGCCAGCGCTGCGCAGCAGCGTCGCCCACACAGCCGCCGATCAGGCCGCCCACGGCTGTGCCTGGAAAGGAGGTGACGGGGCGTTTGTGAAAGAAGAACTTTGCGCAGTTGGAACCCTCTGGATCTGATCAGCATATTGCGCTCCCGCACCCAATCAGCTGCTCCGCAAGCAAGCGCCAGGCAACATCGGCCTGCCGCTGCTTCTGCAGCCCAGGTGGCATGCGCATGCCCGGCTTACCCAGCAGGAAGAGGGCCACGAGCGCAGAAGCTTGAGAGTCGCTCATGCCCAGAAGCTGGAAGTAGAGAGTGAGGAAGGCCAGCGCCGACCAGGGCACGCTGCCCGCAATGCCCTGCAGGCATGTGTGGGTAGGTTAGGGTAGGAGAGAACAGAGTGGGTCACTGCCTCCCTGCAACTGCAGCCTAACCTACGCCGCGCATGCTGCATGTGCAGACCAGAGCAGCTGGCAAAAGGAACGCCGACAGCATGGCACCCACAGCTGCCAAACAAGCGTTACCTGTGCCACGATGAGGCGGAAGGTGGGGATGCGCAGCACGGCTGCCACCTCGCCTGCCAACCCGCTCAGCTGCTGCTTGGCGGAGGGTGCTGGCAACTGCAGGGTTGAGTCATGGGCAGAGTCCTCCTGCGCCATATGCCGCGGGGGAGCTGGGCTGGGGGTAGCCGGAAGCGGGAGCAGGCTGCTGCTGCTGCTGCCGCTGCCTGTAACAGCAGCAGCTGCCGTGCGGCTGCTGGTGCGGTGCCGCAGGGGCGCGCTTTCCATCTCCAGCTCAGCTTCCAAAGTGAGCACGCCTGCTGGCACTCCGGCTACTGCTCCAGCGTGACGGGCCGCAGCTGCCGCTTTGCTGCTGCTGCCGCTGCTGCTCGCAAGTGGCAGGAGGCGGCGCTCCTCCTCAGCCAGAGCGGGCAGCCGCCGAGGATCCTCGGTTAGCAAAAAGTTGGCTGCGCCTGCCGCAGCGCTGATGGCGGCCAGGGAGAGGAACGCCACGCGCCAGCCCTCGAACCCCAGAGGGCGGACCGAGCCTGTGTGGCTGGCAAGGGGAGCAGAGTAGTCAAGACAAGCTGTCAGACAGCTGCGCCTGAGCAAGCGTACGCCTGAGCTTCACGCTTCTAACCACCAACCATCACAACCAACCTCACCCAAGTTGGTGGCGAAGAGTGCCCCCAGCATGCCGCCCAGTGCGCTGGTGAGGTAGAGCGCCCCAAACGCCCGGCCGCGCACCGCCGCCGCAAACAGGTCAGCCGTCAAGCTCTGCCAGGGGTTTGGCAGGGACGAGTGGACGGCTTGGAATTGAGCGAGTTGAGAGTCACATGAGCTGTCCGGCGCACCATGGCAATTTCATCTGCTGCCCTACTGTGCTGCTGAATGGTTCCAGCTTTTCAGTTGGCATGCCCCTCGCACCTGTGTATTGGGCAGCACCAGCGCCAGGCCCAGACCGTTCACCGCCCAGACTGCAGCGCCGGCCGCAAGCGAGCCGCAGGCGGCAAATGTGGCGGTGCATGCCGCCCACAGCAGGCAGCCGGCGCCGATGACGCGGCCGCGGTGCAGCAGGTGGCCTGGGGAAGGAATGAAGTAGGACAGGCGGTGCGACATGATCGCGCATGGCTGTTGTGCACACATTCGGGCATCGATGGTTGCCGCAGTGCAGAAGGAGACAGCAGCAACCACCAAGGAAGGAGGGCAAGCAACCACCAAGGGAGCACCTGCGATGCCGCCGACCGGGCTGCTCAGCGCCTGCACTAGCGCTCGGCAGAGGGTGATGTAGCCCAGCTGGGTGGGCGTGGCACTCCATGACGCTCCGATGAAGCTGTAAACTGCCGGTAGCATCTGGATAGCAGGCCATGAGAAAGGGCGGAAGGTGGGCATGGCCCATAGGTTGTTGCATGCCCCCGGCCCAGGAGCAACGGGTGATTTCAAAGCGAGCGACCGACATCCACCCCAGCCGCCTGGACTTGCCTGCTCGTCGCAGCGCTCCAGCACGGCCGCCAAGTTGACGAACGTTGCGGTGCGCACGTGGTGGGGTGGTGCTGGCGTGTCGGGCCAGCTAGGGCCGAGCGCCGCCATTGTTTGCAGGCGCTGTTTAGGTGCCCGCCGCCGCCGCCGCCGCTGGGACGGGGCGGTCTGGCAGGCCGCTGCAGCTTTCTTACGTCCTGGCTGCACTAGCGCATCGCTCGGGACAAGTGCAAGATCGAATGGAGCAGCAGGGAGGGACTGGGCCGGCGGAGCGGCGGCTGCAGAGAGCCGCAGGCCCAGAGGTCGATTTTTCAGCTTTGGAATTGACCACGGGTTTGCGATCAAGCGGATGGAGCGCAGTTTTGCAGCCAAAGCCCTACCCTCGCATAAATGCAGGGCTGAAGTGACTCCTCTGCCCCGATCGCGCTGCCGGTGGCCAGTGCGCATCTCGCTGGCCTCTATTCTCAAGCCAGCGTCCCCCAGACTCTCAGCCCCGCACTCAACCAACCCGCAGCTGTCCCAGCGGCGCCTGCGCGCCATGTCCACGCAGCGACAGGCTCAAGGAGCCGCTGGCGAGGCTCGCAAGGCTCCCGGCGGCCGCCAGCGAGGTGCGGAGGGGGTGGCCACTTCTCTGCCGCGCGCCTCCACCCTCTCCGCGCCTTCAGAGTCACGGGTGCTCCAAATGCCCCCATCCGCACACTGCAGGCCCGCGCAGCAAAGAGAACAGGGCTCCCGCCAGCGGCGGCGGCGGTGGCGCCCTGGGCGGCCTGCTCGCTGCCGGTGTGGCAGTGGCGGGCTCCGTGCTGATGCGGCACCTGCACTCGCGATCATGCGAGCTGGCGCGCCAGCTGACAGCCACACGCAGCGAGCTGGAGTCCAAATCCAGCCAGCTGTCTGAGGCGCTGCAGGAGCTGGACGCGGCACGGTGCGCACGGGCGGGCGCAGGCGGGATGGGCGCCGCCAACCGCAGTGCCGGCAGCAGCACAGGGCTGCTTCACATGCTGCTGCTTGCCGCCTCTCACTGCCTGTGCTGCAATGTCCCCGCCCCGAACCTGCAGCGGCGAGCTGGCCAGTTGCACCAGCGACCTGGAGGCAAAGGTGGCGGAGCTGGAGGCGCAGGGGCGGCGCCTGGAGGAGCAGGCAAGCCCTGGGTGCTGGATGCTGCTGGTTCTCCCTGTTGCCAGGCTGCGCCTGCTGGATGCTGCTGGTTCTGCTGTTGCCAGGCCGCCCTGCTGGCTGATTGCTGTCAGGCTGCCATGTCTTGGTGGATCTAGGGCCTGCAACTTGGGGGTTGCAGCTGTTCGTTTCTGGCACTTGTGCACAGCACCATGCCTCGGGCCAGCACTGTGCAGCGACAGGCCAGCACCGACCGGCGCTCCGCTTCCGCTGCCGCTGCCTGCCTGCCGCAGCAGCGGGCGCTGGAACTGGCGCGCGGCGAGCTGGGCAGTAGCCGGTCGCGGCTGCAACTCATCGAACAGGAGCTGCAGGTGGGCGGTTGCTGATTAAGTATCAGCAACGTGCGATCTTCAAGTGCATGCAAACGTTTACTGCAGCCCATCAAGCAGGAGCTGGAGATGGGGGGTGCACTGAAAGTTGCGGGTGGGTGGTCGGCAATGGCTGGTTTGCTTCGCTGCCCTGCTGCGTGGGCAGGGTGCGATGCCTCGCACGCCCTGAGATGTAGCATTCTGAGTGGAACAGGGCAGTGCCGAACATTGCAACTCGCATGTTTGCTGCTGAGCATGTTTGCTGCTGAGCAATGAGCGATCGATCTGCTGGACGCCACCTGCAGGCAACACGGCGGCAGATGGGCAACCAGCAGGAGCAGCTGGAGCAGGTGCGCGGGCTATGCAGTAGCTGCCCATCAGGCGCATGCAGGCTTCGAGGTTGGCATGCAGACTGCGGGCTGTTGTGCTCTGCTCTGCTCTTCTCACAATGCTGTCATGTCTGCCACTTGCGCTGGGCATGACATGGCTGCTCTTCGTTGCTCCCTTGTCCTGCCAGGCACGATATGACCTGGTCGCCGCTCGCTACGGAATCGACTGAGTGGCTGTTGCTGCCTGCGTGGCGCCAAGGCCGTGCTGGCATCAACGCGTTGGGCGGTGCCACAGCCTGCGCCTGCTCCTCTGTACACTACTGCCCACTGAATTTTGAGCTTTGCAGTTTTATTTCGAGGGTCGCTGGTCTGCTCTTCCTAGTGCCTAGTGTGTTCTGACTCCTGCTTGGTTGGTGCCTCCTCGCCCACAAGCCCTGGCCACGTATAAACACCCATGCGTGCCTGCCCATTCCTGCGGCATTGTAGTGCATTTTTATCATGCATATCTTCCTCTTGAAACACTGCAACGGTAGACACGGGCACAAGGTTTGCCACGAGGTGTCGGAGCCGAAGCCGGCCGCCGCTGCCAGGCGGGCGGTCGCCATGCCCACTCACATCTGGGGCGGTGCAACCTGCAGCGTCGTGGTGCATTGTGATCTTCATCTTTTGCTGCGCCAGTCCCCCTCAGTTGTCCGCCTGCGGCAGCCCTCCCCTCGCCGCCCCGCAGCAGCGCTTGCAAAGCAGCAATGTACGCACTCAGCGCTCCTCGTTGCGATGCGACGGCAGCCCGTGGCCTGGGAAGCAGCAGGAGCGCGGGCCTGAGGGTTGCCGCCCGAGCGCCCGTTCCCTTCACCACCCGGCCCGCCAGGCGGCTGACGGTGGTGCGCGCAGCAGGTGGGCCCGCGCTGGAGCCGGCGCGGCTGGTGGAAAATCTGCGGCGCCACCGCCGCCGCTTGCCGCCGCCGCCGCCGCTCGCCTTGCGGACCTGATGCTCAGCACCGTGATTGCCGCCAATTATTCACTGCAGCTGACGACGACGATGCGGAGTTTGAGGCGCGCCTGGCGGCACTGAAGCGCGCCAAGGGCGAGACGCCGTACGGCGAGGGCAAGAAGGCGGCTCGGGAGGGCGAGAAGAAGGCGGCGGCTCCCTCCTCCTCCAAGAAGCGGCAGTATGACTTCAGCGGCGAGACGGTCGTGTTTGAGTCGGGTGCGATTGGGGCGCAGCAGGTTGGAGTATCATGCAGACGTGCAGCAAGGCGCTGCATCAGCGCATGTCTGCAACTTGGTTGCCGCCGCTCATGATGCACACGGAGGCAGCGCGTGCTACATGATAGCTTGGTCATGTGGGCAATTTATCAAGCAGGAGCAGTCCCAGCAGTGCCCATGTGCCTTTACGCGGCACAGCGGCGGACCACTGCATGCGCCCGTCCCAGCGCCACTGATGCCTCTTCATCTGTCGCGCACCCCCTTGCTGCAGCCCCCCACCGCGGCGACCTGGCTGTGAACGTGGCGCTGGGCATCACGCTCATCTGGCTGCCGCTGTCCATCGCGGGTGAGGCCTGCAGCTGGGGGGTGCCGCGAGACCATGTGTCCTTCCATGCCGCGATGCTAGCGACGCATCCAGTTCATGTGGCCAGCAGTTCAGGTCTGCAGCCCGGCAAGCGCTGCTGAACTTGTTGCTGAACCCGTGCCCTCTCTTGCCTCGCAGCCGTGGGCCGCGGCCTGTTTGTCAAGTACCGCTTCACCGACCGCCGCATCTCGTGCATCACCGCCGCGCCCTGGCAGAGTGAGTGGTCCTACTCCAGGTGTCGCAGTGTTGTGTGTTTCTGCTTTCATCTTCAGAACGTGTCGCACCCAGACCCGGCCTCAGACGAGCTGTTGGATTCGTCTTACGAGAGGTCAAACCATTGACTTCCCTTGGCCCCTCATCTCCACTGTTTTCACCTCCCTCTGCCATCCCTTCCGTTGTGTCCTGCAGATGAGCAGCTGGATGCGGCATATGAGGAGGTGAAGGCGGTGACCTCCATTGGCCGCGGCGTGGGCGCCTGGGGCGACATGGTCGTCACCCTGAACGACGGCAGCAAGATCGAGATGCGCAGCCTGCCGCGGTGCGCTCACCCAGCTGGCTTGCGTCGTTGCCTGCTTCATGCTCCTTGGCTGGGTTGTCGCCCTTGCCTGGGTGCCCGGCAGCTGGGTGGGCTGGGCTGCACAAGGGCAGCGGTGGGAGTACCATACCATGCACGCGATGTCCATGCTACTGTCTTCCAAACATATTTTGGCAACGCTGCCCTGTGCAGGTTCAAGGAGATGGAGGCGTACATCCTGCAGCGCCGCGACGAGCTGACGGGGCGCAACCGGGGCGCCCCCAGCGGCGGCAGCAGCGCGGCGGAGCCCGCGGCGGCGGCCCCCAAGGGCTTCTCCTAAGCGCCCTGCTGCAGTCAATGTCTCTGAGTAATGAACTGCGCAACCAGGCCTCGTTTGGCCTACAGCAGCACGGCAGTGGTGGCCCCCAAGGGCTTCTCCTGCGCGTTCTTCCCTTGGGATTTTCACACCGTTCTCTCTTGAACTGAGCCCTGGGTTGCCAGTGAAGCTGCTGCGTGTCCTGTCGATGTTGGTGTGCCCCCTTGCAAGTGTGTGCCTATCCCGCTGCCGATTTGATCACCACTATCCTTTCGTCCTGCCCTTTCCTGCCCTGCCTCCTTTATTCGTTGACTGCCCCTGCTTTGCTCCTTGGTCTGCTGAATCTGAGCTGGCTGTTTCTAACAAACTGAGCTTGGCAGGGGATGCAGTCAACACAGATGCGCTAGCGCTAGCATCAACCGGAATGCATGCAGACTAATGGAGGTTTCCACTCAGCAGCGGGAAGCTGGGGCCTGCTTGGAGCCCCCCAGCAGCACCACGGGCAGCAGGGCCAGCTGCAGCGCAAACTGCAGGGTGAGTGCGGCTGCAGAGCTGGCTGCTGCAGCTGCCGCAGCAGCCGGCTGGACCACCAGCCTGCTGGCCAGCAGCAGCAGCAGGGTGAGGCCATAGGCCGCCAGCGCACGGATCGACTGCAGGGATGAGAGGGGCAGGTAGCAGGCAGGCAAGGCCGTTTTGAGGATACAAGATGGTAGCATGGTTTTGTTGGGACAATCCTTGCAAGCGCGCACTACCACACCAGGAGAAGCCTGGCCACCCATCTTGCCTGCAAGGCAGCCCGCCAGCCATGCATCACCGTGCCTGCTGACGCAAAGCGGGCCGGCGGCCCAGCCAAAAAAGCGCTTGGCAACTGTGGCGGCTCTGCAAGGAAGCAAGCGTCCATTGATGGCCCAGCCGGCAGCTCAGCCGTCTGCGCTGCCTGCAGTTCAGCCGCTGCGGTCTGAGTGGCAGCATCTGCACAGGCTGGTGCCAGGCACGGCCCCTCTGCCGCCGGCTGTGCCTCTCCTGGTGCTACAACTGTTGCTGTGGCAGCAGTGGCAGTCGCTGCTGCTGCCTCCAAGCTGCCGAGGCGCTGCTGCAGGTCGGCCAGGATTGCGTCCATGCGCTCTGCCACATCAGCCTCTGGCTGGCCAGCCCAGCGGCTGCCAACAGGCAGGTCTTGAGGCGCTGCTGCCGGCGATGGGGCGGCAGGCGAACGGGCCATAGCGGTGCCGGCGCTGCCCACGAAGCGGCTGGGCGTCTCTCCACCGACCTGTGTGCTGCCCACTGAGCGTGCTGGGGAGGCCATCGACCCTGTCGCCCCCGCTGCCGCTGCTGCTGCCATCAGGCTTGCGTCTGCCTCCTCCTCAGCTGCCTCTAGAACTGCTGCTGGACCTTCAATCTCCACCCCCGCTGGCCCCTCTGCTGCCGCCTCCGCCGCTGCCACCTGAGCCTGCTCCAGTGTTGTGGATGAGTAGCGGCGGGACAGCGCAGCAAGGCGGTCCCGCAGCCCGCTCGACTGCAGCAGCAGCGGCAGCGGAGGTGCAAGTGGGCGGTCAGTGTGTGTGAGCAGGCCACGAGGCAGCAGCAGCAGCAGCAAGAGGGGCAGCGCAAGAGGGCAGTTATACGGATGCAAGCAGCTGACGTGTAGGCCCCACTTGCCTGGTTGCTGCGGCTGGGCAGCAATCCCCCTCCAGTCGTGTCTTCCAGCAGTTGCCAGGCCGCCACTGCGGACTGCGAGTCTGGCACCGCAGCGGCAGCCGCGGGCGCGGTAGGCGGCGAGCGCAGTGCTGTACATTGGAGGACAGGCCGGGTATGGCAGTGTGCGTTGTGCCCACGAAAAGCGCAGGCAGATCAGCACAGCAGTGGTATGCACTCAACTGACAAGCTGGCATACGGTTCACAATCTTGACACCCCACACCTGCGCTGGCGCGCTGCTGGCTCTCCAGCAGCTGCTTCCACACCTCGCCCAGCTTGAGCTTCTGCAGGCGCAATAACGTGCAGTTGCCATGTAATTATATCGCCCAGCCAGGCAATTTGGAATTGCAGAGGCGCATCCCTTAGCTGATGCCGCAGCGCCCAAGCGCCGAGCAAGTCATCTCAGTGAGCACTTCTCATTCGCTGCCACAGCCCACGCCTCACCCCGCCGGCGCCCTCAGCTGTCACTTTCTCCAGCAGCTCGCGAGCGCCCTCCGCCTCTCCGATGGCCGCGTGCACCAGCTCCTGCGGCAGCAGTGGCAACGGCAGTGGTGCGGATGCATGCATACGCGTTAGGATGGAAATCTGAGGGTGGAGACAGGGCATGCACCTGCTGCTCATCCTGCGATGCTGAGCGGCAGCACGCCATGGCATTCAATCCAAACTCAACCAGGCCAGTTGAAGTTAGCGGAACCCCTCCCACAAAGGCCCACCTCCAGCTCCCCCACGTGCTGGCTCAGCAGCAGCTGCTCCTGGCGCGCGGCGCGCTGCCGGCGCTGCGCCCCCGCCAGCCGCTGCTGCAGGTCGCCACGCTCTGCACGCTCTGCTGCCAGCAGCTCCTGCAGCTGGTCAGCCGCCGCTGCTGAAGCTGCCGCCTGGTCGCACAGCCCGTGCACCTGGGCTTGCAGCTCGGCGCACTGCCGGCTCAGCTGGGCGGCAGCGCCGCTCGTCACACCACCTGCCGCAGCTGCATCATCGATCAGGCTGCACAGGTCTTGCAGCGAGGCAAGCACCCTCTCGCCAGCTGTGGCGGGCTGGCGGCGCCGAGAGGGCACCCGGCTGGGAGGGCCGGTGGGAGGCACGTGCGTGGGGCTGCTGCCGCTGCTGCCAACTGATGCCCCTGGGCTGGCATCAACGCCAAGCTGCAAGGCTACAGCTGCGGAGCCTTGCTGCACCTGACCCTGTTGCACCTCGCCCTGCTGTGCCTGCTGTGCCTGCTGCTGGTCCCGAATGTGCCCCTCCAGCTGGTCCAGCCAGTACAGCAGCGCATCCCGCTCCTGCGGTACCGGTGTGCAGAAGCAGCGCAGTCGGTTGGCAGACGAAACCGCTTATTCCCAGGCTGGGGAAGTCGGCTCGGACTGGACAGCGCAGGGCAGTGCTTGCACACATGCGGCTTGCCAGCCGGCACATGGGCGCACACACAGCGCACCTGCTGCGTGCGCTGCACCTCCACCAGGAGCGTCGCCACGTCGTGCTGGGAGGCAGCCAGCGCCGCCTCTCCACTAGACGGCGCAAACTCGCCGCTGTGCCACGAGGCAGCGCCAGCCGGATGAGCAAAGGGCCCAGCTGGCGCAGGCAGTCCAGCCGCTGAAGGGCTGCCAGGAGAGGCCGGGCGCGGCAGCAGCCCAGAGGGCAGCAGTGGGCCAGTGTCAACCGCAGAGGGGCTGGCAGACAGGCCGCCCAGCGCGCTGCTGGTCAGTGCGGCGGCCTCTGCGGCTGCTGCTGCTGCATCGGAAGCAGCCTCCAGCCCCTCTGCATCCAGCTGGGTGGTGTCCAGCTGCCACAGAAAGTCCTGCAGCCCGGCATAGCGGCTCTGCGGTGGGGTAGAGGGAGGGAGGTGGAAGCAGACAGGGGAACGGTTGGTGAAGGCCAGAGAGGGGGTTTGGGCTCGCTCATCAAAGCAAGTAGGCGCCGGTGGCGCCAAAAGCCAGCGCCGCCCCTGCTGCCACCCACCTGTATGGCCTGCAGCTGGTGCATCAGGCCCTCGCGCTCGCGCCGGTGTGCTTCAGCAGCCGCCTCCGCTTGGGCGTGAGACCAGCGCAGCTGGTGCAGCAGGTCGCGAGCTGCAGCCAGCGCCTCGGCGGCGGAAGCGCAGGCGCAAGAGTCACTGCCGGCGGCGGCCGCTGCAGGCCCTGGTGGGCTGGCGGCGATACTGGCGGGCTGCATTGGCGGTTTGGTGCGGTTTGCAAATGGGGCAGGCTCTGGAGGAGGTGTGGCTGAGTGGGCGTCACTCGAGGCGGGCGCTGTGGGGTGCGCTTCCATTGCCCGGGGTGCTCGATGGTATGTGTCAACTATGTTGTTACCGGAACGAGCGGTGCACAGCCTCCAAAGCGGCTGAGCAGCCGGGTTTCACCAGCGGCGTGGGCTGAGCTGGCGGCGGCGGCGGCGCCGCTGTTTTCAGGAAGGGATGAGCAGTCTGCCAGACGCCACGAGCTACCCTCCACCTGTAGATCACTTGCAGCGAGCCTGGGAGGGCGCCACCGGACGGCGGGGCTCCTCGCCGCCTGAGCGCCTTTCGGCGCGATGCGACACTCCCCCGCAGTGTGATCAAGAGTCGGGAGCCATGAATAACTACCAGTGAGCCGTGGGGACACCTGTCCTGGGCTGCCCGGTTGCTCGCTGCGGGTTTCAGGCGGGTGCGGCGCGGCCGATGGCAAGCAATGGCTCGGAGGCGCGATGCGATGGCCGCTGAGATGTCCTGCAGCCCATCCGGCTCCCACCTGTCGCCGCCGCCGCCACCGCCGCCGCCGCTGCTTGCATCTGCTGCCCGGCCCTGCCTACCCGGCCGCTCTCCTTTTCCGCCTCGCCCCAGCATCCACGAGATCATCGGCCGCGGCCGGCAGTCCAAGGTGTACAAGGCGCGGCTGAAGCAGAGCCTGGAGTATGTGGTGGTCAAGGCGTGCGCCAAAGACCTGAAGCCGCGGGTGCTGCAGGAGGTGCGGCGTGGGGGCTCAGCGCCGGGCGGCTGTTGGAGCGTGCCTTTGCCCTCTCAAATGCTGCCGCCGTTTTGCAATACTAATGCGCTCTTGTCTGCGTCCTCTCTCATGCCTCAGGTCAAGGTGCTGAACAGCATGAGCCACCCCAACCTGCTTCGCTTCCACACCTGGTGCGTCTTGCGGATCGCCTCGCAAGTGCTGATGCCGACGAGCAAACAGCTATTTTGGCTTGCTTGCGCTGCTGCCAACTGTAGCAGGCTGCTGCCATGCTGCCGCCTTGTCTGAAACATTAAACCGCTCCCAACCTTGCCTGCTTGTTCTGGTTGTTGGCCTTGACCGTTCCCGTGCGCGTCTTTGTGGGTGAACACCCCCCACCCTCGCCCCCTGCGCAGGTACGAGACGCAGAACCACCTGTGGGTGATCCTGGAGTACTGCGTGGGTGGAGACCTGCTGGCACTGCTGCGCTCCGATGGCCGCCTGCCCGAGGCATCGGGTGCGCAGGGTTGCTGCTGCCGCAGATGCAGCTTTGTTGGCCCTGTTGCTGCTGGTGCTGCCTGTTTGTGACTGAACATAAGCTGCAGCTGCTGTTGGTGAAAGTGCTGCGTGCGCAATGATACACGAGTGTCAGCGGAGCGGCGGGGACACATGCCATTTCAGAGCGCTGCATGCGGCCCAGGCTGCCTGCCTGACCGTAGCGTCGCTGCCGCCATCCCGCCTGCCGCAGTGCTGCGGCTGGGCCGGGACTTGGCAGCCGCTGTGCAGCACCTGCACTCCCGGGGCATCCTGCACTGCAACCTCAAGCCCTCCAACATCCTGCTGGACGGTGCGTCAGATGATTTATTGTTTAGGGGCGGCGTCATGGACTGCTGCGTTGCCCTGGGGGTTGTGGTGCTGCTCGTGAACTCGCTCGCACCTCCTGCACTCGCCTGCCATGCGTGCTTTGCAGCCTCCTCGCCCACCATTCAAACCTTCCCCACTGCCTGCAGAGAACGGGCGGCTGCGGCTGGGTGGACTGGGCATCTCTCGGCGGTTTGAGGTGGTGCAGCGCCAGCTGGCCACGCTGCCCAATGGGCTGCGAGAAATGCAGCAGGTGGGCGTGGAGGGTCGGTGCATGATAGGCGGGCATGCATGGCATGTCCACACCGTGTCCTCCTTCTGTTGTTACTGCTGCCGCTGCCGCTGCTGTCAAACTGCTTTCTGCTGCATCTGCGCTGCAGGGTTCGCCCTTCTACCTCGCCCCCGAGACTGTGCGCACACCCGGCCTGTACACCACAGGTGTGGATGGCTTTTTTTACAGTTCCAAGCTCATGTGCAGCCGTCACCAGCACTGGCTGCAGTTGCACAAGCTGCGTCTGCGCACTGCCAGCCACACCCACCCCTTCTGGCATGTGCCTGTCTCACATCTCCTGCGATGTTATGAGTCCAATAGCTCATTGTGCCTCCTTCCTGCAGCCTCGGACCTGTGGGCCGTGGGCTGCATCCTCTTCGAGTGCGCCAGCGGCCGACCACCCTTTGCAGCCTCCACCACCCAGCAGCTGAACGCGCTCATCCTGGAGGCGCACCCGCAGCTGCCGCCAGGTGCGCTTGTGTTGGCTGCATATAGCAAGGCTGGGTCCTGCCCATTTGCGCCACGCTCCTGCGGCATGCTGTCAGTACTGCGGAACTCGCGATTGATGTGACGACAGCACATGGCAAATTGAACAGCCAGATGGACTACCACCGCATGCCCCTTACCTTCTGCAGGCTGCAGCCCCGAGCTGGAGGGCCTGATTGCTCGCCTGCTGGACAAGGACCCCGTGAACCGCTGCACGTGAGTCGGTATATAGGCAGCTTTTGCGTGCCCAACCGCCTGTCGCTTGTCAAATATTTGTGCCAGGGCCCGATGGCGCATGCCGTTGACTACATCCGGCAACTTCCAGCTCTCACACAACGCGCCTCCCAGCCCACCGAGCTGAACCACCTGCCCGCCGCACCTCCTCTGTCACACAGGTGGGCGGAGCTGTGCAGCCACCCGTTCTGGGGCGCTTCCCCGCCCGCCCTGCTGACGCTGCCAGAGGAGCCGGTTATGATGGACCTGCTCATGGTAGCGGAGCGCAGCGAGCAGCAAGCAGAGGGCGGAGAGGGCGAGGGCGGCGAGGGCGCGGCGGCGCGGCACCGTGCCAGCGGCAGCGGCAGCAGCCTGGGCGGCGACGCAGAGTTTGCAGCTGCGGGGGCTGTGCCTGGTACGCTGGAGCGCTCGCACTCGGGCGGCAGCAGTGGTGGAGCTGGGGTGGATTACAACCGCAGCACCGCCACAGGAGCAGGAGGCACGCTTCAGTCCCAAGTGTCTGGCGACTATGCTGCTTCCTCTGCAGCAGGTGCAGCCAATGCAGCAACCACAGCGGGGCAGCAGGCAGCTGTGTCAGCAGCAGCAGCAGGCTTGGCAGCAGCAGCAATAGCAGACGACCCAGGGCTGACGCCAGCGCACCCCCGCGCTGCCTCTCGCACAGCGGGCATGGCGGCGGCAGGCGCAGCGCACGATGGTGGGGCGGATGGCGCCGGCCACGCACAACTAGCAGCCGCGCAGCCGCAGTTTGCAGCAGCAGCAGCCAACGGCCCGGGCGCACGTGCAGCATCCCCCGGGAGGGCTCGATCCCCCGGGCGGGCGGGCTCGCCGGGCAGGGCCGGTTCACCTGGGCTGCGCGGCGCAGGGGGGCAGCCGGGCGGTGCCAACCTGGAGGCGCTAGTGTACCACCCCACTGATAGCGTGATGAAGCCGATTGTGGGCAACAAGCGGTGGGTATTGGGATGGGGATCAGGTGCAGGGCCAGTGGAGACACTGTAATAGTGGGACAGCGTAGTTGGGCATGCAGCAGCGGGCGCTTCACTGCATGGCTTGCAAACGCAGCTGCGCAGGCGGTTGATGGCTGACCTCATCCATGATGGCTTCCTTGCACTCATTTTTGTTCTACCTGCAGGATAGAGCGGCCGCTGGAGAGCCTGTTCAACCCCTCACTGCTGCCCTTCCAGCCCCTGGTGAGCCCGAGAGCGGATGGCTGTACCAAGCGCCGAGCAGCATGTGCTGCACTGGCGATACAACTATGCACGTACAGCTGGCGCTTTGCTGTTGCCACCACGTGCCAGTTAACTCCGCTGGTGAGCTGCAGGCATGCCTGCAGTAAATCCGTTCCCAAATGCAGAATGCCTCTTCCCTCGCTGCCGCAGCCGGTGCACAAGGTGGTGGCACTCCCGCTGCAGAGCCGCACAGCTTTTGTGGCAGCCCTGACCCGCACCATCAGCGGCGCAGGTGAGGGCTTGCATGCAGCTTGCATTGCAGTAGGTACGCCTGTACAGCACTGTTGAATGCTCCATGCCCGCTTTGTGTCGCTGCCCTGCTGCAGCCCACCCGCACACCAAGCTGGCCACGCTAATATACTGCGAGAGCCTCTGCAGCGATGTGGGGCTGGTTCAGGTACGACTTTAGGGTTTGTTTGTTGGAGATTGCAGGGCTCTACAGGAAACCGTGCCAGTAATGCCAACCGCCAGCCATGTGCTGAGAGTTTGTTCTGTGATGCGCCATCCTCTGTGCAGGAGATGGTCAATGGAGACATGGGCCCTGCGCTGGTGCGTGCTACACTGATTACAGCGGGGAGCAGCATGACTTTGGTTTTGCTCTTTGATTGCCGCTTTGGCTTTGACTTTGGTTTTGCGACTTGGGTTTTGCGCCTTTGGTTTGCAACTTAGGTTTTGCGTTTTTGGTTTTGCGTTTTTGGTTTTGCGGTTTTAGTTTTGCGACTTTGGTTTTGTGGCGTTTTTGGTTTTTTGACTTAGGTTTTGCGTTTTTGGTTTTGCGGCTTTGGTTTGCGACTTTGGTTTGCGTTTGTTATTTTGCGGCTTTGGTTTGCGACTTTGTTTTTGCGACTTTGGTTTCGCTGCTCAATCTTGCAACCACTCCCTGTCTCCCAATGTAGGTTGGCCTGCTGGACTTGAACGGCAAGGACGGCGGGCTGCGCCTGCGTGCCGCCAACATGCTGGGGCTGCTCATACGCCACGCCTCCAGCATCAGCGCGAGTCTGGTGGATGCTGGTGAGCTTGCGCCTGCAGCCCGGGACTGCCACAAGATTTCTTGCGCATACCTGGCATTCCTTTGCAGGGAGCAACGGGACCTTTGATGCTGGCCATCCATCAGCGTGCCTGCCATGCCGCCTATTTGCAGGCGTGTGCGACGCGCTGGCGGCGGCCATCGGGCAGCATGAGGACCCAGCCCTGCAGCGGCGCGCAGCAGCAGCCCTGGGCGAGCTGCTGTTTTATGCAGACTCGCAGGCAAGCTGGCTGGCACGTGCTTCTCTGCAGCAGGGTTGTGCGGGGTGCCTGCATTCATCTGGCCGCCTGCTTCTGTCTGGTGGCGTGCTCCTGCTTACCAGCCCTGCGGCACTACCGCACATGCTAGCTCAACGCTAGCTCAAAGCTAGCTCAAAGCTTACCCTTAGCCCCCTCATCCACTTGCAGCACCGAGAGGTGGCCGCCCCTGCTTGGGACCTGGCTGCTGATGCAGTGCAGCGGCTGGCGACGCTGCTGCAGCGGGGGCAGGACGAGATTTCGCAGGTGGGCAGCGAGCTGGAAACGGCGAACATAGCAGCTGCTTGCAGCTGAGTTCCGCCAAAGTTTGCTCAGCTGCCATCACATCCTGCCGGCTCAGCTGCTTCCTATGCTTTCCTGCCCACCCAGCGCTATGCGCAAGAGCGCTGGAGCATATGTTTGGGTTGGGGCCACACTACACACAGTCGCTCTCAAACCGCTGCGCCCTGTTTCCCTGGTCCCCGCCACAGCACTATGCGGCCAAGGCGCTGGAGAACGTGTTTGGGCTGGGCGGCCCCTGGGCGCACCAGCTGGCCACAGCCGAGACGATGGGCCACCTGCTGCACGTGAGGCTACTGGGAGCCCGGTCGTTTAACAGGAAGCCTGCTGCTGCGCTCGGACTCGCTATTCCAGCTGCTTTGTCATCCCTGGTCGTGTCTGAAAATGCCGGTGGATGCCTGTGCTACCATGTGACGCTGACAGTAGCCTCCAAGGTATCAACGCACGTCTGTTCCAACCAACTCCCTTTGTTCAGTTGGTGGACAGCGAGCTGCCAGACGTGGTGCGCGGCACCGCCGCCTCAGCGCTCTGCCGCCTGCTGCGCTGCCAGCCCAGCTGCCTGCCGGCCCTGCTGGAGATTGGTGGTGTGGAGCTGCTGGCTGCCGGTGAGCGCGGTTTGAACAGCACTGGCTCGTGTCCAGTGTGATGCATGCTGGAGATGGGCGGCGTCGAGCTGCGAGCTGCTGGTGCGTGCAGTTTGTTGTACTGGCTTGATCCAAATGGCAGACCCCGCGGTGCATTGCCGGCCTTCCACGGCCTGTGCCGCCCACCAACCCTCCCCTACCCCCTTGACCCTTGCCCCTCACCCCACAGGGCTGACGGACGGCAGCCCGCGGGTGCAGCAGGCGTGCGTTACCATCCTGTGCCAGCTGCTGACGCAGCGGGCGCTGGCGGGGGCTACCACAGAGCTGTGCTTGGGGAACGAGCTGCTACTGGAGGGGCTGGCTTCGCTGCTGGACAACCCTGGTGGGTGTTGGGTGGGTCGAGGTCGGATGGAGATGGTAGGGTGGTGCAGACCAGCTGAAGAGAAAGCTTGGCTGCCTGCTGAGCATCCATTCCGTGGCGGCTGCTACAACCTCACCGCACCCATAGGAGCATCACTCGCCAACAAACGTCCTGCCGCCGCCCTGGCTGTGCCCTCTCTGCAGCCGAGCTGCTGCAAGTCAAGGCGCTGGTCGCGCTGGCGCTGCTGTGCCGCTCAGCCACAGGCCTGGTGTGTGTGGTGTCCTGGCAAGGCCTGCTGGGCCAGATGGAGCGGCTGTGTTCCCGCGAGCGCCTGCAGGGCGGCAGCGGCGGCGGCAGCGACCAATACCTGGCAGCAGCGGTGTCTGGGCTCATGATGCAGCTGGCCAGCAATGTGGTGCCGCTGCTGCGACAGGCGGCAGCTGCAGCGCGCGCAGGCGGCGCCCGACGAGCCACCCAGCCGGCTGGCGGCAGCGGCAGCAGCGGTTCGAGCTCTGGCGGAGGGCTGCAGCCTCTGGAAGCGCTGCTAGCGCTGCTCAGCTCGGCTGCCTTCCGATCCCTAGTGGTGTGCGATGGCCTGATCACGGGCCTAGCAGACCTGCTGACCCGGGAGGTGGGCGCGCCTGCAGGAGTGGCAGCCTTGGACGCACATGCGGACCTCAAGGTGCGAGGGAGGATGGGGCAGGAGGGTGGGGGGCGTCATGCCAGGCAGCCGGTGCTACAATGCCGCTGCACAGGGGTTGGAGTCACTACTAGGCAGTGCGCTGTCTGGGCAACCTGACCTGTCTGCTGCAGCAGTACCTAAGTGCCTTTGGAAATGTTGGGTTGCCGCTGCTGTTGTCCCCTTTTGCCTCGCAGGTCCAGCTGCTGAACGCTATTGATGCGGTGTGCTCCCATCCGGAGCTGCTGATCGAGCACTATGTGCCAGTGCTGTCCCACCTGCTGCCTGCGCTCTCAGCGGCAGGTGAGCTACTCGGGAGGGTGCATGCGGCTGTTTCGCTGCAAGTCGAGGCGCCGTTGGTGCACTGCAAGCCAGCACATCTGAAGTATCAAAACAGGTACAGTGCTTGTTAGCTGTGCAGTGCCACATGAGGCAGGTGCACACACAGACGTGCTGAGGTGCTGCTTTCCACCACTCACGCCTGCCCTGCAGTGGCCAGCCAGCGGGAGACGCCTGACACCCGCTTCTGCTGCCTCAAGCTGCTCTGCGACGTGGTGCTGCAGGCAAGGCGCTGCACTGGGGCGGCCGCAGGTTGTGCAGAGCAGCCAGGACAGACTTGGAGCACAGGGAGCTGCCTAGGCTTCTGCAAGTGCGGCGACCTGGGCTGGCACACTTGTGTGGTCCAATCCCGCAAACTGTGCTGCTCACCGATCATTAACTGTCTCTGTCGCCCCCGCAGTTTGTGAACGAGCCGCGGCTGTACCTGTCGGCCACCGCCTCGGACCACACGACTGCAGGTGCTTGTGTGTGGGCAGGCAACTTCGAACCTGAAGGAAGGGTGCAAGCCGTGCTTGGGGAGCAGCCGGCGCGTGCATGCAGCTGTGTTTCTCTTTGCAATCAAGGGCCTGCTTGCACTGCACCATCCACAAGCCGCCTCTTTCTCACCATCTTCACGGGCAGACTCGGGCATCGCCAACCGCCAGATCGACGCAGCAGTGGGGCAGTATGTGCTGCCGCTCATGCCGGCGCTGTTTGAGGATGAAGACCCCATGCCGCTGTGAGCTGCTGTTGCGACCTTCGGTTGGCTGAGGAGTTCTCTTGCTGCAGGGGGGCAAGGGCAACTGATATGCCTACAATCATCGACAGTCTGCTCAGCACGGTCCATCCCCTCACGCTGCAGATACGCACTCAAGCTGCTGGGAGCCCTGCTGGAGTTCAACCGGCGCTGGGTGGCCGATGTGGCGGCTGTGGGACTGGCGGGCAGGTGGGCCGCCTTGCTTTTTCGACCATTGCACACTGCATCACCAAAGAGTGGGTGTGGTTGTATGAAACACTGTGCGCTGCAGGTGTCGACTGCACCGTGTGTCCTCGCCTGACACGCTGATGCAGGTTTTTCGAGTGGCTGTCCATCTCCCACCCCCACAATAACGTGCACAACATGCGGCTGTGCCGCCTGGTGGCGGACGCACGGGTGCTGCCGCCCGAGGCCCTGGTGCAGCTGCAGGCTGTCGATCGGGTGAGGAGCGGGGCGGCTGGGTGAAGGGTAGGGTGGTGAGAGGAGGTGGCTAAGTGACGGGATGTGTCGGCAAGGGTGCTGCCACCTGAGGCCCTGGTGCAGCTTGCAGGTCGTTGACCGGGTGAGGGGCAGCGAGGGTTGCAAGGGCACTGGAGCTGGGGGAAGCCATGGGCAACGATGCCCTGGTGATGTGCTTTCTGCCCTGCTCCACTTTCTTCCCAGGTGCTAGCCGTGCTGGCCTACGCCCATGAGAACGACGTCGAGCCGTTCCTGGAGCCGGCCCTGCACCTGTGCACCTCCCTCATGGCTGACGTCGGTGCGTGCATTACGGTCTAGTGCCTGCTGTGTGTGGCAATGCTTGTTGCGCGGCGGTGCCGTGCCGGGGACGCGGCAGGCAGCGAATGAGCAGCTTCATGGCCTTGCGGTGGCAGGCATTTGCGCCCAGCCGCCACGCAGTAAGTGCTGCCGCTGCGTGCCAGCGCTGTGAAGGCGGAGATGCAATCCACGCGACGCAGCATGGCGGGCTGAAAGTGACGCCTTCTCCCACCGCCTCCCAACCCCTCCCCCGCAACAGGC
>VFQO010005244.1_pt1 | contig 52197 bp, 102 predicted proteins | sample 3512331 | NCBI WGS metagenome assembly VFQO01 (sample SAMN10412371, study PRJNA504923) | tailings metagenome | isolation source: Replicate 3 from Balatoc abandoned mine | place: Philippines: Itogon, Benguet | collected 2017-08-28 | reverse complement strand
CCGGGCGGTGGTGGGGTTGCTCAGTGTTCGGCAGCACCTGTGCTGCCCATGCTGCCATGCCCGTCAAGCAACAGCCAACTGCACAGGGCAGGGCAGAAGCGCACAGCGCAGCACAGCAGGGCACAGCACAGCGTTTCACAGCGCAGCGCACCTCCTCCGTCTTCTCAAAGTTGAACACAGACATGCCGGGGGCGGGCTCGCGGTCGCGGTACCGCCGGTCTGCAGGCGGGCAAGTGGAAGCCAGCCGAGTTCAGTTGCCCTTTCGACAGCATGCCAGGGGCAGCAGGGCCATATGTCCTTGAAGCCAGTGGGGGGCAGCAGCAGGAACGGGCAGGCACCGCTTGGCATGGAGCTGCTACGGCAGAGCAGCGGCAGCCAACCAAGACATGAAGCAGCGGCAGCGGCAAGCAGCCAGGCAGCAGCACCAGGAGCGGTGCCATCAGCACAGCAACAGCCTGCCCCTGCGCCTGCCGGCCAGCAACCCAGCACAGCAGCAGCTATGGCCAGCCGATACCCCAAGCACCGGCCAGTGAACCGCAACGCATTCCCAGCACACCCCACCCCAGCAGCCCTGGCGCACCCGCAAACATGCCGCGCCCGGCCATCTGTCCAAAGTCGGCGATGCGGCCCAGGCGCTCGCCCTTCTGGAAGGGCATGAACGGCACGCCGTCAAACTGCGGCGGCACCGTCTGGGGGCCCCACGAGTCCGCATTCTCCTCCACCTCCGGCAGCACAAACGCCGGCGACATGGCTGCTGCCGCTGCTGCTGCTAAGCCCGAGGCTTGCTGTCTGCAGGGGCAGGGGCACGGGTGCAGGGTGAGGAGAGTGCAGAGCTCCCAGCGATGGGGCGAGCGGGCGGGCGGCGCGAGCGGCCTGTCGCTACCGCCACCCGCCGCCGCCCGAGGCTGGAGCGGCGCAGCGGCCCCCGCAGCGCTGCATCCGATCTGGCAGCGAAGGCTGACATCGCCCAGCATTGCAGATGCGCCGCAGACGGCCGTCTGCACAAGCCGACCAGCAATGCTAGCGCCGCGAGCTGGCTGCTGGAGTTGCTAGCGTGTCCAATCGGCGCACCTGCTTCGTGCAAGTTCTGAGCTTATGGCTGCAGCCCTCTGGCTCGCTCGGGCAGGGGCGGGGTGATGAATGCGAGCTGTGGGACTCTCCTCCCCCTGTCGCAGCGCAGCTACGTCGTGCAGATCTGCCTGGCAGCGATGGCGGGCTGGGAAGGGGCGATGGCGGCAGCAGGGCCCATGCAGCGGGGGCCGAGTGCAGCTGATCAGCAGCTTGCAGGGCCTGACAGTGGTTGCTGTGTGATTGGGGGCTTCAGGAAAGCTTTTGCAGCCCGAAATTCCGCCGGCCGAGTCAGCACTCGGAGTGCCGCCGTTCTTGCTGCTGGCTTGACGGGGCGTCCCGTGCGCGCTGCACGACACTCGTGGTGACCTCACAACCTGATCACAGCGCCTGCAGGCCAGGACGGAGCGGGCAGCAAAGATGGCGGCCCACATGGTGAGCCTTCCAGCAGGGAGAGCTTTGCCGCATGCCGCCCCGATACAGTGTGCATGCACAGCAATCCAATGCCGCCGCAGGAGACCGGCAGCAGGGATGCCCACTAGGCGCCGCCGCCGCCGCCGCTGCCGCCGCCGCCGCCGCCAGCCGGCGAGGCGCACCTGCCTCACTCCTGCTGCCCAAGCCACCTTCCCTCGCAGGAGCCTGAGCACGGCCTGATGATGCAGCACACGGCGGCGGAGGAGCCGCAGCAAGGGGCGGGCGAGGCGGCAGCAGACGGCGGGCACCAGTACTCGGTTGTGCTGCCGGAGAGCCTGACCAGCAATCGCTGGATCGTGCGCAGGCGAGTGACGAGTGGGAGGCTGCTTGTCGGCACCTGTGGAGTACATCAGGACAGGCTGCAGAGCAGGGTTTGGGTCATGGATGTTGAGTGTGCTGCCGATGTAACAGCGGCCGTGTGACCCTGCGGTGACTGCCTTGTTGCGTCCCAGCCCCAGCCGCGCCCCGTCGCCCGCAGCCGCTGCACCCTCACCACCCAGCCGCTCTGCGGGCTTGCTGCATCTTTTCACTGGCAGGAACGTGATGAGCCCGCGGCGCCTGGTGGACACGTTTCCGCCCCCGCACGACGACATCCACACGCTGTATGACGTGCTGGAGAGCAGCGTGGCGCAGTTTGGGGACGTGAGTGCCTTTGCGGTTGATGTGAAACAAAGTGAGGTAGTAGTATGGATTGGGGCGACGACGTGCATGCCAGCTGGCAGCCGGGAAAAACACCCTGGCCTGCTGCACGCTGGCTGCGCTTTCTTCCTCCCACCGCGGGGGCCCACCCCCTGGTGGTCTACGCCTGCCCCTGAGCTTTGTCAGCTCCCTCGCGTGCTCCCCTGAACTACTCGCAGAGCCCCTACCTGGGCCACCGCATCTCGGATGCCAAGGGGCAGCCCGGGCCGTACGTGTGGCAGACGTACGCTGAGTGCGGCGAGATCCGCAGGTGCGCGCAGCGGGCACAGCAGGCAGGGCAGGCACAGCGCACCGAGCAAAGGAGGCAAACGCAACTGGATCTGCGGCTGGTTGCTCAGCCCCCGAGGACAACCTCTTGCTTGCACCCATCTGCCCTTGCACGAGCGCACAGACTTGCACGTTGCCCACAAGCAAGCCCCCCTGCTGCTCCCCCTGCAGCGCCATTGGGTCGGGCATGGTGCAGCTGGGCATCGCGCCCGGCAGCACCGTGGGCCTGTACTCAGGTGGGCTGGGTTGTGCATGGGCACAAAGCATCGGCGTTGGCAGGCTCCTGGGCAGGCTCGAAACCAGCTCTGCCTGCTGCACTCGGCCCCTGGTGCCTCTCCTTCCCCCTTGCCTTCTTCTGTAGCCCACCTTCCCACCCTCACTGACCCGCCATCCCTTTGCCCGCCTGCACCTCAACCCACCACCTTGCTGCAGTGAACCAGCCGGAGTGGTGCCTGGTGGACGCCGCCTGCCACGCCTACAGCATGGTGTCGGTGCCGCTGTACGACACCCTGGGGCCTGACACAGGTGGGCGGGATGCATACAAAGTTTAGTTTACAAAGTGCTGGATAAAACAAGCCTGTGGGATTGATGGCCTCGCCGTACGACGCCCTGGGGCCTGACACAGGTGGGCGGGGGCAGGAATTATAGCGGTTTATTCAAGTTGTGCATCGACTCCTTTTAAGTTGTGCATCGACTCCTGCTTGCAATATGCTCACCCCGAGGCCAGACACAGGAGGGCGGGGGAAGGAAGCAATGGGTTGCTCTTGGTTTTTTTTGCAGCAGGCCCCTTGAAAGATGGTCCCGCAACCCTGCAGCACACCATGCCACCTCCACGTGTGTTGTCAAGCTTTCCTTGCAACCACTGTTCTGTTTACTCGGGCGGTGGCAACAGCACCAGTCAATTCACGTTCTTGTCACCTTTCCTGCCGCAGTCAAGTGCTTTTGCAACCACGCCGAGCTGGTGGGGGGTTGTTGCTATCGTTCACACCACCTGCTCACCTGCTGCGCCGTTTGTCCTGTTTTTGCTTTTGCGCAGTCAAGTACATCTGCAACCACGCTGAGCTGGCTGCGGTGGCCTGCTCCACCGTTGTGCTGGGCAAGATGCTTGAGGTGCTGGCAGAGTGCCCCACCGTGCGCCTGCTGGTAAGCCTGCAGGGTGTTGCTGTTTGGTTTGTGGTCAGGGCTGCCCACTTGGCTGCGCTACTGCAGCTTGCACCTACTGGTGCACAGGCGGGGATAGTGTTGACAAATGTAATGCTTGAGCACAAGTTGGAGAGGCAGAGCCCTTGCTGATTGATAATTATCCCGCGCTTTCTGCAACCCTGCCTTGCAGATTGTGTATGGCACGCGGCCGCACCAGCGCCTGCCGGAAGCGCCCAATGCGCCGCACTGCAAGGTCAGGGGCAGCTGCTGGCTCGGCTGTGGGGTGGGGTTGAGGGCGCAAGCAACATGCCACCTGCTGCTGCACACGTGACGCTGCGTCAACACATGAAAGCGGTTGATTGCAAATGATGCCTCTGTACCGCGCATAAGGCACTGGTATCAAAACTTGAATAAAAATTGAAACCCCTCTCACTCTGCCCTTCAACGAGTGCAGATAATGAGTCTGGACCGTGTTCGCGCGCTGGGCTACAAGCACCCGCGGCCGCACCACCCGCCCAAGGTGCTCAGTGCTGCTGGGGCAGGGCGGCATGTTGGCGAGACGTTGTGCTTGCTTGTATCTGACAATTCATATATGCTTGCCAGGCGCGAGGGTAGTGAGGATGGTACTATGACGCGCTTTGCTACCATCTGCTCTTTTACTGCGGATCGGCAATTGGCAACCTCCCCCTCCATGCGTGCTCTGCAGCCCTCGGACATCGCCCTCATCAACTACACCAGCGGCACCACGGGCGTGCCCAAGGGCGCCGTGCTGTCGCACTCCAACATCGTGGCCAACTGCGGTGCGCTGGTGTGGCGTTGCATTGTTGATTGCTGCGCAGAGCTATGTATTAAGTGGCAGCCCGGCTGCAGTGATGCGGCGCCTCTGCTGCTGCCGCTGCTTACATGCCGCCCACATGCCACCTGTCCTCTGCTGCCTAACACCCTCCCCCCTCTCCTCTTGTCACTCATGTGCTGCAGCGGGTGCGGCAGTGATGCTGCGCCAGGACGAGCAAGACCTGTTCCGCCACGGGGACCGCCACATCTGGTGCGTGCTTTCTTGCCGCTGGCTCAACGCGCGAGCTCTTCGGCTACAGCCCTTGCTTGCAACTCCATTGCTGTGTATGTTACAGAAGTTGCAACACCGCCTCAGCATCTTGCCTCCACCCCTGTGCAGCTATCTGCCGCTGGCCCACATCTACGAGCGCTTCAACTTCACGCTGGTCACACACTTTGGAGCGGGCGCCGGCTTCTACCGGTGCGCGGCTGGGCTTGTCTGCAGGTGGCTCTTGCACTTTTTTGCTGCTATGCGTGAACGGGGCAAGATGGCCCCTGCCAGAGGCGGGCTTCTGGGCTGAGTATCTGCTGCTTACTATGCTACATTGCTCCATCTGCATTTGTCTGCACTGTGCAGCGGCCACGCTGGCTGCTCACCGCCAGTGCAAACAACAACGCATTTCATGCAATCCATGGTGCAGCGGCAACGTGCTGGAGCTGCTGGAGGACATCCAGGAGCTGCGGCCCACCATCTTCTCCAGCGTGCCGCGCCTGTGGAACCGCATCTACGACAAGGTCATGGCGCAGGCAAGCTGTCGTTTGTGCCGTTTTTGTGCCGTTTGTGGTCCAACCTTTGGTCCAACCTGCCCGTGGAACATGCGTTTATGACAAGGTCATGGCGCAGGCGAGCAGATTTGTGCTGAGTTTGTAATGCCAGCCTGCCTGTGGAACCGCGCTTGCAACCAATTTGCAGTCAAGTCGTGGCGCAGGCGAGTGGCTGGAAGGAGCTGGCTTGCTGGTTTCCGCCAGGCGCCTGTGGTGCCACCATCTGCTTGTATGCCTGCCCTCGCACAGCCCCTCTGCCACCCTTCGTTGTGCTGCTTTCGTGGCTGCTTGCCTCATGCAGTCCCTCTTCATGCGTGTGCCTCCCTCGCCCGCAGATCCAGGCCGCCAACCCCATCTCCCGCTCCCTCTTCAACACTGCCTATCGATACAAGCAGGCGAGGCGGCCGGGGCACTTGGGTATGCTGTCTAGTGGCTGTGCAGCTGCCTGTTGGCGGCGAGCGCCCACCCAAGCACCTGTTGCCGTGCGTTGCTTGCGCTCCCCCGAGTTGCTCCCCTCACCACTGTAACGCTGCACCCTCAACCTCCCAACCTGGCAGGCGGCGTTTGCGCGGGGAGACATGAGCGGCGGGCGGCTGGGCCCCTTCTGGGACCGACTCGTCTTCTCCAAGATCAAGGCGCGGGTGGGAGGTAAGTGCCAGGCCATGAATGAGATCTTCACACTGTTGTTTTTGTGTGGTTTCCGCCGCCTGCACGCCGGCCTGCTGCCAGCAGGCCATGAGCAAATTATGGCACCCGACGCGCTGCACATCGCTGCATACACCGCTCTGCTGCATCTCCTGCCGCCTTCCAAGGCCAAACAAACTGCTTGCGTCCCTCCTGCCACGTGCAGGCGAGGTGCGGCTGCTGAGCAGCGGCGCATCTCCCATTTCGGCAGAGGTCTTTGACTTCATGCGCATCTGCTTCGGGGCGACAGGTGGGTTGTTTTGCCTTCAGGTTGCACTGTAAACGTGCTAGCTGTGCCCTGAGCCAGCCTGCCTTATATCTTGGATCCGGCAGCCTATTGCTGAAGTTGAGCAGTGGTCGTCTCTCTACTCTGCTGCAGTGCTGGAGGGCTACGGCATGGCCAAGACAAGCTTCCTGCTTCCTTTGATTGATGGGCAACTACTGTAGTTCTGCAGTCTAACAAGTTGATATTGTGTCACTCCGCAGTGCTGGAGGGCTACGGCATGACGGAGACGAGCTGCCTGATTGCACTCACGCCGCCAGGAGACCCTGTAACCGGCCACGTGGGGCCCCCTTCCCCCGCCTGCGAGGTGAGCGCTTGGTTGGTGGCAGCTGGCAACTGTGCCTTGCAGGCTGGGCATGCCAACCTCTCTGCCTGCACGTGGGTGGAAGCAGCAGCCGTCGTGCCTGCATGCGAAGCTGGACGAGCTGCCAGGCGCTGGCTCAGCCACATCGTTCTCTGCCGCCGGCTGAAATGAGATGCTTTCCATCCGCCCTGCCTGCAGGTCAAGCTGGACGACCTGCCTGAGATGGGCTACACCAACGCAGACAAGCCGTACCCGCGCGGGGAGGTGGGTGGACATGCCTTATTTTGGCATGGCACGACACTGAACATAACGGGCAGTTTGGGCCTCGCATGACCCTGTGTTTGTGCCTCGGTTTCCTTCCGATGTCCTGCCTTCCTGCAGATCTGCGTGCATGGCCCCATCATTCTGCCACAACCGCCTAATTAGCCGTGTCCTCAGCCCACCCATCGAACCCTTCATCCCCTGCAGATCTGCGTGCGCGGCCCCATCGTGTTCCAGGGGTACTTCAAGGACGAGGCCAACACGCGGGACACAATCGACCCCGACGGCTGGCTGCACACAGGTGTGCGGGCTGCCTGCATGCTTGTTGTGTGCGGGCGCCCCTGCTCTCAGCCGTGCACAGCTCGCCAGGTGCCGTGTTCGTGACCCCTTGGGGCTGACCGTGCACAGCTGCGGGGCCTTGAGGCGCCGTCCCTTTGACCTCCACCCCCCTGCGACCTTCCCAAACAAGGCCATTTCCTAGTTTGTGCATCTGCCGCCCAACCCGCAGGCGACGTGGGCATGTGGATTGCGGGCGGACGCCTCAAAATCATTGACCGCAAGAAGAACATCTTCAAGCTGGCGCAGGTTGGTGGTGACGTTCGCTAGCCTGCGCTGGCTGCCACCACCTGCCCAGCTGACTGCCTGCAGAGTGCGCTCACGCCCCCTTTGACTCGCAACTGTGCCGCGCAATTCCGTTGTCATTTCTGTACCAAATCCATTGTCGTCACTGCTCCCCATCGATCCTCTGTTCCTTCCAATTGCAGGGCGAGTACGTGGCTCCCGAGAAGATTGAGAACGTGTACGCGCGCAGCCCCTTTGTGCTGCAATCGTTCGTCTACGGCAACTCCCTGCGCGCGCAGGTGGGGGCAGGGTGGGGCTGCCCTGGTCTGCGGCAGCCTTGTGGGCTGCTGTGTGTCTGGTGCCACGCTGCGTACTCCTCTGCCGCACTTCCCCACTCCGGTTGCTGTCGTCACTGTTGACCCCGAGTACCTGCTGCCTCTTGCCCTGCATCACCAAATACTGATGCAACATGCCAAGCCGTCCTTTCTCTCCTGCAGCTGGTGGCTGTGGTCATCCCAGACCCTGAGTACCTGCTGCCCTGGGCCAAGGAGCGGGGGCTGGGCAGGGACGCAGCGGAGCTCTGCAGCAACGGGCAGGTGCGGAGGTTGCCTTTCTGTTTTTGCAGTTTTGAGCAGATTCCTACGTGTCGTTTTATGGCAGGAGTGTGTGCTGCTTGTTGGGGTACTTGTGTGCAAGCTGTGGCCAACATGCAGCGGCTGGGCAGGGACGCTGCAGAGCTGTGCAGCAGTGGGCACGCGTGTTTCAATCAATGGTTGCAGGGCGGACTGCGTCTCGGTCAGCTCAGCAAGCTGCCAGCAGTCGGGTTGCCTCTAAGCTCTCCACACCCACCATTCTCTGCTTGCAGGTGGTGGCGGCGGTGCTGAAGAGCATGCTTGAAGAGGGGCGGGCGGCGGGGCTCAAGGGCTTCGAGCAGGTATGTTCGAGGCTGCCCACTTTGTGTGGGCTGTTCGGCTGCTTTGCAATGCTGCTCTGTGAGGTGCCCGCCAACGGTTGGTGGCAGCAGTGTGCCTGGGCCAGGAGTTGTTTTTGGTTGGTTGGTATGCACCCTAGTTTGCCTTGTACCCCGCAGGTGGCGGCGGTGCACCTGCACCCGGAGCCGTTTTCGGTGGAGAACGGAATGATGACACCGACCTTCAAGCTGAAGCGTCCGCAGGCACAGACCTTCTTCCAGCACGCAATCGACGGTGCGCTGATTGACTTGGACATGTACTGCCCGCTCCTGCTGTGGCTGCTGCTGGGGCACGGGGCTGCTCCTCTGCTTTCTTTTGCCGCCGCCGCTGTAGCGAACCTTTGTCTGCTGCTGCCGCTGCTGCTACCGGGCTGCCACTTACTGGGTTGCTGCTGTAATTTGGACAGCACAGTGCGATTCGCAGTTGTTGGCAGTACTCAGTTACAGTACATGGCACTGAGCCAGGCAAAAGCCCAGCCCCGGCCTCACACCTGGCGCTTGCCTCCATGCCTTCCCTCTCACTGCAGACATGTACGCCAAGCTGCCGCAGCTCTGATCAGCCCGCTGTGTGGGGGCCCCGCTGCAACAGACGACACTACAGCTGTTGGCCATTCGAGCTTGCAGCGCTTGTTCGCTTGGCGGCGCTTCGTTTTGTGCAGTTTTGACCCTCAGGACATAGAGTGCGGATTCACCCTGAGTTTGCTTTTCAGCACCGGAGCAGCCTCTCCTTTTCCTTCGATCAATCCCTGTAGCGCATGTAATTTTGCAGCCCCTGTGCTGTATCTTTTCGCCTGTGGGACACTCAGCCTGAAACCAGTTTTAGCGCATAATGTAACTCTCGCTGTGCTGCAAGCTCGAGGATTATGGAACGATTTCGCCACGCTGCAGTGCCTCTCCTGCATTGAGTGGCACTCAGGCCTACTGCGCCGTACTGCTGTTGAGCGGCGAGTGCCGGTCAGACGCATGGATGGCCTCAATCTGCAGGTCCCAGAACCGAGCCACGTCCATCTCCTGCTTGGAGATGAGGCGGCGAAAGCAAACACGCAGTGGCAAACCCAGGCTCTGTTTGGCAGTAGCAGATGGCACGCCTCGGCAAGCAGCTCTTGGGCAACAGCACAGCCACGCTGCTCCCCCGCCAGCCCTGCCAACTCAGCAACCCAATGGTGTTGCACCACAGCCAGTTCAGCTGACTGCCCCTGCTCGCACCATGCAGACGGTGCAGTTCTTTGGCTGGGTGGACTGGTGCCAGATGTCCACAACTGTCTGGCCGGCGGAGAGAGAGGAGCTGGTTTCCACATCCACCCGCAGCAGCTCCGTCTGCGCAACAGCAAGGGCAGGCAGTGCGGCAGAGAATGAGGCATGAGGCTTGCCGGCAAAGAGAGAGAGAAAAATGGTTTCCACGTCCACCCGCAGCAGTTCAGTCTGCAGCAAGCAGGCAGTGTTCGGAAGGGTAAGATTTGGGCTGCCATGGGAGGGGTATGCATCTGCTCAGCAACAGCACAACCACCAGCTGATCGCTCAGTGAGCAAATGCTTGCACAGGCAGGGCTGCGAATGAGGCAGTGCCAGCAGGTTTCTGCAGCTTGCCTTGAACAGCTGCGGTGCAATCACGTACGCCACAGCGCAGGGGTCGTGCAGCGGCGGGTCCTCAAACTGCAGGAGGGATATGGGTGGGGAAGAAGCGGCCCGGCGCTTGACTCTCCTGATTGCAGATGCATGCAGGGCAGTGGGTAGAGCTGGCTGCAAACGCCCACGCAATCCGTGGCCAGCTCTGCCGGAGAGGCTGCATGCGCAGCCGATTCTCGGGCGCTTGGGCATGTGCAGCCCAGGAGTGTCGCACACCCTCACCTTGAACACGGTGCGGTACGTGTCGGCGAAAAACATGAGCAGGTCGACCATCAAACTCAGGAATGGGGTGGGGCTGTGCGTCTTCACGCGCTGTGGGGCAAAAGGTTGAAAACACTTTGCGTCAGCTGGGCTGATGGGAAACCGAGTGAGGGACAAGCGCAGCGTGAGGCTCAGGAAAGGAGTGGGGCTGTGCGTCCTCACACGCTGTGGAGAGCGGCAGGGGGGGTGGAGCGGAAATAAAACACAGCATGAGGCCCAGGAAAGGAGTGGGGCTGTGCGTCCTCACGCGCTGGCCAGGAAAAGGTGGGGGGTACAGCAGCAAGGGGCAGTATTATGCAAGGGGCTGCTGGGCACAATGGCAGCGCTGGGACCCACCTGCCGCTCACCCTCCCACCCCACCTCGCACCTCCCACCCCACCCCAAACCTGCAGCACGCTGGTGGTGGCAGTGCGGTGTGCGTCACCTCCAGAGGACACAAACCAGCATGCACAACACCTTGCCACCTTCCCAAGCCCCCACCTGCAGCACGCTGGTGGTGGCCAGAGCGCTGTGCGTCACCTCCAGGGGTACCATGGTCAGCGGCACGCCTGCCTCAAACACGATGCGCGCCGCCTCTGGGTCCGTCTGTGGGGGGCAGGGCAATTGCATCACTGGTTGATGCATGCATGCCGCCCCTGTCTGTTTGTTTGGAATGCAGCGACAATAAATTGAATGGTTAGAGCGCGGATCTGGATCACGAGGGGCACATGCTTGCAAACAAGTCGGAAAGGACATGGCAAGCTGCATACACGGCAGCGCGTGCAAGGGGCTGCCAACTTGTTGCTGTGACCATGCGCCATCGTATGCAAGCGTGCACCCCACCTGGATATTGAATTCCATCACTGCAAAGGAGGCGCATGTGAGCAGCAGCAACGTGTTAACGATGACACAAGCGTATCCGCAGCAGCCATGCACGACACCATGCATGGAGTGCATCCAGAGCCAGCAGGACGCTGCTCATAATGTAATTCATGCAGCGGCTGCAATTTTCCCACGGACGGCAGCCGGCAGGCACACACACCTGCTCCGGTGTTGCCCACCCCCAGGCAGCCACCCATGATCACAATCTGTAAGGGCCCATGAAAGGTGGCATGGTGAGTGCTAGGCGAGCCTCAGGGCAGGGGCTGTGGCATGTGGACTGCATGCCATGTAGCATGGGGCCATGTAGCATGGGACCAGTCGCCATGCCCATGCCATGCTTGGCCAGCTGGCTAGAGCAAGCAGAGAGCGAATCTCAGCCAACCAAGGCAGCAAGCAGAAACACCCATCCATTACTCGCCTCAATCATGTCTTTGACTTCGGGGTACAAAGCCAGCAGCAGGGCCACGTTTGTCAGGGCTGCCGTCGCCACGAGCGCCACTCTGGGCTGCTCTGTGCCACTGCCGCTGCCGCTGGTGCCGCCGCCGCTTGTACCGCCGCCGCTGCCGCCGCCGCCGGCACTGCCACTGCTCGCACCTGCCGCTGTCTTGAGCTGCTGGTGCGCCGCTGCAATGCGCTCAAACATGACGGCCGGCGCCTTGCCGGGCAGCGGGCCGTGCGGTGCAGGCGGCAGCACGGGGCCGCCCAACGGTCCGTCCAGCCCAGTCTCTCCATCTGCATTTGCATGGTGGAGCACAAATAGGGCAGCTGCCCTCACACCGGTATGTACATAGACAGCCGCACAGCCGCGTTGTCTGCAAAAGCAGTCGCTTACTGCCCCTGCTCACAATCCCTTCAGCATGGAGGAGCACAAGTAGGGTAGCTGCCGTCATGCCAGAACGCGCGGCTACTGACAGTCGTACATCCACACTGGGGCATGACCAGTCCCGTAATGCAGGCGTCCCTTTCGATCACACCCCTCCTGCTCAGCAGCGCTCACGTATTGCGGCGCACAGCAGCGGCGCGGGGCGCAGCAGCGGCTTGGCTGCGCCCGCCACCACCTCCACATGTGGCAGCCCTGCTGCAGCCAGCACCCGCAGCGCGTTGTCTGTGACCTGTGCTCAAGGGTGAAGGAAGGGGTGGCCACCGCTTGGTCATTAATGTTCAGCGAAGCCTGTGGCAGCGAGTTGAACATCACCAAAAGATGCCTACCTTTTCAACCGTCTGGTTGCCAGCCACTGTGGAGACGCCCAGCAGATCCAGCGCAGGGCTGTGGCCTGCACGCGCAGAAGGCAGCAATGGGGTGGCAACGACGGGAGACGCGGCGGCGGCAGGGGCGGCAGGCGCGGCGGGTCATCCATGCCTGCCAGGATCAACGCCATCGCGTCATCATGCCCTGGATCGCAGTCCAGCCAGACGGGGCGCGCCATCGCGGTCGAGCGGAGTTAGAGCTCTTCACTGCGTTGGCGTGGGGCCCAGGAGAGTGGCGCCAACTTCAACGAGCGGGTTGAATGTACAACTGGCGCTCGCCGATCGCAGCCAAGTGCCCGTTTTCATGTGCCCATGCCGCCGCCCGCTGCCGCCGCCGGTAGCACCCGGCGGTGACGTGTTGCCGGCACGCCGCCTAGACTGGGCCCACCTGCCCTTTGCCCATCTGCTCTGCACAAGCGATTTATTAATCCCACGCTTATAAGTCCAAACAAAGCCGTGGAGGCGCAGCATGGCAGCCGACATTCCAGCGCCGCTCAGCATGCTGCGCCACCCTATCCTTGGCTCCCTTGCTGCATTTGAGCACTGTGCTGCATCAGCGGCCCTTGCATACGCCTCAGCACCCTTCCAGGACACAAGGAAGTGCAGGGGCAGCCATGCGCGTGCTCACACGGGCTCTGTGGCTGCTGCAGCTCGCCTCCAGGCCGTGGCTGCGCTGGATGGCAGCTGCTGTGACTCTGGCGTGCTGCTGGCCGCAAGACCTGCAGGCCGGGCTCCTGCTTCCCTTCGCCTGCTTCCTGGGCGCCCCATTTGGGGCCACCGAGCAGCTTCAGGAGCTCATTGGTGGGTGGAGAGAGAGCTGGGCGGCATGGTGGTGCTTGTCGCCGCCGCAGCAGCCGCCGCTCTTGCCTTGGATGGCGCCGTTTCCTGCCGCCGCTGCTGGCTGCCGTCGCTCCTGCCGCATGTTCATCCATGCCTGAGGGACCCCTGCCACTGTCTGCATGGCCGGACCTGTGTGCAGGATTCACACAACTGTTTGCACAGCTGCTGGCACCCGCTCTTGGGCCCCAGGGCTGGCTACCGCTCATCGCCGGCGTCGCCAGCGCTGCGCTGGCAATGGCGGCTCACCATGCCTGCCTCCGGGCCATGGCCGCAGCTCGCAGCCCCACAGCCAGCGGCAGCACCAGGATGATTGCATTCATCAGCTACGCGCTGTGCACTGGCGTGTACTGGCTACCCGCAGGCCAGGCGTGCTGCGCAGTCGGCGCCGTCATGCTGCGCTGCCCCAGCCTGGCGCTGCTGCCGGCAGCGCTGCTCAGGCCGGCGATCCTTTGGCAGCTAGCCCTGGTGGTGCTGGCCTGCGAGCGCTGGCAGGGGCGGGCATTTGCGGACTTTGGCATGCTTCGGAGCGAATTTTACCTGGAGGTGCGCCGGCTGGCGGACGCCCCCGCAAGTGACGGCCGCCGTGGCACTGCACCTCCCTTCTACCAATCCCTGCTCGACAAGCTGGACGAAATGGTCAGTCGTTGCAATCATTTCAGCAGCTTGAGCTTGAACCAACCTTGGTTCCAGCCGCGTGTTGCCAGAGAAGCTTGCCGCCGACGCAGGCCCTCAGGCCGGCAGTGCATCTCCCACTGAAGCGTGAGCTGGGGCACCGTGCAATGTGATGCAATGTGGCATTGCTGCCCTCCCTTCCTCCTCTTGCGCGCAGGCCGTGGTACCACTGCATCCTCCCGATGCGCCCAGCCCGCGCCGCTGCGTTGAAGCGCTGCTGAATGTGGTTTCCGTCATGGTGTCAGGCAGAGGACTGCTGAGCACGCAAGGTGTGCCTGGGCAGCAGCCCTTAAGGGTCTGCTGTGCGGGTTGCATGTTGCGTGCACATCAGCCCATGCACAGTGGGCGCATGCGGCATGCTATTTCCTGCCGCCCTTCCGCCAACACCATGCCCACCTGCCCTTGATTGTGCGACGCATCTGTCCCGGCAGGTCAGTCCATGGTCAGGAGCCGCCGGCGGTTGCTGGAGGCCACCTGGACGTCTGTCGGCTCACTCGGGCGCACCCTAACCTGTGAGCCCGCACACACCTCCCAGCCGGCTGTAGCGGGCATCACACCACAAGGATGGCTGGTAGCTGTGCTGAGCTCTGCGGCTCCTCCTTGCACCGGCACGAATGTACCAGGCAACCTGGTCATCGCGGCTCTAGCCTCTGGCTTGCCATGCTGGGTCTTTGCCTCAGCGGCCCTCACCAGCGAATGTCAGCCCTCCCCCTCACCCACACACCTGCAGGGCTGGCTATGGATGTCCACAGTGTCACTACGATGTTTGCAGCCCTGCTGGTTGTGGCCGTGATGGGCGGGACGGCTGCCATGCTGCGCCTGCCCGCCCCACCCACCCGCGAGCCGCCATTCCGCCAGCTCAAGCACTGGCTGCTGCAGCCCGTGCGCGCGGCGGCTGTAGCTGTTTGCCGCACCGTGCTCAGCGCTACGTGTCAGCCTCCCAGCTGGCTGCCGTCGCGCGAGACGCTGTGCATGCTGTGCCTGCTGGAGGGGCCCATGCACAGCATTGGCTTCCACGGCAGCGCTGCAGAGCTGTGGCCAGGAGCCAGCTGGCTCGTCTCTGCCTTTCTGGCGGCCCTGTTTCGGCGCTACTTGAGGATCAGCTACTTTGCGCTGCAGGTCTTTGCTGGTGAGCTTGCTAGAAGGGGTCACCGCAGTGCGGGGTCTGTTGGACGTGCATATGCAAACCAGGTTTGGGTGCCGGGTGCTTGTGGGCAGGCCTGCAGATGTGCTGCTTGCCAATGGCACCACCTTATCCCCTTTGTCTTGGCTTTGCAGGCATTCTGATCTGGGTTCGACTGATCGTGTGGCTTGCGGTTGACGGGACCGGCCTGCCCCTGCCAGCCAGGCCGCTCGGCTTCGCCTGGTGGGCAGCTGCAGCTACAGCACCGTTCACACTCTTCGCCCCGTTCTACCGGGGGCAGGCTGCAGCTGCGCGGCTGCTTGGACGCCGCTCGCAGCATGATGTTAGGCGCATGTACCTGGCTTGCTCCCTTGCCTTCTGGGGAGCGACTCTGTACCTGTACTGTTCTTTTGCCCAGGCCATGGCATTGATACGTGTGCTCTTTGAGCCATCCAAACTGGCAAACTGGCCGCCTTGTGCTCACACCCCGCACTCGGCACTGCCAATCATTGCCCTGATCCCCCTCTGCCGGGAGCCTTGGGTATACAAGGCTCACCTTGACTGGCGTGTGTTGCGGCAGGGCATTGGCAGCCTGCCGCAGCTGCTGCAGTCCATGCCGCCTGAGCGAGTGTGGGACTGCCGCTGGTGGCCGCTCGACCTGCTGCGCGCCTGCCTGCGGGGCATGCTGAGCCTGGTGAGTCTAAACCTGGGATGAACTGCTTGGGTGCTGTGCAGCATAACTCTTTTGGACGCATGCAGAGTGAGCAGCTGGTAACTTCTGCACGAGCAGCCAGTCTTGTGCACTTCACTGGCAGGCAGTATGTGTGCAAACCTGGGCGTGCCCGCCCTGCTCCCTGCCGCAGTTTGGAGAAGAGGAGCACGCCCACGCTGTGCGCGCTGCGCAGGTGGCAGAGCCAGCAGGGCCGCCTGGGCTGCAGGACAGCCCGGTTCAGGCTGGCCAGCTGCCGCAGCCGAACCCGGCAGCAGGCGCAAGCAGCAGCACTGCCACAGCAGCCGCCGCAGGCAGCGGAACCGTGGCAGCAGGCGGCTCGCGCCGCCGCCGCCACACCTGCGCCCACTGCGGTGCAACCCGGCGCCCCGACAGCGGCCGGCTGCGCATGTGCGCCCGCTGCCAGCGCGCCCGGTTCTGTTCCCAAGAGTGCATGGCGGCAGCATGGCCCACCCACCGCAGCGAGTGCGTGGCACCGGAGGATGCTGCCGGCTGAAAGCTGCGCATGATTGGCTGCAAGGTCATGCCCAGCTGCACTGCTGAGCAGCAGCAGTGTGCCACCAACCTCCAAGCATCATCTGCCTGTGCCTTCCCTGCCGTATCCCTGCTCTTGTTTGCTGCCTGTGCACCGCCTGTTTCAGTGCAAATGCACTACATCGTGTTCAATGATGTGCTTCTGCCGCCAACCGTTACGTACAGCAGCTGCAAGTTGGCACCGTGTCCTGCTTGACCGTAGTTCATTCCCGAGCGAGGCCATCGAGGAGATTTTTGACGAGTGCCAAGGTGTTTGAGAGCTGCATAACCACTGCTGAAGCCAGGATCCTGATTGAACTGCATGCAGTGGCCTGGGGAGCAGCGTGGCCATGATCCGCCAATGCGGCGTTGAAATGGCGGCCAGCGTGCGCCGCCGCTCGTGGCCCACCCTAGCCTGCGGCCTGCAAACAAGACGGTGCTGCATCTGAGGACTGTTTGCACACTTCAGCCGCCTCCTAGGAGCGCACAAGCGTGCAGAGGCAGCCATGTCCGTGCCCGCCAGTGCCCTGTGGCTGCTGCAGCTGGCCTCCAGGCCATGGCTGCGCTGGATGGCAGCTGCTACCCTCCTGGCCTGCTGCTGGCCTCGAATAACGGACGCTCGGGTGTTGCTTCTCTTGGCCTGCTTCCTGGACGCCCCTTTCGGGGTCTCCGAGCAGCTGCAGGCGCTCATTGGTGGGTGGAGCAGAGCTGGGCGGCATGGTGGCGCTTGCCGCTGCCGCCGCACCCGCCGCGCCGCACCCGCCGCCTTGGATGGCTCCGCTGCCGCCGCCTGCACTTGCTGCCATCTTCCCACCATGCAACACAATCAGACTAAGCCCGCTGACTCATAAGCTATGTTGCATGTCCCGCCACCTGCATGCAGGGTTCGCACAGCTGGCCGCATGGCTGCTGGCGCCCGCTTTTGGGCCCATGGGCTGGCTGGCGCACTTAACCGGCGCGGCGGCTCACCATGCCTGCCTGCGGGCCATGGCCGCAGCTCGCAGCCCCACAGCCAGTTGTCGCGCCAGGAGGGTCGGCTTCCTGAGCTTTATGCTGTGCATTGCACTGTACTGGCTGCCCGCCTGCCAGGCGTTTTGTGCAGTCAGCACCGCCATGCTGCGCTGCCCCAGCCTGGCGCTGCTGCCGGCGGCGCTGCTGAGGCCGGCGGTCCTGTGGCAGCTGGCTCTGGTAGTGCTGGCCTGCGAACGCTGGATGGCCAGGGCATGTGCTGACATGGCTGCACTCATGAGCGATTCGCATGTGCAGTGATGCATTGCCTGGGCCGTGGCCACATGCGAAGGGCGCTTTGGCCACTGGCTGCTTTACACCTGCAGCTACTCGCTCGCTGCCCTCAGTGCACAGGCCAGTTGCTTGCTTGTCGTTAATGCAATGAAACATGCCCCACGTTTAACGATGAGAAGAGCGCACGTTACAGGCTGCCCCATGCCCGTCTGCCCGCAGGTGCCAGATCTGCCCTTTCGGGCCACCTGCGCTGTATACATGTTCAATGGTCTTACTGGAGAGGCAATGACCATGGGAATAAGCCTGCGAGACATGGAAGGTGAGATAGCATCTCTCCTCCTGGTTGTACAGTCAAATGTCCGCCCATTGCAAGACGAGGGATGATGGCGATTGTCCTGGGGGTTCACCAAGGTGGCATGCCACTCTCTGCCAGCTTGCATCAATCGATACATGTATGTGCATATCAGCACGTGCTCAGCATAGCATGCCAAGCTGTCCCCCGCTGTGCAGTGCTGCTTTCGCTAGACAGGCATGAAATTCGCAAACGCGTGGCGGCGTTCGCATTGCTGTCTGCCATCACACCAGCACTCGTCCTCTTCGGTAAGGCCCACAGATGCACATCTCGGGTTTCATGCAGGGCAGCTCAGAAATTGGGCTAGTGGTGCAGAGCACCGTGCTGCAGCGACTGCATCCCCTGCATGGCATGTGCGATGCCACTCTTCCTTGTCAATTGGCTCACAGCGCTGCAATGCCTCCTTGCCTCCTTCCTTGCCAGCCCTGCTGGCCGGGCTCGGCATTTACATCCTGGTGCTTGCATCCTCGCTGTATCCAGCCATTGCTGGCGGGGAGGCAGCCGTGGCCAGCCTGCCCATCCCGCCCGCATATGAGCAGCCCCTCACCGCTCTGCTGCACCGGGTGCTGCAGCCCATGCACGCGGCAGCAGCCGCGGTCTGCCGCGCCCTGCTGGCGGCCACGCTGCAGCCGCCCAGCTGGCTGCCGTCACGAGAGGCGCTCTGCATGCTGTGCTGGGTGGATGGGCCCATGCGCCGCATCGGCTTCATTGGCAGTGGTGAATACCTGGGGCCCTGGCTGCGCTGGCTCAGCTCAGCTGTGATCGCAGCCCTGTTCTGGCACAAGCTGAGGGTCAGCTACGTCAAGCTCCAGTGCTTTGCCGGTGAGCCGCCAGGGAGGGGAGCGCGTGAGCATGTCGCTCATGGGATGTGGGCTGGTTTATGTAGGTGCGTATCATCAAACTGCAGGTAGCTGCTGCCGCTTGCTCCGGTGGGCAGGGCTGCCATCGTGGCATGCTACTGATATCTGAATTTGACCATATTGATGCCTGTGGCGGTTCATTTGCATGTCCATCTCTGAATTAGTGGCACCACCTGACGCTCAGCACGGTTTGGTTTACGCAGGTTTGCTGGTGATGGCCCAGCTGATCGTTTGGTTCTGGGCTGATGGGCCCGCCGGCTGGCCGCTGCCGGCCAAGCCTGTCGGGCTGGCCTGGTGGGCAGCTACCGCTATGGCGCCCATGACACACTATGCACTGGGACCGGGGGACCAGGCTGGGCTGCTGCCCAAAGACACCTGGCTTCTCCACTATGCCTACCCGCTCTGCTCAGTTGCCTTCTGGCTGGCGGCTGGGTTCGTATCCTTCCTCTATGTCTGTGCTGTGTGCTCGCTGCTGTTGGCATGCCAGGCAGTCCCGCGCCCTGGGCCTGTCGCCCTGCTGTACGGGCTGCTCTCGACACACAATACGCCCCTGCCGTTCCTAGTCCTGCTGGCCCTGTGCTTGGAGCCTTGGGCCTATAAAGCCATACTCGACTGGCACGTATGGCGGCACGGCACTGCCAGCCTGCCGCAGCTGCTGCAACGCATGCCGCGAGAGCAAGTGTGGGGCAGCTGGTGGCTGCTCGACCTGCTGCACCCCTGCCTGTGTGGCATGCTGAGACTGGTGAGTGCAGAGGCAGTACCATCGCCGATGCTTCTTGATTGGTCAATCTGACCTGCATGCAGCTGTTGACATTAGCATCCTGCGCTTTGCATTCGCCCAGGCGGCGCGGTTTGCGACAAACCAGGGCCGTGCCCGCTCCACTCCCTGCTGCAGCTGGGCGAACAGGTGGAAGCACCCGCTGCGGCTGTGGCAGAGCCAGCACCGCCGCCGCCTGTGCAGCCCAGCCCAGCGCAGGCCACTCAACGGCCCCAGCAGGACCCAGCGGCAACGGCAGGCGGCACAACAGCCTCAGCAGCAGGCGGAAGCACAACCTCAGCAGCAGCAGCAGCAGCAGCAGCAGCAGGCGGTTCACACCGCCACCGCCACGCATGCACCCACTGCGGCGCAACCCGGCGCCCCGACGGCGGCCGGCTGCGCAGGTGCGGCCGCTGCCAGCAGGCTCGCTTCTGCTCTGAAGAATGTATGACGGCAGCATGGCCCACCCACCGCCACGAGTGCGTGGCACCAGAGGATGCTGCCGGCTGAAGGCTGATGGTAGCTAAGCTAACCTGCACAGGAACACCAGCAGTGGCTTCCGCTTTCTGACCCCCATCAACGCCTTGCATGCACCGTTCCTGTCCTGCAGAACTGATCCCTTGCTCTGCGTACGTGCCTAATTGTTGCAAATGCTAGTGCTCTCGAACTTAAGCTACCTTCTTATAACCAGTGCCGCTGTTTTACAGTTTGCTAGGCACAATGAATCGCAGTTCAGGGATACAGCAGATCAACTGTTTAATCAAGGGATGGTGGAACATGCCGCGGCCGCGGCCGCACATCACTCCACTCAGCTCAAGTGCAAATCAGCGGCAGCCCAGCAGCCGGCAGCTGGTAGTTGACGCACAGGACGGTGCCACGCCCCAGCTCGCTTTGGCCCTGCGCACAGCGGATGGGTTCAGCACAAAGGATGCAAGTAAGCACAGATACCACTGGCCTGATGCAGTTTTGTCTTGATATCCTTGCAGAGGTCACCCAGGCATCCGCATCTGCCCCCACTGCATGTGTGCCCCAACTGCACCCCTCCCAAGCTCCCTGCTGCAGCATCATCACGGCGGATGGCACCTCTCCACATGGCTGCCGAGCAACATGCATTGCACCCTGCTGTTGCACTGCTGCCCGTGTTCAGTTCACCTGAGGCCAGTTGACGATCGTCATGCCGCCCTCCGCCATGCAGAAGGCCGCCCCCACTTGCGCCGCGCTGAGCCGCTGCTCCTCTGCTGATGCAGAGGGATCCATCGGGCCAAGGCAGTCGCCCAGCATCCGTTGGCACGCCTCCGCGCAGGCCACTGCGACGACGGTGCGGCCGTCGCCCGGGGTGGACAGCGCAGCCTGTGTGTGAGGCGGCAGGCAGAACAGTGGCGTGGGGTGGTTGGGGTCAGGAAACAGGGCGCACGAAAAAGCAGCGCGCCTGCGTGGCGGTGGGACTGTCCAGCGCCTGCTGCGCCGCGCTGCCGCTGAGCCTAACCAGTGTGCTACCTCCACCCCTCATCATCAATTGTTTTCAAAACGCACCTGCATGGCGGTGTGGATGTCCAGCGCCTGCTGCGCTGCGCTGCCGATGCCGATAAGGGGCGGGCTGGTCACGCCCACCGACTGCAGCATCTGGATTGAGGCCTGCGGGCAAGGAACACATAAATATGGCTGTTTGATGGAAATTGGCAGGAGAAATTAGAGGGCATCTGGATTGAGGCCTGAGGGCAAGGCGAGAACGGAGGGCATGTGGATTCAGGCCGCGGAAGGGTGGGGGGCATTGTAGTGGTGATCACTGTCCTGGCCACGCGCAAAGTGCCAAGGTGTTGTCTATCGCAGCACGCTGGGGCAGTCAAAGTGCAAGCCACACATGCAAAGAGAACAAAAATACACACCTGCACTTCTGGCGAGTCGGTGCTGCCGGCGATGAGCACCAGGCGGTTGGGCAGCGACTTGCCCAGCTTGGAGGGGTTGAGGGGCTTGTCGGGGAACTGCAGTGCACGATTAACGGCCACAAAGAAGTGCGGTATTGGTTTGAACCTTGCATCATGAGCCTTTGGTGTGGAAGGGCTTGAGCGGCTTGTCCGGGAGCTGCAAAAGGATGCAATGCAAACGGTTAGCCAAACATAACCACGGCACGCTGCGGGGCACCTGGTCTCAGCGCCAGAGGGCAGCAGTTGCCTTCCCACCTGATTGACGCGCTCCACCCACACCCGAAGCCCGCCTGCGCTGCTGCCGCCCACAGTGCTGCTCCCCGCTGCGCTGCTGCTGCTGCGGCCGCTGCCGCTGCCGCTGCCGCTGCTACGGCCGCTCTCCTGGCTGCCTTCAACCTCAAAGTCCAGCACAGTGAAGGAGGCGTTGCTTTGGGAGAATCGACGGAAGAAAGCTGGGGGCAGGCCCAGCGCGGTGCACAGCAGCGCTTGGTTGACTGCAGGGGTGGCAACCAAACCAACATTTGGGCTTTGTCAAGCCAGGCTGGCGGGGCGATTAGATGGGTGGTGAACGCTACAGCGTAGCGCAAGACTGCGGGCAGAGTGCAGGGCGCGGCAGGCGGCACGCACCCAGCGGCACGGCCCGTGACATGCAATACTGAACGGAGCATATGCCCAACAGCAGCGCCCCTTGCCTGCGTTATGCGCCACTACCAGCGTCGCCCCGTCTGCCTGGCCGGCGCTGCTGCCGCTGCCGGCGCCGTTGCCGCTGCTGCTGCCCACTCCAAGCACCTCCCTCCATGCCAGCGAGGCGCGGTACCACAGCTCCCGCACCTGTTGGGGAGAAAGACGCGAACATGGTCTAAAATCAAAGCAGCTGTGTGGATGGCTGCTGGGCAGACCAGCCAGCGCAGTCCATAGCTTCCAAAGCAGGCGGATGTCCCCCAGGCAAGCATGCACAGCACAGCATGCACAGCATGCGCAGCGCACCGGTGCATGGCCGTCGATGATGAAGTGCGCCGGGTTGCTCTGCCACGTGGTGTACTGCTCCGGGTACTTCTGCCGGTTCTCAATCTTGTCCAGGCCCTGCAATCTTGGTATTGTGCGGGCTGTCAGGTGCCGTGCAAAAGACGTGTGACTGTTGCTGCTCCACATGCACGCAGCAGCACTGCTGGTCATTGATTCTTGTCCGGGATGTGGCACACACCCTCAAGAGTACAAGTAAACATGATTTGGGTTAGTCCCCCACACCTGGAACGAGTACAGGTCGATTTCGCGCAGGCTGGCAAAGGACGCATTTGAACCATTTTATCATGTGTCACATGAACACAGGCTCGCCAACATCAGCCCACCTGGAAGGAGTACAGGTCAATTTCGCGCAGGCTGGCCAGCTGGCTGCTGGCGCCCGGCCGCCCGCCCCACACAATGTCGGCGGTCTGGGCCGCCCGCTTGAGCGGGGAATGGAACAGGTGGGTGAAGTTCCAGCCCTCCAGCTGCAGAGCGGAGGAAACAAGCACAGCAGGCAGAGTTGAAAAGAATTACAGGTGGAAGTCTGGGCCGCCCGCTTGAGCAGCGAGTGGAAGAGGCGGGTGAAGTTCCAGCCCTCGAGCTGCAAAGGAGACAGGAAGCACAGCAGGCAGGATTTAATAGAAGCACAAAGGCTGTCGACAGCGGTCGAGCGATGCAGACAGCGCAGGGGACTGCCTGTCGCTGGTTGCCGGCAGCCAAAAGCCCCAGCAAGACAGCTGGCCGCCCATACGCTCACCAGCTTGTTGGCTGCCCGCGCCTGCTCCATGCCCTTTTCGGTCAGGACCGAAAAGTTGGAGGAGCCCTGTGCTTGGGTGCAGGGCCAGCGACACACAACAATGGTTTACCTACAGTCGTTGGCCAACTGCGCTTGCCACCAGCGGGTCTCAGCCAGAGCCAGAAGGTTGGCAGCTGCACGCACTGCCAGGTCTGCAGCCAGCTCAGCAGCATGCCCACGATGGCTTCAGGCGCGCTAGCATCTTGCACGTAGTGCCTTCCACGCCTACCTGGATGCGGTTGCGAGCGTTCCAAGTGGACTGTCCGTGCCGCACCAGCACAACACGCCTGCGGCAGACGGAAACAGAGCAGTGGCAGCTCGAGTGCTGCTGCACTTGATGTATGGTGAGGCTCCCCTAGGTGGGTGTTGAAAAAGAGCAGCTGTCTCTGCTCAGCGCACTACCCAGAACAAACTTGGCCCACGACCAAGCAGCCTTGTAAGCCATTTCAGCAGCCCCCACCCGCACTCACGTGCTGCGGCCGAGCGGCGGCAGCGGCACCGGCGGCGCATCCCGCCGATCGTCCAGTGCGCTGAACTCGTCAGAGCCCGTCCAGTGCCACCCCACAATCTCCTCGTCCGTCTCGTCTAGGACTTGCTGGAATGCAGACGACGGCGAGGCAGCCGCAGGCGTAAAACGGCGGCGGCCGAATGCTGCAGGCCACGCCGGGCGGGCGGCGGCAGCCAAGGCCGCATGCCGGCGGTGCGCTAGCCGCCGCGCCTCCAGCTGCGTGGTGTGAGGCGTGGCGCCGCGAGCGCCGGCGCAGCGACCCGCCAGCGGCTGCAGGCCGAGCATAGTGGTAGAAAGGCACTGCTGAGGAGGCTGGGAGGGCTCTCCGCGGTAAGGTACTGCTTTCTGCCACATTTGCAGCTCTATCGACTCGAAATGGGCGAGATGAGGGCCCGCCAGCATGGCGCCGCCGCCCCGACCGCCGCGGAACGCCGCTGACTCCAGCACCCTGTGCTTGTGTCGCTTGCTAGTGGTCAGAAAGACGGTTGATACTTGCTTGCAGGATTGAAACAGGAATGACCAGAGCAGCAGAACAGACACTGACAGTTGTGAGTCCAATCTCAAGCTAAATCATGATTCCCTTGCTGCCGCTGCCGCTGCCATCAGTCGCTGGCGGCGCGCCGCCCTCGCCCACTGCCGCCTCAGGCTCGCCTCCGCTGCCGGCCACACGCTGCCGCCAGTCCGTCAGCTGCTGCTGCACAATGGCGGCCAGGTTGCGATGGCCCCGCCCCTCGGAAGCAGCCTCTAGCGAAGCAACCATGGCCTCTGTGCCGCTTAGCAGCGATGCCGCCCGCTCCTCAGCTTCCGCCTTTGCGGCCTCCAGCCCGGCACGTGCTGCCTCCCACTCTTGCCGCTCGCGCTGCGGCACAGGGGCGGATTGTACCAATGGTTAGCAATGCCAGAGGGGTTTCTAAATATAGCAGGCAGGCAGAGCGTCCAGCCAGGAGGCTGCCATGTTGGGCCAGCTTTGTCCGGCTGGCGCCGATGCGCCGCATGCTCCCAATTCCTTACCACATCCATCTCAGCCTGGCGGGCCACAATGGCAACATCAATGGCAGCAACAACACACCGCAGTCCATCCCAACAAGCAATGGCCTCACCTCATGCTCCTGCTTCTGCCCCAGCCGGCCCAAAGCCACAGCCAGCACCGTGCCCGCCAGCAGCACGTTGCTGACGTGCGCCTTGTTGCGCGCAAAGTGCGCGCGCACGCGCTCCAGCAGCGGCGCGTGTTGCCGCGCCTTTTGGATTGCGTCCAGCCGCTGTATCGCCTCCTCGCTCTCCCGGATCAGGCGATCCAGGTCACCAGGCTTCCCCGGGCCGCTCATGCTGCTGCCGTACTGCTGATTCTGTGCTGCTGAGTGAGCTGCCTGGCCCGCTGCGCCGCTGTGAGTGTGCTGCAGCCGACGCTGACAGAAGAGTGCGGCCGAGCGCTGCGGTGCTGCTGTGCACCTGGCTGCCTGCTGCGTGCAGAAGCGGGTGGTATAGCGGTCGGCTGCAGCCCTGGCGCTGTCCTGCATGCATGAGGGAGGAAGCGAGCAGGGATCAGCTTACAAGGAGGCAGAGAAGACAGTCGGTGACTTGTTGCGCTAGGCTGTGCAAGGTGCGGCGGCGTTGAGCAGGCGGCGGAAAGGCTGCCGCCGCCGCTGCCGCCGGCCCCCGACCCTAACCCGTGCGCCCCGTGCATCGCATCTGGCCTCCCACCTGCAATCTGCACTCCGGCCCGTGGCTCTCAGGGGCCCCAGCCGCGCAGGGCCTGCACACAAAAGGCGCTCCTGGTTTGTGGGCACTTGCTGGGCCGCAGACCGGTGCTGAGCAATCAAGATGTGATGCAAGATGCCTCGATTGCGCGGGCACTGCTATGCCTGCCCCAGCAGCGGCGCATTGTGAGCTTGCTCCCCATGCAGTGGGCCAGCAGCCTCTGCCAACGCGCCGCATCGCTGCTAATTGCTCTGCAGCACCAATCCGACATTAACAGCGTGCCACGCGCGCTGCAAAGCCAGCACCGTTGCGCGACCGCCTTGTGGGCACGCCGTTTATGGCTTTGGCGTGATCCACATGGCCGACGCGCCAGGCCCATCGGGCCAGGACGAGCATCAGGGCGCCGGAGGCCTCCAGGTGCCCGCCAGCCGCGAGAAGCACGTGTTCAAGGCCCCGGCGCCTCGGCAGTCCCTCCTGGGTGAGTCTCAAGCAGCATATGGACTGATTGGTGCGACCGAACGGCGGCCAGGAGGCCGCCAGCAGCCGCCAACAGCCTGCCGCCGCCGCTCACCGCTGCCTGCCGCCCTCTTCGCCGCGTGCTGCAGGGCTGGACAGGCTGGCAGCCCAGAAGCGCGCGGAGCAGGCCAAGCAGGGCGGCTCACTGCTAGGTGCGCTGCCAGCAGAGCATTGATGCAGTTGCCTAGCGTTCGTCGCTGCTGCTCAGTGGTGCCTGCTGGTGCGCTGCCGCAACACACGTGCCCTTCGCCCCCCGCTTGTGGGAGGCAACAGCTGCTTTTGTGACCTCAAGCATGCCTGCACCCAACATTCACTGGCCCAGCCTGCGCTGCCCTTCTTTACAGGCAAGCGCCCGCTACTGTCGCTAGGAGAGGACGAGGATGCGGGTGCTGCAGCCGATGAGCCAGGCGAAGGGCCCTCTGGCCGCAGCAGCAGCCGCGACGGCGACCGTGGCGGCGACCGTGGCGGCGACCGTGGCGGGCGGGAGCAGCGGCACTACCGTGGGCAGCGCATTGAGACGCCCTCGCACCCAGGCGGTGTGAGCGAGCGTGCTCGTGAGACAGCGGAGGAGCGGCAGCGGCGGCAGCGGGATCGCGAGCGGGAAGGAGTGTATGCTTCAACAGGCGGCGGGCGGTATGGACGGGAGGACCGGGGGCGGGACGAGCGGGGGCGGGACGACCGGTATGGCGGCGGCAGGCGGGACGAGCGGTACAGCAGCAGCAGGGACCGCGATAGATATGACAGGTGCGGTGGGGGCAAGGGGGCAGGTGTTGGGTGCTGCATGGCGGCAGGCTAGCGTGTTGCAGAGGAATGCAAGCGAGCCGGTGCTTGTTAAGACCCCATGCATGTTGTTGACAGCTGCCCGCCTGCCTTCCTGCTGCCATTCCCTCCTGCTGCGCGTGTATCTGCTGGATGCAAACCTGCTGTTTGTTCTGCTGTACAAACACAGGGATCGGCGGGACGATCGCGATCGGCGCGATGACCGCCGCGGCGGCGGCGATGACAGGGGTCGGGGCCGGTCAGCTTGGGATGCCACACCCTCCCGCCAGCAGCCAGCCGACGAGTGGGAGGTCACACCCGCTCGCAGCGGCGGCTCAAGCGGCAGCGGTGGCGGCGGCAGCAGCCGGCGGCCATCGTCCGTGCGCGATACGCCTCTGGCTGGCAGCCGCAGCGGGTGGGACGCGGCGGCGGCGGCCCCCGATGTGGCGAAAGCGGGCGGCGGCGGCGGCAGCGGGGGTTACAAGCCGCGCAGCAGCGTGCGATTTGATGTTGAGCGGTCCCCGGCGCTCACGCCAGCCTGGCAGAGCAGCAGCTGGAGCAAGGAGCGCAAGGCTGGGGAGCGCCGCAGCGTGGAGCGCTCGCCAGACCTGCAGCCGGACCGAACGGCAGAGGTGGGTGTTGCTGGGCGCACTGTGGGCTCGCTTGCCCCGTGCCTGCGTGGCTGTGCATGTGTGATTTGCAATGCGGGCGTGGCACGCTGGACAGTTACAAACGCTTGCCGGGTGGTGTTTCAGCATGCCGCCGTGCGGCGCAGCAGGGGCTGTGCTGATGCAATTGCCGCTGGCGCTCCCCACCTGGCCATCTCAAGTTTTGTTTGTGTGGGCCCGTTGTTTCTTAACAGCATGCTTTCTTGTTGCACATTGCAGGTGGATGAGGCGCTGGTGGCTGAAATGAAGGCCAACGAGCGGCAGCTTGATCGCGACTGGTGAGGCCCTGAGCGGGAGCGCTGCATCTGCTCCACTACTGTACCTACTTGTTGTGGCCATTGGGGCAGCCTGCATAGCCTGCCGCCCACCAGCCTGCACTCTCCAACCTGCTTGACGATTTCTTCTGTCATTGCAGGTACGACCAGGAGGAGGGCGGCGGTCTTGTGGCCAAAATGTCCAGTTTGTATTGGCCTGTCGTTTGAATGTTCCAACCTGCCTGTGTCCAATCCTTGCGTATGCAGGTACGACCAGGAGGAGGGCGGCGGCTTTGTGGACGAAACGCACAATCCATTCCTGGGGGAGGAGGGCGACCCGCTGCTGAAGAAGCGGGAGGAAATGATGCAGGCGAGTGCTTGATTGGCTGCTTGCATTTGGTTCATTGGTGCACCACGACCCGTTCTTGGGCGAGGAGGGGGACCCGCTGCTGAAGGAGCGGGAGGAAATGGTGAAGGTGAGTGCTTGATTGGCTGCTTGCATTTGGATCATTGGCGCACCACGACCCGTTCTTGGGCGAGGAGGGGGACCCGCTGCTGAAGGAGCGGGAGGAAATGGTGAAGGTGAGTTTGTGACTGGCTGCTTGCAGCCAGCCTGCCATGTTGCTCTCTCTGCTGCTGTGCACACCCTGGCACTTGCACTGCTGGTCCGCACCTTGCTGCTCGCTGCATCGCCTGCTCTGCACACCCAGCTGCTTGCTGCCATGCCTCTGCTGCCCGGCAAAAGCGGCTGCAGCGGCGGGACGGCACCATGATGACTTTTGTGCATTTCTGCGGAACCTCCCACCATTCATTTCCTTCTTTCTGCTTTCCATCATCTGCAGAAGCGGCTGCAGCGGCGGGACGGCACCATGATGACGCTGGCTCAGAGCAAGCGGGCCAGCGAGCTGCAGAAGGACATGAATGCTTGGGAGGAGAACCGGCTCATGACTTCAGGTGGGTGGGTTTTGTAATGTTTGTCGGCTTGCCTGGCCACGCAACAGCAGCAGATGCACAAGGGCATGCATGTATGGCCAAACAAACACTGCTGCAGGCCGAATTAGTGCTCCGTCTTGTTGTCTCAAACCCACAGGCGTGGTGCGCATGAAGGAGCAGGACTTGGACTTTGACAACGACGCCGACGTGCGCGTGCTGCTGCTGGTGCATGACACCAAGCCGCCCTTCCTGGACGGCCGCTTCCTGTTCACCAAGCAGAAGGGTGCGATACGCTGCTGCCAATCCATGTTGCTGTACAGCTGCGATGCACTCACTACCGCTGCGGTGCTGCCTGCACAGTCGCAGTACCCACCTCCATGCACATGGCAACACCCACTGTGTGCCAAGCTTCACTGCATGCCCTGTGCTGCCGCTCCAAGCGTCCACTGATGCGCCCAGTCACCCCTGCAGTCCCAGTTCAACCACCGACAAACCATGCACCATTTGCCCCCCTCCCCCCGATGCAGGCCCTGTGCTGCCGCTGAAGGACCCCACCTCAGACATGGCGGTCATTGCGCGCCAGGGCAGCAAGCTGGTCAAGGTGCGCCTGTCTGCACTAAGTACCTCTTATGGGGCTGTGCACTGCGCCAGGGCAGCAAACTTGTCTAGTTGCGTTGCAGCACTGGGGTTGGAGCATGGCAACAGACATTTGCAGGGCTGTGGGCCGCGCCATGGCAGCAAGTTGTGACCTCAGTCCACACTTTTTTTCACCACTTCGTTCACTCACCCCTGCAGGATGTGCGTGAGAAGAAGGAGACGCACAAGAGCCGGGCGAGGTTCTGGGAGGTGGCGGGGTCCAAGATGGGCCAGATCACGGGTGGGTATCTGGTGGCTGCCGGTCGGCTGCCGGCATGCATGTCAGCCCTGCGTGCAGCACATTTGGCTGGCCTCCATGTGCCACAAACACACATCGGCTGCTCGAAAGCTGCCTGGATTTTCTTTCCAACTGCCGCAGGTCTAACCGAGGCAGAGGAGGGCGAGGCTGCTAAAGCCGCCGAAGCGCTGCGGGAGCAGCAGGGCGGGTCGGACGACGACGCAGACGACTACCGCAAGGCGTCCAAGGTGAGACAACCAGCTTACTAGAAACTGACTGACGCCATGGCTTTTGGGGGGCTTCTGTCATGCTGATGCAGGAGCCTGCTGCGCCGCTTTGACGTTTGGAATGGGAACAGCGTAACAAGTGAGTGTTGGCCTGAGTACTCCTCTGCGCCACCCCGCTGTTCCTGATTGCAGTTCAAGGACCACCTGAAGAAGGCGGAGGCGGTGAGCGAGTTTGCAAAGTCCAAGACCATCGCGGAGCAGCGCCGCTTCCTGCCCGTGTACGGCGTGCGCGAAGAGATGCTGCAGGCAAGCGCATGGTTTGGTATTGGTTTGTTCTGCCGCTCCTGCATTGTTTGGCCGTTTCTCGGTTGGTCTACGGTGTGCGCGAGGAGATGCTTCAGGCAGGCATTTTTACCTGACTGGTGCTGCTGCCTGTGGGACCGTGTGGTTCGGTACGGTGGAAGTGTGATGCTTTGCCACCCACATCAGTCTTTCAGTTGGTTCCCTGACGGCTCCGCGCAGGTCATCCGCGAAAACCAGGTGGTGGTAGTGCCTGTTTGCTGCGTTGCTCAACAATGAATAAAACCTCGTTCTCCTTATGTTTCACCCACCTTCCAGGTCATCCGGGAGAACCAGGTGGTGGTGGTGGTGGGCGAGACCGGCAGCGGCAAGACGACTCAGATGACGCAGGTCAGTGGGGCAAAGGGGGCCTGCATGGCTGAGCTGTGCTGCGCTGTGCTGCGCTGTGCTGCGCTGCGCTGTGCTGCGCTGTGCTGCGCTGCGCAGCCAACCAGAGGAGCGTCCCTGCTCGCGATTGTGTTACGTGCGACAATGGCAGAAACCAGCTCCACATGCTGACTCAGAGGTGGATTTGTCCTCGTTTGTTCCCCTTTGCAGTACCTGCACGAAGACGGTTACACCACGTACGGCCTGGTGGGCTGCACGCAGCCGCGCCGTGTGGCGGCCATGTCTGTGGCCAAGCGCGTCAGCGAGGAGATGGGTGTCGAACTGGGCAAGGAGGTGAGGCAAAACGGGCTGAGGCAGATTTCGCGGGCGAAATTAGAAGCACGTGTGGGTATCTGGGCCAACTAGCTGCCATTGCTGCTTCGGCATTGTAGGGCAATGCCTGGCTCAGGGCAGCGTTGCGGGCGTTGCCAGGTCACAGTGCCCTCGCATCACCTGTGCTTGCGTGTCCTTGCTTAACAGGTCGGCTATGCCATTCGCTTCGAGAACTGCACCAGCAGCGACGCGCTGATCAGTGCAGTTGACAAAGGTTTGCTACACTGCTCCTCCTGCTAATCACAGGTCGGCTACGCCATTCGGTTTGAGGACTGCACCAGCAGCGACACGCTGATTAAGTACATGACCGACGGCGTGCTCCTGCGCGAGACGCTCACTGAACCCGACCTGGACAGGTGGGCTGAAAGCCACTTGGGTTTGAGGTGTGCTGGCGGTGTGCTGTTGCGCAACACGCTCACTGAACCCGACCTGGACAGGTGGGCTGACAATGGAGTCGGGGCTGCTGTGAGAAGACACTACTGTAGTGATTGATTGACAACAGGCTGCTGTGCAGTACTCTGCCGCCCTCGCTGTTTTAGCACTTGGCCGCACTCACTTGCTTACAGCATTCAGCAGCGATCACGGTCGAGGCGCACGAGCGCTCGCTCACCTCACCTTCTGCCTACCAGTGAAGCCATCCAACATGCAAGTTTCCCTATGCACTGCCTTTGTCATGCAGGTACTCAGCGGTCATCATGGACGAGGCGCACGAGCGCTCGCTCAACACCGACGTGCTGTTTGGCATCTTGAAGAAGGTGGTGGCACGCCGCCGAGACTTCCGCCTCATCGTCACGTCAGGTGAGGGGGTGCTGTGCGGCCAGCCTCACTACTCACTTTGTGGATGTGGGTGTGCTGCCTGCGGTGGATGGGTTGACTCGCGGTGGCGCGCCGAGACTTTCGCCTCATCAGCACATCTGGTGGGCGCCTTGCCGGGGTGGCTGTGCCATTTTCCAGCAGCCTGCGTTTGATACAGCGGGCGTTAGTCAACATGCAAACGTGTCACACCTCTGCCCTGCATCCCGCTCTCCATTGCAGCCACGCTGGATGCTGAGAAATTCTCCAACTTCTTCGGCAGCGTTCCCGTCTTCAAGATCCCCGGCCGCACCTTCCCCGTGGACGTGCTCTTCTCCAAAACGGTGCAGGTGCGTTTGGTTTGTTGATACTGAGTTATAGGCTGCACCTTCCCCGTGGACGTGCTGTTCTCCAAAACGGTGCAGGTAAGCGTGTACTTACGGTTTGCTGTTTCTGCTCCTTATGTTTACCTTGAATGGGGGTCTGAAGGCAGCGGCTTTCCCACCGGGTGGATGTGCTGTTCTTCTAACGATGCACCTACTCACAGCTACCTCAGCCATCCTCACTTGCTGCAAATGACCTCCCGAATGCGCAGGAGGACTATGTTGAGGCGGCCGTCAAGCAGGCGGTGGCGGTGCACCTGGGGCACCCGCCGGGCGACATCCTCATCTTCATGACGGGCCAGGAGGAGATTGAGGCCACCTGCTTCTCGCTGCAGGTGAGTGCACTGCTTTTCGTGCTTTTTTCTTGATAACGTGTTTGCATGCTGGGTCAGACAGGAAATTGCACAGCTTCCTTCGCGCTGCAGACACGTGTCTGCTTGGTGTAAAAGGTCTGACCATGCAGGGAGCGGATGGGCCATTAGGGACAAACGCGTGCCCCCAGGCTCATCCTTCCCATTGTGTGTGCCTGCCTGGCTAAACCCCCGTGATCTTTCCCCCTCATCCCACAGGAGCGGCTGGAGCACCTGGGTGAGGGCGTGCCGCCCATGCTCATCCTGCCCATCTACTCGCAGCTTCCAGCGGACCTGCAGGCCAAGATCTTCGAAAAGGCGCCCGACGGCGCGCGCAAGTGCATCGTGAGTGCATGTGTTTTTGAAGCCTGCACTGCGCTGACTTCTCATATCTCTCATATGTGAATGCTTGCTTCAGTATGGATGCGCCCAGGGCGGGCCTGCAGTTCACCCATCACTGTACCCAGTGCCGTGACCAGCCCACACGCCTGCCCTGCTCCCTCTGCTTGCTCCGCCCTAAGTGTCCACCAACATTGCGGAAATGCCACTGACCCTCACGCGTTGGCAACTCTGCCCCACCCTTCTTCAGGTGTCCACCAACATTGCGGAGACGTCGCTGACCGTGGACGGCATCATCTACGTCATTGACACCGGGTGGGTTGCTGTTAGTGGACGCTACTGCTCCCTGCTTGCTGTGCAGCCAGTGCGCATGCTGCCCCCGCACTGTGCTGCACAGAAACATGCCAGCCCACCCACATGGCACTGCGCTGTGCACCACGCATGCCAGCCTGCATGCTGCGCCTCTTCCGCCCTGGGCCTGACCCACACTTCCAGCTGTGCTGCGCTGAGCCTGCCGTGCCTGCTGCGCCACTGCCGTGGCTGCCGGTACGTCAGTATGAAGGTGTGCGGCGACGTGCTGTGCCTGCTGTGATCCTCCTACTGCTGAGCGCCTGCTGTGACTCCCCTACTGTGTTCCTTTTCGCAGCTACGTCAAGATGAAGGTCTATAACCCCAAGATGGGCATGGACGCCCTGCAGGTAACTAGCGCATATACCCAGCTGTGTTGAGCATTCACTGCTTGCACTGCTCGCTGGCGTGTCTGCCGAGCACCTTGAATGTCTGTCTGGGTGAGATGGTGCCTGGCCTTGCTTCTGTGAGGGTCCTGACATGCCTCCCCTAGTGCCATTGTTGTCCGACATCTGTTCGTCCCTCTCTTGGCCTTCATTACACCCGCAGGTGTTCCCAGAGTCCCAGGCGGCGGCCAACCAGCGGTCGGGGCGAGCGGGCCGCACCGGCCCCGGCACCTGCTGGCGGCTGTTCACAGGTAGGGGCTGCAGTGCAGCGATTCGGTGCACTTGCGGCTTGCACAACCCTGCTGAAAATCGCGCATGTTCTGCTGCACTCGGCTGTCCCCAACACTGAGCTCTGCTGCCTGCAGCTTGCTGCCTGCAGCACTCTTTGTTCCACAGAGGGCGCCCTCCGCCAGGAAAGCCTGGAAACGTCTGCGCCTGAGATCCAGCGTACCAACCGATCTACTCACTGCTGTTTTGCTCTGCGTCGTCTCCGCCTGCAGAGGGCGCCTTCCGCCAGGAGATGCTGGAAACTTCGGTGCCCGAGATTCAGCGCACCAACCTGGCCAACGTGGTCCTGCTGCTCAAGTCGCTGCGGGTGGACAACCTGCTGGAGTTTGACTTCATGGACCCGCCGCCCCAGGTAAACTTGCGCTTTTTTCCAATGTCGTCACCTTCTTGCAAATCTGTGTTTAGCTGAAAGAGTGGACTGCTGGAGTTTGGCTTCATGGACCCGCCGCCCCAGGTAAAAGTTGCACGCTTCTGTACTGTTCGTACTTTTTGCAACTTTGCACTGTGCGCAAAGCGTGGACAACCTGCTGGAGTTTGACGGCAGGGACCCGCCCCAGGATACACGTCTGTGTGTATTGCTGTCGCAGCAGAACATCATGACCAGCATGCACCCTTGTTCCCTCGTGCTCGCGGCTATGCTGATAACATCCCGGTTTGCATGCTCCTCCCCCCACAGGAGAACATCATGAACAGCATGCACCAGCTGTGGGTGCTGGATGGCACTGCCATGCCCACTGATTAACTGACAATCCATTCCGTCCCTCCTTTCTTACCGCTGCAGGAGAACATCATGAACAGCATGTACCAGCTGTGGGTGCTGGGCGCGCTGGACAACACGGGCGGCCTCACGCAGATGGGCCAGAAGATGGTGGAGTTCCCGCTGGACCCGCCCCTCGCCAAGATGCTGCTGGTGAGAAGTGGGGCAGCTTGTGGGGCTTAGACATTTTTGTGCGTTTCAGTTTGTCAGATGGGCCAGAAGGAAGATGGTGGAGTTCCCACTGGACCCGCCCCTCGCCAAGATGCTGCTGGTGAGTGCACATTTGGGTGCTGGGGTGATCATGCAGTTTGTGGTGATGCAGTAGTTGCCTAGGGTGGTTTGAGTGAGCCTGTCTCAGTCGGTTTCACGGGCCTGCGGTTGGGTCAGCAGAGCGCAGCACCTCTCACCCAACTTCCCACCCCCCATCCACTCGCCCCGTCCCCTCTGTCCTGTCCCTCCCCGTCCTCGCAGGTGGGCGCCCAGATGGGGTGCAGCAACGAGGTGCTGACGATTGTGTCCATGCTGAGCGTGCCATCGGTCTTCTTCCGCCCGCCCGACCGGTGAGACTCACATGCGGTCAAGGCAGCCCAAGTGGTTCCATGCGCAACGCAGCTCACTGCATTGCAGCATGTTTGGGGGCCATCTGTGCCTACGCTCGTTCAATTTGCCTGTGCCTCCCTCGTTCCACTCTGCCTTTGCAGGGCGGAGGAGAGCGATGCGGCGCGAGAGAAGTTCTTCGTGCCCGAGTCGGACCACCTCACCCTGCTGCACGTGTACCAGCAGTGGAAGACCAACGGCTACCGCGCCGACTGGTGCAACCAGCACTTCCTGCAGGTGGGGCAACCAATTTATTCTATTGCGTTTGCTGCGTATAGCTGTGCAGCAAGGGCTGGTGCAACCAGCACTTCCTGCAGGTGGGGAAGCTAGTCGAGAACTTATGCACTGAGTTTCTGACTTGATGATACGCTGTGCACGACACAATTGGTGCAACCAGCACATTCTGCAGGGTCATGGGATGTTTTGCCTTCTTAGTGAGTTGTTGCGTGTTGCTGAGTGTTGACAATTTTTACGACAACCCCATTCTGCACCCACAGCCATACGCTATCTCGCTTGCCTGTTCCCGCAGCACAAGGGCCTGAAGAAGGCCAAGGAGGTGCGCACCCAGCTGCTGGACATCATGCAGCAGCACAAGGTGCCCATCGTCAGCGCCGGCACCGACTGGGACACCGTGCGCAAGGTGCGACGTTGCAGCACGCAATCACAAACGGGGCTGGTCTGCGCTTGGGTGGTGCGTGTTGAGGCCTGCCGGCCATTGCACGCTGCTTCACCGTGCAACGCAGGCACCACTTCCCTGCCTCGGTGCGCCGCTAAGCAACCCTTGCCTCTCCTGTCCCACACTGCTGCAGGCCATCTGCTCCGCCTACTTCCATAATGCCGCCAAGTTCAAGGGAGTGGTGAGTGGTGGACAGGCAGCACATGGATAATTAGCTAGCAGGTGACAGGTGTCATGGCACGCGCTGGCTTCATGCGCCCGCGGTGATGTGCCAGTCAACCCCAATGCCAGCTTACCATGCCGTCCGCCCCCTCCCTCTCCCCCTAAACCAACGCAGGGCGAGTACGTCAACTGCCGCACCGCCATCCCCTGCCACCTGCACCCCACCTCCGCGCTCTACGGCCTGGGCTTCACCCCCGACTATATCGTGTACCACGAACTGGTGTTCACCAGCAAGGAGTACATGCAGGTATGGTTCGATGCTTGTAAGTTTTGTTTCAGACTGCTGGGCAAGAACAACCAGAGCTGGTTGTTCACCAGCAAGGAGTACATGCAGGTGCGTGGTTGTGTTTTGAAGTGCGTGTTTGCATGGTTGTTTGGTAGGCTTGCTTGCAATCGCACACGGGTGTGCATCCACAACTTGCATGCCGGCTGCGGTGCCGGCCTGACGTCCAACACTGCTTCTGTTCCCTGCTCTTCTCCGGCCGCACACACCTCGCACATGTGCCATCGTCCATTCATATTCCGCCCTGCAGTGTGTGACGGCGGTGGAGCCCGAGTGGCTGGCTGAGCTGGGCCCACACTCTTCTCTACACCTACATTCTACAATCCATTCTCCTCATATGTTCATCTGCGGTTTGATCCCCCCCCGCAGTGCGTGACCGCGGTGGAGCCGGAGTGGCTGGCGGAGCTGGGCCCCATGTTCTTCTCCATCAAGGAAACCCACACCTCCCGCCTGGAGCAGCGGCAGAAGGTGGGTGGGAGTGAAAGGTTCACTGCTTGTTGCTGTTTGCTTCCATTGGGAACGACTAAAGAAATGCACACCTCCCGCCTGGAGCAGCGGCAGAAGGTGGGTGGGAGTGAAAGGCTCACTGCTTGTTGCTGTTTGCTTCCATTGGGAACGACTAAAGAAATGCACACATTCCGCCTGGAGCAGCGGCAGAAGGTGGTGGGGGTAGTGCTAGTGTATGGGTGTTTCGATGCTTGCTGCTGGTGTCCTGAGCGGCACAGCAGGTTTGTGCCGGAAAGGAGCATGGGCGGCTCACCCACTCACCCATCGGTTCAACTTGGATCTCATCCCGGTCTGTCTCGCAGGAGCGGGATGCGCGCAGCCAGATGGAGCTGGAGATGCAAAAGGTGCAAGAGGACAAGGCAAAGGCGGCGGCAGCAGAGGCGGCCCGCGACGAAGCGACGCGGGAGCGGCAGCGCAGCAGCATTGCGATGACCGGCTCGGCGCGCCCTGGCACGGGCTCACGCCGCAAGTTTGGGCTGTGAAGCGGCGACGGCAACCGCTTTTTGCTGTCTTTGTGGCATGGCCAGCTTTGTTGTGTGTTGCTGCCCTCTGGGCGCATCTGCCGTTCTTTTCAAGTCCGTGTCGCTCACTCTCTGTTATCGTTCGGTCGTTGCTGCTAGTTGTTTTCCGTGCTCGACTTTGCCTCGCTTCTGTTATCTGCCGTTCGAGCTCAATCAATGTGCAGCGCCACCTCTTGACTCCAGTGTAAGCACCGGCCTGCAGCCTGCATTTAGCTGCCCGTGGCTATGTTACATTCAGGGATGGGCATGCTTGTAAGCATGCAAGCCCGCTCTGGGCGCTGGGCGCTATATTGTGGCTTTCGCTAGACGCACAAACTACTGGCATTGGTGTGGTGAGGGCGCTAAAAGGGGGCGTGAATCATACCAGCAAAGAAAAGCAGTGCGAGGAAGCGCCAATGGGGGCAGCGCTAAGGCTATCAATCAGGTGTGGTGTGGGGCTGAAGAATTGTATATGTCGAACGCATGGGATGCACAGTACACAAGAAAGACATGGGGACGGGCACGAAGCATGAACGAGACGCTAACACAAGAGGTACGTTTGCCGATCAGGACGGATTGGTTCGCTAGGTTGACAGGCTGGCAGAAGCGCGCAGTGCACTCCAAGCCAGTGCACTGTGCGCGGCCCTGCCGTCTGCTCGATTCCACGCTTGCTTTTTTCACACCGCAGGCACGGGCGCCAGGTGGGAAGCCACCGCCTGCAGGTAGGGTGCCGCCAGCTTGCCGGCCTGGTCCGCATAAGGCGACAGCAGGGGGGCCAGCCGTGCGGCGGCGGCCTGGTAGGCGCCCGTGCCCTGCACAGCTGCCAGCAGCTCGCCGCTCTTCGCCAGGGCGGCGGAGTAGCGGGGGTCGGCCTGCAGGGGAGAGAGACAGAAAGAAACAGGGGTCACGGACAAAACAATGCCACCAAAGCCAGCCAGCTGCTCACACAGCAACAAACCCCTCACCGGAGGGCCGCGCGGTGCAATGCAGGTGCCAGCAGGCCATAGCGACTGCATCAAAGAGAGCAATCCATCACCACCAGGGCGGCGTGGGCGGCCATGCAGCTGCCAGAGAAATCAGGCAATCTGCAGCAAATAGCAAGCAAGTTGCTCACCACCAGGGCGTCGTGGGCGGCCATGTAGCGCGCATAGGCGGCCTCCACCTGGCCGCGGCTGGCGGCCAGCAGGCGCTCGACGGCGGGGGTGTGCACAAACTTGGTCCACGCCTCGCTGCAACAAGTGGAAGGGGACGACTGTGGGTGTTCTTGCCACAGAGGCAGTCTGTGGAGCGGCCAGCAGGCGCTCGACGGCGGGGGTGTGCACAAACTTGGTCCAGGCCTCGCTGCAATGACAGGAGTGGCAGAGTTACTGGGCTTGTGCAGCACTGAGGCAGTCGGAGGACAGGCCAGCAGGAGATCAAAAAAACATGTGCGACTGCACGCTGCAGGTACACGCTGCAGGTGTAACCGAAACCGACATGCGCAGCGGGCGCACCTGATCTCGCCGATCAGCACGGTCGGCACCTTTTTCGCCTCCTCCACCCGGCTCTGCAGCGCATCGGCGGCGGCCTGCACAGCAGGCGCAGCAGGCACGGAAGGGGTGTCAACAGCAGGCAGTGGCGCACTGCGAGCTGGAGGCTTGAGTTGCAAGCAAGCGCCAGCCGGGCACCAGCACAGGGACCAGGTTGGTGTGCTGCTCGGTCACTGAACCAGCGACCTGCCCGCTGCACCATGGCAAAAGTCAGGTCCCCTGCCACACCCGCGCCCCCAAATAGCCGCCGCCCACCTTGGTGGCCCCCTGCAGGCCCTGCTCCCGCACGAAAGCCACGCTCTCCTCCACGCGCTGCAGGTATGCCTGCACAACAAAGAGAAGACAGGGTGCATGGTCGGCAGAGGTGACCGGCTGCAGGTATGCCTGCACAACAAAGAGAAGACAGGGTGCATGGTCGGCAGAGGTGACCGGCTGCAGGTATGCCTGCACAACAAAGAGAAGACAGGGTGCATGGTCGGCAGAGGTGACCGGCTGCAGGTATGCCTGCACAACAAAGAGAAGACAGGGTGCATGGTCGGCAGAGGTGACCGGCTGCAGGTATGCCTGCACAACAAAGAGAAGACAGGGTGCATGGTCGGCAGAGGTGACCGGCTGCAGGTATGCCTGCACAACAAAGAGAAGACAGGGTGCATGGTCGGCAGAGGTGACCGGCTGCAGGTATGCCTGCACAACAAAGAGAAGACAGGGTGCATGGTCGGCAGAGGTGACCGGCTGCAGGTTCGCCTGCAGAGGAGTCCAATGACCAGCTGACTGAGGGGCCGCACACTCACCTCGCCCAGAGCAGCAACGATTTTACAACAACGCCGCAGCGCGGCAGCAGGCAGCGGTGCACAATAGGCAGAGCAGAGCAAAGCAGGCGCAGCGTGCGCACCTGGCGCGCCGCCTTTTGCTGGGCCACCGCCGCGGTCAGCGCCTCGGCATGGGAGGTGTAGGAGCTCCAGGCCGACAGGATGGTGCTGTCCACCTGCGGTTGCACAGGTTATTCATTCACATGAATAAAGGCAGGTGTAAAGATGGTCCAGGCAGACCAGGATGGTGCTGTCCACCTGCGGTTTAGGCATGCATTTGTATACTCATGTGAAAGTACACTTACCAAAAGTTTGACGACTAGGAAGCACAGCACACAAACAAATAACAAAACAAACACGAATTGCTCCAACAAATAACAAAACAAACACGAATTGCAAAGCAAGCCAGATCCGGGCACCGAGAGCCTCATGCAACACCGGCACCAGCTGCCGCCCTGCAGCCTTGCCTTTTGGTCCACCGCCTGCAGCGCGCTGGTGCCCTTGTCCAGCAGGGTGGGCAGGTAGGGCGTGGCCTGCCGATGTGGGAGGAACGAAGAGGGCAGAATAAGAAAGCGAAATGGAAGCAAAGCGCGCTCAGCATGGGCCGGGCAAACCAAAGCCAGAAGCGTGCAGTACGGCGGGCGGCCGGCCTCCTCAGCAGCCCAGGCTGCACAGCATGGGCTTCCAAGAGCTTGCTGCTTTCGGATAAAAGAAGCATGCCAACACACTAACAAGCTCACCAGCTCTGCCACCTTGCCCTCCGCCGCCGCAACGGTGCCCTGCAGGCGCTCCGGCACATATGCCTTGCTGGACACGTAGAGGCGGCCCGCCAGCGCGGCCGCCGAGGCGGCAGCACCCACAACAGGCGTCAGCCGCTTCAGCTCCAGCTCGGGCTGCTGCTCGGGGGCAGCGGCAGGCGCCGGCACAGGCGTGGCGGCGGGCGCGGCGGCGACGGGCGCGGCAGTGGGCACCGCGGCGGAGGAAGCGGTGGGCGCCGTGGCGCGGCGAGCGGACTTGGATGCGGTCATGGCTGAGCAAGGAATGCACAGATCTGGGGTCGCAGGCGCGTTGAAGGCCTCAAGAGCGCTGAAGCAAGGGTGCTGGCCAACTGACGGATCGAGTGCGGCCGGCAAAGCACTGCTGACGACGATCAGGCCACTGCTGGACCGCTTTGGCAGCGCGAGCGGACTGGACGTGCAGCACTCCCATGCAGTCGCTCATGCAAGTTCCCGCGAGCATGCGCATTCTATGAACGAGCCACACAACCGAGCACTGTGCAAACAAAGATTGCAGATCAACAGGGCACTGACCCACTGTCCTCCCGCGCCACACAAACTTTGCTCTCGCTGCCCACTGCTCCTGCGCCTTCCAACACCACATAAAATTGGCCACCGTCCTATTTGGATCGCTTGCAACGTCTCTGCAGCGGGCCTGATTGGCTGCGCCTTGCCGTCGCCACTGCCGCCGCTGCCGCCGCCCAGCGATGCCGGTGCCACTGTCGGTCACTAATCCCAAGGCCAAGGGCCTTGCGGCCCAGGTGGCAGCGGAGCTACCAACTGAGGGACCCTTTGCGCGGCTGCAGGCAGAGCAGCAGCACGCCGCAGCTGCCGCCACGCCAGCCGACCGCAGCGCCGCCGACGACCCGACGGCGCAGCAGCAGCATGCGCAGCAGCAGCAGCAGATGCCAGCTGAGGAGGTGGCGGTGGAGACGTGCAACCTGTCGTTCAGCTACCCAGACATTGGTGCGTACTTGTGGAGGACACATGGACAACGGTGTGTCTGTGGCTAGCTTGCCAGGAGTCGAGGGAGGGGCTGCCAACTATGACATGCCTCCCGCCCCCCTCGGTTCTCAACCTCTTCGCTCTGCCCACACCTCCTTTCCCTTCTCTGCCTGTCCCTTCCCACAGACGGCCGGCCGCTGCCCGACAGGCCGCCGGTGGTGCAGGACATGAGCATAGCCTTGCCCAAGGGCGCCACGTGCCTGCTCATTGGCCCCAACGGCGCCGGCAAGACCACGCTGCTCAAGGTGCGCTCGCCCGCCACAGCATGCGGTTCTTTGGCTGATGCAGACCAATGAGTGGTGCCGCAGCACAGCTGGGTGAGGGCTGCTGCACCAAGCAAGCTGTTGCAGCCTGGGGGGCGATGCTAGCATGCTAGTCTGCTGAAGTATGCACTTGCGCCGCCTCCCTCTTTCAGCTGCCTGATCTGCACCGCCGCTGCCTCCCTCCCTCTCACAGGTGCTGGGCGGCAAGCACATGGTGCCGGAGGCCTCAGTGCGTGTGCTGGGCCAGCCGCCCTTCCATGCCACCGGCCTGACCAGCAGCGGCGCACTGTCCTACGTGGGAGGCAACTGGGAGCGAGACATCGCGTTTGCGGGCTACTCGATCCCCCTTGCGGTGAGGGCAGCAGCAGCCATGCTGTTACTTGGCTTGGGGATTGGCCAGCACAGCAGGATGGAGGATGTTCAGGGACAGCAGACGTCACGTTTGCAGGGTACTCGATCCCCCTTGCGGTGAGCACATCAGCATTGTGATGTGCTGAATCCAACGGCTTGTTCAGTCCCAGTCAAGCTGGTCGGTCGGCAGGGCGCTCCGCTGCTCAGCAGCTGGCAATAAATGGCTGCCTCTAACGCATGCTCTCTTGTCTTGGTTTGCTGCTGCCTCCCGCAGGGCGACATCCCTGCTTCCCAAATGCTGAACAGCCTGCCTGGAATCGACCCCGCTCGGCGCGACCGCCTGATCGAAGTGCTCGACATCGACCCCACCTGGCGCATGCACCTGGTGTCGGGTGCGTACCTATTCTCTCGAGCTGAGTAATACTTGCAAACCACCTGAATGTGCTGGACATCGACCCCACCTGGCGCATGCACCTGGTATCGGGTGCGCACACGCATGCATGCCGCGGTAGCGTCCTTCCCTCGCACCGTTTCGCTGTCCTGCATGCCGCGGCAAAACCCTGTCCAAACGATGACCGCGCACGGCACACGTATGAGTGCTGCATTCAGCAGCAGCCGACGCTGTTTCACATAGAGTGTGCTGATGGCTGGGCCTCACATGAGCAGGCGCTGTGCCCACTGCCGCCCGCTGTGCAGACGGCCAGCGGCGGCGGGTGCAGATCGCCATGGGGCTGCTCAAGCCATTCCAGGTCGGCTGGTGGTGCTAGATGATACCTGTGCGTAGATCTGTTCAGGACTGTGGAGGCTTGCTTCGGAGCCCGTGGATGCGCTGAGGCCAGCTCCACCCCTGCTCAACCGCCTGCTGCTGCATGACTTCTTCACCTCTCTTCACTGCTTACCAAAGCCCTGGTTTCTCACTACCTGCCCACGGCACAGGTGCTGCTGCTGGGCCAAGCGACCTTGCTTCACTGCTCACCAGGCCTCTTAGCTGTGCTCGTGCTCTGTGATCACTATGCAGGTGCTGCTGCTGGATGAGATTACTGTGGACCTGGATGTGCTGGGGCGAGCAGACCTGATGGCCTTCCTCAAGGACGAGTGCCAGCAGCGCGGGGCCACCATCATTTACGTGAGTGAATGGGTGCAGTTGCAGCCCTGAGACCGGGATGTGGGATGCGTTCATCGTTTATGTGAGGAGAGGGGCGAGGCTGGCGTGCTGCATGGCTGCGGGCGGCCTGCTTTCGGAATGTGCTTCCACAGCTGCCCCCAGGCTCTGTGCGGCGCTCCTCTTCGCCCCACTGGCTGCACCGCCTGCCGCCGCCCTCTCATACAATGCACGCTGCATTCCTACTTGTTCTCTGCAGGCCACCCACATTTTCGACGGCCTGGAGTCCTGGCCCTCCCACGTCATGTATGTGGCGGGCGGGCGCCTGCAGGTGCGGTTGGGGAGCAGCATGGCCTCTGTCCGTAGACTTGGCTAAGCCGGTGTGGGAGCGGTTTCATCGCATGCTGTCTGCGCGCCTGGGCGGTCGGCTGCTCGCCTGAAGCACACTGCATGCCATCAGCCCGGAATTGGATGCTGGGAAATTGACAGTCAACAGTCAACAGTTCAACCACGCACGCCTTGCTTCCACCGCAGGTGTTTGAGCGTGCCGAGAATGTGCCGGAGCTGCAGCAGGGGCGGCTGCTGTCCCTGGTTGAGCGCTGGCTGCGTGAGGAGCAGCGGCAGCGGCAGGCGGCGGCTGAGAAGCAGCGGGCGCTGGGCCCAGCACCCAGCAGCGGCAGCCTGCAGGAAATGCACCTGGCCAGCTGGAACAATGGCTGGGTGGGCGGCCGCCTGGCGTCCTCGCTCAAGCACTCGGCCAATGCGGTGATGCGCATGTGATGGTCTCCATGCGCCATGGCATGCGTTATTGCTATATATCACGGCTGGCGCTCAGTGTAGGAGGCTGCAGTGGCAGTGAGATCAGAGTGCAGCGGTTGGAGGAGCTTGAGTTAGTGGTATTTTTCATGCCCGTGGCGAGCGGCAGCTGCGGCTGCCGCCAGGCAACCCATCAGGACCACAGATTCTGTACCAGGCACATACGATGCAGCGGCACCTGCTGAGATTGCCGGCCAGGAGAGCGGGTTCAACACACCGCCATCGAGATGGGCCCACGCTCAGCGTGGCGTCGGCGGCGGCAACAGGCCAGCTGGCACATTGGCGGCTCCCCACCGCTCGCCTCCTGTGCTCTGTGATGTGCTGGCAGCTGCTCGAGTGAATCGCTGGGCGCCACCATTCAAACAGCGGCAGACACAGAACGGACGCGAGTCGGGTGGGCCCGGAGCGGCCATGTCCGTGCTCAGCTCGCAGCGGATGGGCTCGAGCACCTTGCAGCGTGTGTCGCCCACGAAGCTGGGGCCGATGCCCAGTGCTCTGGCGCCGCCGCCGTCGCTGGCCACCCGCCTGCTGGCATGCCTCCAATATGCCTTTGTCAGTGTAGCCATCACCCTCTTCAATCGTGCAGTGTTCAGTGTGTGAGTGATTGGTTCGAGCTGCATGCTGGTTGCACCTGTCGAGACGCTGCCGCTGCTCGGCGCAGCTGCGCCAATGTTGCGCACAGGCCGCTCTGTTGACTCCGGCCCTCCCCTGTTCCCCACTGCCTTCCGCCGCAGCTACCACTTCAACTACCCCAGCACCGTCACGCTGCTGCAAATCCTGGTGTCGCTGGTGTTCATGTACGCGCTGCGGGCCGCCGGAGCGATGCAGTTCAGCAGCCTCACGCTGCAGGGAGCACGCAAGGTGAGGCTCTGGCCGGCTGACACGTGTTCTGTGCAGTTCTAGGCTTCGCAGCACACTCGCAGCAGGGCAGGCATGCATCTCAACAGGCGGCCGGTGTGGATACAAGTCGCATGCATGCCGATGATATGCATCTGTCGCCAGCCACTAGCTGTTCTGCCATGCATGCCGCATGTATGTCTACCCCAGCTGTGCACCTGTTCATTGTGACCCACAGGTCGCTCCGTTGGCGCTCTTCTGGTGGCTGTATGTCGTCAGCGGCGTGACAGCACTGCGATACCTGAACGTGCCCATGTACAGGTGTGCGCCTTGCTTGCTTTGCATGTCTGCTGCTGTATGTCGTTTGCTGTGGGGTGCTTGCCAATTGCTGCCGCGCCTGCGAGCATGCCCCCGGCTCACTCGCTGGAGCTGCACACGTGCGGGTTTGTTCCTCTGGCTGCCAAAGTGGCTGTTCTCATGCCCTTGCCGGCACCCTGCCCCGTCGTCCCTGCCCATCATTTTATGCCCCCTGCCTTCGTCTTGCCCACGCAGCGTGATCCGGCGCTCCACCACCTCTGCCGTGCCTTGACCCTGCCATCCTGCCCACCTCTTTAAATGCCCTCTGCATCCTGCTTGACCTTGCAGCGTGATTCGGCGCTCCACCACGCTGCTGGTGGTGAGCGGCGAGTTTTGGCTGTTCAACAAGCGGCCCAGCCGCCGCTCCCTGGCCGCCCTGCTGCTCATGGTCTGTGGCGCCGTGGTGGCGGGGCTTACAGACCTGACTTTTAACCTGCCAGGGTGAGTACTTGAGCGCTCCGGACTGTTATGTCCGCCAAGGTGTTGTCATCATCAACTCACTGGGTGCCGATCGCTGCTTACCAACTGATCATGCATCACAAATGCATGCTTGCAGCCTGCAGGCATATTGCCCCAGAATATTACCTGCAATGCTGCCCTCCTGCTGCGTGCAGGTACATTTGGGTGTCCATCTGTGTGGTGTCCACCGCCGCCTACCTGCTGCTGATCAAAAAGCTGCAGGACAGCACCGGTGGGTGGGGCATCCAGCCAGCACCCAATCAGTGCTGCTGCCGTGGGGCTGGTTTCGACAACAAGGATGGCATGCTGCTGCCGCTGTGCCAGCGGCGCTGCTGCTGCCACCACTTTTCAAGCCACTGCAACTTGCCCCGCTGTGTTTCGACCGTTGTTTGCTAACAGGCATGAGCCAGAACACGCTGCTGCTGTACAACAACGTGCTGGCGCTGCCGCTCATGGCCGCCTTCATGCTGCTGGCCACCAACGAGGCGGCCGAGGTGGCGCACTACCCGCAGGCAAGGCGGGGGGCAGATAGATCATCAAGCGGGTTGGTCTTGCTCCTGCATAGGGCAAACTTGCCTTGCTCTCCCCGTGTCGGGCAGATCCCCGCCTGGACTGCTCCTTGCCTGCCTAACGTGCTGGCCAACAGCAGTACGCCTTTACCCAAGCTGCGTTCACTGCCCATGGGTTTATCCCCTCGCTTCATCACCCCACCACCCGGCTGCCCTGTGCGCAGCTGTGGGACCCGCGCTTCGTGCTCTTCCTGCTGCTGTCATGCAGCCAGGCCTTCCTGCTCAACCTGTGCATCTTCCGGTGCGCTTGCACTGGCTGGCTTGTGTGTGCCTTGCTTGCTTGCTTGCCTGCCTTGCGCCTTGGAAGCCTGTGCAACTTCAAAGTCAGCTTGCCTCCCTGGCTGGCTTGCCTTTGTGCCGACTAGGCAACCAGCGGAAGTCATTCTATTTCTGAGCCCATGAAACGCTGCTGCCCTCATTCCCAGCCGCCGTGCCTCGTTCCCAATCGCCCCTGGCTTCATTTACCGGCACGTGCCCACACCTTGCAGCTGCACGCTGGTCAATTCTCCGCTGGCCACCAACGTGACGGGGCAGATGAAGGACATCCTGACCACCGCGCTGGGCATGGTCATCTTCCAGGGTGCGGGGCGGGCTGTTGAGTTGGATTTTCAGTCGGGGTGCTCATCGTCCGGGGTGCTCACTTGTGCTTACGCTCTGCCTGCTGCCTGTGTGATATCCCTGACCACCGCACTCGGCATGGTCATCTTCCAGGGTGTGCGCTTGTTTCGAACTGGGCCGACCAGGGTGCCTTGGCCTGGCAACAATTGGTGGCATCAGCTGCAGGGCTGTTGCCGCACCGCAACAATCTGCTGCCTCGGCGCTCAAACTTCTCTGGCATCCCGCTGGGGCTGGCTTGCAGGTTCCCAGCATCAATGGCTGCGCACTCCTCTCCCCTGCTCCCGTGCACAGATGTCAAGTACTCGGCGATGAACATTGGCGGCATCCTGCTGGGGCTGGCGGGGTCGGTCACCTACTCAGCGGTTTCCTACATTGAGAGCGGCAAGGCAGCGGCGCGCAGCGCCAAGGTGAGAGGCATGGAGAGTTCTGGAGATGGATGGGCAGGGCTGGTTTGGAAGTGGATATCAGAACACAGCTGGAGCAACGACAAGGCAGCTCTGCGTTTGCTGTCTCTCTCCACCCAGCCAGCGCAAAGAGCCCATATTGTCTGCTCCCCTTTTTGTGGACACAGGCGCGGGAATCGCCGCCCAACTCGCTGCTGCCTCCCCAGCGGCATGCAGCACGCACCGGCGGCAGCTCGAGCGGCGGTGAAGAGCTGCCGCTGGCAGCTGGCGGCGGGTTTGCCGTGCTCAGTTCGGGCACGCTTTCCCCTCGAAAAGGCGACCTCGGGCAGGTTCGCTCAAGCCTGTGATGGAATTGATGGACCCCAGTAGTTCTTACGATTTTGCATTCACTTTTCCTGGGGTGATGCTGCACCAGCAGCTGCGTACGTGGGCCTGCCCTTGCTTTTGCCACTGCCTCCCAGTCCGACCTTTTACCCTGTGACGACGACATCCGCACCCCAAGCCTCCCTGCCTACCTGTCGTGCTTGCCGCTCCCCGCTGCACCTCTGTTTCGTTTTACACGCCTCATTTCATTCTTTGACCCGTCCCTCGTTTGCTCGAACGGGCGGCCTTGCAAGTAGCAAGCATCCGGTGGAAAGCTCGTTCATGCCGCCCGTGCCGCTGCGCTGTGCCGCCGCCGCCTGCTGCACCTCGTGATGAATGAACAAGTGATCGCTCGCAGACCCGGCATTGCCTCAGACTCGCGATCACTCCCCTCCAGCCAGCAATGGAGCGCCTGGGCCGCTCAGCAGCGCGAACTGGCGCAAGGCAGCCGAGCCTGCCTGCCGTGCGGGTTGTGGGCTTTCATGTACCGGCCGGCAGAGCGGCCAGGCAAGTTACTGCAGGGGCAGCGATGGCGTTTCAGCAGCGGGTGGCTGCGGCTCCAAGCTCCCTCGCCTCTCCCGCCTCAGTGCGCGTTTCTTTGCCATGAATCTGCAGTAGGGTAGTGACGCTGAGGCCCCAGGCAGCGCAGCAGGCGGCAGACCCGCAGACTGGTGGCGGTGCCGCGGCAGCCTCCGGGCCGCGCTCTGCCGCCGCCGCCGCCGCCTCCAGCAGCAGCAGCGCGAGCAGCACAGGCCCCACATTCCACCTGGCCTGCCCCATCTGCCAGACAACGGAGCTGCAGCTGACCAACGCGGGCGGGCAGCCGACGGGCGACCTGCGGTGCCCCCGCTGCGCCCGCAGCTTCGCGTCCAACGCCACGTGAGAATACGTCCACTTCTTTTTGTTGTTCCTGCAGTACGCGGGCTGGCCTGCTGCATACTGCATGCATCCTGGCGCTGCAGCGCATTGCCGCATTCCCATCGTATCTGAACCTCTTCCTTCCTTGCGTGTCCTTCCCGGCGCAGGTATGTGGATCTGACACTGACCAGCGGCGTGCAGCAGAAGGCGTACAAGCAGCGGCAGTGGGGCGGCACCACGCTCTTCCAGTCGCCGGCAAGTCGGCATCGGCTGGCTGTGGTCCTTTTTCGTATGGGGTTTAAGCTCGCAATGGCATGCATATTGCACTGGTGATGCTTGGGCGCTGCCGTGCACGCTGCCGCCTGGCATGGGCCTGAATGGTGCATTTGAGATTGTCATTCTTGTTTCTGCTCCATGCAGGTGGTCTCCTTTGTGTACGAGCGCGGCTGGCGGCAGGGGTTCGCGTGGGCGGGTGAGCAGCAGGCGGGGAGACCAACTGTATCTGACAGTTTGCTGGTGGGGATGGGCGGCTGGCATTGTGGGTGTTGTGCATACTGCATGGCATGCGGAGGCTCCTCCGCCAGTTTGTGTCGCTGGGGCTTTGGTCTGCCCTGCAGGCAATCAGTCACTGGTGCATCGCCCTGGTCCATCTTGCATCCCAGGCTTCCCCGGGGTTGACAAGGAGTTTGACTTGGCCATGGAGTACCTGGCGCCCGCATATGGAGAGGTGCGCTCCCAGTTGGTCCAGGCAACGTAGCTTGTGTCTCTCGGTGTGGCCCTGTTCAGTGCTTGCTAAACAGCTCTTCCGTACGGTACTTGCTCTGAGGCAACCCTTGCTCTGAGGCAACCCAGCATCCCCTCCTCCCATCCACAGACGCTGGTGGACATGAGCTGCGGATCCGGCCTCTTCGCCCGCCGCTTCCTCAAGAGCGGGCGCTTTGCGGGCGTCATTGCTGCAGACTTCAGGTGCAACGGACATGACACGCAATCAACGGTTGCAAGGAGATGCAAGCGTAGCCCTGGAGATCAACGCTCTCTGTTGCGCGTTGTTTGTTCCGTGCTGCATGTGCCCGTTGAACTCGCCTATTAGACCCAGCAAGCATGCGCCTTGCTTTTTGCAACTTTATGCAGTGAGTCGATGCTGGGCCAGGCGAAGCAGTACTTGAACGAAGACCCCTCGCTGGACCCCTCCCGCTACCTGCTGCTGCGCGCTGATGTGGGGCGCCTGCCCTTTGCCACCGGCTCAGGTGCGGCTGGCTGCAGCTGCCTGGTCGTAGCGTTTGCATGCTGCGAAGGGAGCTGTTGTTATTACTTGATCAGGGATATGCGGTGAGCCGTCAGGCTGAGCTGTCTACCCTCTTCCCGCCTCCAGTTGCGGCGCTGCACGCCGGCGCGGCCATCCACTGCTGGCCCAACCCCTCGTCAAGCTGACGTGTCCTAAATTCCTATCGCTTTTGTTCTTTGCTATCGCTTTGTTCTTTGCAGTGGCGGCGCTGCACGCCGGCGCGGCCATCCACTGCTGGCCCAACCCCTCGGCGGCACTGGCCGAGATTTCACGTGTGCTGCGCCCGGGAGGACTGTTTGTGGCGTCCACAGTGAGTGAGGGGCCTAAGGCTGCTCAGGTTTATCTGTAGTCTGCCGCCTGCTCAGTTTGAGTGCTAGAGGCGCAGGCAGCGATGGTTAGTAGCTGCTGCACCTCCAAACGGTTGCTGCGCCGTCCACCACAACTGCGCCTGCTTGGCCATGATGAGGCACCTGCCTGCGTTCGCACTCCCCTTGCAACATGTGCTGATGATGGTGCTGCTTCTCCCCGCCCGCAGTTCCTCAACTTCACTGCGCCGCTGGGGCAGGTGGTGGGGGATGAGCTGGTGGCGCCGCTCAGCCAGGTGGGCACATAACCTACTCGCTGCGTTTATATAAGCATGCCGCCTGCCACGCGCCCGCCCGCTCTCAGCTGGGCCAATGCAGCAGCGCCACGGGCTTGGTCACGGGCAGCATTTGCCCGTCCCGTAAGGGTGCCCGACTGCTGCTGCTGTGCTTCGTCCCTTCCCTCTGCCCAGCTGGACCCCGGCGGCCCCAACACCATGCGCTGGTGGAGCGAGCCGGAGCTCAAGGAGCTGTGCGACACTGTGGTGAGTTGAGGTACAGTTTCGGTGACCATGTTTCAAGGCACGTTAGTGTGTGCGGTTGATGTTGCGTCGTTAGACTTCAAACCTCTCTTGCATTCTGTGGCACGCAATGCCATGCACCCTGCCCTCATCCACTGCCGTGCAGGGTCTGGTCAACTTCCGCCGCGCCCGCTCCAACCGCTTCATCCTCTTTGCCGCCAGCAAGCCGCACCAGGCGTGACGGAGCCTGAGCAGCTGCATGGAGCTGACCAGCAGCTTGGCACGCTCGTCTAAGCAGTGCGGTTTTGGAGCTGCCGGGGAAGCTTTGCAGCCCAGCCGCCCAGGCGCTGCTGAGCCACTTGTGCAGCTGGCGTCATGCCAAAGCCGCCAGGCCATCTCTCAGCAGCCCAGGAAGCTTGCATTTCCCTGTACTCTCGTCACTGCCATGCCCCATGCCCCCTTGTAGACTATTCTTATTGTGTGTGCGCCCTTGTGTGGAAGGCTGTGTGCCCTGCCGTGGCCCTCCCCCCTTCTGACTCCCCGGCCGCCGCTCGCTTGCAGTCAAGCACTGCTGCCGCCAGGCGGTTTGCGTGCCCGTCATGCCCAACTATACCCCTTCTTACTGCATTCATTTAATGCGAGGCCTGACTCGTTCTTTCTATCCATTCCACGCTGTGTAATCATGGTTTGCAATAGGGCATCCGCCAGCCTGCGCAAATTTTGACCAGTCGCGCGGTCAAAAAGTTTGACCCACATGCTAGCAGGCGGGGCTTGCTGGCTCGTGCCTGCAGCTCTCACGGCCGTGCCACTTGCAAAGGCTCCAGGTACTGTGCAGCTGAGGACCCTGCTACAGCAGAATTGAGAGAGGACAAAGCTAGCTGCAGCCATGGCGGCAGTGGTGGTGGCGGCACAGGCTGTGGCGCTGCTGGTGCTGCTGTCGGGCCTGCAGGGCATCCAGGGCAGCTTGCACGATGTACGACCACAATCGGCGCAGGTGCGGTGCGGGGACGAGCACTGTTTGACCGCTCGTGCCGCGGCTCGAAGGAGCCCTACGGCTTCCCGGCCGCTGAATTGGCTCTCGCCGCGTATAATTGCACCATTGCCTGCTGCGCTACGCTGCAGGTCGCGCGCGCTGGCCGGCGCGCGCCGCTAAGCTGGGCGGGACGCGGCCTGGCCGCCGTCACCGGCGGCGGCAGCGGGCCCAGCGAAGACCCCGCCACGTTTTGCGCGCGCCAGAACCGCTTTGGATTCTTTCCCGGTAAGTTTGGTGTAGACATTCTGTGGCGTAGCGCAGCCAGGAGGTGTGCCTGCACGGCATAAGGCGGCAAGCAACGTGCACGGCTGGCGGCGCCTGCTGCATGCGCACCCTACTGAAGTTTGCATCCCTCCGGCGTCTCACCCTCCCAATGTAGACATACAGTCCGGCTGCACCAGCTTCTACCGCTGTGAGGTAGTAGGGGCCTACTCGTTCCGATGCCCACCACAGACGCTCTGGCACCATGTAAGGCCCACTGAGCATGGGGCCAGCATGGTGCATCACCAGCGCCAGCAGTGCACGTTCTCGTGCACTGAGCTGTCGCTCCAATAGCGACATAGCAAGCGTTTCAGCGCATGTGTAGTTACATGCCCAGCAAAAAGGAAACAGACACGCTCTGGTGCTTCGGTCATCTATTGCATGTGTGTCCGCCGCCCTCCTGCAACTGGGCACCTGCCCACCCACCCCCGCCCTCCGCCTGTCCTAACTTCCGCACAGGACCTGCTCACCTGCAACTGGGCCTACGCGGTAGACTGCTCAGCTTGGCAGGAGGGCAGTGGCAGTGGCACTGGCGGCGGCAGCACCGGTGGGGGCAGCACACCAGCCAGCCTCAGCCCGTCTCCCCAAGCCTCTCCCTCGCCGTCTCGCTCGCCCTCACCTGCCCCACGCTC
>VFQO010005243.1_pt1 | contig 52203 bp, 107 predicted proteins | sample 3512331 | NCBI WGS metagenome assembly VFQO01 (sample SAMN10412371, study PRJNA504923) | tailings metagenome | isolation source: Replicate 3 from Balatoc abandoned mine | place: Philippines: Itogon, Benguet | collected 2017-08-28 | reverse complement strand
GCGGCGGCGGGCTCTGCAGCACAGCGGCAGGGGGATGCACAGCCATGCAGTCAGGCCCCCAATCTGTCTTAATGGGCAGTGCTTGCAGTGCGGAGCACCCATTGCAGCACTCACTGGAGGCTTAGGCGAAGGCGGTGGGTTGGGCGGTGGCGGAGGACTTGGCGATGGAGGCGGCGGGCTGGATGCAGAGGATACAGAGTTGGGCAGTGCTTCAGAACGGCACATCGTCGGATGCCATGGCACATTGTCGGACGCCATGACGTGTGGTCCCCTGAGCGCCGTGTGGCACAACCACACACAGCGCTGCAGCTCGCTTACAGCTCGCATGCAAGCTTCGCACCTGGGCGGCGGCGGCGAGGGCGGCCGAGGCGGCGGCGGCGGCGAGCGCTGCACTGGGTTAGCCACTGTGAAGCTGGCCTCGGAGCGGACCTCTGCCGTAGTGGAAGGGCTGCCACTGACGCAGACATAAAAGCACCGCCAGAAGAAGAAGGTGTTCTCCAGCTCCCATGCCGCCGGCACGTAGTAGTTGTACTGCAGGCAGGGGCAGGTACGGCGGAGGCACATGCAGTCCAATGATGCAGCTCGCAGGAGGCAGGGGCGTATGCGTCTCAGTCATGCCACAGCCAGGCAGCAGGCAGCCAGGCAGCCGCTGGCTCTTTGCAAGCCACCCCGAGCTCACATTGGCTGTGTAGTAGGTGCCGTTGTAGGTGGCTGGGCCCAGCGGGCTCAGCTTGCACGACGGCCCCTGCGTCACATTGGCGCATGGCGGCAGCGTATCGTCCCACCCTGCGGCAGAGGTTGGGGGCGGTTGGTTGCAAGGCACCCTTGTGTTGGTTGCATGTCCTGCACGCCAGCAGCCCGCACAGCTGTGCTGCTTCCGGTGTGGTTCGTGCAAAATTTCCAGCCGCCCAGTCCAGATTGTTGGTTGGTACGCCCTCAGCCGCAGGAAGGCCAGCCGCGCACCGGACGGCATGTTGATTCCGTCCTGGCAGGCTGTGGTGCCGCATCGATACAGCTGCACCATCCAGTTGCCTGCTGCGGTGCTGGCGCCGTAGCCAGAGACGCCACAAACCCCAGTGAGCTGCAAGCAGCGGCGACCGAGGACATCCGTGGTACAAGGTGGTTGGCGGAAGCATGCAAGGCAGGCAAGGTATGGTGGCCGGGGAGGCAGCGGCAGCAGTGAACTGTTGTGCCGAACTGTCAGGGCTCACCGGCAGGATGTTGTCTGGCGTAGGGTGGAACATGCCTGCAAGCACAAGCAAGGAGGGCGGCTGATCGGTGTGCTGGCTACAGCGGCGGCTGAAGCGGCGGGACCAGCGGCAGGTGGTCTGCGCCCCGTGGTCAGGGTGACCGCCAGTCAACAAGCTTCTGCAGCTTGCCATGCATTGCAACAGGCTCAAGTTCTACTCACCGTCTGCGGAGACGTAATCTTGTGCAATCATGGCATTTGCTTCACCGAAGCGGACGCCGGCGCAGCCGGCGCGGGCGGCCAGGGGCACAAGTGCCAATGCAAGGAGGAGCCACAGCGCCTTCCCCGCTGCTCCCAAGCGCCTGCTGCCGCCCAGCGGGGCAGCCCGCGCCATGGCGAGGGCAGCCCCTGCGGGAGTAGAGCGGTGGTCTTCGAGCCTTGGGTGCGGGCGCTCCTGCACTGCTGGGGGCGGACCGATGCGCCAGAAGAGTGCGGGAACGCCGAAGAAGCCGCGGGCTCGCGGGAGTGGCGCGGGTTGGGAGCTGGCACCCTGGGTTCCCGCCCCGCGGCGGCACTGGGTCGGGCTTGGGTGCAACCCCCTGTTGCCGCTGCCCCGTCCGCCTCATTGGGTTTCAGGTCATAAATGTCTCCATCAACAATGTTTGAGCGGCTCCAAACCGAAAAGTCGCCCGAGAGAACCCATGGAGAGGGGCCTACCCAGGGGGCACCACCCCTGCACTTGTTACCCGATGGGGCGGGGCACCGCCTGGCGGCGACTCCCAAGCGTGGTGATTGGCGGCCGTATGTCACTGGGAATCTCATCACAGCCCTCAAAAGTGGTGCATAGTGCAGAAGAGTGGCGAGAAGGCGCGGCATGGAGGCAGCACTGCCCGCCGCCAGCGGCGGCAAACCGTCCATGCCCAGCAAATGTGACCATAACAGATTGCAAGTCATCCTGCTGATCAGTCACTGGGTTTGGCAGCCCCGGCAAACGGTTGCGTCCGCCTTTCAGCAGAAGAAGCGCCGTGCGCCCAGCGAGGAAAGCCCCAATAATGTAAATGTGCATTTTCCTCAAATCCACAGCCTGCCTGCCTGCCTGCCTGCCTGCCTGCCTGCCTGCCTTGCACCTGGCGTCTCTCACACTCCCACAGGCTCACAAGGCCAGCAACAGCACCTGCCTGCAGCTGCCGCTCGCCGCACCGTCAGGCGCCAGCCCCCGTCTTGGTGGCTGCCAGATCAAAGTCATCGGGGGCGGCGGCCGCCACCCAGTCTGCAAAGCGCTGCTTGCTCGCCAGGTCGCCCATCAGCTCGTAGATGGAGGCCAGGTTGGTGACGACGGGCTCCTGCAGAAACGGCAAACAGGAGGGTGCAGGAAGCCACACACCAGTCAGGGGGCGCAGGGGGTGGTGATTCAGGCCAGTGCAGCGGCACGCACATGTTGGCATCAAGGGCGGCCGCTGGGCTGCACAAGCCGCATGGGCCCATGCACAGGGCAGAAACCACCAATAATGAAACCTGCCTGCATCATGGCTGCGGGGGAATGCTGGAATGCGTGCTCCAGGACAGCAGCCGCTTGGCCAAGGTGGTTGGAGTACAGGAGAGCCAGCGCCTGCAGGTGGAGGAGCAACAAAGAGGCAGGCGATGTGACTGCAAACATAGCACAACGTCTCCTTGGTCCCTGCCCCACACAATACATCCAAAGCGCCCCTCCTGAAAGGCAGCCCGATGGCCTGGGCCCGGCGCGGCTGCAATGCACACCTGGTTGCTGGCGGCGGCCGCATCTGTGGGGTCTGCAGCTGCTGCGGCAGCGAACTCCTTGGCGGCACCTTCAGGACGATTCAACAGGAGAGGAAGGCCATGGGAACAAGACTAGGTGTTGATTTGCATGGCAGGTGACGCAGTGCAGAGACACAACCAGACCAACAAGCAACAGCTCATCTGCCCCCACCTCGGTAATCGTGCTGCAGAAAGGCCAGCAGCCCGCGGTTGCGATGCAGCAGCGCCTGCGGCCGCTGCTGCTCCCCGCCCAGCTGCCCAGCTGCCGCCGCTCCTGTCTGCCCGCTCGCCGCCACCAGCTGCTGCTCGGCCAGCCGGAGCGAGTGCTGCGCGGCAGTGAGGTCGCCCAGCTGTGCCTGCACCGCTCCTGCCTCGGTCCAAGCTTCTGCATCGCCACCATCGCGCCGCAGCAACTCATTGAGCAGCACCAGTGCAGAAGTATACTGCCGCAGATGGCAGTGCCGGCTGGCCAGCAGCAGGGAGAGGCCACGGTGCCGCTGGCGCCACAGCGCTTGCGCGGCTGCTGCTGGCGCCACACCGTCGCCCACTGCTGCTGCAGCAGCTGCCTCTGGTGCCGCCGCGCCTCCTGCTGCTGCGCCGCTGGCCTCCTGGGCAGCGCACCAGTGCAGCAGGGCATGCAGGCGGTCCAGGCTCTCTTGCTGGCGGCCCAGCCGCCACGGCAGCTCGGCTCGCAGCACGCGCAGCGCAAACGGCACCAGGGATGGGTGGCCCTGCGGGCGGGTATCAAGCCGCAGGGCGCGAGACATGTGTACAGCGCCATGTCTGCACGCATCTCATGGCACCCAATGGCCACCAACCGACAGAAGTGCACTGCGCAGCAAGAATGATCGCCTCGCCCTTGCACATGGCTGTCCTGCCATGTGCGACGGCAACACCGCTGGAGCAGCAGCTCAACTCATGCCATGCCCTGCAGCCAGTCCACCATGGTCACAGCCGACCTGAGCGCGGCTGCCCAGGAAGGCAGGGTCCTCCAGCGACCCAAGCTTTGCCATCTCAGCGGCCGCATCGTCCACCATGCCCAGCTTCGTCAGCGCCAGGATGCTCCAGGTGCCCACGCGCAGCGCTGTGGCTGTGTTGGTGGCTGTCGCGGCTCGAGCCCGCTGCACCACTTCGCGCCACCGGCCCTGCGGGGTGGAAGAAGGAGCAGGGTGTGTGCGGCCATGGCGGCGGCGGCGGCGGCGGTGGAGAGGAGCGGCGGCTTTCATGTTGGCGCAGACCTGCAGCGCAAGGGCTTGGAGGCCGTCTACGCCGGCCGGCACGTCTCCCGTGCGCAGCTCTGGCGGTGGCGAGCCCCAAGGCAGCTGCTGGGACAGAGGGTGCAGCGGGTGGGCCATGGCGCGGCCCGGCTGTTCCTCTGATAAGTGAGGATCACTTGCTTGGGCGCGTGCGATGGCCGTCTAGCCACGATCGTCCTTGACGGACAAGCTTCGTCCTTGCATGGGAGACAGCGTCGTGGCACAGACCTTCGGTTTCATGGTTTGTCCGGCCAATTTAATCCCTGTTAGTCCGACCCAAGCATGCATGCACAGCTGCAACGCCCATTCCTGTTGGCTCACAACAGATCACAGCCAGCAGCAGGGACAGCGCCGCCGCTCAAACCTGCGCCGCTGCGACCGGGACTGGCCATGCAGGGCAGGGCAGGCCGCATGCCAGGTTGCACAAGTGCCGGAAGACGTTTTGAAATCCATTACAGCAGGCAGCTTATATTGAAGAGGCAGACAATCAGGTGAGGTTGCAAAGCAGGGGTAGCATTCCAGATATACACAACAAGCAGAGCCAAGGTTTACGGTGCGGGGTAGAAACATGTTAGTTGGGAGAACGAACGATGGTAGCAGTAAGAAGGGTGTGAATGGTACAACACGAGCATGCAACTGGACAGCTGAGACACTTGCAGAGAGCCGCATGGGCGGTAGCGCGCTCCCCGGCTATGGTACAGCACAGAAACACAGGGATGCATGATGGCAGCAGGGCTGCTTGCTGCGCCACCCTGGTGGCAGCGCATGCGCTGGCGTGCCAGCCTGCCCACAGCAGGCAGGTGGCACAGGCGCTACAGCTGCACCGGGGGGGCGTTGACCACAAGCTCCAGCCCCTGCCCGGATGGCAGCAGCACGCTCATGCCCCCTTCCCGCGCCATGTCAATGAGCAACTGCCCCTCCTCCCCCTCCTCCACCCGCTCCCCCACAAGAAACATTTTGGTCTGCGTCACGCCCTGCAGGGCCGCCGCCAGGTCGGGCGACCCGCTGCCTCTATGCGCCCTCCTGCACAGTGGAGACGGCAAAAAAGTGACAGTGGAGCAGGCGCAGCAGCAGCGGCAGGATCGGCAGCAGGGCTGGCCAGGTGCAGCGCTCGAGCGTGGCGGCGCAGCTGCATGCGGCTGCGCGCCTGCTGCCCGGCCAGCCTGCTGCCCACCTGATACGTATCAGCTTCAAGAATGCATCGCGCACGCTCTCCTCGTCAAGCACACGCTTCAGCTCAGCCACATACAGAGTGCCGCCGGCCACGACGGCCGCAACAAACTGCTCGTACTTCTGCACAGCAGGGCCAGAAGGGGAAGACCTGCTTTGCTGGCGGACTGCACCGGCGCTGGGCAGCAGTCAGCAGCAGCAGCAGCAGGCGTGTGGCTCGGTCGCTTGCGGGGGCCGCATGGCAAGTGCATGCGCCGCCAGGCCTGCCCACCTCCCCCTGGGCGTCCGTAAAAGGCTCCGTCTGCAGCATGGTGACGGGGCAGCCCGCATTCTCCGTGCTTGCAAGCTGTTGCAGGTATGCGCCAATCCCAAGCTCCTCTGCCAGCAGAGCGCTGTCGCGTGCCTGCTCCAGCTTGCGTTGCTGCACCGCATGAGGCCGGGAGCAAAAGCGTCTTTGAGGTAGAGGTAGTGAGCACAGCATCTTGAGATGCGGCACAGCACGCCTGCTGACTGGCAAGCAGGCTCCTCTCCGGTCTGCAGACCGGCAGAACACCAGGGGCGCACCTGAATGGCCCACGGGTGTTCTGCTGGCAGCACAGCTTCACGGCACCGCCCTCAGGCAGGTCTTTCTTCCGCCGGCTAATGCTGCCATCGGCCAGCTCGAAGCCCACCGTGCCGGTCGTCTCCATAATGGCGTGTAGATGCCGCTGGGTGACGTGCACGAAAGGCAGGTGCTGGTAGCTCATACCCTCGGGTTCAGCCCAGCCGTTGGGCACGAGGATGTCGACTCGCTCGCACCACCGTGGTCGCAATCGTGGTCGTCGCATGCTGCCGCTGCCGCCGCCGCTCCCGCCCTCTCCGCCTGCTGCCTGCGCTGGCTGCCTGCGGCGTGCTACTGCTCGCCGGTAGTCGGCAGCACGGAGTGCACGGCAGCTGTGCAGCGCCTGGCCCGACCAGCAGGCTGCAAGCGCGAGGCCCATCAGAATGTACGACGAGGAGAAGCAGGATAGGCGGTTTGCGTTGGCTCGAGCGATTATGGGCAAGCAGCGAAGCTCAATTTGCCTACTGAGCTTTGCAAAGCCTGTTTCTCTTTTGCATGGAAAAATGCGCGCCCTCTCAAAATGCAGTGAGCCATCTGCTCGTTTCGATTGCGAATTGCGTCAGGCGCAGCTGGATAGGCGCTGATCACCACCCCTGTGCTCACAGCAGCCAGGGACAGCACCCTTTCGAAACAACTCAGGTGCGCTCGAGCGGCTCCCCTCGCGGCTTTAAGCAATCATGTGTGCTCAGAAACACTCAAGAAGCCGATCAGCCTCCAACGGCCGCTAGCTGCCCGCCGCTCACCGCTCCTCGCCGACAGCGGCGCCCCGCCCGTGCAGGCACCCATGCCATCAGCCACCTCCGCGCAGCAGCAGTCCCCTGCCGACGCCTGGTGGGAGGAGTGCAAGGCGGCGGCGGCGGCGCGAGGGCGCGGCGAGGACTGCATCCTGCCTGTGGGTGCTGTGGAGCCCGAGGATGAGGAGGGGGAGCTGACCCTGCAGGACTTCCGCAACACGTGCGCGTCTTATTGCTGCCTCTTTGCGGCCGCCTTGCTGCCTCCATGAGAGTCCTGCTGCTGGCGGCTGTTGGGAGCCATGTGGCAGTGTGACATTGCAGAAGCTGGTTGTGCTGCTGGGTGAACCGGCAAGCAGGCAATCGCTGCCTGCTGCCTACCGCTGTGGTGTGCCATGTCTGCATATCCACCATTACTCCCATCTTGCTGCCGTGGTCCGTCCCACTGCAGGCCGGTGGTGATCTGCCCAGCCCCAGTGGAGAAGGTGTTTGACAAGATCTTGAAAGACTTGTGGGTGGCAGGCTGCGACGAAGACGACGACCCGGATGGCGGCTTCAGGCAAGGGATGGACGAAATGTAGAGGAAGCTGGGGAGGGGGACGATGCTGAAGCAGGCAAGAGAGTGGGGAAGGAGAACCCAGGATGCCGCCAGGGACCAAGCAGCTTGGTCGCTTTTGCTGCTGATGCTTGCCCACATCCTGCCCATGCTGCGCCTGCTGTGCCTGCTGGGCAGGATGACCAGCACCAGCTCCAGCTACGGCGGGCAGGAGGCGGTGGGCAAGCACCTGCGCAAGGCAAGCGGCCCAGGTGCAGCTGCATGATGGGTTGAGGTGGCCTGTGGTTGGCCGCTCTACTGCCTGGTTGAATAGCATTCAAGTGTCTCAAGCTGTGCGGTGACACAGGTATGCAGTTGAGAAGCAGTCCGTCCCACCTGGCAAAACTCTGATTCCACCTCTCCTCCAGTGATCAGGTGGAGGCGCTGCTGCGCAAGCCCGACTATCCCCAAGCCTTCACGTACTTGCTGGCGACCACCGTGGCAGCCAAGCGAGACGACTACTGGTTCATGGTGGGTGCTGGAAAGGAGGGCGAGGGGTGGCAAGTAGTTGGGACAAAGAGGAGGTCTCACAGCAGGTCAAGGCGAGGGGAAAAAAGCTTGCCTGGCCATAAACCATGCTGCTTTGGCACACACCAGCCCTGTGGATCATCTTCCGTGGTGCCATGTGCCTGCCCTCATCTACTGCTAAGTTTCAAGGCCCTGGCGTCTGCCTGTCATTCACACAGGACACGGATGCGCCGGAAGAGGTTGAGGAGCTGCTGGTCAAGTTTGAGAAGCTTTGGAGCAAGGTGGGCTGCGCTGCACTTCTGTGCCGCACCTGTGCGCTGCCTCTGCGACATTCCATGCCTGTGCTGGTTGGGTTTGGCTGCTCCCTTCAGCCGCAGCGCCAGCACTGACACACATACAACAACCAACCTCCGAACTGCACAATCCCTCGCTGCTTACCGCATGCAGGTGCTGGCCAAGTCAGACAGCGAGCTGGGCGGCGTGAATGCAGCCGACCGGGAGGCAGTGGAGGTGGTGCGGCAGGCGCTGCGGGACGGCATCGAGCAGTACTGCCTGGTGGACTAGACAAAGGCAGGAGCTTGGCAGAAGTGAGGGTTCCAACGTGAAGGCTTGCCACACAGCCGACTGTGAGGCAGAGCGGCAGCCACAGCTGCGCTGGGCAGCAGGGGCAGTGCAGGGAGCACTGGGCGGCAGCGCACTCCTTCCTGGCCTGCCTTGGCAATGTTCCAAGCCAAGCTTTTTTTGCACGAATGTCAGGCATGCAAAGAATGGACGAATGTCAAATGTGTCAAGGAATGCAAGTCGGGATGTGGGGACACGAGCGTACAGGTCCCAAGTAAGAGCAGCCCTCGCTGACACCTCTGCTCTCCCTCAGTCTGCTGCTGCAGCTGCAGCGCCCGCTCACCGGGGGCTGTTGACCAGCCTGGGCTGGCGCGGCAGCTTGCAGACATCAGCTGAGAGGTCCCACAGCTGGGCTGCAAGCGCTGCATCGTAAGCCAGCGGGGCGGCGGGCACAACGCGCGTCTCGCCGGCCAGCCAGCCGCCTGCAGTGGGGCAGGGTTCAGAGCGCTATGCAGCTCTTTTGAGCGCTTGAATGCTTGCCACACACGGCATGCCTGCCAGAGCAGGTGGCATGCGGCGTCGCATGTGCATCAGCACAAACCAGGCGGCACTATGGCATCCGTCCTCCCAGCATGACCACAGCATGCACATCGCACACGGCATGCCGCAGCACCCCTCCTCACCGCTCAGGTTGCGCAGGGGCCAGTCCAGCAGGGAGTGCAGGACGGCGACGCCGCCCCACAAGTAGCTGCGAAGCTGGTCAGCCATGCTGCCCGGCTCCACTTGTCCCCGCCAGCTGGTGATGGCTGGCGAGGCAAACAGGCCGCGCGCGTAGAACTGCAAGCAGCAGGGGCAGGTGGGGCAGATGCGGTGCGTTGGACGGTGCAGAAATAGCAGGCATAAGTGCAGACGGCACGCCTTGTGCAAGCAAAGTCAACATTGGCTGCTATGCAGTGCCGTACGCCTGCCAGCGCAAGGTAGAAATGCAAACAAAGTGGCAGGCCCGCACCCGCAGATCCGGCAGGGTTTGGGCCGACTTGCGCCGCCTCAGTCCAAGGCCGCTGCTGCTGCCGCTGGCCCACCGCCTCGTAATGTCTGCCGCCGTCTTGTGCTCCCGGCCCCAAGGCACAGTGGCTGCGTGCACCACCGCGGCCGCGCCATCACTGGGCGGCGCATACAGGTTGCGGATGAAGTAGCTCAGCGGCGGCTGGTCAAACGCGCTGTTCTGCCAGATATTGGTGGACACGCCGCCTGGGTCAACCGCGCAGCTCTGCGTTGGGGGCATGGGTTGGGTGGTGTGGGCCAAAGGGAAGGAGACAGAGACGCAAGACCTGCGGCCACCTGGACAGCGCCCTGCAGGCAGCCCAAACGTTCCAGCCTCTTGCCTGGATGCCGGCCTTCCCCAGGCGCCGCTGCAGCTCAAACGCAAATAGCGCGTTGGCCAGCTTGGTGCTGCGGTACAAAGGGGTTGCAAGGTGCGGTCATGAGTGTTGAAAGCATGTGCAGAAGGCAGGCCGCTGGCCTTGACCTGTGCATGTATGGCAATCTCGGGAGGTCTGACGTGCAGGGACGCTCAGCCTGTGGTGCCCAAAGGCGCAAGTTGACCGCTGCTTGTCACCTGGGGTAGTAGCTTCCTGGCCGCCATGAAGACAGGAAGGTGGCTGGATCGCCGACCCATCCATAGCGGTGCGTCACAGAGCTGACGTTCACCACCTGGGGAGGCAATGAGCAAGGCAGGGAGATTGCTAGAGGCAAGCGTGGCCTTGCAAAGCAGCATCACGGGGGTGGGGGGAGTGTACGGGCTGCCACCAACATGTGCAACACCGCAGTACAAAACACAGCTCAGTGGTCAACTAGAAAGATGGCAGGCTGCCGGCTGCCCCACACGATAGCAACGGGGCAGCACAGCCAGCCAGGGGGCCTCTCACCCGCGCAGGCGCCGAGCGCTGAAGCGTCTCCTCCAGCTCCCGAGTCAGGGCATAGGGACCCAGGTAGTTGATCTGAAGAGGAGTTGGGACAGAGCGAGTAGTTCAGCGAGCATATTGCAGCAGCATGCGGCAGCATTCAACTGGGCTTGCAGGCTGTTGCAGGCGGGCGGATGACTGGAAAAGGCTGTGGTAAAATCCACTCCCTGCTGACCTGGCACAGCGCGCCCACGCCCTCCGGTGTGTAGCTCTTCTTGCAGTAGTTGGCGCCCGCGTTGTTGATCTGTGAGGGGGTGGTTGGGCAGCATGGCGCTTTGCGGTTTGCAACACTCGAAGCCAAGACAGCGGCCTTGGCTGATGCTAGCACAACACAGTTGCTGATGCGCTTCAATGCCAGCCTTGACTCCACAGGGAGCCATGCCGGTGGCACAGCACAGCACATTGCAGAACTCCGCATTCGCAGCATGGACAGCACAGCGCAGCACAGCATAAAGCACAGCACAGCGCACCAGGATGTCCAGCCCCTTGCCGCTCTTGCGGTACGCCTCTGCAAAACCGCGTACGGACTCCAGGGAAGCCAGGTCCAGCTGGGCGGGGCCCACCTGTGGGAGGGATGGGGGAAGAAAGCATACGGCCAAATGCAAACTCAACAACCATGCGGCCGGCGGGCTGCAACAAAGCGGCGATCGGGCCCAAAGCATGGGTTGGGGAGAACCACAGCTCTCTGGGCCGTTTCACGGGCAGCCACACAGAACGATGAACAGCCAACTCACCTCCACGGTGGCGCCTGGGTGCTGCTGCCTGCTTGCCAGGTTGGCATGGGGGCAGAGAGGGGCAATTGGGCAAGGATGAGTGTTCAGTCCGCTGGTCCCTCTCGAGCCTTTCACTGTCACAAGGCAAACGAACCCTTGCAGGACAGCGGCAGCATGCACGACGCGTAAACAAGTGCACTGCCTAGCAGCACCTGATCTCTTCAGCCACGCGCTCTGCGGCCGGCAGGTTGCGGCAAGCCAGAACGACGGTCGCCCCTCGCGCCGCCAGCTGGCGAGCGGCCTCCTTGCCGATCCCGTTTGTGGCACCCGTGACCATCACACGGCGGCCAATGAGGTCCCATTCTGCCGGCAGATTTGACGCGCCCCGCACGCGCACGGACGGCATCGCCTGGGAGGAAAGCAGGGGGACGAGCGGTGGAGCGGCGGCGGCAAGGTGGCGGTGGCAAGGCGGGCGTCAGCTGCTGTGACAGGGCCCGCAATTCTGTTATGTACTCCTCACCTGTGTTCTGGGCGCGCAGGCGACTCAGCCGGGGCGCGGCACTTGCAGGTCCAGGCACTTGCGCCGCCAGCGCAAAACCCGAGCGCCTTACTGCGTCCAAACAGATGTCCAGTCCGCGCGCAAGCCATCTACCAATGCCGAGCGCTTGCCGCCTCCCTCTTGCCACCGTCGCCGCCGCTGCCGCCGCTGCTGTGACGCAGCGCGTCGGCGGCACGGAGCGGCTGCAGTGTGGCCTGGCTCTGAGCAGCAGCTGGCTGCTGGACCGTGTGACTGCTTGCAAGCAGCATAACAGTCTATGGATTGTGAGCAGATGATTGTCCGGAGAGCCCCACCGTAGCCGCTTGCAGCCCGGTCATCGGCAGCCGTTGCTCCCACGGTCCAAGGGCGGACCAAGTGTGGAGGCTTTTCCTCTCTCCGTCCACTCTCCTCTCCTTGCACGCCGTGCTGGAGGCGCCATGGGCGACCAGAGGTCGCCACGAGGCTTGGGCCGCCCTGCGGCCTCCAGGCCTGCCCCCCAGCGCCTCTGCCTGGCTGCTGCCGCCCTGGTGCTGATAGCGCTGGCTGTGGCAACACGAGGCCCGCCCAGCGCGTGCTTGTGGGGGCTGGGGCGGCCGCCCGCCTCGCCGCCGGCGCCCGCTGCGGCGGCTGCGGCGCCGCCGAGTGCAGCACCCGCTCGAAGCGCCCCTCCAACTTCGGTGCCATCTGAGGAGGTGCCGCGCGGCTGCCTGTACCTGGAGCGGGCCTGGTGAGAAGAGATGAGGCGGCGGGTGCAGCACAGGACGGAGGGATGTTTGCTCTTTGCCGCAAAGAGTGCTGTGCTGCTACCCTTGCTTCCACGTGCCCATCCAGCTCCTGAGCGCTGTCCACTTTGCTCAGCTCACAAGCGCCCCACCTGTCCACACCCCTTCCCTCCTGCCCCTCCAGCCTGGACCAGGGCCAGATCATAATGACCGACTTCTCGCACCAGCCGCAGGCGGTGGATCAGAAGCCGCTGCCCTGGCTGAACGAGCAGCGGCACTACAAGTGAGCGCATGCTTGCTTGTTTCATCCTGCACATTGCAACTGCCTGCTGCCTCAGCTGCAAGCGCATGAAGATCGAACAGCAGCTTACCAGATGGTGTGTCAGCCCGCAACCGCTCCCTGCCCGGCTGCTGCACGCCCTGCTCCCTGCAGCTTCCCCACCAACGCATTTGGGTCCAACCCCGATGCCTGGGTGAGTGGCAGGGCTGCGCACCGCTGTTTGGATGGAGGTGCCGTGCGTCGCGCTGCATATTGAAAACCGGCGCTGCTGCCCGCTATAGTTGCCAGCAGGGCACAGCTCGTCGGCACACGTGTGCCGCCAAGACTCCCTCTCTTTCAAATACCTCTCTGCTCCAGGCGGAGGACAAGCTGATTCTGCCGCCGGTGTATGCCCGAGTCATCGGAGAGCTCGAGCCCACGCCCGACCTGCAGGTGCATTTGCACAGGTTGCCATATGCCAAAGGTTGCTGCACGCGCTGCTTGCTGTACCATATGGGCAGTGTGTTTGTGTGAGATCAACGCTGCAGCTGCAGGCTGGACTCGTGGGGCGAGCAGCGGTTGCTCTGCTCTGGCAACAGCGACCAAAGGCCACTGGCCCCTGTGCTTCCTGCCGTCCTCGCAGCGCCCGCGCTTCAGCTCCGAAACCGTGCCGCTGATACTGGTGCCGGAGTGGCAAGAGAACTATGGTGGGTGCGGAGGAGGGGCAGGCAGCCGGTGACAGAGCATCAACCGCTGCCACACAGCAGGCCCAAAATGGAGCAGTGACAAAGCAGCTTGAAGCAGCATTGCTCTGGCGTCACGCGCCGCTAAGGCTCACCCTTTGCTTCCCCCCTCTCCCAGGCCACACGCTGGGCAACAGCGCCGCCTGGCTGCACGCCTGGCTGCACGCTCGCAACGTTAGTGACTGGGTCGGCCGGCTGGCGCTGGTGGTGCACACGCCGCTGGGCATGGCGCTGCCGCGGCACTGGCGCCCGCTGGTGGGGCCCCTCGTGCCGGCGCACCCCATCCAGACGCTGGCTGAGTGAGTTTGGGAGAGGAACAGTGCGCCGGAGCATGGTGCTGGCTGCATGGCAGCACTGGGCATGCACGACGCTGTGCCCGCCATAACGTGCCTGCACTCTTGCACCATTTCCTGAAGTTTCCTTGTGTGCATCTCCCATCCTCCCATCCGCCACTGCCGTGCAGTTTCAGTACACGCCTGCCGCCCGAGGGCAGCGGGTGCGCCGGCCAGCAGCGCAGCCGCTGCTTTGCGGAGATGCTGCTGTGTGCGGCCAGCTGGGAGCAGGAGGCGCTCAACATCTCGCAGGCAAGCCTAGTTTGGGGTTGGTGTGGATGGCACAACGCGGGCATGTTGAGAGGCGCTTGCATTTGCTTGGTTCTGCAGGCATTCAGCAGGATTTGTGCAACAGGGAGTGGAACTGCTGAAGCCCTGCCCTCTCACCACCCCCACCACTTCTGTCCGCCCTGATCTCCTTCTTCCTCGCAGGCGGCGCAGACGCTGGTGCGGCTGAACGAGCCGCTGCCGCCCTCGTCCGTCACCTACCCCAAGTGCCGCACCCAGAAGGGCAGCAACAGCACCTGCCTCCGTGTGCTGTTCCTCACCCGCAGCCCCAAGCCGGCTGTGCGCCAGGTGAGCCGCTGCTGTTTGAGCGCACGTATGCAGAACGCATTGGCCCACAGATTTCAAGCAGTGTTATCATTGCGCCAGGGGCATTGTGTGCAACATGCGGCCCCGCTGCATGCAGCCAGCAAGGCGCCACAAACAGGCACTTAGCTCACAATCCCTGCTCTTATTTGCAGGTGCTGAACATCGACACCCTGCTGGCCAGCTGCAACAACTGGACTTGGACCGACCCCGACAGCCGCCAGTCGTTTGTCACCTCGTGCACCGCCTACCACCCAGATGCCGGCTTGCAGGCCGCCATGGCAGGTGGGCTGGATGCTCACTCGCTTGCAGGGCACTGCAGCTGTTGCGGGCCTGCTGGTTTTGGCGAAGGCGGGTTTTGGTGAAGCAGCACAAGCAGGGGGCACCCGTGCTCTGCTTGTACATTGCAGCGTTGCTGTCCCTGAGCAGTTTGACTTGTCCATTGTCACCAGCCGCCCTGCTCACACGCCCTGCCTCACACCCTTGCTATCCGCAGCGGTGCGCTCGGCCGATGTGATCATCGGCAGCCACGGCGCGACCATGGCCAACGCCTTCTTTGCCCGGCCCGGCACCGCGAGTGAGTGGTGCTTTTGGCAAAGCTTCCCTGCCCGATTGCCCGATTGCCCGATTGCCCGGTTGCGCCTCGCAAAAGCTCTTGCGGTTCACATCAGCAGATGGTTGCAGCGGCATCGGGGTCCTGCGTGCGCAAGTGACACATCTGACTCGGTCAGCCATGCTAAAGCTCGCCAGACTGTTCCTCCTGCCGCCCGCAGTGGTGGAGATGTTTTCCGCGGGCTGGACATGGCAGGTGCACCGCATCTGGCTGGACCAGGACCCGCTGGCCCAGCTGCAGTGGTGGGGCCTGACCGTGGAGGTGGGCAGTGGGCACCCAGGGTTGGAGAGAGCAGCTCCATTCTTGCGATGCTTGTTTCGGGTCACATGCAGCATGCCTTGTACGAGAGTGTGGGCCTGCTTGCAGTTGCAGCGGTACACTACTGCAACAACATCACCCTAACCGCTGGCCAAAGTTCCCTGCACCACGCTCTCTGGTCCCCAGGATGAGTCCGCTTTCAGCCCCGGCGAGCTCGAGGCCAAGTATCCAGACGGCCACCCCGGCCTGTACATTGGGTGACCAGGCCTGAGCAGGGCTGGGCCAGCGGCCTGGCTGCGTACTTGCTGGGCTCATTTACCATGGGGGACACTTGATCATGGGCAAGCCATTCCTTTTGGCTCGTGTCTTGCATATCTGAATTGAAAAGCCAACTCCTGTTTGCTGCCGAGCAGCGAAACTCACGCCTGCTGCTGCACCAATCAATCCCCTCAGGTGGCAGGGGGAGGTGAAGCGGCTGCGGGACCGCAACCTGCGCGTGCCGTGGGACGGCCTGGAGCAGCTACTGCAGGTGAGCAAGAGGAAAGTGCAGCGCTTGCGCTTCGCAGCCGAAACCAAAGCAGCAGCGGTGTTGGCGGCCTTGTGACGAGCAACGGTGTGGAGGTGTGGCTGTCTTGCAGTCAGATGGCGTCATATCGAAACGGAAGCATGCTCCCAATCACATGCCATTCCCTACACCCTGCCGCCAACAGGACTACGCATCGGTGCAGGCGGCGGGCGGCATGCCCGCCTACCGCCAGCGCCGCGCCTCCAAGCAAGCCCCTGTGCACTACAAGGTGGTGGCTGGCGGCAAGCTGGTGTGGGCGGGCACAGGCATCCACGGCGGCGCATTTGGAGAGGGCAGCTGATTGGCGAGCGCAAGGTTATTGCACAAGTTGGTGCACGAGTCCTCCATGGCCATTGTTGCGCGGCGGTTTTTGTTGGCTGGCCCGCTTCGCTCTCTTTTTCACACGCTCACGCTTAATGCAGCTTCGGTTTGAGAGCATGATGGCTATGCATTTGTGTTGCACATTTTGTCATGCAGTATGCTGGTCTCAAGAGGCTGGCAAGCCGAGGCCGCTCTGCTGCCGCAGCATGCCAGCTAGCACGCCTGCCGTGCTCACGCAGCAGCGCTTCATCGCAGGTCTCCCCACCCCTGCAGCAGGAGGCCGGGGCGCACACAATTGCCAATCGCTGGCACTGGACTTTTGTGCCCTGTCGCACACCCAACTGCACACACATGGCGGCCAGTCGGCAGGAGCCCCTGCATGCACGCTACGCAACCGCCCCTCTCCCAACGCAGTGCAGCACACTGTGGCACACTCACCCCCTTGCTGGCGACCTGCTGCGAGCCGGTGCCGGTGCGCAGCATGCCCGCGCCGCCGCGCCGCCGCACACCTGCTGTCGGCATCACCTCCTCCTCCTCGTCTGCAGAGAGGGTGTGCATGGAAGTACGTGTCAGATAGCCGCCCGTGGGAGCCACAGCAATCGATGCAGCGCTGCTGCTACAGTGGCAGTGCAGAGCTGTGTGGTTGAGTATGCACAGCATCCAGCTGCCACCCCCTTTGCTCCTCACCACAAGGCTTCAGCACGGCAGCAGATCAACCAGTAAGCAACAGCAGCCGCTTGCCTGAGACCACGACAGAAGTGCCGCCCGTCTGCTGAGAGGGCGCGCCCGCGCGGCGGCCCCTGCTGGCGGCCGGCGCGGGCGCTGCCGCAGCCCCCGCGCGCCCGCGCTTGCGCGCGCTGGGGGGCGGCTGGGCCACCATCTCCAGCTCCTCCTCCATCAGCTGCTCATCATCGTCGTCTGCACTTCAAACAGCAGTTGAAAGATCACGAGAGATGCAAACAGACGGGTAGTGGGCCAGGGAGTCACCATCTCCAGCTCCTCCTCCATCAGCTCGTCGTCATCGTCTGCAGTGGATGCAAATAAATGATAACACGAGATGTCAAGGTGAACGGGTAGTGGAGGAGTCACCATCTTCAGTTCTGCACCGCAGTTCAGCAGCGAAAGCAAGTGCGCACCCGACACAACCACCAATACATGTTTGTGCGCGCCCAACAATCTCCTCATCATTGTCCGCAAGTGGCTCAGGAAACCAGTTAAGACACTGTGCGCACCCGACTCGATCTCCTCATCATCGCTGCTGTCCATCAAGTCAATCGCCTCCGGCTCATCGTCCCCAGCCTCGTCCTCCCCAGCATTCCTGCACAGTGAGGTAGGCCGCCGTGGCGTGACAGGCGCAAAGGCATCGCGCATCGGGTGGCGAGCATAGGGCCAGCGGGCATCTGGTGCCGCTGTCCCTGCATGGCCTGTGCCCCCTTCCTGCTTGCTCTCAAACCATCCAGGCCCCCAGCACGCACCGGCTGCCACACCCACACACACCCCAGCTGCACTCACGTGTACGTGGCCGCCAGCTTGCGAGAGGCCTGCTGTGCAGCCGCGCGGCTGCTGCCGCCACGGCGCGCCGCCGCACCCACCGAGTTGTCCGCCTGCTGCGTGCCGCGGCTCTGCTGCGTGCCTCGGCTGGAGGTGGGCTGGATATTGAGCGGGCTCTGCAGCCTCCCCGCGGCCCCAGAAGCGGCGGGCTTGGGCGCCGCCCGCCCGCGTGGCGCCGCCGCCGCTCGGGGCTTTGCCGCTGCCGCACCGCCGCGGGGCGGCTTCTTGGCTGCACAGGTACGGAAAGAGGGCTGGTGAGCAGGCAGCTCCTTGGCGGTTCAGCAAGCCACCCCGCAAGTTTGCATGGCATCGGGCACGGCAGCCCAGCCAAGCAGCTTGCACAAGCAGCCACCAGCCACCAGCCACCTGCCAGCCACCCTGCGCTGCTCAACCAGGCAACCAGCCGCCGCAGCCACACCTGCTGGGGGCGGCATGCTGCTGGCGGGTGCCTTGGAGGGCACCGGACCGTCTGCCAGCATGTCGTCCTCGCCATCATCAATCTGGGGTGTGGGTGGGATTGGCTGGCCGGTTGGTTGCTGCTGGAGGGAGCTCGCCAACCTTTGCACAACACGCATGCCAACACTGCTCTCTACACAACTGCACACCCACAGTGCAACATTTCCCCCATCACTAAAACCCGCACCTGCATGCCCGAGACCTGCCGCTGCAGGCCATTGGCCGCACTGCCCGACCCCGGCCGGGAGCCCTGCTGTTGCTGCTGCTGCTGCTGCTGCGTGTCGGCGCCGCGCTGTGCCTGCGTGGCGCGCTGTGCCGCAGATGCTGCTGCTGTGGCCTCCTTGTGCTTCGCAGCCACATCTGTGGGAGGGGGTGCATGAGGGGCAGGGTCCTCAGCAGGCCTTGCACAGTGCAAAGGAGCCGTCCTTTGAGTCATTGAGTGTTGCAGAAAGTCCAAGTGAACAATAGGAGCAGCAGAACATCCAAAAGCAGCGTAGCGCAGCGCACCCAGCACGATGTTGAGCAGGTCCTCGTCCTGCTCCACCTGCGTCGCCTTCTCGTCGTGCAGCGTGGCGTTCTGCGGGGGGAGGGGATGCAAGGGACGCAACGGCCAGTTGATGGCTTGCTATCACCCTTTCCTCCCTGCGATGAGTGTCTAACCACCACGCTGCACAACTTGGAGGCCTATTCGCGAAATCAGAGACCACCGCAAGCAGCACATCGCCCCTCACCTAGCGACCCCCTGCAGCACGCGGTTCACTCCTCCTTCATAGTACACCCACCTAGCCCCATCAATGCAACCACACCCCCCACCTGCGTCTCCTGCAGCACGCGGTGTATCGCCTCCTTCATCGACTCCTTGTTGTCCTTCTCCACAAACTCGTGCAGCGCCTCCGTCAGCGTCTGCGGCAGGGCTTGAAAGGCGGCAGTGAGGGTGGCGAGCACTGTAGCAAAGGGCAGGCCGTCCCGGACAAACGCGTGCAGCGCCTCAGCCAGCGTCTTGGGGCCAGGGCAGGCGGCGATGATAAGGATCGAGTGAGGTCAATACCCACCTGCTCCGGCAGGATCTCCAGGTTGTGCGCCAGGTGCTGGCCAATCAGGTCCTCGATGCGAGCCTCGTCCAGGGCCTCGGGCCGCACCAGCGCCATGTCGGCCGTGGTGCCGGGCACAGCCTCCGCCTGACAAGGAGGACAAGCTCACTAATTAGCGCGTAGCCAACGTGCGTCGCAACACCAGAAAGGAGCACGCAACCCAGTAGGGTAGCGCCCAGGCTGGGCCTTCCTGCCGCTCTCCCTGCGCGGCGCCGCCCACCTTGTGCCGCCGCTGCGGCGCCTTCTGCCACAGCACAATGTCGTTGGGATTAGCCACCTGCACTGGTGGGGGGAGTGACCGAGGGGTGGGGCAATAGTCATGCTGCCCTCCGTGTGGGCGCGCTGAACCTGGGTTTGGCACTTGCAGCCGGCAGACGCGGGTTGCCAAGCTCCAAGCTTAGCCAATCGGCAGACGCATCACCCGGGCGGCTGGACGGTGTGCTGTCCCCTGAGTTGTCAACCAACCTCCCCGTTCCCCACAGCCAAAACCGCACCTTGCCCACAAACTTCTGGCCAAAGCGCTGGGTGTTGATGGTGGAGAAACCAGAGTAGTCCACCTGTGCGAGGTGGCAGGCAAGCGTGCGTTTGCATGTGTGCGACAAAATGCAAAGCGCAGGCAACACCTTGAGACCAAAACCCTGCAGCTTCCTCCCCCGGCCATCCCCATGCATGTCTGACCGCCGCTGCCCATGTGGCAAGGCCCAAACACTCCTCACCCGCAGGCGGACGAGCGGCAGGGCGGGAGCGGCGGGGGAGCGCTGCCGCTCGGCTTCGTCGATCATGGACTGCACCTTCCGCTCCAGGAACTCTGCAGGAGAGAGGACGATAGAGGTTGGGTAACAAGGGTGCAGCAAGTGCGACAGCTGAAAGGACCTGCCTGCCGCACAGCTAGTGCACCTCTACAGAGACAGAAGAGCTGCACAGCAACCAGAGGCCATCCCCTGCTAGGTCAGCTCTGGCAACCAGCAGGTCAAAGCCGTGCAAACGCGTTTGCTTGCCGCATGCCGCAGCTGTGTTTGATGCACCCAGCCACCCACCCGCCACGCCCTCCTGGTTGGCAGGGTCCAGCTCCAGCTGCCAGCCTGTGCCTGCTTCCAACACAATACAACTTGTCTAATAGTTATCCACACCCACCCGTCACGCCCTCCTGGTTGGCGGGGTCCAGCTCCAGCTGCTCCGCCAGGGTGACCGAGGAGAACTGGAAGGGGCGCACGCTCTCCAGCGGGTGCTTCACCGTGCGCCACTGAAACAGAGGGTGAGAGGGAAGGGAGTTTCGTGGATCTGATGCTGGTGCAACTGAGCAGAGCAGAACTGGAAGGGCCGCACGCTTTGCAGCGGGTGCTTCACCGTGCGCCACTGCAAGGTAGGGGGCGGGGAGGGAAGCACACGCTGTGGAATTGCAGCTGCTGCACGTGCCCCAGGCCAAACGTGGAGCTGCAGAAACAGGTGCTGTGCGCACTAGCCATGCGCACCAGCAGGCACATACGACCAGGCAACCGAGCTGCCGCCCACCTGCTGCCCCATGATCTCAGTCATCCCCAACCGCAGAAACAAGCACACAGTGCACGAGGCGATACCAAGCAACGCGAGATGATTCAACCAGCCCACCTGCTGCCCCATGATCTCAATCATCACCACGTGCTTGCGCCGCGACTCGCCCTCAGACAGCGCCGTGGCCACTGCGCAGCAAGAGAGCGAGTTGCGTGTGCAGCAGCGTGAGAGGCTACTGCGCAAGAACAAGTTGGGCGGGCAGTGGCACGAGAACAAAGCTCAGCGCCGGGTGCACAAGCTGACCAGAGCGCTGGGCTGCGCAGCAACCTATTACAAGCTGTTGTCTATGTGACCTGTCCGCCACTTCAGCGCCCCCTTGCTTACCTGAGCTGCCGGGCTGCATGACGGAGAAGGCGTTGCCCGCCTCGGCGCTCTCCCAGGGGTCGGCCAGGCACTCGTGCTCGTGGCCCCTGGGGCAGGGCAATGGATCAGGGTTCTGATGGAAATGGAGGCGATTGGCATGTGAGCAGGGCAAGCGCTGCGGGGACAGAACCAACCCGGTAGGCAGCTGGCTGGCCCGCGGCATTCCAGCAGCTCCAACCACTAGCCAGTGGTGCGCGGCAGCCTGGGGGTCGCCTCGACGCACGCCTGGCTTGCACCTAGCTGCGGTCAGGGCATACTTTTTGCAAGCAAGTGAACTCACCACACCACCAGGTCCAGGAATTTGGCCAGGGCGCCCTCCCGAAGGCAGTTCTTGGCGTTCTGGAGGCAGCGAGGGGAAGGGGGCAGGAGTAGCAAGGAATGCCAGAGCACAGGTCGAACTGGCTGCTGTGCAGTGCTATGCATGAGCAAGGGCGGAGGCAGCTTAGAGAGGCAACAAGGCACAGCCTCAGCACCAGCCCACATCCCCTGCGCCTGCATCAGCCAGCGCCGCCTCGCCTGCGTGTGCGCCACCCGGTTTTGGTGCAGCACGAAGATGTTGAACCATTCGTCCTTGCCAATGTCAGGCGTGTCGGCGGGGCGGGCCCTGCGGACACATCAAGCAGACACACAGTGGAGCGCAGCCTTGCCCTCCTAGCCGCTGCTGCGCTCCTGCTTGCTGCTGCTGCTGGGTGGTGATGGTGGTGGTGCGTCTAGAGCATAGTGCACCGCACAACTGCCCACTGCACCGCACCCCGCCGCAGTACATGCCCACCAGCCTGCAGCAGCCCGCCCCTCCCTCGCCCCTCGCGCCCCAGCTCACCACTCCACGCATTGCGGTGTTTGGAACAGGCGGCACAGACGCTCGTCACGCAGGTTGCCCAGACCGTACATCGCGACCTGAAAGCAAGGCAGTGGCGACCGAAATGATGAAATAGGCACGGCGCAGGTGCAAACCTGATGCTGGCAGCATGCAGCTGCTGGTGCTATGATCGCAGTCAGGCAGAGTACTGAGTGGAGGGCAGAGGAGTGCCAGCGCGCACAGGAGTGCCAGTGCGGCACCTACCCGTGTCTCCCCCTTCTGCAGCAGCACCGGTGTGATGCGCAGTTTGCCCACGCCGCTGCCCTCGATGGCCGCCTGAGTGGACGGGCAGGAGGCAGAGCAAAGGCTGGGGTCGGCGACTGGCAGGTGTGTACCATCCCCTGGCGCATGGGGGGGTCGTGCACGGCCGCGGCACTGGCCATGCAGCCACATTATACAAGATTCTACAACTTGCAAGATCGCTGCCCCATTGCAAGGGCTGGGGGTTCCAGCGCCAAGCTGGCCTCCACTCCAGCTGCGACCCACCCAGCCTGCACTCCAGCTTGCGGCCCACCTTGCCAAAGTAGTTGACCAGGCGGCAGGTGGAGAGGATGTCCACCGCGCTCAGGTTCTCAGCACCCGCGGGGTCGTCGTGGTTGCCGTGGATGGTCATCACCGGGAGCGCCACGTTGTAGTTGGGGTCCTCGTAGTTCACCCGCCTGCACAGGGAGAGTGGAGTGAGGATTAGTGTGACAAAGCATGGCCCACTGGGGCATGGCGCGTGCCTAACTGAAGCAATGGCCAAGGCCCCTGGCAATCGCCACCTCGCGCAGCGCAGCACCACCGGTGCATGGGCAGCAGCGGCTGCTCCATGCGGAAGCTGGTGGCCTGGCTTGTGGTGCCTTTAGCACGGCATCTGAAAGCAAGTGCACAAGCAAGCAGCACGCACCCGGTGGTGAAGTTGGCGGCCTGGTCGGACAGCACCTGGAAGCGCACGGCTTGGTCGCCCATGCAGTGCCGCGTCAGAATGTCCATGGCCCGCACCTGCAAGGCTTGGTTGATTGATTGGTGGTGGATGGCATGGCATGTACATACAGAGAGGCCGGCAGCTCTCACATCATGGCCGCGGCGCAAGCGGAAACAATTCCAGGTTTGGTGGACAGGGCTTGGGGGGCTTGCCCATTGCTGCTGCGCACAGAAATGCAACGGCTTGGCAATCCAGCGGTGGGCCATGCAGCTGAGAGGCAGACAATACGAACGCCAGCAACCAGCCGGCACTCACAATGGTGGCGCGGGAGGGCTTGTTGTCATGAAACAGGTCGCCGCCTGCGGCACAGCAGGCGGCAATGCAACAGATCGGGGCGGCGCGGCGGGTGTTGCATTCCAGGCCTAGGGGTCCGATGCTAGTGCCCGTGCTCCGGCAGGACGCCTTGCGCTGCTTGCGACGGACTCACAACAACGCAGGCATGCCTCAGCAGTGTTATCAAGTGGTTAGCAACGCCCGGCAGCGCTGCGCCAAATGGCCAGACACGCGCTGCACCAGGCGGGCGGACAAGACGGGCCCTTGCTTACCCAGCAGCACCAGGTCTGCGTTGTTGCGCGCCGCAATCTCAAACACCTCCTCAAACGAGCGGAAGGAGTCGTCCTTGCGCACTTCGTCCTTCTCCCACACACCCTGGGAGGAGGAGGAGCAGGGTGGGTGGAACACTGAGCAAAGCGGCCGCAGCAAATGGGGTTCGACAGGCGGCAAGCGGGCCCGCAAGGCCGGTGAGTTGAATGCACTGCAACAAACATCGTTGCTGTCTCACCAGGTGGTTGTCCGTGCTGACCAGGATGCGGAGCACACCATCGCTGCGGCAGCCGGTGCGCGAGGGATGGGCAAATGCATTGGGGACCGCCAGCGAAGCTGGCGGCGGGCAGGCGGCGGCGGCCGGCAAGGCCAGGAGCGCTTGCCGCACTGCCGCGCCTGAGGAACCCTGCAGCGTCTTTCCATGCGATCAGGCACCGCTAGTGGCCCCGGCAGCCCCTGCCGGACGAAAGCCCGATGCCATGTCCCGCCTGCGCGGCTGTGCACTCACTTGGAGCCCATGGTGAGCTTCGCCGAAGCTGCCGGAACCTTCTGCGATCGGCGGCGGGCGGCGGGGACCCCCGGCCTGCAGTCGACTGACTGGAGCTCGCCCTGCCGCGCCCTTGCCTAGCTCAAACTACGCAGCAAGTGATCCAGACTGATAGGCAGCGCATCACAATGCGCTGGAGTGTAAGGGAGGCGAGAGGGCTTCCAGCCGAGATGGCTGGGTGCGCTGGCGGGCTTGATTGCTCCATCGCTGGCTCGGATCACACGGGTAGCCCATGTTTAGATCATCAAAATGTCCTGGCTGTTTGCAGCGGCCTTCTTCCCCGCCCTGCAAGTGCTGCCGCTCTACCTGTGGCCTCACCTGCCCAGATCAGCCACTGTTTCGCGCCGCATGGCGTTGACGAGCCTGGCAGCAGCGGCGCTGGGCTGGCAGCCCACCCGCCGGCGGCTGGCGGCGACCGGCGGCGGCGGCACACCGGTGCGGCGGTTGGATTTGCATCAAGGCGCTGCAGGGTTCTGCAGTGGACAGTAAGGTTCCGCCTACTGGTGTCATTGCTCATTTTTAACACTCACCCAACCCCGCCTGCCCATTCGCTCGCAATCCTGCTCGCACACCCGCCACCTCCAACCCTCCCGCCCACCTTGCAGGCGCTGCTGGCAGCGCTGGGCCTGCGCACTCCCGGCCTGCTGCCGGCCGCCATCCTGCCACTGGCGCTCACAGCGGTACTGTTTGCGGGGCCGCTGCTGCAGCTTGCGGCCGACCGGCGGCGGTGGCAGCCGCGGTTGGCGCTGCCGCTGCCCGTGCTGCTGCGCAACCTAGTTGTGGCTCCCCTGGTGGAAGAGTTTGTGTTTCGCTCGTGCATGCTGTCCTACCTGCTAGCCTGCGGCATCAGCCCTGCCGCAGCGGTCGCTTTCTCGCCGCTGCTGTTTGCCGCCTCACACCTGCACCATTTGTACGACCTCACTCGATTCCAGGGCCACTCCTTGCACAGCGCCCTGGCTGCTGTGGCCTTCCAATTCTCCTTCACCGCCCTGTTTGGCTGGCTGGCAGCCTGGCTGTTTGTGCGCAGCCGGCACTTGGCGGGCGTCGCCCTGCCGCACGCCTTTTGCAACCTCATGGGGCCCCCACTGCCGCCGCCACGCGGCACGCCGGGGCGCTCCAAGATCCTGGCTGCCTATGGCCTTGGCATTGCCGGCTTTTGGCTCCTGCTGCGCCCGCTCTCCGAACCACGGCTGTTTGCCAATGAGCTGCTCCAAGCTGGCTGACATGTCATGCTATATTTACATTTGTGATATTGCAACCGTTACCAGTTGTAAACAGGCCAATTGAAGCATGGGGCAAGCAAGGCAGCCGGTCTGTACACACGAGCCGATTGCTTCGCAGGCTAGCAGCAGGCCACGTCATGCAAAGCAGGCCGCCTCATGCGTCGGCGAAATAGGCATCCTCTGCGTCCTGCTGCTGCTGCGCCGCCCAGTCCTCGTCCAGCTCCGCATCTGTGGATGAATAAGCAGCAGAGAGGGCAGGGGCGGCAGTTGCAACCGAACTGATGGAAGTCGCTGTGCAGTGCAAGAGCAGCACTACCTGCCTATTACAATTGAACAAGCCAAGCCCTTCTTCCCTCCCAAACACTGCAATCGCGCAGCACTCAGCTCAGTCGGTCCAACTGCCCCCACCTGCATCGATGGCGGCATAGTCCACCCCCGCGTCCTGCCCAGCCAGAAACCGCTGCCGCATGGTGTCCAGGAAAGCCGCCGCATTCTCCTGGGCCTCCGCCTCTGAAATGCGGACGAAGCTAGGCCCAGCCTCCGCTGCAGCAGCCTTGTCCTCGCCTGGCTGCGCTGCTGCGGCAGAGCCGGCCGGCTGGCCCGCCGCTGCGCTGCTGCCTCCTGGCCGGCCCGTGGGCGGCGCAGCACCCTGCTGCCCGGGGTGGCCATCGCCGGCCGCCGCTGCCTGCTGCTGCGCCTGCTGCGCCTGCGCCTGCTGCGCCTGCGCCTGCTGCTGCGCCTGCGGCTGCTGCTGCTGAGCCTGCTGCGGCGCCTGCTGTTTTGCTGCACCCTCCCCGCATTCTTCCTCATCCTCACTCTCCTCCTCACTCTCGCTCTCCTCCGCCTGCTGCTCCCAGCGCTGCTGGTCGGCCGCCTGCCGCTGCCGCAGGTCGAGCTCCTGCTGCTGTGCCATGATGCTCTCAGCGAGGATGCTGCCCGCCTGGCACTCGCCTGCAGGGGTGGCGGTGGCAGCGTGGGGCAGGCTGTTGGCTGGACAGCAGTGGTCAGGCAAAGAAAACCTGCTCCTTCTGATCCCTGAACGAGTGAAAGCTGATAACAGCTGAACATTTCCCTCACCCTGATTGGGAAGCTCAGGTGGGCGGTACTGCGGCAGGATGGGGATGGCAGCAGCAGCAGCAGCAGCGATGAGATTGGCCACTTGCACAGCGTGCCCAGCACAGCGCATTGCGACAGCAGTGCGGTAGCCGTGGCAGCAGCTGCCGCTCCGGCAACAGCCAGGCTGGGCATACATGCAGGTGCAGCTCGGCCGCTCTCAAATGCAAAGGCAGGCTGGCTGTCGCAGCGGACTCGCCTGCCCTATGAAGTGGTGATAAAGGCCCGGCTGGCGCTCCCGCATCTCAGCCTCGCTGAAATACGCACCCTCCGCCTCCAGCCTGCATTATGGACCAAGTCGCACTTCAGCATCCTTGGCAGGCCCAGCGGCATGTCTGCTGCGTACGCTGTTGGGTCTTGCCGGCTGCCGACAACTGCAGCCCGCTCACTCTCACCACCCGCTGAGCCTTCCAACACAGCTGCCGCCGCCCCCTCCACCCCATCCCATCTCCGGGCTGCCGCACCGGTTCATGTAGGCGAGGCGGCGGTTGCGCGCCACCGCCGCCTGCTTGCCCGCGTCCTCCTGCTCGTCCAGGAGGCGCAGATAGAACTGCACCTCGTAATCACCCCTGCACAGTATCGGGTGCAACTAAATGCATCATGTGGTGGCGCTACTGATTGCTGCATTGCGGCCACAGCTACCCGCCATGCAGAGCTCTACTCCGGTCAGCATGCATGGCAGCAGCAGCAGCAGCAGCAGCAGCAGCAGCAGGGACGCACCTGAGGCAATCAAACTGGCGCCGCTCATCTGCCGTCAGCTCGCTGCCGTGCCGCTCCAGGAACACGCCTGGGGGTAACGGGTGAGGGTGCGCTGCCGAGCATTGTGATGCTGCTCGACAATGCACGGAGTGCAGCACAAGCCTGCAGCAGCAGAGACACCCCGCCGGCCAGAAGTGGGGAGCCTGCCTGGTCTATCCCCTGCTGCTGCTGCACCCGGCCAGCGCAGTAAAACACCGGCACCCACCTGGGTCGTGCTGCAGCAGGCGGGTCAAGTAGTCTCGCCTGCGCTCGCCGCTGGCGCCGCCCTGCCGCAGTTGCGCCGGCAGCCGCAAGTCGGGCAGCGCAGCCAGGCGGGCCGACAGCGCGTCGATTACGGTCTGCGGTAGCATGCCCGTCTCGTTCCCCATGGAAGCGGCTGCATTCCAAGGAGAGGGTAGCCAACGAGGATAAAGCGCGGTGGCAGGGGTGCGCAGCCGAGAAGCAGCAGATGCGAGCAGCGGCAGGAGCGGCGGCAGCGACGGCATGTTGCTTACAGCTGCTCGCAGCGGCCTGATCGCTGGCTTGCGAGTAATATGCAAGTTGCTCAAGGTTACTCCCAAGCGCGGAGCGCCGCTGAGCTAGCGAGCAAGGCGGGCGGGTGGCGAACAGAGGCTGCAGGTGCCGGAGTATCTTGCAGCGTAGTCCAATCGGTTTAATGGCGCTGCAGACAATTTCTCTACGCTCCGTTGGCTGGTTTACCTCTCACAGCGCAATGCAGCGCCAGGCTGGCGGTCTGTGCACGGAAGCAGCTTCCCACGTCCGCATCGCATTGCTTCTGATAGGGTTTCTAATATCAAATCTGTGAAGCCAGGCTGGGGCCCCGCAATGCTGCGCCAGGGGTTGCAGCGCCTCAGGCTTGGCCTAGCGCGCCTGGCGTCCACCTCTGCAGCCGCGGAGCAGCAGCCAGTGGCAATTCCCGCAGAGGTGGCGCAGCTGGTCAGCCTGCGGGGCGGCCTGGCGGCGCTGCCCGCCACCATCGAAGCGGCGGTGGACCAGGTGGCGGCAGGTGTGGCAATTTGTGCTGCTGTAATCTGACGAGTGGGTCATTTTGCGATCGCAAAGCACATGAAAGGATGGGTCAAGCGCACATGCATGCAGCGTTGCCAGCAGGCAACGGCACAGCCGCAGAGCGGACGCCGTCCGGCAGCGTTCAGAGTGCACTGCTTCCCGCTACTGCTGATCGCACTGCACTCCACCCTGGCACCCTGTGCCCCCACCGTCACAGGCGCGAACCGCAAGGCAGTCAAGAGGCGGGGCCAGGAGCTGGCCTACCGCCTTCGCCACATGGCACGCAGCAAGCACCGCGGCGGGCAGCACCCCAACCTATCTGAGCAGCTGGCGGCAGCAGAGGCGGGGTGGGACGACAGCTCAGCGGCTGTGCAGCGCCAGCGGCGCGGCAAGCGGCGGCAGAGCCGCTCGGCGGCGCTGGAGCAGCTGACGCGGGCGGCGGCGCTGCCGGTGGCAGATGCCACCCGCCTGCCCAACCTTGACGCTGTTCTGGGCGGCGAGCTGCACAGCGTGGTGGCGGCAGAGGAGGCGGCGCAGGCGGCGGCGGAGCGCGAAGCGGCTGCCGCCCGCAGCAGCATTGCGCAGGGCGGCTCGTTGTACGACACTCCTGCCGCCCTGGCCTACGCTACCTCTCGCATGCCGGCCTGCTATGCTGCGCTGAGCCGTGTGCTGGGTGAGGTGGCGGACCGGCGGCCAGGCTGGCGGCCCGCCTCCATGCTGGATTTTGGGTCTGGCCCTGGCACAGCCGTCTGGGCAGCGCAGCAGGTGTGGCGCCAGTCTCCTCTGGATGCTCTGGCAATTGAGCCGGCAGGTGCCATGTCCTGGCTGGGCCACGAAATCCAGCAGGCGGCGGCCGCACGGTACAGCGAAGCCATGGCGGCGGCAGCGGCCCGGTCGACAGGCAGCGATGTGGAGGCAGCCAGCGGTGCGGCAGGCGGCAGCAGCGGGGCGGAGGGTGCAGCAGCAGCCAGCCGCGTGCTGCAGGCAGCTGGCCTGGAGGGGCAGGGCAGCGACGGCAAGGAGGCGATTGCAGGCCAGCAGCAGGATGTGGAGCAGGAGGAGGAGGAGGTTGCAGAGAAGGAGGAGGCAGAGGAGCTGCCGGCGCCGCCGCCGCGGCTGCGCTGGATGTACAAGCTGCCGCCGCAGTACCGCGGGGCGCAGGGCAAGCGGTACGACCTGGTGACGGCTGGCTATGTGCTGGGAGAGCTGCGCAGCGATGCGGAGCGCAGGTGGGGCTGGGCTGGCTGCAGATTTGGGGGCAGTGGGGCAGCTTGGCTGGGTGGGAGGGGGCGGCGGCAGGGCAGCAGGGACATGCTGCTGCTTTGGATGTTGGGTATACTACATTTGTCCGTCTTGACACAGCCTGCCGTTGCCAAGAAATGTCCTTGCCGCACGCTCTTCTCCATCTTGTTTATCTCCCCATCCTCCCCTCCCTCTCGGCTGCCATGGCCGCAGGCGCCTGGTGCAGCAGCTGTGGGAGCGCACGTCGGGAGTGCTAGTGCTGGTTGAGCCTGGCACCCCCGCCGGCTCAGCCCACATCCAGCGGGCACGCACTCAGCTGCTGGAGGCAGCTGCCCTGGAGCAGCAGGCGGCAGTGGGGCGGGGCGCTGCCACGGATCCAGGCAGCGCCGGCAGCAGCGGCAGCAGCAGCAGCAGCATTAGGGCGCATGTGGTGGCTCCCTGCCCCCACGATGGCGCCTGCCCGATGGAGGGCCGCCCTTCTTGGTGCCACTTTGTGCAGCGCTTCCAGGTGCGCAGCGAGGCAGTTAGCCTGCAGTGGGCAGTGCAACTGCTTTTTGGCATAGGCAGCTGCACCCTGCAAGTGTTCACCGCAGTGGTCCAACCTGCATCCTGCAAGCCTGGGCCTGTGGGCTGCGCCGCAGCGAGCCAGCATGCAAGGAGCAGGCACGGGGGTTGATGCCATGATGGCAGGCATGCAGAGTGTGCTTCCTTGCTGCACCAGGGGCCATCAACACTCACCTTCTCCCTCCCTCCTTGTCGTCTTGCTTGCAGCGCACACAGCTGCAGCGCGCGGCCAAGGCGTCGGCAGGCGTGCAGCCGCGCACGTACCAGGATGAGCGTTTCTCGTACATCGCCATTGCCAGGTGGGCCGTAGCAATAGGTGGAGGGTCGCCTGCGACTGCGCCTTTGCCTGGGGCAACCTCCCTGAGGAGTCGCACTGCAGAGCAGCAGCCATGTCCTTGCCATGCTCGCTTATGTGAAAGGTTGCTGTGCCGCACCCTGCGCTCTTGCTTCACCTGCAGGGGCCCGCGCCCGGCGGCGCACGCTGCACAGCAGCAGCCGCTCGTTGCCGGCAGCTTCATGCCCAGCCTTGAGGACCCGCAGGACTCCCTGCACATGCCCGACCACCTGCAGCCGCGCAAGGTGTGCTTGACTTTTTAGCACAGGCAGCAGGCGGGCAGCGGGTCTGTGTGTGGGTTTCCGGTATTGGCAGGCCCCTGCTGTCCTCTGCGCATTGACATGATGGGGAGAAGCCTCGACGTCACTGTCGCATGCCGTACTTCTGTTGTGCTCTTCTTCTGATTGCCCTCCCGCTGGCGTTTCATTCCGCAGGTGCCAGCCGACGCGCAGCCCTTCATTGCCTACTCCGACAGCGAGGCTGGGGAGGAGGAAGGGGAGGGCAGCGATATCGAGGACTGGTGGGGCGATGCGGCACAAGCCGACCATTCAGAGGGCGGCTATATGCAGGACAGTAGCAGCTTAAACGACTGGTCTCACAGCAGCAGCAGCAGCAGCACCAGCAGTGACGAGGAGGAGGAGGAGGAGGAGGTCAGCAGCAGTGACAGCGAGGAAGAAGGGATGCTGCAGGCGGCAGCTGGCGGCGGCAGCACCAGTGGAGCCGCTGCAGCAGCGGTGGCGGCGGGGATGGAGGGGCTGGATGAGGCCACCCGCCAGTTGCTGCTTGAGTCCATCCTGGCAGGAGACGATGGTGTGCTGCGCTGTGCTTGGCTTGCATGCTGTGCTGGGGGGTCGTAGCGCATCGAGGAGCGGCACTGTGCACTGCAGCAGCATGCTTTGGTGTCATGGCATGCATGAACTGTCGGGCAAGCACAGCTTGATTGTTTGATACTCCTCCGTTTGCAAACGGCTCCACTCCTTGCAGAGGACGAGGAGGGCGGCCGGGACGTTGCAGCAATAGAGGCGTCGCTGCAGGAGGCCATGGCCGCAGCTGCCCAGGAGCGCCAAGCAGCGGCCACAGCTGCGGCGGCAGAGCAGGCTGCACCTGGCAGGCCTGTGGTGGTGCTGGCCCCTGTGTCAGAGGCCACAGCCGACCTTCTGTTTGACGGAGAGCCAGTGGATTGGGAGGCAGCAGAGCCTGCGGCAGTGGAGGCGGCGCGGGAGGCGAGCGGCGGATGGTCCCGTGTCATCCGCTCACCACGTAAGCGCAGCGGGCACGTCGTGCTGGACATCTGCAGCGCGGCGCCGGCAGGGTCGGCGCCACAGCAAGGGGCAGGGTCGGCGCCGCAACCACAGGGCGTGCTGCTGCGGCAGGTCGTGTCGCGCGCGGCGGCGCGGCGGCAGGCGGGCGGCACAGCGCCCTACCGCCTGGCGCGCCACTTGCGCTGGGGCGACTTGTGGCCATCACACTACCAGAGCAGTTTCCGCGCAACGGAGCCGCCCGCTGGCGGCGGCCTGGGCTGAGCGGCGTTGCTCAGCGGGGCCGTGCAAGGTTTGCGCTCGCGCGGTGCCTGAACAGCGGTCAGTGACTATTTGATGTGATTGATTGATGTTGCATACATATGCTAACAGGCCCCTGTCTCAATCAAGAGAGTGCTGGCATTGAGCTTGGTGGGCGCTGCGATGCGGCAACAAGCAACAATGGAGCCGCCAGACGCAGACTGCCGGCGGACAGATGGCGGGAGGCGGCAGAGGGGGCAGCAGCAGCCGCTTGGTCGCGGGCATCCGGGTGCTCAGGGTCGCTCAGCCGTGCATGATTCGCAAGCTGCTGGCCAGGGCGGGCCGCCCGCGGGCCGCGTGGCATGTGCCGACAGGGGTTCATGCTGAGCGTTCAGGGTTTCGAGGCCAGCTGCATCCCGAGCCTGGGCAGCTTTCAGAGGTCCCTCAGGCCGGCAGCCAGAGCGCCTGCACCTACCGCGAGCGTAGGCACACACGAGCTGAACGATGGGGGCCCCCGGGGAGCAGGATGACTGCATCCCGAACAACAAGAGCGGTAAGCATGCAAATTTCAGGGCTTGCAAGGCCCACTGTGAGCCTGCTCGCCCCGGGCCCGCGACCCGGCGGCACAAGGCTGCTGCTGCCACCGCCAGCTAGTTCGTCTACGCAAGCTGGGCTCCTGACTTTAAAAGCCGTGCTCGGCGCAGCCTACGGCATGAGCGGACACATGCCCTTGGCCCCGCCGCCGCTGCTGCCGCCACGGCCCAGTCCCGCCGCAAAGCCGGCCATGCGAGGCATCTTGTGCCTAATGCCCTGATTAATATGTTGTTTCTTCGCCCTGTCTTTGCAGGCACGCTCTGGACGGTGAGAAGCAAGCAGCCGGGCCCGAGAGGGGTGGCGTTTGGTGGTGCAAAGCGGGGGGGAGGGGGGGGGGGGGGGGGGGCGGGGGGGGGGGGGGGGGGGGCGCATGCAGCGGCCGCAGGGCACTGACCCTTTGCCACCCGTTCACTCCTCCCCCGTGCTTCTGTCTATGTCCAGGCCATCGCCCACATTTTCTGCGCCGTCGTGGGAGCTGGCGTGCTTGGTAAGATTGCGGATCGAGCTGGCAGCTGTAGAGTCACAAGCGCAAGGATGCTCCCACCCAGCAGCTGATGCACGCTCTCAAACTCGATTGTTTCTTACCCGCAGGCCTGCCCAACTCGGTGGCATGGCTGGGCTGGGTGGCGGGCCCCATCTGCATCTGCGCCTTCTTCTGCATCTCGCTCTGGAGCTCCATCATGCTGGCCGGCATGTACCGCATTGGCAACACCGAGTTTGCGCGCTACCACCACCTGGTGAGACGGCCTGTGGGGGAAGAGCAGGCGGCAAAGATTGCCGTGCATGCCCATGTGCATGGCAGGCCCAGACGGCGAAGCATGGCCATATGGCTGCTGACCTGATCGGTGCTGCCGCCTGCTGCAGGTGGCCCACGTGCTGGGCCGCAAGGGCTCCATTGCGCTGGCCACATTTCAGATGATTTTCCTGGTGCTCACGTGCATTGGTAAGCAGTTCAGCTGCGCAGGCTGTGCAGCCAGCCCCTCTGCTCAACACAGTACACACAGCTGCGCCTGCCCGCTGATGCGTGCGAACTGCTGCGGCTGCTGCTGCGTGCCACTCACCAACGCTCATCATGCCGTGCTCATCTCCAACCCTGCCTGCCCGCACTGCAACCCCACTCTTCCTGCAGCCTACAGCATCACGGGCGCGGCGGCCATGCAGACCATTGCCCGCTACTTTGGCAGTGCTCCCAACAAGGAGTGGCAGCTGGTGCTCATCATGGGCGCCATCGAGCTCTGCTTCTCGCAGGCAAGGAGGATGAGTGGGCTTGAAAGAGGTGCACAGCAGAGCAGCGGGAGGATGGCAAGGGCCTGTGGTGGGCCTCGAGACACCGGGGAGAATGTGACATGACATTCATTACAACCGACTCAGCTGTGTGCCACCCATTCCCTTCTTCCCCGCAGCTGCCGTCGCTTGAGGGTGCGCGGGCATCGGGGCGCCAGAGTGCACGGCTGCAGTGGGACAAGCCCTGGCCTGGAACTGTGTGGCATCATGCATCTGCTCCTGCCACGGAGTGCATTGTTGTTCCCGCCTGCACCTCTCCCACCCTGCAACATGCCTGCCTGCCTACCCTTGCCCTATTCTCGCAGAGATTTGGTGGGTGTCCGCCCTGGGTACGGCCTCCTCGCTTCTCTACGTGTTCATTGCCCTCATCCTGGGCCTCATCTATTCGGGCAACCGGCTGGGCACCGTGGGCGGCCGCGCAGGAAGCAGCACGTCTGAGAAGATTTTCGGAATCTTCTCGTCGCTGGGCAATATCGCCTTCGCCTTTGGTGCGGCGGCTGGGCTAGCCGAGAGGGCGGGTTGCGGTGGATGGGCTCTGTATGCCCGTGTGTGGCTGCGATAGAACGGTTGAACATCGTACGAATAAGTGTCGTGCTACTCTCACCCACTGTGTGTTGCAGGCTTTGCCCAGGTGCTGCTTGAGATTCAGGACACGCTGCGCCAGCCGCCGTCTGCCCAGAAGACAATGAAGAAGGTCAGCCAGTGTGCATTTTGCATGCTTTGGCAGGGCAGCTCGTGCTCACAGACAGGCTTGCAAGCTGCCAATCTGAATGCATGTGCAATATCTGTGCATGCCAGCCAGGCAGCTCAGCCTGTCCCTACATTGCCCCATGTTTCCACTCCTGGTTTGCCTCCTCCTGCCCCCGCAGGCCTCCACCATCGCGGTCACCGCCGCGGCCGTGTTTTACTTCACCACCTCTGTGGCCTGCTATGCTGCGCTGGGCAATGACGTGGCGGGGGAGGTGCTGGACGGATTCGACCGTGAGCGGCCTGGGGGGGCCGCCAGCCAGTCTCCTATCTATCTCGCGCATGCATTGCAGAGCATACAAGTTGCACGTCCAGCGCACACTGCACAGTGCCAACAGTTTTGACACAAGTGGCAGCCACCAACATTGATGGCAGAAGCATGCCTGCATCACTTGATTGCTTAACGACAGCCGTGCTGCCCTCCTCCCTGGCCTTGCAGAGGCGCCCAACTGGGTGATGGTTGTGGCCAACTTTGCCATCGTCATTCACATGGTGAGATCTCCTGCATGCTCGCTGCCTCAAATCTTGCTGCTGCTGCTGCTGCTGCATCCCCCGCTGCTACCACCCCCAACATTGCCCCTGCCCTTGCACTGCCGCCGCTGCCATTGCCGAGCCTGCCAGCGGTGCCCAGCCAACACCCATGCCACCCTCGCCGCCCTTGCGTGCAGATCATGGCGTGGCAGGTGTGGGCACAGCCCGTGTTCGACTCCGTTGAGAGCCACCTGAGTGAGCCTGGAGTCCAGCCTAGGGTGGACTGAAGTCCCGCTTGATTCTATGGACCGCACAGGGTCTGTGCTGAGCTTTTGTGCCATGCAAGCCCTGCATGTGCAACCCGCCAGCTTCCCACCCGCTTCGTCGACCTGCCCTCACCCTGTGTGCCCCGCCAATGCAACCCCCGTTTGCAGAGGCCCGCCGCATCAGGAAGCAGCTGGCTGCCGCCGGCGCCACCGCACCTGCAGGCACTGACAAGCTGGGCGACGGCGGCAAGCCTCTGGAGGGCGCCGCGCCGGGGCACAAGCCCTCTCCTTTCGACGTGCACCACGGCCACGTGCACCACGAGGTCAGCAGCTGGTTTTTATTAGCGCCTGAATGTTTTCGGGCCACCGCAGCCTGGCTGCTGGCTCATGCTGTGATATCCAGCATCACGCTCACCCACTCCCCCCCTGCGCGCTGCCACCCCACACACATAGGTGCACCACCTGCCCGCCGTGGCCGAGGCGGATGTGGAGGATGGGAGCCCCTCCGACCTGGCGGCTGCCGCCAGCGGGCTGAGCAGCCTGCGCTCCCGTGCCGTGTCGGTCCGCGCATCCGGTGCCATGTCTGTGGTCAACAGCGCCCCCATCCCCGACCTGCTGCCGCCCGGTAAGACAGTGGGAGCAATGCAGGCGCGGCTGTGCATTAGCCGTCATGCTGTGGGCCTGGTCAGCATGGGTCAGCATGGGATTGATTTCGATGTTCAGCAAGCACACCCAGGCTATGAGCACAGCACTGCATTGCCTATGCATCACACCGCCACCATGCCCCGCCCTGCCTACCCACCCACGCACAGGCTGGAAGCGGCCCCACCACGGCTCCCACGGCTCGCTGCACAGCATGGCAGAGCGTGTGCAGCCCAGCGGGCACAGCGCATCCAGCATTGTGTCCCACCTGGCGCGCCTGTCTGCTGCGCTGGGCAGCCGCGATGCCATGTATCACTTGGACACAGGTGCCGCCAACGAGCACGTGCCGGCCAACACCGAACACTACCTTCTGCCGTTCTGGCAGGTGTGTGCCTGCGTCTGCCATGGCCGCTGGCGCTGCTGCTGTGCTGCCCCCTGAGCTGCTGCTGCCCGGCCGAGTGGCAGGGGCGTCAGGAAGTGGGGCATCCAGGCTCGCAATGGCTTATTTGCACTTGGGCGCAGCAATAATGTCCAGCTTCCAGCCTGTTGCCTCACACCGCCTGTGCTCCTCCTGCCCTCGCTGCTGCAGCGCCTGCTCCTGCGCTCCAGCTACGTCCTGCTGTGCACGATTGTCGCATGCGTGGTGGTAAGAACCGCCAGCCCATGTGCATGCCCGGTGTTCCTGCCAACTGCCATGCACACCCCTGCGCCCTGCCAAGCTGAGGCCTGCAAACCAGCGCTGCCCAAACTGTCCACCGTACCGCCCTCAACCCTGCAGCCCTTCTTCAACGCCATTGTGGGCCTTGTGGGAGCCATCACGTACTGGCCACGTGAGTCATGGTATAGTCTGCTGTGCCTGCTGTGCCTGTCCGTACAGTACAGCGCGGGCGCTTAGCTGGCTGCAATGTGCCTGCTTCTACTGCGGTTCAGCGCATCCCTCCTCACACATCTCCTCTGTGCAGTGTCGGTCGGCTTCCCCTTCATGATGTACGCCATTGTGAGTTGGAAACAGCTGCCCATGCTGCGTATCAAGCGCTGCACACCCGCACTGCGCTTGCATACCCAGCTGCATGCCTGACCATGGCTCGCTGCGTGCTTGCTCCAGCTGTTCAGCACCAAAAGCTGCTAGTTCATGAGCATGCGTGCATCATCTCCTGCAGGTGAAGAAGCCGCCCCAGCGCATCATGCTCATCATGAAGACGGTTGCAGCGGTCATGCTGGTGGTGGCGCTCCTGGCTGTTGTGGGCTCTGCTCAGAACATCATCGTGTCCTGGAGCAGCTACACCTTCTTCTCCTGAGCTGAGCTGAGAGTGCAGCCGGGCGGATGCCGGGCACACACAGTGCTTGCCAATCCATGGCAATTGCGGCAAGCCACACAGCCGCTCGGTGGCAGTGTTGCGGCTGCTCGCTGCTCCCCTTCTCTTCCTGCTTTCCTGGCCTGCGCATGCATGCCCATGCTGCTGCTCCACCGTTTGTGCAGCTGCCCACTTGCACTGCCTCCAGCCTTTGCGCTGCGTCGCGTGCCCACTAGGCATGCGGACACCCACAATGCACGACTAACCACCAAAACCCAAAGACCCCGTTTCCTGGCTCCTATCTTTGTCAGAGCACAGCATTTTTGCGAACCCATCCACCTCTGCAAACCTTACCATGCACCTAGCCAGGCTGCCGTCCGGGCTGCAGCTCAGCTGCCCAGGTGCCCCACCACACTTTTCAGCCTCATTCCTCTTACCCTGCTACTGCACGCTATCAGCGTTTGACCCCTTGTTGTAACAATTTTTTTTTCAAGTGCATGCCTGCAAAATGCAGCTGGGCGGCAGCAACATTGCGCAATCGTTCGGATCGGAAGACCAGACTCGGCTCGGAGCTGCTCATGATCACACGCTCTCCAGCGATCCAGTCAGGCCGGCCGTGCCAGCGCCGGCAGTGCCGAGCTCCAGCCCGGCGCGTCGCCTGGCACCGCCGGCAGCCTGGTGCAGCAGGGCCCTGTTGGGTGGAAGAGGTGGAAGAGGGCTTGGTAGTCTGAGTCGGCAGCAGACGCATGAACAAGTCGCCGAGCTGTGCTCCGGTGGGAAGGCACCTTGCTGCTGTGTCACGTCCCTGCCGGCTGCCGCCCCCGTACGCGATGAGCGTTGCAGACCGGGCTTCTCACCTGAGCTCCAGAATGACCTCCTCAAAGGTGGGCCGCTCCGTTGGCTGCTGCGCCCAGCAGCTCCGCAGCAGCGCCACGTAGACGTCCAGCCCCACCAGCTCAGCGCCACCTGGCAGGCCCTCGCGCAGCGGCACCTCCAGCCGGCCGCCCGCCAGCACCGAGCTCACGATCTGGCGGCAAGGGCGGGGGCCTCCAGGGGCGTGTGCAGTGCACTTACCAGCAGGCACTGCTAGCAGGCACTGCTAGCAGGCACTGCTCCAAGCGCTTGTCGCAGCGCCAGCGTTGCAGCACCACAGCCGGTGCTGCGCAAGCGCAGCGCTGCGACCGCTGGCCCATGCGTGCGCACCTGCCAGGCGTTGCTGGCGCCCCAGGGAACCTCAAACGTCAGCAGCTCCCACAGCACCACTCTGCGGAGGGGAGGAGCCGTACTGGGACATCTAAGCTGGGCGTGGAACGGGCACACATGCAAGCTAGCTTGGCCTGTAAGCCACACTGAGCCACCAGTCCCCGGCCTGGCAAACGACCACGGCAGTCCACCGCCCCACCCAAATGAGAAGACGTCTGCAGGGCAGGACAGGAGGGAGGGCAAGCAGTTGCAGCAGGAATGGCAGCGCAGGTCACATGCACCTCGTACGGCGTTCGGGCTCTGCGGTACGGGCTGCAGGCGCCGTCGAGGCCAACCCCCTGAGCGCACCTGCCGCCTTGGTGGCCTGGCCGCCGCGCATCACCTGCGGGGTGGCAGCAGCAGCGGCGGCTGGGTCAGCACTCACCCCTGCTGCGGTACTGATGGAACGCCAGCCAGCGGTGCCCTGCCCGCCCCGCCCAGCGCAGCGCAGCGCGCACCTCGGGCGCTAGCCAGCGCGGGTTGAGCACTCCCGCGCTGCTCTGCCGCTGCGAGGAGTCCTCCAAGATGCGCGACAGGTTGAAGTCGGTGACCTGCGGGGGACGGCAATGGAGGGGCAAAAGGCGGGCGCAACGTTTGCGCCCGCCTGTTAACAGGCGCGCAGCCGTCCGAAAATAGGTATCCCTTGTTCCTGTGTGAACGCACTGCGGTGGCACCCCATGGGGCCAGCTGTCGCCTGCCCTTGTACAAAGTCCCCCCGTTACAAAAGAAAACGGAGCTACCCCACCTTGACGCGGTAGTGCGCGTCGACCAGCAGGTTTGGGGACTTGAGATCCCTGCTCGGCAATAGTAGGGGGGCATGCATGAAGCTGCCTGCCATGCAGTGTGGAGCCGACCAAGCCGCACACCGCTGCGGCACACGCTGTGAGCCAACCCTTACCTGTGGATGATGGGCTGCGGGCGGGAGTGGAGGTACAGCATGCCCAGAGCCGCATCCAGGGCACAGGGCGGGGCGCTGCCAGGCAGGTGAATGCCGCCCGCCGAGTGCTGGATGGGAGGCGCCCCGCCGGGTGCCTGCACGCGCAAGCAGTGCGCCTCATGAGGATTGAACAACATGTGCCCAGCCGCCTCGAGTAGGCGCAGCGCGCACCATGCTGAGCCGGCGCTGCCAGGGCAGGGCCGCGGCTGCGGCGGCGTCCCGCCGCCCAGCAGCCAGCAGGTCCACCAGGCTGCCGCGCTCGCAAATCTCTGTGGGGCAGGGGCGGGGGAGCACAGCAGGCACGCAGGCTCAGGCAACGCACAGCTGGGGAAGGACCGTAGCTGCACCTACCGGCCCAGCTTCAGCAGTGCGAGCGCCCGACGCTGGCGCACCTGTGACGATGCAGGCAGGCGCGTGGCACACTCCATAAAAGTTGACCTGCGTACAAGGTGCAGGGCGGGCAGGCAGGACATGTCAGCTGCCTAGCAGGCTGGGAGCATGCTTGCAGGCCTGCCCCCCGCAGGTGTTGCTGCTGTTGATGCCTGTGCTGTCGCTGCGGCAGTGCTCCCAGCCAGGCATATCCCACTTACCACATTGTTGTGGCGCAGCCGTGCCAGTATCCCGGCCTCCTGCAGGGCAAGGCAGAGCAGCAGGCAGGCGGAGCATGTGGTGTTGCCTCCATGCACGTGGCGCCACTCCGGCTGCGCTGCCTGCAGCCCGCGCATGCCATGCAGCACCATAGCCACCACGCTGGTGCACCGGCTCGCCTCATCCAGCTTCTCCAGCACTCCAGGCGGCAGCGCCAGCGACTGCTGCGCCTCGGCTTCAGTACTGATGGCGGCTTTGCCGCTGACCAACAGGATTTTGACGGCGACCGTGGAATGGTTCCAAACCCCTTCGTAGACCTGCAGTGGCGTGGGGTAGGATGCAATGTGCGAGCCTACTGAGTAGCAGTTGGCGCCAGGCCTGATGCAGCAAATGCCAGGGCAGGCACGTGCATGGCAGAACACACGCCGCCCCATGATCGAGTTTCGGACCGGCGGCATCAGGCCCCGGACCCCCGCTGGGCCGCCAGCGCCCCCACCTCCGTGTCACGCCCTGGTTAGTCACATTCACCGCACATAGTCAGCCCTTTCACACCACACGCATGTTACTCACCCGCCCGAAGCTGCCTTGACCAATTGGGCGCAGCAGCTTCAGCTCGTTGAAAGCAATCTCCCACGACTGCAGCAGTCGGTTGGATCCACCGCTACTGCGGGCCTGGCCGCCGCGGCTGCCGCTGCCGCCCGTGAGGGTAGCCTGCGCATCCGATTCGGCAAGCTGCGTGGCATCGGAGGCGGCATTTGAAGGGTGAGACCTCTCTGTTCCGTGGTGTGCCAGGTGCAGGGTAGGCCGCACATGCGGAAGGCTTTCCCCAGCGGGTGTGCAGGGCAAAGGCTGCGGCGGCAGCGCCAGCTCAACAGCACCCACCGACGTGACGTAGGACAGGAAGAAGTCGTGAGCAGGAGGGGTAACCGGCTGTGAGCCGCTGCTGGTCTGGGCCAGCCAGGAGGGCAGTGCCATAGGGCCACTGCCGTGCGGCTTGGTGGGGACGGTCGCAAGGTCCTCTTCAGGTTCGCTGCCCAGCAACCTGCTGCTGCCGCCTCCACCGCCGCCAGCGTGCTCAGCAGCTGCGCCAACAGGCTTGGCGCCTGACGCTGCCTCAGCCTGGCGCCGCGTGCGGCGGTACATGAGGGCGCCAGCCAGGGCAGCGCAGGCCAACACCAGCCCGCCAGCCACGCCACCCACTATTGCACCGACGTTGGTGCCGCTGCTCGCAGATGTGGTGCTGCTCGCGTCGTCCTGCTGGGCTTGTGTGGTGTCCGCCAGCAAAGTGAGGTTGCGGCCCATGCCTGTGTGCGCCTGCTTGGTGTGTAGCACTTGTTTGCGCACAGGATCCAGGGCCGCCAGTGTGATGCAGAAGGGTTGGCCGATGGCATCGGCGGCGCGCACAAATTGCAATGCAATTCTGCGAGGATGGGGAGCAGGGCGCTGAGGCCGTGAGGGTGTAGACCAGCAAACACGTGGAGACCGCACCGGCAGCGAGCTGCACTGTACATTAACCTGCGCCCTCACCTGCGATCCAAGTCATAGATGTTGTGGTCGCTGAGAGCGGTTGAGTAGGTGAACAAGGCATTTGCCTGCAAGTATGCGGATAACAGCCATCGTGGATGCACTGTACAGTGGCGGGACCGGTTAACCCCGTGCATGCAGAAATGCAGACTGCCCGAAACTGCCAGGCACAGACGCCCTTACAGCAGCATTCATGTTCGTTTGTGAGCATCCTCGGAACGTCAGTAAAGATGCAGCGGCCGCTGTGGCATTACCGCCTCCAGCAATCAAGGCCTGGTAAAGCAAAGGTCCCGCGCCATCCTTCAGCTCGCACGCGCGGCTGGCAAGCTCCTGCGCCGTGGTCGAGGCATGGGAGCGCGAGCTGTGGTGTTTGACCCTGTTTTCGGGCGCTAAGACGACTTGCTGCTGGCGTGGAAGGCAGCGCGCGCGCTGGCTCCTTCCAACCACGGGCCGCACCTGGACCTGATCGTTCGGGGGTGTGATGCCACCCGCTGCACCCCACTGGGCATCTTGGCTCAGCTCAAAAGCCTCCGAGGCTGCGTTGTAGTTGTCGCACCGGCCATCCGTCCGCCACGAGTAGACTGATTTGACTAGGCCTGGGACACGACCCTCAGTCCACCGACACACTCCGTTGTTCCGGCAGGGGGCTGGCAGAGGTAAAACAGTGCGACGGCATGCAGGGCACTACCGCGCATGCGCACCACACGTGGGATACCGTTTGCCCTGCGCTCACATTTTTTCCTCGTCCACAACGCTTCCAGCGCCGTCCAGAGTGGACAGGGTTATGCAACCAGCCAGGCCAATGTCGTGGGCGGCAGCAATCAGGTTGCGTGCATGCCTGCGAGGCAAGAAAGTGCAGCGCCAGCTGGCAGCAACAACTGCAACCGGCGACAACAGGCAGGGCGCTCTCTACTCATGCGCTGCAACTCATCAGTGGCATGCGGGGCCACTCACTGCATCGCGGTTGCCGTGTCGGCGGTGAGCAGAGTACTGTTGATGTAGGCCTGTTGGGCATCAGCTGCTGCCGCAGGATCGCTGCAGTTGGCTTGCGTCATTGCGGCCAACGCAACCACAGCAGCATCGCCTCCGGACTGGATAAACCGTGCCAATAGGGGCGCCGCTGCTGCCTTTTCGGAGCACAGGGCGCTGCTGATGTTCTGCGGACAAGCGGGGTTGGTGAACACCTTACTAGGCTAGGTGGGGGGCGAAGCACGGCACATCGGCTGTGTTCGCTGTGCTTCGCCCCCACCGGCCCTGGCAGGGCAGGGCCGGCGCCTGTCCTCTGGGCCATGCCACTCACTTGGTATGCGGCAGTGCCATTGGGCAAGTCTAGATATGGCGACGCGTCTGCGCCGAGCAGAGGAAAGGGGCACGCAGGTGAGCTCGCCAGACAGGCCACCGGCAGTTGCATGACGGTCGCGCGCGCACCCCGGGCCCGCGCCTCAAGCTGGTTTAAATCCCGCACACTCAACGCACACTCAACACACTCTCAACGCACACTCAACGCACACTTCAACAAGGAGCCATCTGCCACCCAGCCCTTGGCGCTGGAATTCCACGCCTGGCACTGCGCCGTAGCACCGACATTGTAGGACAGCTTCACGCTGCCGCCAGCGGTAGGGTCGGGGGGAGACAGCAGGCCAGACCCGCCGCTGCCATCGCTGGTGGAGTTGTACGCGACTGCTCGGATGCCGGCATGCTTGTTCTCGGCTGCCACCATCTCCCCCTGGGAGTTGTAATAGAAGGTGTTATAACAGGCTGCCAAGCCCGTCTGGTTGGCGGCAGCAATGAAGTTGTCCACCACCCTGCAAGCAAGAGAGGCCGGGCCATACTCAGCCATCTGGACCGCGAATAAGGGCAGTGGAGGCTAACGTCACCTGCATCTCTCACCGACGGTGCAGAGGTACCGACGAGTAATCCCTCAGCTTCTGCATTGCGGCATGCACGTTGTCGCTATTTGCAGCAACGGCGCAGATTCGCAGCTTCAGGACACCCAGGACGCCTTCAGCTTCCGCCACGCCCGCCTGCAGTGCCTCCCACATTTTGGCCTGGATCTCTGCAGCTGACGAGTTGCTGCACATGTACGCCTTGGCGGCCTGCAGCAGAGGGGAGGTTGATGGCAGCAGTGCCAGGAAGCAGGGTTGGACCGCAGCAACATGAAACTCGGTTTAGGTCCCTGGCGCCCATGGAACATATTCGATGCAGGGTGTGTCGCGTGTGCGGGTGCAGCGCAAGGCCGGCCGCGGCACGATTCCCGCCACTCGTTGGTGGCAACGCGCGCGCGCCTGTGCCGCCAAACACTCCCCGCCGAGCGCACGGCCGCGCGCATGCACTTCCCAGGCCCCTATCTGACATGAGCGCGCCTGGAGCGGCTGCCCGACACCGCCGTCTTGCAGAGCCTTGGGGTAGGCTGCGGAACTCAGCGCCAGGAGCGCCAGTGCTCTCAGAAGCAGCCGTGATGCTCGATTTGTAAACATGGCTGCCACGCGCGGATACTGTGGCCGGGCCGCTCCAGAACCTCCCTTGGGCTTGCGAGCGGGCCCAGCCCTTCAGGATCGCAGCACTGCCGTGCGTCCTGGACCATGGCCAGTTGCAGCGACCTGCAGCGAACAGTGCTTCCCTGAAACTTAACATGCCGGCCATCGGCGCCTGCCAACCTCTGTTGATTTTCAGCCTCTTGTTCCTTGCCCTGCTGCTACCTGCGCAGGTAGCGGCTGTGGTGCCATCCAATGCAACTGTCCGTGCAAACTTGCTGCTGACAACTGCGGCTGATTGATGCTAGTGCGGCGGGAGGTGCAGCAACAACAAATGTGGACAGCCAGACGTAGCAAGGCACGACAGAGCGCATGAGGGATGCATCAAGCAGCTGCGTGGGCATGCAAAGGACAAGTGATCAAACAAACTAAAAGACATGAAAATGGATGCTTTATCCAAGGTTGCTTGGGGTGATAGGACAATGTTGGGCAACGTGTGGGCACGGAGGCACCTGCAAACCTGCCAGGTGAGACGGGCAGCCTGAGGCTGCCCGTGCCGCCCGCTCAGGCGATGGCCGTTTACTATCCGCCGCGCATGACAGTTGGCGTTTGGGTTTCACTGGAACAGCTCGAAGCCGCTGCTCCACTCCACGACAAGCGCACGCGCGCTGCCGATCAGGGCGCCTACAGACACGAGCGCCTGTTGTGAAGGCGGGGAGCAGAGGTGCACGGTTGAGCGAGGTGGGTTTGGGCGGCGCAAGCCACGCAGTTGACAGGCTGCCACGTGGCCCTGTGGGTACTTGCAACAGTTCAGCAGCATTACAGCACCAGCCATCTGCAGCCGAAATGGAGGCCCATACTCACCATGAAGGCGTTGATCGCCTTGATGGCATGTAGCTTGAAGCCCTGCGGCTTATACACACGCATCCACATCATGCTGGGCAGGCCCACGCACACTGCACCGAAGGGGAGGGCGACAAGGAGCGTGAGGCGCGCTGTGACTAGGGCGGCGTATGGCATGGCATCGCATCGGTTACCATCGTGCAGCGGCGGCATGGTTTCTAGGCTTACGTGGCCAGTAGGTGATGCTGCCCACCAGCCCGATGACAGGTTCAAAGAAGGGCTGCGGCAGTGGAGGGGGGCCAGGGCGGAATGAGCTGCAGGCATCGCGATGGCGTCATGCTGCAAGCCGTGATAGCCCTGATAGCCCTGCATTCAATCACGGCTCCAACAGGGATGTTCCATTTGCATCACGGCTCACCATAAGGATTGCGCAGAGAGTGATGAACAGCACATAGCTGGTGCGGATGATGAAGCGCTGCAGCCAGAAGGGGTGCAGGGTGGTTAGGACCGGCCGGGCAGTGTGCAGGGAAGTGGCAGGCCAGCAGTCATGCGGGAGCAGGCTGGCCTTCACCAGCAGCCACCCAGCATCACGACTGTCGTGACAAAGGGAGTGCATTGCTCACCTGCCAGAAGGGAGCATAGAACCCTGCATGCGGGGCAGGACAATGGGGCAGGGGCGGCTATGGTCAGAGTCACGGAGAAGCTAGCCGGCATGTTGGCTGGCATGGCATGGCATGGCACGGCACGACATTGACATGGCATGCCACACAAAACCATTCCACAGCTGGCCAGACGGTCACTCTCAGATCCTCTCCAGGTACGCACCATGCTCGTTCAGCGGCACCTCTTCATTGCAGAAGCCGGTGTCGACAGCATACATGGAGTCGCGCCCCAGTGCGTGGGCAATGCTGCCCAGCGTGCTGCATGGACGTGTAGGGTCAGACACAGCTGTTGGGGGCCGCCGCCAGACGCGATGCATGGGGATGCTGCAGTGGGTGTCAAGCCGAAGTGATGCAGCAGCACCGTAGCAACAGCATGCCCCCAGCTTGCCTCGGCCTGCGGTCGCTGGCGGTGAGGTGGGAGTCGCCAGCATGGCGTGCCAGCCGGCCTGTGGGCTTCCAGTCTGCATCACGAGAATGCAAGGGTTATGATGAAGGGTGAGCTATTGGCCAGCCACTGGGAAGGCCTCCCGCCCTGGGGCCACCCTTGCAGTTGCATCCTTGCGTCGCCCAGCCACTGGCAACACGTGCACAACTCTATAGCGATTCCCCGCAGCTTCATGCACCCACCTCCCGGGGGCAGCAGGGTGGGGATGGGGGTCGAGTTGTAGACCAGCCCGCTGTTGGCCGTCAGGCGCACGCTCATCAGCCGCTGGCTGCCCAGCCCGCTGGCCACAGGCGCAATAGCCACGCTGCCGTGGCTGCCCAGCGCTGCAATGCCGCTGCTGAGGACCGTGGGTAGGTGGGCATCGGCTGTGGCCGCACGGCCACCGGCAGACAGCACCCGGGCGGCAGCCGCGCCGTTGCCGGCCTCTGCTGCCCCAGCCGCATCACCACTGGGCACTGCTGCCTTGACTGGTGCGACATCGGCCGGCGAGTCGGCAAAGGGGCTGACGGGCAGGGACGAGGCATCCAGGGACTTTTTAACGGCCTGGTCTCCTTCCTCTGTGATGGCAGGCAGGTGCTCGCCCTCCAGGTGCTTGCCAGGCTGGACTGCCCCGCCGGCCTTGCGCTGCTGCCGCCTCAGCTGGTACGCCTGTCAAGCGAGGGACAGGGGAGGTGGCAAGTGAGGGACAGTACGGGTTCAGGGCGCACACGCGGCTGAGCCATGCGCAGGCTCCGACATGCCAATGCAAATGTCATTGGTTTGGGCCTGCCCGAACAGCAGCGGAAGCTGCCCACCTTGATTTGCGACTCGACGCTCTCCATCAGGGGCTGCTGGAAGATTTGGATGGCAGTGATCATGTGTGCAGCCACCTGTGTGAGGAGAGGCGGGGACAATCAATGTGGGATCGGGAGTGGGGGGGAGTTCAGATGCCAGTAGGCTTGCTGGCTAAAGTTCTTGTTGTGCGGCCAATTTGGCCATTGGACTTGCTGAGCTGGGTCCACAGCATTTATCCCGCAGACCGTAGCACAGCACAGCATGGCGCAGCACTCACCGCCAGGTTGGCAATGACGATCGGCCTGCGGCATTGCAGGGCGGAGGCCGAAAGCAGGTGGAGTGAGCCAAGGCAGACAGCTGTTGGGCAATTGAGGAGCGGAGTAGCGCAGCACAGCTGTGAGGCGATGGAGGTAGTGGGCAGCCAAGCCGACATGCACAGCACATGCACAGGCTGCCGTGAAAGACCGCCTCTCACCAGGCTGGCGCTTGCTCGAACCCGTCCAGCACTTCGCCCGGCACGGAGCTGCCCAGCGCAGCGTATCTGCAGCAGGCGGGCGGGCAGGCAAATTTCAGCCAATGTGAGGGGTGCCCCGATTCCTGCCTGAAATATCCCTCCGTGAGGTTCGTTCGTCAAAAGACCTGTGCAGCCAAAAACGAAGCAGGAAACGGGGAAAGATAGAGGACAGGAGGGGAAGGGAAGGGGGACCAAAACGGGGCGAAACGAGCCTGAAACCCTAAGTGTGGCACTATATTTTACCATTTCACCTCAGACGTGCTACTCGCCACGTTTAAAGACATGACGCCCCGCAGGCAGGCTGGTACAAATCCCGGTTGTGGCAGGCCCGTCAGGGCAGACGGCGGCGGCAGGCGCATGCGGCGGGAGATCGGCAGGCACCCAATGCACTCACTCCCCCATGTTTGTTGTTGCACTCCACAGCTGCACCAGCCTGCCGCCCGACCTCTCTTACCCTGTGCAGGCCACCAACATATAGAAGGAGAAGGCGCCAGACACGGCAACCATGACTGCCTGCAGGGGCATCGCGACAGGTGTTGGCAGAAGTCGACTGTCGGCACGTGTACGCGCCAGCAGAGCAGCAACGCTGGCTGCTACTGCTCCGGAATGCGGAGGAAGCACTGCCTGTTTGGCTGCCGTTTGTGCACAGGCGCTCCCTGCCAATGCAATCGCCCCGCTATGGTGCTTGCCTTTTTCATGGTCCTGCCCGCGGGCGGCGGCTGGCGCAGCGTATCCTGAATCTCAAGCAGCACCTGTTGCGGGTTGGCAGCACAGACATTGTTTAGGGCCGAGCAAGCCGTTTCCACATTTATCACTGGCCACAATAATAGTGAATAAATGCAGGTTCAGCAATACATCACACAACAACAAGCCGCACCTGGGCGAAGCTGTAGGCAAAGGCCAGGGAGCCCAGCGCGTTGAGCATGCCTGCAAGCCAGGGCCGGGAAGGCGTTCATGAGCAAGCGCTGGTGCCGACACAGCGGCAGCAGTTCTGCAGAGCGGACACATCATTGTGGGTGCCACAGTATGAGCACTGTGTAGCACAGCCGCCAGCCAGCTTCCTCTCCCCACTTACTGAGCCCCTTGTCTGTGGGTGAGTTGCCTTCCTTGCCGCCCACAGACCCCAGCCCGTTGCTGGCGTAAACGCAGCCCTGCCCAAGGAGCCGGCTTGTGGACCGTGTTCAGCAGCAGCAATAGAAGCATGGGATCCACCAGTGCGGCAAATCCACATATATCAGTCTGGCTGCATGGAGCTGCTGCCACCGTGATGATTGCCCAACCTGAGATGGTGAGGGCACATATGCCGACCAGCTGTCCATGCCGCCCATCTCGATAATTGAAAATAGCAGAATGAGCTCACCAGGATGAGGGCAATCATGCAGTAGAGCAGGCTGGACACAGATCCAATGGAGGAGACCCACCAGCACTCCTGCAGGCGGCAATGCGGCTCAGCAGGCATGTTCAAAGACGAGCGATGCAAGGCAGGTGCAGTCCGGTTTTTGCCAGTAGCAAGCGGCAATGGAAATAAAGGCATCCCAGTGCGCCCACCTCAAGGTTGGGAAGCTGCTCAGACGGAAGAGGGGGAGCGGAGCCATGGGAGAGGGGGCAGTAGGGCACAAGTCGTCAGCACTTAAAATTTACCTTCAGAGCCAGTTTGCGCTGCTGCGTTTCACTCGCTACGGCATGGCGCTGCGTCTGATGCAAGCTGCAGCTGCCTACCATTGCACAGCTGGCCAGCGACCAGCGGGGGCCGCACCTGCGAGAGGCCGATTTCGATGGCGCCCAGCAGCAGCGTGAGCTGCCACTGCTTGGTCCAGCCGGAGCCCATGCGCTGGGCCGCCGTGCTCATGGCCATGCCTCCAGTGATGCTGGAGGGAGGCAGCGGAGGATGGGAAAAACGTGGGCCAAGCGTATTTGTGCAATGCAACCAGTGCAGGCAAATCAGCAGCAGCTCCTTGAGCCCAGCTCTCGCGGCCCACATTGACCATGCAAGCTCAAGGCCGGCCGCAGACACGGGAACCGTAACGTGCGGGAGCCATCCAGATAGAAGTGACAGGCGATCTCACGTGTATGCCAGGGTGACAAGCGACAGGTGGATGCACTGGAAGACGGAGGCCAGCAGGGCCCACTTGGGCCCCTGCGGGAGACAGAGACAGAGGCAACAGGGCGAAGAGGACATCAGGGCTGCAGCAGACTGACCGGGGCAGCTCGCCTCGCCCATGAGCTTGGTGCTCCCAACACCCCCTCTGGCCCCCCACGGCCCCGACCACGCCCCCATCCCACCCACCATGATGTGCTGCACTGCATGGTGATATCTCGCGTGCTCTATGTCGCCCACCCTGCACAAAACGGCAGTCAATCGAGTGAGCCGGGCGGGATGGCTGACACAGGGACGGCAGGGCTTAGCATCCTTTCAGCGCGGAAGCCGGGTTCACAGCAGCCACCATGCAGCAACAGCTGTCATTCTTGCTGCTTCTTTGATTGAAGCAAGCCGGGGCGCCAAGAGAATGCGCTGCTGCAGCACGGTACCGCGGCCGGTCACCCTACATGTGCTTACCGGTACACGCTGGCCAGCATGATGGATGTCCAGAGCGACACGAGGTAGAAAATCACCAGCAGGAGGGGCCCCGCCACCCAGCCCCACCACGCAATTGCGTTGGGCAGGCCTGCAGGGATGCTAGAAGGGGCCACATGGGCCACATGCGCTACCTGCTTGCGGCAGCGCTTACACGGCACGTGCAGTCACATGTGACAGATTGGCCTGAGCGAGACTCACCCAGAACGCCAGCGCCCACCACAGCACAGAAGACATGTGCAATCACGGTCAGGAGGGTGCCTGGAGACGCAGGATGGAGGTACAAGCAGACATGTGGGGGCAGGGAAGGGGCAAGCATGCAGCAGGTAAGCGGAGGTGGCAGCGGCCTCCTGCCGTCGCCGGCGCCCGCCAAAAGCATGTGGGTGGCAAATGAGCTGCAAAAAGGTGCCAGCTGTGGGCTGTGCAGTGTCACAGGTGCGCGTGTATGTTGGCTGTGCCGCTCGCCATCTTTGCCGGCTGGGCAAGAGGCGTGGACATGCGTGTGGCAGGCGGCGTGCGCAAGCGGCGGCAACCGCTGCGGCCCGCTCCAGCTCTGCCGGTGACGCTTCCGCACTCCGGCTGCGCTTCACAACCTCCTGTGCTCACCCGACTTGTCATTGGGGGCGACGTCCCCGCTGGGCGCGGGCCTCAGCTCGACCGAGCCGGCAGTCATGCTGCCGGACGCGTTTGCAGGGCGCAACTGCCTGTCTCTGATGCCTGCAGTGGCTGTATGAGGCTGGGGCGATAAGCCGCGGCCCGCGTTTGCTTCTCAAGCACTGCGGCGGGGGTCGGTCTGCTTATAGAGCCGACTTGGGAGCGCTCAATCCACCTGTGAGCCTCAAGCGACTGACACTGCACGCCAGCCCTCGCTTGAGTGCGGGCCATGCCATCCATGCAGGCCATGCGGGGTTGGCGGTGCCGCCGCCGCCGGATCTCGGCCGTGTCGCGGCGGTGATGCTGCATGTTTGCTGCATCGCTGCTTGGTACCCCCAGTGCAGCTGCCATGGTACTGGAAACCTTCGGAAGTTGCACAGACGAGCAACAGGCGGCATCTGCACCAGCACAACACCGCACGGCAGAAGGAACAGCTGCGTGGGTGCAGTTCAACCGCCGCCGCAAAGGCGCATGCGCTCCACAAGACAAGCTCTGCGATAGCTAACTGGAGGTAAACCATCCCCATGCCTCCTACACAGGCCGTGGCCATTGCAGACATTCACAACGGCAGCACGCGGCTTGCGAGGCTGGCCGGATACTGGTGCTCTACAGCCACATCATGTGTGAGGCTCGACAGGATGGCGGCATTGAACATTGAAACGTTGAAAAATGAGGGGTATGGGGGCAGAAACCGTGGGAGTAGGCGACAGGACAGATGGGAGAGGGAGGCAAGCGCCAAGTGACACAGCGCTATGTCGATTCGAAACATGCATTTTCAAGTCTTTGTTAGTCGTGCATCATGGTCAGGGGGGGTGCCCGAGGTTGGGGCCGGGCCCTCGCCTTCCCCTGAATGCCTTCAGCAGTATGTATTACTGTGTTGCCCCAGCTGCGACCTCGAGAAGCACGAGGGCCCAGCAGGGTTGCAAAGGTCAGCCAGGCTGGCGAGCCGGGCTCCACCGCCTGGTGGCAGCGTCGTGGGCGGTTGGTTGGCCATGTCATTTGTTCAGTCAAACAGCTGGAAGCCGCTGCTCCATTCCACTACCAGCGCACGCGCACTGCCAATCAGGGCGCCCACAACAATGAGGGCCTGCAGTATCAGGGATGCAAGTGGAAATAGAGTTGAGTATGTGTGGTGCGGGTTACTGGAGGCTCAACGCAGGGTAAGAAGGGCACGGTGCAGCCAGCACACCAGCTCTACTGCCACGACTTGCAACTGCCATGCCACTGCAGCACACCGTGTGTGTCTGACACGCAGTGGGCTGCGGGCCAATTGCAGTGCGGCATGAGGATGCAGGTGCAGCCAGCCAGCACAGCATTGCTGCATGGGGCAGCCAGCATCAGACTCGCCGGCGGCAGCAGCAGCAGCAGCGGCGGTGGCAGGCGGCAGCAGCAGCCCACCATGAAGGCATTGGTGACCTTCATGGCCAGCAGTATGAGGCCGCTTGGCTTGTAGACCTTGGCGTACATCAAACACGGGAAGGCGACACACACTGCGGCGCAGCAAAGGGAGTTGCAGTGAGGGTGAGGCGCCGGGTGGCCAAGGCAGTGCGCCGCCCGTGTGCGTGACACCCAAGCGGCAGGAGCAGCAGCGACGGGGCAGGCTGTGCGGCCTTGCTTGCCGCTTACGTGGCCAGTACGTGATGCTGCCCACCAAGCCGACGACCGGTGTAAAGAAGGGCTGCGGCAGGTCCCAAGGGAAGAGGTGGGTTAGGCAGTGTAATTGTGGTGCGCTGCTGTCGTGCCACCTCCCAGCACATCCCCATGCAGCAGCTGGGCGGTGGCGGTGCCGCAGGGCCTGCAGGTTCGCAGCAGTGCGCACCATGAGCACAGCGCACAGCGTGATGAGCAGCACATAGCTGGTGCGGATGATGAAGCGCTGCGGCAGCGAGAGACAGGATGCTGAGGAGCAGGTTCATCAGGCAAGGCAAGCGAGGAGGCGGCAGGCCGCGGCAAGCAGCTGCGGGTAGGCTGGTCTTCACTGGCACTGCTGCCATGGCAGGCATGCGATAGAGTGCTCACCTGCCAGAACGGAACAA
>VFQO010005242.1_pt1 | contig 52235 bp, 81 predicted proteins | sample 3512331 | NCBI WGS metagenome assembly VFQO01 (sample SAMN10412371, study PRJNA504923) | tailings metagenome | isolation source: Replicate 3 from Balatoc abandoned mine | place: Philippines: Itogon, Benguet | collected 2017-08-28 | reverse complement strand
CCCCCCCCCCCCCCCCCCCCCCCCCCCCCCCCGCTCCCCGGGCCTGCTGAAAACGCCCGTCGGCGGCCTCTCAACACTTTTTCACTTGCACATCAAACCACCGCCCCTCCCCTCCGGCCGCTGAACGCTGCAGCGCTGACCGTCCCGGCTGCTGCGTGCTGTCCACTTCGGCGTCTCTGGCCAAGCCCCGCGATCGTCCGGTGCGGTGGTTTGTGTTCTATAGCCGCGACTGCCTGTTTTAGAAGGGCCACAGGGCCGCGCTCCCCGCCGCGACTGCTCTGTGGCCAGCAGATGCCCCACTTCCAGCTCAGTGGCTCGCATCAGCGGGCGGACGCCGCGACAGCGATGCCAGGCCCCGCCGCGCTGGGTGCTGCCCCGCCGCCGCCGCCGCCGCCGCTCACGTGCTGCCGCCGCCGCCTGTGCCCTTGACCCTGCTCATCAACCCTGCTCCAACCCAGCCCTCCCGTCCACACCCCTGCCGCAGCGCCGTCCACGCCGCCGCACGAGCTGCCTGCGCTGCCGAGCTTCTCTTCCCCGAGCCCATCAGCCAGGTGGGTGGATGGCTTGGCGGGTGGGTGGTTGACTTGCGCCGCCGCCGCCACCGTGGGTGCTCACAGAGCTGGTGGGTGCTGGTGGGTTGCAGCAGCAGGCCCAGTGGCTTGTGCTGCTACGACTGGCTGTGATGCGTGACCACCAGCACCGATCGCTGACCCTCCGCCGCTCCACCTTTTGCCCCTCCTCGTTGCAGCACTCACACCTACGTGCGACCGTCGGCGGCCCCCACCTGCTGCCTGGACCTCCTGGTTCTCTCGGTGCAGGAGCGGTGAGTGCAGGCTGTGTACTGCTGAGGGCGTCATGCGACGGCAATGTGGCGGTGTGCCCTGGGCATGGATGCTAGAGCATCTGCATTGCGACGCCTCTTGCGCGTGCTTCTCCACCAGCTCACTTGTGCTTGATTTTGTGTCCACCCTGCAGGCGCCAGCAGCCATGAGCGGTCGCGAGAACAAGCGGCAGCGGACAGACGAGCAGGTGGGCTGTGTTGTGTGGGCGCTGGCGGCTTTGCACAGGTTGGGCTGCCTCCCGAGCTCCCTTGTGGTGTGGCATCCCCTCCTCCCAACTGACCCCTTGCCTGCCCATACAGGAATGCCATATCAAGACCCACGAGCAGCACTTCAGCAAGCGCCACCGCCGCGTGGCTGACCCTGCCGCGGCCCGGCAGTTTGCGCAGCCCGTGCAGCCATCGCTGCCCCGCTCAGCCAGCTCTGCGCCAGCTGATGCCACCGTGAAGGCCCGCCGGCTGGGCGTTGCGGCGCGGGTGGCGCGGCAGCAGGCAAACCAAGCGGCGGCGCGGGCGGCCGCCGCTGCTTCAAGCCTGCTCGCCGCCAAGGCTGTGGCCCCTGCACAGCTCGAGGCCTGGCAGCAGCTCACCCACACCGCCGAGGAGCGCACTGCTGCTGCCGAGGAGCGCGAGGCGGCGGCAGAAATAGCAGCGGCGGTGGCTGGGATGCCGCCCAGGCCGGTGCAGCAGCGGCAGCCGGCGGCAGCGCCGCCGCCGGTCAACCGCTCGGCAGCGGCACCTGTGGCGGCGGCAGCGGCACCGCCCAGGCCGGCGCAGCACCAGCGGCAGCCGGCAGCAGCGTCGCCGCCGGTCAACCGCTCGGCTGGGGCACCGCCCAGGCCGGTGCAGCAGCAGCGGCAGCCGGCGGCCAACCGCCCAGCAGCGGCGCCAGTGCCGCCGCCTCCAGCAGCTTCACAGCTTGCGCTTGCCGCGGCAGCTCACCCAGACCTGTTTGCCCCCCAGCCGCACCCAGCGCCCCGCCTGCCCGCGGCCGCCCCGGCAGCCCGCCCCTCCGGCGCTGCTGCTCCGACGGCTAGCCGCGGCGGGCAGCGCGCCACCCAGGCACCCGCCATCCAGCCAGTCACAGCCCGCATCCAGGTGCAGCCGTCGGCAGCCACGCAGCAGCGGCTGGCGCGGCAGGATGCTGCCAACCTGTCGGAGCAGGCAGAGCTGCAGCAGCGCAAGGCAGAGCGCCTCCGCCAGCACGCCGCTGAGGCGGAGCAGCGGCAGGCGCAGCTGCGGCGTGCTGCGGGCCTGGCGGCGGCCAAGGCAGCGGCAGCTGGTACACAGCGCCGCGCCCAGCCCCCTGGCCAGCAGGGCGCCCCAGCACCGGTGCTGCGCCGCTCTGCTGACCCACTGGTGGCGGCGGCCGCGCGCCCCGCCTCGGCAGCCAGCCCGCTGACTGGTGCTTTTGGCGCGTCTCCGCTGGAGGAGGTGCAGCGTGCGCTGCGAGCCAGCCAGCAGCTGGCGCAGCGGGAGCAGCAGGCACGGCTGGAGGCGCAGCAGGCGGCACAGCGGGCGCGGCGGGCGCAGCAGGTGGCGCAGCAGGCGGCAGAGGTGGAGAGGCAGGCGCGGCTGACAGCCCAGCTGCACCTGCAGGTGGCAGAGGAGCGCATAGGGGCCATGAGCACAACCGCGGCTTTCCTCGCAGATGCCCTCTGTCATGCCCAGGGGCGGCCGATGTCCAGCTAGCGGGCGGGCACGCGGTATCTTACCAGCCACGGCACCGACAGTCAGATGCGACCAGGGCCTGCCCAGCCGCTTAATTCCCACATGCACTGACCCTTCTATTCGCACTCGCTGGTCTCCTGCCTCGCTTGCCTTTTTCCGCTGCTGCCACTGCTGTGCTGGTCACCATGCATTACACACATCTCAGACACAGACACTGGTGCAACACTCGGCAGCGCACAGGCAAGAAACAAATAAACAATGGCTGGTCCAGCAGACCCAGGATCTGCTGCAGCAGGGTGTCCGGCAGCGAGGCGAGCGATGGCCCGGGGGCCCGCGCGCCGTTGGGCGCCGTGCGCTCGTTAAGGGGCAGGATGGGATCAAAGACCGCGCGGTGGTTGATCGGTGGGGTCGCGGACGGCGCTGTAGCGCCCTGGGTTTGCCCGTCCTTCCGCCGCCAGCTCGCCGCCATGCAGGCGGGCATCGTGTGTAGTGGCAGCGGCAGCAACAGCATCGATGCCGCCCATAGCCAGCCTGACACGATGCAGCGGTCTGTTGCCTGGCATTTGAGCCACATGCCTGCTACGCAGCGCCACGGTGCCGTGGCCACGCCACCCGACTACTGCATGGCATGCATCCGCCCATCCACCCATCACCTAGGTGCCGTGCCTACCCTGTGGCTATGCTGCCTGATGCGCTACACAGCGTGCATCACATGGCTTGCAGAGTATTAGAGCAAACGATGCAGGGGGAATGGGGGTGTGACATGGGGATGCACTCCAAGATGAATGGAGGTACACATTGCAGGCGGTATTTCGAAAAGGTACATCTGACGTTTGCTACGTGCAAAACAGCTGAAGGGTACAGGCAAGGGGTAAAACTGCTGTTTGAGCTGGTCGAGAAGCTGTACATTTACTGTTTGGCATCAAATGCGGCCACCAAGCTGCTCCGCCACTCAATCAGTCAGCCTTTGACGCCGGGCCGGCGGCTGCGCCCCGGATCAGGGCGAATGCGGCCTCCACAGCATGTGCGCCCTTATCCTCGTCCGCCTCACCCGCCTGTCCGCTGACGCGCTGTAAGGACGACGCAGGCTGCAGCGCGATGGTGCCGGGGGTCTGTACGCCTCGGCCGCGCTTGGTCTGCAAGCAGCAGAAGGGGGCTACAGCAAGCAGGATGCATTGGTGTGTTGAAAAAGCGTTGTTGATGGAAACAGAGCACAACACATGCGAGATTAACCGGGCCAGCATCCTGCGGCCCCATGTACGAGCCCCGCACATGATGCCCCTGCCAGCACTGAAAATGCAAGGGTGTGCATTCACTCACCCGAGCAGCATGGCCACCGCCGGCAGCAGCAGGCGGCCCCACCAGCCCCTGTACAAACATTGGAGCAATGGTGTGACTGCACATTGCACTCTGCAACCGGCGGTTATGACTGACAATTCGCATGTCCAGCGCGACGGGGCAGCCACCGGGCCGAGCAATCGGCGTGATTACACTCACTACCAGACCGCCCCGTGAGCTGTGGATGCCTCACCTCAGCAGGCGCATGCGGGGAGGGCAGCAGCCTCGCCTCCTGCACAGAAATGCGGTGGCATGGCAGCCTCTTACAGTCGAGAGCCACAGCTGGACCTAACCGTTGGCAACAGGGTGTGCCAACCGGTCAAGCTGCCAGGAAGCAGCCAGCGAATCTGTGCAGCCATTGTAGTCTGCACTGCAATGGCGCCTGTTCCATGGCATGTGCTACTTGCTGGCCCCACAAGGCTGCGTCTAAATGCAACGAGAGCGTGGATACTGCTGCCCTCTCACCTCCGCCGCCATGCCGCCCATGCCGTCCACATGGCCGCCCATGCCGCCCACCTGGCCACCCATGCCGCCCGCGTGGCCGGGCATGGCGTTACCGCCTGCCCCAGACATGGGCGGCGCCGCCGCGGCAGCGCCCCACGGCCAGGCCTGCTGCAATTGCATGAGGGCATGGGAAGGGTGAGGGCGGGGTGTCATGAGGAGCAGGCGCGGCACACCATGCTGGCTGCGCATGCTGGCTGGCCCGCCAGCCAGCTGGACTCCCAAGAGGCAGGCATTCATAACCCGCCACCCGCCGCCCGGCGCCCCCGCCACCACCGCCCCCATGCGCACCTCGCCGGTGCCAAAACCCGGCATGTTGCCCGCCGGCATGGCCGCCGCCGCCTCTGGCTGCATGGCGGGAAATGGGAGGCAGGGGGTCGATGAGCACGCGACCCCTCATGCAGCATGCAGCCAGCAACCGTCTGCAGCCCAATGGCAATCTGCACATGGCATGCAGCCCGCAGCCCGACGCCAGCCGCCAACGCCGCCCCATGCGCACCTCGCCGGCGCCAAAACCCGGCGTGTTGCCCGCCGGCATGGCCGCCGCCGCCGCCGCGCTCAGCTGCAGGTTGGGGGGGAAATGGGAGGGCGGGAGGCAAGGGTGGGCCCAGCAGCCCCTCATGCGCAAGCCCACGCTGCCCCCATGCACAGCAGCGCAGTGGCGCCCGCGCCCATGCACCAACCGGCACCAAACGCATGGGCTGGATGCACCGCCACGGTTATGCACACCTTTGCGGGCACTACCATGAGCTGGAACGGATACCCAAAGTGGCCGGTTTCAGGGTCAATGGCGATCTTGCCGTCCTGAAATGGAGGGCAGACAAGTCAGGCGGTAGGCCATGTCTCTGGCGGCGGTGCATGAGCCATGAGCGGTAGGCCATGTCGCTTGCGGCAGTGCACGAGTCATGAGCTGTCGCCTTGGAGCCTCACCTTTACCGCCTGCTTGCGGGCATCTTTCAGGCGATACAGCTTGGGAGAACGGGAGCGAATGTACCCCCACTGAAACAGGAGCTCTGCCTGTTTGTCGCGCAACTTGTCCTGCTGGCCGCCGCCGCCGCCAGCACCGCCAGCAGCTGCAGCAGGGCCCTGTGGCGGCGCGCCGTTGTGCTGCGTCTGCTGCAGCTGCTGCATGGCGTGGGGGACCGCTGAGCGGGTGGGCGGGGGCGGCGCTGAGGGCTGATGGCGCCCTGACCAGAGTGGGCCCGCTGCCTCGCACAAGTCAAGCGCAGGAGAGTAGACGTTCCAGTCAGCTTAGATCAGAAAGGCGGGCAGGCAGGGAGCGGAGAGAGGTAGAAGGGTACGCCAGCGGCGGAGAACGGGCTGTTTGGAGGGCTGCAGGGCGTGCGAGTGTTCACCGATCGATCTGCAGCACTGGCGGAGGCATCAGTCGTGTTCCAGCCCTGTTGGGTCGGTCATGCAGCACCGGCGCCGCCCTCAAGGCTCGCCCATAGCGCCGCCCTCTCCGCTAGCTGCGCGCTCTGCGTTCCGTGCGTCCTTTCAGTGTGCTGATCGATGCATGATGCAGTGAGCAGGTCCACTATGCTTTGGAGCCAAGAGAGCCCGGGTTGCGCACTGCCCACTGGCGGCAGCGCTGGCCCGCACATCGACTATGCGATGGTCGCACATGCCGTGCAGCAGGCGGTGCTGGCAGCAGCCTCGCACGCGCAGCTGCCAGCCGTGGCAGAGCGAATGGAGCAGGGCGCCGAGCAGCCCAGCAGCAGCAGCGAGGCGACGGCAGAGCTCCAACCGGCCTCCCCCTCCAGTGCATCTCCTGCCGCGGCGGCAACAGGCTCTGCAGAGGCGGCAGCCGGCAGTCAAGCCAGTGCAGCTGCCAGCGCTATAGCTGCCCCAGGCGCCGCACCGGTGCCGCCGGTGGGCCGGCTGGGCCCGGCTGAGGTGACTCTTGTGGAGGCCAAGGGCAGCGCCGACATCCAGGGCCTTGGGGCCACCAGCTGCTCCAACTTTTCGACCGTGCGCAGCAGCGCCTGCGTGTTCAAGGGGCGCTGGATGTACGAGGCGCAGCTGGGGTCGTCCGGCATCATGCAGGTGGGTGCTGAGGGCTGCGGTTGGGAAAGGGTGCACTGCATGTGCAACAGCAGGGCATTGGAGCGGCCATGCAGGGCGGGCAGCTCGCTGCCGAGGCTGGTAGCGGCCCTTGCCGCCTGTGCGCTGCTTGCTTGCGGATCACGGTTGTGCCCAACCCCTTGCCTGCATGCTGCCTTGGCTCACCTGTGTGCAGCTGGGCTGGACCACGCTGTCGGCCCGCTTCAATTCGGAGGAGGGAGTGGGCGACAACCACGACAGGCAAGGGTTATGGCAGAGCTTATGCTGATTGTGTCGTCACGGCTGTGCGCAGCGTACACCATGTCTTGCCTCAACATCAAGCAGTGCTGCTTTCTGCTGCTTGAAAATTTCGATGTTGTTTGTCATGCGCTTGCAGCTACGCCTACGACGGCCGGCGCAAGCAGCGCTGGCACGTGTCAAACAATGCGTATGGCGAGCAGGTGCGCACAGCATCATTTCGTCCAGTGCAGCATCTAGGCAGACAGCACGGTGTGACTACCGCCAATGCTGCTGGGTGCCAATGTTGATGGGCACGGAAGTGGCTGCCATCATTGCTGGCACCCGCTCTACTGTGTCAGCAATTGCTTGTTACCACCTGCACCACTGCCCTGTACCAACCTGTGCTGCCGCAGTGGGCTGCCGGCGACGTGATTGGCTGCTGCATCGACCTGGACGCCGGCAGCATGCGCTTCTATCGCAACGGCAAAGACCTGGTGAGGTGCTGGGGTGTAGCCGGAGGTGTGGCTGGCACACACTAGCTGACTAGCTGGCGAGCCAGGTGCTTTCAGAACAGCATACACGTGCTGAACGGTTCTGGACTCTGCTGAATGCTGTTGAACTGCTGGCTGCCTGCCTTCCACTGCCTCCAGGGCGTGGCCTTCACCAATGTGCGGCGTGGCATGCCGGGCATGGCCTACTTTGCGGGCGTGTCATTGTCCTACTCAGGTGACCTGCTGCGGGTTTGTCACGGCATTGTTTGACAGCATTGCATGCATGTGGTGGCATACATGTTAGCATGTGGTGGCATACATATTAGCATGTGGTGGCATACATTGCTGCTGATGTATTTACAGCGCATCGCGGTCGTTCCTTGAGCCAGCCTGCTCGTCTTTCCCCGTCTGCCCTCCGCAGAGCGCTGCGAGCTCAACTTTGGGGCGCGCCCCTTCCAGCACCCAGTGGAGGGATACCAGCCGCTGCACCTGCAGCCCCCCTCCCCAGCTGGCACAGCAGCAGAAGCGGCGCTGGCGGGCGGGCGGGACGGCCAGCTGGCGGCCGCTCGTTACCTGGCTGGCTGCTTCAGCCGCCTCATAGATGTCAGCTCCCCTGCTCCAGCAGCATCAACGGCAGCAGACGCAGCAGAGGCAGCAGTGGAGCTTGGCACAGCGGCAGCTTCACCGCCGGCCAGCGAGGACAGCAGTAGCCACGAGGGCGGCGAAGAAGAGGGACAGGCACAGCCGCCGCTCCGTGAAGCAGCCCCGCTGCTCCCCGCAGCATCAGCGGGCCTGGGCACACGGCCCTCCCTGGGTGCCAGCTTGCTGCCAGACGCTGATGTGCTGGCTGCCCTGGCGGCCGGGGGCAGCAGCAAGCCGCCCGCCCGCCCCGACAGCGCACAGGGGCGGCCAGGGTCTGCTGGTTCCAGCGGTCCGGCCATTGGCATTGATGACAGGATACTGCTGGGTGCTGTGCTGGCGCAGCACCTGGGCCCGCTGTGCTGCGACCCATACGTGGTGGAGGCGGCCCTGCTGCCGCTGCTGGATGACACAGCCGGCGACCTGTGCAGCAGTCCCGGGCCTGCCGCCCCCAGCAGGATGTTGTTTGATGAACCCGAGGGCGGCGGGCAGCAGGGTGGCAGTGGCGGCACAGGAGGTGGCGGCGAAAGCGGCAGTGATGCCGAGCATGCAGCGGCCGAGGCTCCAGCGCCCAGCCCGGTGACAGCGCCAGTCACTGTCGCAGCGGCGGAGCAGCCTGCTGAGGAGCTGGAGCTCGGCCGGCAGCGCCTGGCGCAGCTGCTGCAGCTGCTTGCGGCTGTGCTGGAGCCTGAGGAGCTGTCTGCGCTTGTTTGCACCGTGTGCTCGGTAAGTCACAGGGTTGTGAGGGAAACAGTGTGGTACTGTGCAAGTACGGCCTGCCCTTGCTGCGTGCGCGGCTGTGAGTGCCAAGCCGTGGCGTTTGCTTGCGCTGAGTTTGCTTCCAGAATTGACCACCACAGCCTGCCCCCCCTGCCGCAGGCGCTGGGCCGGCGTGTGCGTGGGTGCGTGTGGTCGCTGCAGGAGCTGCCCGCCTCCCCCGCGCTGGCGGCGCTGCGCCTGTGGAGCGCCATGCTGGACTGCGAGGACGTTCGGGCAGGTGCGTGAATGTCGTCTTGCCTAGGCGCGCCAGCTGAGCAGCACAGAGCGAATGCCAATGAAAAACTGCAAAAAAGTGCACTCCACTCAGCACAGCGTGGCGTGACCTGCACAAGCGTGCAGATGTGGAAACTGTGTGAGACACCCATCCTTGCCGCAGCTTGGCTGGCCAGCGGCGACTGGATGCAGCAGCTGGAGGCGCTGCTGGCGGTGCGGCAGCCCAGCGAGGAAGACCTGACAGAGGTGCGCGCCTGCTGGCTGTGGGTTGTGGGGTGAGGCTGGAGCTGCATCAAGCTCCCCAGAGCTGTGTGCAACTGATTTTTAGAAAGTTGTGCAGTGGCCTGTGGACTGTGCCTTTGCCAGCAGCTGAGCGCCCCCAACGGTACAACCCTGCTGCGCAAGATAGCACTCTACTTTGCTCCTCGCCCTGCAGCTGCTCTGCAACCTGAAGGTTTCTTGGGGCCGGGATGGTGGTGTGGTGCGTAGCGGGCGCGAGGAGCAGTCCACCTTTGCTGCCGACCTGAACAAGCTGACCGATGGGCTGGAGCAGGTGCAGGGATGGGGTCATGTGTGTGGGTTGGGCGGCAGGAGGGTGCTTATCGTGCTGGTTGGGACTGTGATGCGGTTGGGCGGGGCAGCCGCGTGCAGCCAGCCGCTTACATGCAGCTTTGGCATGCAGGAGGAGGCGGCATGAAGACGGGCTGTGCGTGCCCTGCCCCGCTCCCTGTGCAGGTGGAGGCGGCCCAGGCAGATCTCTTCCTGCAGATCTATCTGGCCTCGCAAAACAGTACTGCCAGCAGCGCTGCAGGTGGCAGTGTCAGCGGCGCAGGGGAGCAGGAGGAAGAAGAGCAGCAGCAGCAGCAGCAAGCAGAGGAGGCACGTGAGATGCCGCCACAGGAGGCAGGGCAGCAGGCGTCATCTCAGCCATCCCTGCTGCCGCCACAGCAGCAGCAGCAGCAGCAGAAGCAGCAGCAGCACGTGGCTGAGGAAGCAGCCGAGGCAGTCGAGTCCCAGCAGCTAGCAGGTGCATTAGATGTTGCAGAGGCAGCACCATCACAGCAGGCCGAGCAGCTGGAGCAGCCACCGCCACCGCCACCTCCGCAGCACCAAGAGGAGGGGGAACAGCAGCAGGAGGAGGAGGCACAGGAGGAGCAGGCTGCAGCGCAGGGAGCGCCCTCGCCTCCAGCCGAGCTGCAGCCAGAGCCGCCTGGGCGCCACCTGCGCGAGTTTCTCGAGCTGCTTGTGGCCAAGAACCACGGTGCCATGCGGCACATCCCGCCGCCCGGCCTCTCAGACCAGACGGCACTGGCCTCGGCTGTGTTTGCGCTGCTGCGCCTCATGAATGAGCAGGTGGGGGGCTGGGGCTACGGTTGGTTGGGCACGGTTGGTTGGCTGGGCGTGGGGCAAGGCCGCACAAAACAATACCAAAGTTACCTGCGCATGCGGGGTCTCCGTTGCATATCAAGCTTGCAATCAAGTGCGGCTCCCTGAGCCAAGCGTGCTGCCATTGGTGTTGAATGCAGGTGTCCGCCGGGCTGCCCGCTGTGCCATCCATCCGATGGGACCCCATGCAGACATTCCTGCAGGTAGGGCTGTGACGGTCCTTTACTGCAATACATGCATCATCAACTCTGTCCTTGCGCGTGCAATTCATCCCGGCACCTACCCCTGCCGGACCAACCTCAAGCCTGCTCCTGCCTCACCCCTGCCTCCTCTCTCCCTCTGCGCAGGGCGGCCCGCTGGGCCACGGAGAGGACCCCTATTGGGATGCAGGGCGGCTGGGCGGCACGCTGTCGCACGTGGCCCGCGAGCACCCGCCCACAGGTGAGCCTTTGCACATATCAGTCTGCTCATATCAGTCTGCTGTGAACTGTTTAATGCGCGGTAGCACATGGAGCGCCCGGCAGTTAGCAAGCCGTACAGAAATGCGCCACAACCTTCGTCCACTGTACCTTGCGCAGAGCAAGACCGGCGGCCGCTGGAGGGGCTGCCGCTTGGCGCTGTGGTGCGCTACGACATCCCGCTGCGCCTGAAGGCCCATGCACTGGAGGGGCCATGTGAGTGTGAGGGGCAGTGCGCGGCAGGGATCTCCTGGGCTTGGCTGGGCTGACAATGCGAATAGAGGAGGTTGTTCCATAGCGCTGACGCGCCGAGTGATGGGCGTCGACAGTCGTGCATTCTGTAGCTGCGCCATGGCTCTTGCTCCCCACGCTGTCTCATTTTCCTCTCCCCGCCCCGCCCCACCCACCTATTCATGCAGCCTTCAGCGACGTGTGGCTGCGCGATCGGCTGCTGATGCTGTGCCACCTGTCGGTGGCGCCGCTCATGCGCGGCGCGCTCAGCCACCTGGGCTCCATGCAAGCCGCGCTGGCGGGCCTGCGGGCCATTGGCAGGCAAGCATGGAGGGGTTGGAGAAGGGTGCTGCACCCGCCCGACACCGCCCACCTTGCATTCGACTGCTTTGATCGCAGCCCACTGTGCCCTTTCCTCACATACCTGCCGATCCGACGCGCCTCCCTCCCCAACCCCTCCTTCCTGCTCCGCAGGGAGGCGGAGGAGCGGGGCGGCATGCTGGCCGACACGCGGCGGCAGTGCCAGTCGGAGTTCACGCGCAGCCTGCGCAACCACGAGTGGGCGCAGGTGGGTGGGCAGCCGGGGCTGTGTTAGAGCCACTGCCACTGCGCTCGCGCCAGAGCCGTTGGTGCCTGGATCGCCGCTGCTCCTGAGCCGTGTATCTGGAGGCGGTCCTGTAGCAACTTGAGCAACAGTAAGTTCATCCCTCAACGGCCAGCCCGGCCGTGCCCTGCATTCCAAGCTGGACACTGCCGATCATCCCCCCTGCCCGCTGCAGTGCTGGCTGCTGTCTCCCTGGCGGCAGCAGGGCGCGTTTGTGCTGGCCGTGTCCACCGCCCAGCTCGTGGCGGCTGTTTCTGCGCAGCGCCACAACCTGCTGCGCTACGTGCCCGAGCTCTACTGCACCACGGTTCTGGACATGGTGAGGTGTTTGTCTTTTGTGGCTTATTCCTGCTGCTGCTGCTGCAGCCGTTTACTGGCTCCCTGTTGGGCTTCATCAGCGGGGCATGTGCCCGCTGCAGCCTGCACCTGCGCATTTCGAAATGCCTGCCCTACGGACATCCCTCTGCCCTTGCGCTCCCCTTCCCACTCCCCCTGCAGGTGCACGCGGTGCACCGCTGCGAGCCTCCGGTGCTGGACCACGCCGCCATGCTGGGGCTGGGCCTGCGCCACATCGTGGACTTTGTGGTGCGGCACCTGGAGGACGAGCGGGTGAGCAGTGGTGGGGGCTGTTTCTGCCTTTTAGTAAGCTGGTTGCTGATAATGGGCTGCGGCACATCGTGGACCTCGTGGTGCGGCACCTTAATGATGAGCGGGTGAGCACTTGGGTGGGCTGTGTGTTAGGCACTTCCTTGGCGATCTGGGCTAAGTAGTACTGTTGTGGAGGGTCACGTGGGTGGTGCTCCACCTGAGAGGACGCACATGGCCGAGCAAACTTCGCTTCTTACTTGCGGGCTTGACCTTTTGCAACATACACCCCGCGCCTGCAGATTGTGAGCCCCGAGGTGCAGACGCGCCTGCTGCAGATGGTGCTGGACGCCACGTCAGAGCTGGTGCGGCGGCTGGTGGTCCAGTACTTTTGTACCGCCCCCTTTGTTGCCGCCAAACACGAGCATTGCACGATTTGCCACCGCTCATGCGCAGCTCAATGGTAAAATTACCCTCATTTCTCGCCATTTCTCGCCACTGCAACAGGACCTGCTGCGGGAGCTGGGCCAGAACGAGGTGGCGCGCGCCCGCCTGCTGCCCTCCATGATGCGCCTGTTTGGCCGCCAGCTGCTGTGGGGCCCCGTCTCCAACTTTTTCGCGCTGCTGGTGGAGGGGCAGGGTGAGTGGGGCGGGTGGGTGGGCGGGTGTTGTAGTGGATGACGGGTGAGTTTTTGGAGCCAGCGCAAAATGGCATCATCCTGCTCAGCCCCTGGCACACTGTTGTCCCCTGCCTTCATGCCTCAACCAGGCACCCTTCTGCTCCCTCGCGCCCTGCCCAGGCTTCCTGCACCAGCCCCCCGCCTTCCCCTCCGACTTTGTGGAGCCGCTGGCCCGTCTGAGGGCCATGTTCAAGCAGGCCTGCCTGGGCGGTGAGTGCGATGGGTTGCAGCTGGTAGTTGGTGCCGGCACATGCTTTATGGTTTGCTTTGTGGTTTGGGTTACCCAGCGGTGGCCTACTGCTTGGCTCTGCCTGGAGCTGCTGTGCCACGCCCGGTGTGTGCACGTTTCGCCGTGGCCCCACCTGCCTGGCACGCCCGCACACAGCATTTCCTCATGCGCCGCTTGCATTTGCAACGCTCCCTGCTGCAGACGCTGAGCTGTGCGGCCGCTTCCTGCACCACCTGTTCACGCACCTGAACGCCATGCTGACCGAGCTGGTGGCCTCGCTGGAGGTGGGCTAGTTGGTGGAATGGCCGTGGTGGGCAGCGCGGTACAAGCCTGCTGTCTGCATGATCAAGCAAGGGTCCCCACATCCCCCTGCCGCCCCAGCCCACCTCCCACTCAGCTGACCCAATCCCCCACAACAGCACCCTACCCACCCCCCACATCACCACCAACCTGCACATTGCAGGGCCTGGACAGCAGCTGGTCGCGCGCCGGCGGCGGCCCCTCGCCCCAGCTGCTGCGCCTGCTCACCTCCACCGCCGACTACACCCTGGTCTTGCTGCGCACGCTGGAGCTCATGGCAGGCGCGCGAGCTGCAGCACCTGGCCATGATGCTGTGCCACTGCTGCCCGCTGGCTGGCTGGCCTGGATAATGCCTGGGACGGCAATGGGGTGGATTGCTTTGCATGTTAGCCCACACCATCCTCAGCCAGGCACCTTGCAATTTGCAGAGCACTTCATGCTGTCACCCCACCCACCCCTGGCTGCGCAGGCGAGATGCCACAGCTGTTCCTGGAGGGCAGCGACATGAACGTGACGCGCCTGGCAGGTGAACATGATGAACTGATGATAACACAGAACAGTGCTGCTGCTTGGGTGCAGTCGCGACCGCCCGCCAACCCTGAATGTTTCCCCGCCTCGCCCGCCCCGCCCCACCCTGCCTCCACCCTTCCAGAGGTGCTGGGCTTTGCGGTGCCCCAGTTTGTGTCGGGCAAGGCGCACCGCGCGCTGCAGCGCGTGGCCGCCAACCGGCCCATGGCGCACCAGCTGCGCCTGCGCGAGGCGCACCTGCTGCAGGTGGGGCGCTGTTGGGTGGCAATGGTGTTTCGAGGACCTGTCGGCAGGACGAAGGTTGCAGCTGGGATTGGTGGTGGTGCTGTTCGTGGACACATGCTGCTGTGTGACCATTGCACAAGCACGTTTCTATCTCCTTCCCCACCCTGAAGCCGCTGGCGGGCATTCTCCTGTCGCTGTGGCGCGCGGAGCAGGACCAGCCGGCGCCCGCTGCTGAGCGGGCTGGGGCAGAGTCTGCAGGGCAGCCGGCCCGGCGGCAGTCGCTGATGGCGGCACTCAACTCGCAGGCGGCGCTGACCAGCGATGTGCTGCTGGGGCTGCTGGAGGCTGAGGTGGGTTGGTTGAACCTTACAGGAGAAGTCCATGGTGACGTATATGTCCCCTCTGTTGCAGTGCATGCATATGCCTGGGGTGGCCAATACCTGCCTCTGCAAGCGCCCTCGATTCACACCTTGCCGCATGGAGCTCCCCATCTTGCCCCTCCTGCAGCTGCACCAGGCCGAGCCTCTGTCGGGCGATGCCTCGGCAGCAGAAGAGCAGGGGCTGTCTCCCAAGGAGCAGCGCCGCGGCATTGAGCGCCAGCTGCAGCAGCTGCGCAGCGCCATTGATGCGGTGCTGGACAGCCGGGCGGGCGGCGCGGGCGGCGCAAGCGGCAGCGGGAGTGCAGGCGGCGGTACAGCTGCTGAGCTGGCGGATGCGCCTGACGAGTTTTTGGATCCGATTCTGATGACGCTCATGCAGGTGGGCAGCCTGATGCGGTTGGGGCTGCAAGTGTGGTTTTGAAGTGCAGCCTACACGTGCTTCTGCTTCAAATGCCACCAGCAGGGAAGATGCCTGCGGGCTAGGCCGGCGCCACTGAAAGCTGTTATCGCCCTGACCACTGAATCACCCAACTGGTTGCCTTTGTGCGCCACCCTGGCAATGCAGGACCCTGTCGTGCTGCCTGACTCCCGGGTGACGATCGACCGCCCCACCATCGAGCGTCACCTGCTGTCCAGCCAGACCGACCCCTTCAGGTGACTGGGTGCAGGCATGTGAGAGCCGCACGGCAGGCTCGGCCCTGCTGTGGAGCGCGATGCCACATTTTGTTGGAGAGGCAGCCGCCGGAAGCGCCACAAAGACACAGGGCATCAATGTTGCCTGCCCGCCCGCTGTCACCCTGTCTCCCACTGCTCTGCAGCCGGGCGCCGCTCACAAAGGACCAGCTGGTGCCTGATACCGAACTCCGTGCGCGCATTGAGGCCTGGCTGGCGGGGCACGGCAGCCAGCAGGCAGCGGGTGAGCAGCAGCAGGAGGCAGCGGCAGCAGCGGGGGCTGAAGGGACGGCAGCAGCAGCAGGCCTAGAACAGGCAGCAGTGCCGACAGAGGCAGCTGAGGGTGAGCCCGTGGCAGCAGCTGGTGCGGCGTCTGAAGAGGCAGCAGGCACGCTGCAGGGTGACGCCGCAGCAGTGGGCGGTAGCACAGCATCTGCAGATGTGGCCAGTGATAGCTCAGAGGCGTAAATTCGGGTGCAGCACACACGCGTTGCATTGCTTGAACTGTTACAAACCAATGAACAGTCGGACGTTCAGACTGCCCATGCAACCGCGTGCGCACAATGTGCCAGTGGTGCATCTTGGCGGGGGGCACTATGGTTGAATCACGGCACAGACTCGGTTCTTCAGATTTGATCGAGAAGTTGCACAGCCATTGTCCAAACTGTGAAGTGAGCAATGCAAGTAGTCGATGTGACAGCTTAGCAACTCAACGATGTTCGACATGAGAGCGCAGCACGCGCATCAGGCGAGCGCAGCCACATCGCGGCCAACCATGCTCAGCAGGGATGGGCGGTTGCGCGCAGCCTCGTGATGTCCAACTTCGAGAGCAAGCACTGGCGTACCAGCCCCCTTCTGAGCAGTCCCGGCTTGAGGCGGAGGAGCTGGCGGCACTTGAGGAGTTCAATGCGGCATGTGAGTTTGCTGCTTGTTTCTTTCAAGGCGGTTGTCAGGCTGAGCGGCACGTTTGTTCTGCCGCCCCGGCTCTGCGGCAGCGTCAGCACTGGCATCTGGCCCCTGCAGCTGGTCTGGCCTGTTCACACTTGCCGTATGTGAGGTGCACCCTGCTTGCTTGAGTGGATTGCCAACCTCCGCTCCTTTGTCCTCCACTGCTCCGCCTGCAGATGCGCCCGACGAAAAAGCCGCGGCTCATCGGCGCTGGCAGGAAGTGGCGAGGAAGCTGGAGCTGCTGAAGGAGGACCCGCAGCAGTACCACCAGCTGTATGGCCAGGCCAGCGCGGAGGTCTGAGGTGGTGAGCTGGGCTGAGTTAGTTTGACGGGGTGATCATGAGGCGGTGCGCCTCGCTTTGCTCGGTCCGGGCTCAGGGCACGGGGGCACATTCGCTTGGTGCAGGTCTGGAGGCCTCCCCTAGGGGAGGAAACACGTCGTGCGCATGGAGCAGCAGGCCCGGCTGTTCCTGCCCTGCCTGCTTGGCGACCCGTCGATGCAGCCAATAACTCACCGCACCCGTCTGCCACTACCCCTCATGCTCAGGTTGCCCTCCCAGTAACCCCCAGCTTCGTTCAGCTAGGGCCGGCCGGCGCGCCCCTGCGCGTGATTTCCCCTGACGCTCCTACCCTCGTTGTACATACCTCTGTCTCAGGCAGGCTGCCTGCCTACATGCCTGCCGGCCTGCCTTACCAAACGTCCCAGTGACCAGCCAACCCTCAGCTTGGTTCTCTGCCCATGCTCCTCTGTAACGCCCTGTCCGCTCAGTGGCACCACCTGCATGCCGCTGCAGCAGCTGCCGTTGTGGGTGGCCGGCGCCGCATGAGTCATGCGTATGCACCGCTGCCCCAATGCGTGTACACCCCTTCACACTGCACTTGCTACCTGTCAACCGTGTTGCTCTTCGTAATTTAGCTGCCGGCTGTGTACATGCTGGCCGCATGGCTTGTTGGCCACAAACCGCCGGCGCCGGGGGCAGCCACATTGGCGGCAACCATGCTCAGCAGGGATGGGCTGTTGAGCGCAGCGCACACACTTGCGCACGATTGATAGAGACAACGCAGCAGAAAGCAGCGCCCCTGAGGCCAAAGCGTAGGCGGCGAGCGCTCGAGCAACGCGGAGGCGAAGCCCTATCGACTCTCTGGCGCGCGGCTCGATTCGGGGCTGAATGCCCAGCGCCACCATGGACCAGAGCCAGCAGGGGCCCGCCTATCAGGCCCTCTCCCGGCGGGACTCCGACGCACTGCTGAGCAGCGCAGGTGCGACCGGTTGCACACTGCGGGCGCAAGCTCCAGAGCGCGTTGCGGCGTTGGAGAGGTGCAGCCGACATCACCGCAGCATCTGCACCCAGCGCCCCGCCCGCCGCCGCGCGCGCGCTCGCGCTCCTGCACTCTGCTTCACTGGTTTCTTGGCTGTGCTGCAGAGCACGGCACACAGATGCCGGAGCTGGAGCAGGACGAGGCCGTCCTGCAGAAGGATCTCGGCACTGCAGCCAGCAGCCCGGCCGCCAGCGGCACCAGCCCTTCCGCTGCCGAGGACGATGCCACAGCCAAACCACCCATCTCTGAGGCTGACCAGCGGCAGGCGTGGAAGCTGCTCGACTGGGCTGTGGCTGCCTTCCTGTGCACGAGCCTGGTGTTCCTCGCTGGGCTGCGCGACGTCGTAGCGAACATTAGCGTGTGCACGGCCGTTGTGGTGACCGTTGCATACTTTTGGCGGCGGTGGCAACGGCGCGCCCCGGGAGGCGCCAGCGTCGAGGCCTTGAAAGCAGCACTGCTGGTAGTTGCGCTTGGCATGGGACTGACTCCGCTGATCCAATTCTGGACCGCGCTATTCTGGTGGCTGGCCTCGTAAGTGCTCCCACGCTTGACTGCCAGCACTGTTACTGCCTTCTCCACTCTGTTGGCTGCCGCCTGTGCGCACAGGAATGCCTCAGTGAGGGCGGCCGCGTGCACCCAGGATGTCTTCCTTTGGCTGCTTTGCAGGTGTGGCGATAAGCCGCACTGCCCCGCATTTACAAAGCACCTTATCATTGCATTCTGCACATTCTGCACATTCTGTACGGCTTCGCTTGCGGCGCTGTGGGCATCCTTCTTGCGGACAGGCAGATGGCACTGTTCCCGCTGCCGCCGCGACCGCCGCCGAAGCGCTGGGACGTCGAAATGCGGGAGCAAGCACTGGCGTACCAGCCCCCATCTGAGCAGTCCCGGCTTGAGGCAGAGGAGCTGGCGGCGCTGCGCGAGTTCACTGCTGCACGTGCGTTTGCTGGGAACAACTTGGGGGGTTGTCCTGAGCGTTGCAGTGCGGGCCGCCGCCATATGGCACTCTGGCTGCATCAGCGCTGGCATCTGGCCCCTCCGCTGGCTTGGCCTGTTCACCAGGGTTTGGTGCATTGCCAACCGCCGCTCCGTCGCCCTCCACTGCTCCGCCTGCAGACGCGCCCGACAAGAAAGCCGCGGCTCACCGGCGCTGGCAGGAAGTGGCCAAGAAGCTGGAGCTGCTGAGGGAGGACCCGCAGCAGTACCACCAGCTGTATGGCCAGGCCAGCGCGGAGGCCTGAGGCGGTGAGCCAGGCCCAGGGCATGGGGACGCAGCTGCGTGTTGTAGGGGAGGAAACGAGTTGTGCGCATGGAGCGGCAGGCCCGGCTGTTCATGCCCTGCCTGCTTGGCGACCCGTCAATGCAGCCGTGCTCACTACCACCGCCCACTGCGCGCCTGCCCTCATGCTCAGGTTGCCCTCTGGACAGAGACCGCCAGCTTCGCTCAGCGAGAGCCGGCCGACGCGCCCCTGCACGTGTGCGCCACAATGTCGTTTGTATCATCTATGGGTCATCTGCACGCTGCCCTGCTCTGCTTTTCCTTTTCTTCCTGCCTGCCATGCTTCCCTGCCTGCCCTGCTCAGCTTCCCTGCCTGCCCCGCCCTGCTTCCCTGCCTGCCCCTGCATACGTGTGCCTGTGTGGTGGCTCTGGACATGCCACGCCATGCCTGCACAGCCATTTGACATTGTGTAACAATAGTGGATCGGTCACGGTGTCGGACAATGCATGTGCAAATAGTGGGTGCCTACACTGGTACCACAGTTCGTGTGTGTGATCGGCGGGGGCCGCCGCTCCTGCCGCTGCGTGTGCTGCGGCTCATGCAAGGCCCTCAAACCTTCGTCGGCACGCCTGCCCAACGCTTCCAAAATTATTCCCGCCGCGTCTGAAGAAAGGGCGGGCAGCTGTGAGCTGCTGTTTTGAATATGGCGCCAGCCGAGGCCACGCCTGCGCAGGCGGCCGCCTACATCGACACATGCGTTGCACGAGCAAAGCCGCTGCTGCCGTGGATCGCCACTGCGGCAGGCACGCCCGTGCTGCTCGGCTTTCAGCTGCCGCCTCCGCCGCTGCGCCGCTGGCCACTTTCGCAGAACTGTGTTGCTGAAGTTTGTGAACATTATGCCTCCCCTGCCCTGTTTTCTTCCTGCAGACGGAGCGGCGCCGCCAGCTCTGGCAGGCAGCTTTGATGACACGGTCATCAAGCCGCTGGAGACGCTCGTGGGCCGGGCATACAACCGTGCGTGCTTGGGCCATTTTGTTGCGTACCAATGCCCTCACAAATCAATGGCCAGCCTCGCCCACCCGCACAACGATGCACCTCTCAAATGCAGCCTTGGGTCCCATCTGCATCTGCCTCCTGCAGGGATGTGGGTCACCGAGGAGCAGGCCCCTGCCGCACGGCTGGCTGCACAGCTGGCAGCCCAGGGCCTGGCTGCGGGCCTGCCGCCTGCAGATACAGCAGACCCTGGCATGCAGGACAGCCTGCTGAAGCTGTGCCGCATGCTCAGCAAGAAGGGGCACTGGGACTTGCTGGATCTGCTGGTGGCAGGCCCCTGCGCATCTCTGTGAGTGGTGGCACGAGTTCTGTGGGCAGCTGCTGCCGTTGCGGCTTGCGGCCTTGCCCCTGGGCACTGTCGCGCAGCATCGCAACTGCGCGCCGCGCGCTCGGCATGCTTTGCCCCTCCCTTTCCAGGCCAGCAGTGTTACAGGGTGCTGCCGCCCACTACGCCGCATGCACCCCACCTGCAAGCTTGCTGCAGGTTCGCCACTGAGGCGGGTGTGATGGACCTGGTTGATCTCGGGACCGACACACAAGGCCGCCTGCGCTTGACCAAGGCCTTGCCCGCCCTGGCGGAGCGGTGTGCCGCGCAAGGCCGAGTGGAGGGTGTGGCCGCGCTCCTGGTGTTCGCTGAGGAAGGTACGAGTGCAAGGAAACATGGGTAGCAGTGGGCACTTTGCTCTGCGTGTGCTTGTGCAGCTGCATCGTTGCACACCTGCCAACATGCTTGCTCCCGGCTGCTCGCCTCTTCCCTCAGGTGGCTGCATCAATGTCACAGAGCTGGCACAAACTGTGTGCGCTACTTTGGATAATGCTGCTGGCACCATCTACCTTTCCAACCTGAAGAAGGATCGGCAGGAGCGGCTTTGCGATGCCATTTGCAAGCATGGTGAGTCCTCCTGCCGCTGCCGCTGGGCCGTTGGCCGTTACGGAGCAGCCAGTGCCTAGCAGTGGCTGGATGGGCTGCTGAGCATAGCTTCCCTTGGGCAACGTTGAGTGTAAGTTGCTGCTCCCCTTACTCCTGCACACATGCAGCTGCGGGGGAGCATGCGGCATGCCTGCTGGCTGTGCTGAAGAGCCTGCCACAGAGTCAGCTTGATGCACGCAGAGTGGTCGCCCAGGCACTGGTGAAGGCTGCTAGGCTGCAGTGCGCAGGTATGCTACGCCTGCAAGCAGTCAAGTGCCTGCCAACTTGCATGGCATGCGGCAGGTAGGCGAGCATGCGCAGAGCCTGTCTGCAGTTCCCAGCGCCCCGCGCAGTTTCCCCTTGTCTCGCAGATCTGCTGACTGACATGCATAGCTTCTATGGCGACCTGAGTGCCCTGTTGGAAGAGGTGCAGCGGCAGCTGCAGCCTGGGCTGCCAGTCGCCCCCAACCCTGGTGGCTGGGCGCTGCCAGATGACATCGTGCAGCACTTTCAGTGCGACCGCTCGCCGCCCGGCCAGCACTGCCGCCTGTGCCAGCCATTGGTGGTGAGTGGGGAGTGGCGGGGGCCAGCGAGCCGAGCCGCAGTGTTAGCTGCCTCTTGACCTGCTGGTCATGAGCATATGGGCATGGGAGAGAGAGTTGATGCCGATGCACTGGCTGCTGACTTTGCTGGCGTGCTGTTGCACATGTGCTGCAGGCCTTCATGCGAGGCACGCGGCTGGAGACGCTGCCCGCGCTGCGGTTTGAAGAGGGAGCCCTGCAGGACAACCTGGATCACCTGGAGAGGCAAGCACTTTGCCGATGCTTTTGACTGCTTGGCTGCGCCGGTAATCTGTCCAGATATCTTGCTCAGATGGCAGTGGTCGGTGCCGGAACTCCGCATGCATGTGAATTACATGCACGCATGCATAGCGCCTTGAGCGTGCACCAAAACAGCCTGAGTTGATCCACCACACCTGCTTGGGCCCCAACTTTCCGCAGCATGCTGGGGGCGTTCGAGCGGCGCTGCGCCCTGGAGACGTACCTGGAAAAGGCCGTGTTCACAGTTGACTCCAAGGCGGTGCAGGGCAAGGGCAAGAAGAGCGGTCCCAAGCCCCAGGTGGCAGGTGAGCACGCATTTGAGCGTCCTGCTGCACCTACTTGGCCCTTTGTGGGCACAGGCGCTGTCTTGTTGCCCCGGGAGGTGCGCCCTTACCACGCCTGCCTCCCGCAGATTGCGCGCCTCCGCCAGGTGTATAGCGCCTCAGCACTCACTTTTCTCTCCCCCTGCAGCTGTGCGGCTCAGGAAGCTGGATGCCTGGTACACAGATAAGGAGGCGGCACATCGAGGCCTGATGCAGGCGGCACACGTGCTACAGACGATGTTGGCCCTTGCTCCGGTGCCCGCAGCTGCAACAGCTTCGGCCGCTAGCCCTGCCGAGGCCACAGCTGCAGCTGTCACCCAGACTGCGCGGCCACCAGCGGCGGCACAGCAGCAGCAGGCAGCTGTGCAGAAGCGTGTTTCGGTGCAACCAGCTGCTGCTGCCGGCAAGGCTGTGCAGCAGCAGCAGGCGGCGGTGCAGCCAACAGCGGCTGCCGCCGCCAAGGCGGTGCAGCAGCGTCGTTCGGTGGTGCAGCCGACGGCAGCTGCCGGCACCCAGGCAGCGCAGAAGCGTCATTCGGCGGCGCAGCCGGCAGCGGTGCAGCCAGCTGGTGCTGCCGCCACCAGGACTGTACAGCAGCAGCAGGCGGCGGTGCAGCCAAGGACAACGGCTGCCACCACAGCTGTGCTGGTGCGGCGGAAGGCCGCTCAGCCAGCGGCGGCTGCACCCAAGGCTGTGCCGAAGCAGCAGGCGGGGGTGCAGGCAGTGGCACCTGCAGAGACGGCGGCTGTGGTGCAGGAGCAGAGTGCTGTGGAGGCCGTGCCGGCACAGCAGGCACAGCAGGCACAGCAGGCAGGCACAGCTGCCGCAGCTGAGGTAACTGAGCGGGTGCATGCGGCAGCTCCGGCTACATGCGCTGCTGACCAGCCTGCCCCTGTCCATGAGGCTCCAGCGGAGGCACAGCCTGCTGTCAAAGTGCCTGCAGCGGAGCCCGCTCCCGCGATGGATGCTACAGCCGAGGCAGTGGCAGCGCTTGCGGAGCCTGAGGCGGCAGCCGAGGCGGCGGCAGCGGTTGTGGAGCCTGCGGAGGCAGCCGTGGCAGCAGTCACGGCACAGGGGATTGAGGCAGTGGAAGTGGATGCTGCTGTGGAGGGTGCAGCCGAGGTGGCGGCAGCGGCTGAGGAGCCTGCGGTGGCTGCCGAGGCAGCAGCCACGGCACAGGGCATTGAGGCAATGGAAGTGGATGCTGCTGTGGCGGTGGCAGCAGAGGCGGCAGCGGCGGCAGCGACGGCGGAGCCTGAGGCGGCAACCGAGGCAGCAGCTGCAGCGCCAGCAGAAATCGAGGCAATGGAGGCGGAGGGTCAGCTGGAGCAGGCGGCTCCTGCGGCAGCTGGCCCGGCAGAGGCCGCCCCAGCGGCATCAGCTGCTGCGGCCGAGCCGGACGCTGTGCCGGCGGCATCGGCTGCGGCGGCAACCCCTGGTGCACCCGCAGCTGCGGCACAGCTGCTGGTTGCCGAGGATAGCAGCGTGCTGGGCGCCACACAGGGCACTCCGGCGGCCAGCCGATCTCTGGTGCAGGTGAGGGGTAGGGGAGGATGGTGGGGAAGGGTGCCCGCCCAACTTCCCTGCATAGGTGATACTGCACAGCCAGGATGCCACTTGCAAACCATGTGGGTCACCGCCGGTTCCTGCTATCCCCGCTGCAGCGCACACTGCTGTCCAATGGCAGCCTGAGCCGCATGCCGCCGCCTGAGCAGGGTGCGTCGCAGGGCAAGCTGGCTGGCCGGCGGCTGAGCCTGGGCCCGCAGAGCACTGCCAAGTCTGCGGCCAGCGGCAGCACTGGGCGCAAGCGGCCGGCGGCAGGCAGCACTGCCAAGAAGGGCGGAGGTCCCGGCAGCAGGAGTGAGTCGGTTGATTTGACTGGGGAACGCGGCATGGAGACTGACTGAGTTGGAGCTGCCGTAGTGCCCCTGAAAGAAGAAAGAAAGAAATGATACGCCATGGGCGTGTATTGAGGGTGCCGGCTGGGCAGTGCCCCTGCACCAACTGACCCAGGCTGCCCTGTCCTTCCCTTGCCAGCCCGCGCCTTGCTTGCGCGCGACGCGCAGCGCCTGCGCCTTGTAGGCCGCCTGCCCATGCTGTACGAGTGGTTCAAGACCGAGAACCAGCACCTCAGCGAGGCAAGTCGGGCCGTCAGTTTCAGTATCACTGTTTGTTGTGCCATTCATGTGGCTGTGTGGACCCCCCATCCTGCTTTGCCAGCCCAGCCACTGTGGCCTGGTAATGACGTCTGAATAACATGGTACGGCCTGCGCCTTCCCTCGTGCGTCGCAGGCGGAGTGCTCCAGCCTGGCAACCAGCAAGCTGGCCCCGCGCCGGCTGGACTGGCAGGAGGCAGGGCAGGAGGTGGACAGTGAAGCAGTGCAGGCGCCTGCGGCGGCGGCGGCATCCGCGGCGGCGGCTGGCCCGGCGGCTGAGCGCGGCAAGCGCTCCCGCAGGGGTTGAGTGTGGGCGCAATCGCAGATGTGATGGCAAAGTCTGGTCGTGCAGAGTTAGCCGCCTGCTCTCAATGTGGCAGCGCTGCGATGGCTGAATGTAAGATTACAGGCCTCACCTGGCGCACCCGCTGCTGAGCCTGGTTGGCAAGCTGTCTTCTCGTGATGCGTGTTAAGCTCAGCTGGGCAGCCATGGCCACCTCTCATCAGTGGTTGAGCTGAGGTCTGTGCAGCGGCCTGCAAGCCCAGAGCGAGTGCAGGCCGGGGGCCGGCCACCGCTCGTGCACGATCGGGCCCAGCCCCTAGTCCTAGTAGCAGTCAGGCAAGCCGATCAGCCAGGGAGCTGGCCAGCAACGCCCCAGGCTGCCCCTGCGAGCAGGCCCACCCCAGAACCGCCCTTCCATCGCCCCACGCCTCCCCATGCCACCTGCAAGGCAGGACTGAGGCCTCATGTCGCCCGTAGATGGCAGCCCTGCGGCCGAGGCACCGCTGCCGCCGGCGGCCGTGGCGGCCGACGGGGCGGCGGCAGCCGCCACCGACGCGGTTGTCAAGCCCGCCATGCAGCCCCGCGTCTACCAGCTGGAGCTGCTGGAGCTGGCCAAGAACAGAAATGTGAGGCGTTGCGTGTCATGGGGACGGCAGCACAGGAGCGCTTGAGGTTTGAGGGCTCCGCCGGGGAGGCGCACTGCTGAAATCTCGTTTGCTCCCATGCTTGCCGCTGACTCTGTCCCATGCTGCCACTCTGCACCCTCATTTTGCAGGTCATCGCGTTCCTGGACACCGGCGCCGGCAAGACATTCGTGTCGGTCCTGCTGATCAGGCACCGCATGCGGGAGCAGCGCCGCCTCGCCGCCGCCGCTGCTGCCGCCGCCGCTGCTGAGTCAGCCGCTGAAGCAGCTGCTGCACCCCCTGATGCGCCTGTCGACGAGGCCGCGGCTGCCGCGCCAGATCAGAAAGAAGCAGTAGCCAGCAGTGCAGCAGAGTCAGAGGCCCCGGCCTCGCCTGGCACGGCATGCAATGACGCCAGCATGGACGCACCAGACGTCATCCCAGTGCACGACCCTTCGGGCGGACACGCCCACCGGGTGGCTGTGTTCCTGGCTCCCAAGGTGTGTGGACGAATGAGCGCGGCATGGCGCAGGGTGGTTGGAACCAGCAAGACGGGCATGGGTGCTGTACATGCACATGCATGCGGCCGTGGGTGTGCCGGCGGCCAATGGTCATGGCGGCATGACAGCACGCCCACTCAGTCCTGAAAGTGGTGGCATTTAATGGCAGTAACCAAGCATGCACCGCCAGCTCTTGCCTTGCGCCTACATCCCCTTGCCGTGCCCTCCCCTCCCCCCGCCTCGCAGGTGGCGCTGGTGCTGCAGCAGGCGGAGGTGCTGCGTGCGCACCTGGGTCCCGCGGTGGCTGCCTTTGTGGGAGAGATGGGCACCGAGCTGTGGGAGAAGGAGAGGTACGGTGTCAGCTGTGAGACTGTGCATGTCTTCCGGGGGGCGCTGCCTTGGGGTTTGCTGCATGTGGGCGCAGGCGTGTAGCGGCTCATGCCATGACTGCAGCTGCGCCACATGCAGGGTGTCGCTGAGCCTGCCACATGCACCGTTTGCCTTTCCCACCGCAGGTGGCACGCAGCCTTCCGCGACAACGATGTGGTGGTGAGTGCGCAGTGCCTTTCCAGCCGTCTGCGTGCTAGTTGGGGATCACATGACACTGCTTGCTGCTGATCCTCCCTCCTGGTGCCGGCCCAGTCCACCGCTGTGGGACCGGACCTGCGCTGCCACACCCTGCATATCCCTGCCTCCCCCCTGCCTAATTGTGACTGCAGGCCATGACGCCCCAGATCCTGCTCAACCTGCTGAGCCACGGCATCATCAAGGCAAGCGCTGTGCTGGACCCAGTTCGTATGCAGATACGTGTACTATCTATCTGTAACCCGCCGCATTGACATCATGGATGGGAGTTGATTTTCTTGCCCAACACTCCGCAGATGTCTCAAATCCACCTGCTCATCTTCGATGAGTGCCACCACGCGCGCTCACGCCACCCGTACAACCGCATCATGCAGCAGTTCTACCATGCTCAGGTGAGGGTCGCGAGGGTGGCAGCAGGTTGGGGGGATGCTGCGAGTCTTGACGTTACATGGCACACGATGTGGGCTGAGCTGCAGGGTGCAGACACAAGCCTGTACAGCTGCCCCAACAGCACCTGTTTCTCATGCAACCCTTCCCTTCCGCAGGAGGCACTGCTGGCGCCTCGGCCCCACATCTTTGGCATGACAGCCGCCCCTGCGGATGTGCGGCGCAACGAGACGCAGGTGGGGTCGGCTTGGTAGCCAGCGCCACTCGCCTGACGCAAGCGACAGGCTGGGTGGACTCCACAAATGTGAATGACACCTGCATGCAAGCTGCACCTGTCAATCTGGCTGTGCGGAGGGCCTGGAGGCGCATGCAGCATGCCTGTCATTCATCACACCGGCTGCAAGCTGCTTCACTTGTCCTGCTTGATCATGCCACCGTGTGCAGGAGGACCTGGAGGCGCGCATCCTCATTCGTTGCAGTCAACCTGGATGCTCGGCATACCTGTAATGACTTGCACCTGCTTGCAACCCTCGCATCACTCTTGCTCTGCAGGAGGACCTGGAGGCGCGCATCCGCGTGCTGGAGGCCAACCTGGACGCACGGGTGGTCACCGTGGTCAACCGGGCCAGCGTGGAAGAGGTGCGAGCAATGTCGGAGCCAGTTGTGTTGGGGCAGCATGTGCTTGCCTTATTGGCAAGAAACGGTATGCCCGGTTATCAACACACCTCCCCGACTGCCCCGCTGTGCCCCTCAGGTGGCGCCGCCGCCGCGCCTGCGCGTGGCATCCTACCCAACCCTGGACTGGGAGGGCGGACCAATTGAGACGCTGGCTCGCCGCCTGGCTCGCGCCCGCAGCCGCCTGCAGTGTGCGGGCGCCAACTTTGAGTGAGCGAGATGGCATGGGCTGATGTGGCTGCTGGTGCTGGTTGAAAGCAATCTTTCTCACACCGGCATGTGCGATTACGGATCAAGCGTCTGCGGGCTGGTACCCCAGACACCTGCTGCCGTCCGTTCAACACCACCCTGCGGCTGCCGCATCCTCTCCCCTCCCTGCCTCCCTGCGCCAGGCTCAACTGGCTGCGCTCGCTGCAGCGCCAGCTGGGCGCGGATGACGTGGCACCCTCCGCTCAGCGCATCTTTTTCGACCCCCTGGTGCCCGGCTTCACGGGTAAGGGGCCGCTTTGTGCTTAGAAACGTGCAACGCGTTGGGGGTGGGAAACCAGCATGAAACGCATGCACGTGACATGCAGTCAGGGGGGGTGGATTTGAGACAGCCCGAGGGACCTGAGCTTGGAAGGCGTGCTTGTGCGTCGGGCTGTTGCTCAGGCTGCCATGCCTCTACCTCTGCCCTGCAGCCGCTCGGCTGGACCAAATGCTGGGCAGCGTGGAGCATGTGCTGCAGGTGGGCAGAGCTATGCATGGCGTGTATTGATGTGGTTTTCAGCAGTGGCAATGAGTTCGCTGGCGCCAGCTGTAGCTGCGCTGTTCTTGCTTGTCCTTCCATCCTTCAGCCACACCTGCCTCCCACCCCACTCTACACCAACCCCACAGACTCTGGGCCCCTACTGCGCTGCGCTGTGCGCCGCCGAGGTGTTTTCCTCCCTGGTCAAGCCCTCCCTGTCTGCGCACAGCAGCCAGGACTATGCCTACGCTCAGCTCAGCAAGGGCCGGGGCGGCCGGCCGGGCGCTGTGGGGAAGAGGGAGGGCGGCAGGAGGCAGCAGGAGGCAGCAGGGGAAGATGACGCTGCGGAGGCAGCAACTCCAGCCCGTCCTTCCAAACCCCATGCCATGCGCCTGTCGGGTGAGCAGCAGAAGCGCTGCAACACTGAATGCGTCTGCCTAGCCAGCCTTGCTACGCTTGCTGTGCTTGGCCTTCTGATGCGAGGCAGGTGGGCCAGCTGTGCTTGGCTGGCATCGAATCGAGCCTGCCAATCTGCGACCCAGCTGCGCCTGTCTGCCAATCTGCCTTCTTGCCCTGCAGAGGAGGAGGCTGAGCAGCGCGAGGCGGCCATCGTGGACGAAGTGATGGCCCAGGGCTTCGAGGTGGCAGGTGGGTAAAAGGCTGGGTGTCATTCATGTCTGAGGTTTGTTCTGGGGCAGCATTGGTGAATGATGGTGGCGCGAGTGATGGAGCGCTGCTTTCGACTTACAGCCACCTTGCCAGTTGCCGCTAAACCCATCATCACTCGAATGCCACCCCTCCTCTCCCTCGTCAACACACTGCTCCTTGCAGAGGTGGAGAGCGAGCAGGTGGCGGCGCACCGCTCAGTGCTGGATGTGCTGGAGGGGTTTGCAGAGCTGCTGGGCGAGCACGCCTTCCAGCACACCGCTGCGCCCGCTGCGCCTGCTGCGCCCGCTGCGCAGGCAAAGCCGGCGGCAGCCGGCGGTGGGCAGGCAGCATCCACGGAGGAGCAGGCGGGCGGCTCACCCACAGCAGGCACAGCCAGCAACGGTGCTGGGGCTGGCTCCGCCACCAAGGCAGGCGAGCCCCAGAAGGGGCAGCCCTCCAACAAGGCACCTTCAGCAGCAGGAGCTGCCGCAGCCCCTGCCCCTCGCTCGGTAGAGGAGGCTCTGACCGATGTGCGGGGCCGCGTGGCTTGCGGCCAGCTGCTGGGCTCTGTGCCGCTGCAAGCCATGCGCCTGCTGCTGAAGCGAGTGCAGCCGGCGCAGCTGCAGTGGGATGTAGAGGAGCAGCTGCCCCCTGCCGAGGCGGCCTCCGCCTTCTCAGCTGCCACAGCCGCCGCCGCTGTGGCGGCCGCTGCGCATGCTGTGCGTGCTGGGGGCGCTGAGCTGGCGGCAGCGCTGCGCAGCGGCGCCTGTGACAGCCTGTCCCTGGAAGCACAGATGCAGGCAGCCACGGCACAGGGGCATGCCGGCCTGACGCTGCCTTCTTTCCAGCTGGTCTCTCCAAAGCTGGCTACTCTAGTGGGCCAGCTGATGCAGTATCGCTCAGCCGCCCTGGCGGCCACAGCCGCAGCGGCAGCTGCAGCGAACGAGGATGCGGCGGGCGGCGGCACAGCGGCGGGCAGCGCTGCCCCAGCTTGCTGGTGCGGCATTGTGTTTGTGTCACAGCGCATGGCGGCCTGGGCGCTGCACAAGATGCTGAGGTGAGGTGGGGGAGGTACCTGGTGTAAGTGTTGTGGGGTGGGCCGAGAGCTGCTTGTTGTTGGGACTTGCCGGCCTGCAGTCGACTCGCCAGCTGGAGGGTCGCCGCTGGACAGGCGTGTCAGCTGAGCTTGACCCCCTGCCAAGCCGGGCGAAGCAAGCAGCACACTGCACCCTGGCTCGCGAATCCCCTCTGCAGCACGCTGCCCTGCACGCGCGGCGTGTTCCGCACCAGCGCCATCATGGGCCTGGGGCCGCCCGTGGGGGATGGCGTGTTTGGCTTCCAGGCAAGGCTCCAAACGCTGCTCTGTGATGCTGTATTTGCAGCTCACCAAATGCTTTTGCATGCTTCCATGACGCAAAGCAGCACCATGCTCAACTTGAGTTCCATTGGATGCCCGCCCTGCCTCGTCATTGGCTCCCCTCCACACTCCTGACCTGCCTGGCGCGCCCGTTTGTCTCCTTGCAGGAGCAGTCGCGCATCCTGCGCCGCTTCCGCGCCGGCAACATCAACCTGCTGATGTCCACGGCAGGCAAGACCTGCTCTGCCTCCAGCTTTTGTGACCTTGCATGCTGCGGTTGTTAACTTTGTTGCTCCTCCCAACTGCACCTGCATCCTAACCTTCTTCTTCAACCGTGCCTCCAGCCAAGTTGAAGGAACCACTGAAACAGCCCTGCTCCCCACCCCGGCTGCAGTGGCGGAGGAGGGCATCGACGTGCGCAGCTGCCAGCTGGTGGTGCGTTACGACCTGCCTGACACGGCACAGGTGGGCAGGACGCTGTGGAACTGCTGCCTGTTGTGCTGGACTTGAGTTGAGGGAAAGCAGCAGTGTTGTGCCTGCTTGTGAACGGCTTTTCCACCAGGCTGCCTGCTGGAACTGAGCTTTGCTTCATACACCCTATCGCCCACTCAAACTGGCACATGCTGACCAGCACACCTTGTGCCCATGCCTCTGGCTTGCGCAGTCGTACATCCAGTCTCGGGGGCGGGCGCGCATGCACAACAGCGAGCTGCTGCTCATGGTGCAGCAGGGGGTGCTGGAGCAGGAGGAGGTGAGTCTGAGGCAGCAATGGGTATGGGAGTGGAGGAGGCACATACTAGCATACCCGGTGCAGCTGTGCGGCCAGCACGAGAGCACCAGCTGCTCCTCCTTTGCTTCCTCCTTTGTCTGGATCAGCTGACTAACCACTGTCCCGCTTTCGTACCGGCCAGATGGTGGAGCACATGCGCAGCTACGAGGACCAGCTGCGCCAGGAGGTGCTGCTGAACATCGAGCGCCTGCAGGCGAGGGGGCCGGCCGGTTAATTGGGCATTGGCAGAGATCGAGCGCCGACGCACACTCCATGCATCTCTGCCTGCTATCCTCTAATCCCACCTGTGTCCTCGCAGATTATGCCCAGCGCCATCCAGCTCAAATATATCCCTTCTGTTTGATACTTACCTTTTCCCTTCCTTACTGATGCACATCTTGCTGTCGCTGTGCAGGCGGGCCAGATCGACGATGATGACGTGGCAGCAGAAGCCGCTGAGCTGCAGGTGGCTTCCTGTTGAATTGCAGTTGGTCGAACAGCTGGGCACCTGCCGTGAATGGCCATGCCGCTGCACCACGCTGCCCTGCCGTGTCCCTTGCTCCAGCCTTGCTGTGCGCAGCCAACAACGGGTATTCTCGTTCTCAAGCAGGCTGCGCTGGCGGCTGCCCCGGTGTACGAGGTGCCGGCCACCGGCGCCAAGGTCACGCTGGAGAATGCGCAGGTGAAGAGGGCCTTCTGCAGCCAGATGAACTGCAACGCGATCTCGATTGGAAGCGCTACTCATTTCAATAGTGCGGCATGGTTTGTCTTGTGTTGTTGCCCGCACGAACAGGGTCCACAATTGCTAGGGGTTTGCGAGTTGTACTATGCTTCCCAGCCCGGTTGTCACACACACACATACCCAATACCCACCCGCTCCCCATACGCAGCTGCTGCTGCACAGCTATGTGAGCCGCCTGCCATCCGACCAGTACACCACGCTTCGCCCGCTGTACCGGACAGGTGGAGTGGGGCAAGCAAAAGGAGGGCAGGCTAGGCTGCATGTTGATCGTAGGCCAGAGCCAAAGAGCAGTCGGTTCAGCAATCAAAGCAAGTGTGTGGTTGGCTCGAGGGCGTTGCTGCCTGCCAGGACAGTGTCCATTAGCAGGAAGGCAAGGTGGCTGGTTGGTACTGGCGCTTCCCCTCTGCATCCCAGCATCTGAGCAGGGCGCACCAAACCGCTCTGCTTGGTTGCTGGGCCTGGAGGGTCGGCACGTACCGCCCTGCCCCTTGCTTCTTAGTACTGCCCGTCAACGATTGCTGCTCTGCCCTTGGCCCGCCCGCCTGCCTTCCCTGCCCCTGTCGCGCCGGAAGTGCAGAGCAGATTGGTCTGCACGCCTTCCGCACCCGCGTGTTCCTCCCAAACAACTCCCCTGTGGCCTGGGCCGACGGCGTGCACCAGGGCGGCCGCAAGCCCGCCATCGCGGCCGCCGCGCTGCAGGCCTGCAAGCAGCTGCACGAGGTGAGCGGTTGGCAACGTTCAGTTTCCGTGGTTGTGCAAGCCATGCTGCCCAATGTTGCTGCTGCATTCTTACCTGCCACTGCTGTGATTGCTGCTTTGCGCCCATCGCACCCCCGCTGCACCTTGATGCCTCAAAGTGCAAACAATGCTGGCTGTGCACTTGATGCCCATCGCGCCTGCCTGCCTCCACCTATGTGATGCAGTTGGGCGCCCTGAACGACTACCTGCTGCCTGCTGTGCTTGATGAGCCCAAGCGTGCACCTCGCGCACCCAAGCCGCCTAAGCAGCGCCCCGCCGCCGGGCGCAAGCGCCTGGCTGAGCCCGGTGGGTGGTGGGCCGGACTCCCTGCATTTGCAGGTTGCGCTGCCTGCGGATCAGCTTCAGCATGCATTAAAAGGCATGCCCCCCTCTACTTCCTAGCGCAGCAAGTTCATTCCTGGCCAGTCGCTTACCTCCTTGACCTCCACCTCACCTGCAGACGAGCTGCGGGAGAGCAAGGCACAGTGCGTACTGCATGCCATACAATCGAATTTATTCCCGTCCCTGATTTTCACCTGCAGACGAGCTGCTGAAGAACAAGGCGCACGAGCCGCTGCCGCCGGTGGTGATTGAGGAGTCGCGCATGCTCAAGGGTGCGCCTGTAGCTGCTGGTGGTGCTGGATACGCTGCTTGGTGGTGGCCCGGCAGCTTTTCTGCGGTTGGTTTCAGCACCAGCACCCTCACAGCCGGCGGGGTTTGTGTAGCCAGTTGTGATGTGCCGCACTTTCAAATCAGATTGCGGCATGCTTCCCTTGCTCCCTGCAGGCTGCCTGCAGGGCCTGCTGACCCAGGAGCGGGTCACCCTGTACTGCTACCGCTGGCAAGCAGCGACTCCCGGCGGCCCCATGGTCGCAGCCAACGGCGGCAGCAGCATTGCAGCCGACCTTGCCGCTGAAGCTGCCAACAGCCCCCAGCTGCAGCAGCTGCTGGGCTCCCTGCAGCAGCTGGGCCTGCTGCTGCCCGCGCCGCTGCCGGACAAGCTGCCAACCTTCTCCCTTGCCGTGCCGGCAGCCAGCAACAGCGCTGAGCAGGACGGCGCACCTGCCGGCCAGCCCAGCGGGCCCACTGATGCCTCCACACCAGCAGCTGCAATTAGTCCCAGCAAGGATGCAGGCGGCGAGGGCGCCAGCGCCGGCCAGCCTACCGGTGGCGGCAAGCGAGCCGCCGCAGTGCGCACCGTCGGCACAACTGCCTGTACCATTAGCGTGCAACTCGTGCCAGCTGGCACTGTGGAGCTCTCTGCCGACCAGCTGAAGCCGCTGCTGGGGTGCAGCAACGCCCTGCTGGCCCACATGTTTGCACGAGGCAGCTACTGCGGGGCAGCCACCAAGCTGATTGCCAGCGAGGCGGGCGAGGTGGACGCTGCGCCTGCTGAGCCGGCTGAGGGCGGCGAGGATGGCCCGGATGGCATGGCGGCCGCAGGGGCCGCAGCAGGCGCCACAGAGGCGCCGGGCACCCCTCCCGCCGCTGACCCCTCTGCACCAAGCAGCCCGCCTGTGGTTGCTGGATCCGAGGGCATGCCGCCTGCATCTGGTGCGGGCCAGCAGCCAGGAAAGCAGCAGCACGAGCCCATGCAGGTGGACAGCGAGGCAGGCAAGGCCCAGCCTGCAGGCACCACCCAGCCTGCCACAGCCACAGCCGCACCTGCGGCCGCAATTGCTGCAGCAAGCACAGCACCCGCCACAGCAGGCACAGCCCCCATCCGCCAGGAGGATGCAGAGGCAGCCGCGGCCGCCGAGCAGCTGGTGCAGCGCGCCCTGCACCGCGTGCTGCTGCTGCACGACAAGAAGGTGCTGCCTCGCCGCAAGCGCACGCGGGCGGAGGAGCAGGCTGCTGAGCTGGCATCCTGTGCCACGGCAGCAGACGAGGCAGGGTTCCTGCTGGCACCCCTGCTGGTGGAGGCTGGGCAGGCAGGCACTGAGATGGGCGACGCCGGCAGCGGCAGCCAGGCCAGCTGCAGTGGTGGCGGCAGCAACGGTGCCGCCGCAGCGCTGGACTGGGCTGCGGTGCACGAGATTGCGGCTGTGGCTGCCTTTGAAGGCAACCTGCTGGAGTGGCTGAGCCAGCAGGAAGAGGAGGAGGGGGAGGAGAGGGCTGCTGAGGAGCCAGCCACAAAGGCGGCCCACAGCATCGAGGCAGGGGCTGGCTCTCAGAGCCGGCCTTGCAAGGGCAGCCTGCTCAGCAGCAGCCACGCGGCCGCCTTGTCTGGGCGCGTTGTGGTGACATGCTACAACGGGCAGAGCTACCTGCACAGGTGGGTGATTTTGTATCTGGCCAACACGGGTTGCCTTGCTGAGTAGGAGGTGCATGGGCAGGGGGGAGCAATCACACGTTGAACATGGCGGGCACCACATGCCCTGTACCTGACCCTGCGTCATTGTCTGCCCTGCCTTTTGCAGGGCCGTGGCGGAGGGCCTGACCATGGACTCCACGTTTGTGCGAAGGTGAGCACCTGGCCAGACGGTCATGATGGATTGGCCCGATCTTCTCGTGGATCCAGTGTGTGTTCAGCAAATGATTGAGCCGACTCACCAAGTGCCGCTATGCTGCATGATCACTATCTGCTGCAGCCCACCAGACCACCAGGAGCGAGCCGCCAAGAAGGCCCGCCTGGCCGCTGAGGCGGCAGGCACAGCGGGCACTGCAGGAGGCGAGACGGGCGGCGGCGACAGCGGCAGCGCTGGCGCTGCCCTGCCCCAGACCATGGCTCTGGATGGCGTCGTAGAGCCTGCTGGAGAGCACACCCTGACAAAGGCCCAGGCAGCCCCCGCCGCCGAGCAGGAGGCAGCAGCCACAGCAGCTGCGCCCGACAGCCCTGAGGAGGAGGCACCTATAGTGACCTATGCAGAATACTATGCGGCACGCTGGGGCCGCAGCGGCCTGTCCCCCGAGCAGCCCCTGCTGGTGGCAGCACAGGTGTCGCGCCAGCAGCTGGCCCGGGGCCTGGACTTGCGCCGCTCGCGCAAGCGGCCCTATGCACTGCCCGCTTGTGAAGGCGAAGGTGGGCTGGGGAGGGAGTTGAAATGCAATGCAGTGCTGGGGGCGTGCATGATGTGCACATCAAGCATCCGCATTTTGCTGCCATGCGCTTCTCAACGCCTGAGGTCTGCATTGTTGCTGCCCAGCCCCGAACTGCGCAACCCGCCACCTCCCTCCCTCCTCTCCCCTGCCCGCCTGCAGACGAGGTGCACCTGGTGCCCCAGCTGTGCGTGCTGCACCCCGTGCCTGTGGCACTGTGGCGCCCGCTGGGTGGGTTGCACATGGCACTTGTTTCCTTGGCTGGACCCAATGTTCCTTGGTTGCTTTGGTGGGGTGCTAGCCTCCCCTCCCTTGCAGTTGTGCTCATGCGCTAGTCCGTTCATCCTCCCACTTCTGCCTTGCCGCCCTTGCCACCCTGCCACCCACTTGCTTTCACCCTTTGCTTTCACCCTTTGCAGGCACGCTGCCCGCGCTGATGTGGCAGCTGGAGGGCGCACTGCTGGCCGACCACCTGCTGGCCAAGCTGCTGCCCGCTGGCCTGCCCGCGGAGCAGTGAGTGTGTGGGGCGACGGGATGTGACTTGGTCAAACAAACCGGTGCATGTGGGTCATGCGAGCCAGCTGGCTTCAAGAGCGCAGAAGGCAGCGGGCAAGACTCCAAACGCCCCGCCCCCAGGTTCCGCACCCCAGCCATGCCCCACATTCATCTCCATGCAAGCATGCATGCTCTATGCATCCCTCATCTGCCACCCTGCCGCCATCACAGGGCGCCCCCTCTGGAGCTGGTGGCAGCTGCCGTCACTGCCCGCTCCGCGCTCGACTGTGCCGACTTGGAGCGCCTGGAGACCCTGGGAGATGCCTACCTCAAGTTTGCAGTGAGTTGGGGCTGTGGAAGGGACGCACCTGGTGCATACCTGTGGAGGACGCTCCTGGTGCTAGTGTGTACGGCTAGAGGAGTGGCACGGCAAGAGTGGCTCTGCTGGACGCCTGCATGCCGCCCGATCCCCGCAGCACGACCTCAAGCTGCCGCAACCCAATGTTCCCCGCACATGGCCTGCTCCAATGCAGGTGTCTGCCCAGCTCTTCTCTGCGCACCGCCAGTACCACGAGGGCCAGCTGACCAAGCGCAAGGTGACCACAGCAGGCACAGCATGCCTGCTTGCGCCTGTTGCGCCTGCTGGCCTGTCGCACTCCACAACAGGCACCTTCCCCCAGGGCATAATCTCGCTCTCCATCGTTTACCTCAATTCAATTCATCCTCCACCTTATTGTCCCCGCCCCTCAGGAGCTGGTGGTGGCAAACATCCATCTGGCAGAGGCGGCGGTGAAGGTGAGCAGGCCCCCTTGTTCGGCCCTGATTTTGAGCCTCGCTAGAGCTTGCTGGAGTGTGCGTTGCCGTCCAGCCTGTTGCATGGTCAGTGTAGCCCTGCTGCCACTAGCACAGTCCAATGTGTGCCACCTCCAGCTGCTGCTAACCCTGCCCTCACACCTCTTTGTGCTGATTACTCTCGACAGCTGGGCTTGGACCGCCGCCTGCGTGTGCTGCCCTTCAGCATGCGCAACTGGGCCTCTCCCGCCGCCGTCAGGGTGCGTCGCTTGGCAGCTTGCCATTGTCTGTGCCCGGTCATGTACCCGCACGGCTTACTTTGTATGCATCCTGCGCCCGCCACTGCGGCTTCTGCCAAGTGTGCATCGCAGTTCTTCACGCAAGCACCCCATTGTCCCTGGCCATTCCCTGCCCAATTCCTCAAGCAGAAGGGCTCCAAGGTCCTGGCGGACGCAATGGAGGCGCTGCTGGGCGCATTTGTGGCCACGGGCGGCCACTCCGCCGCGCTGGCCTTCCTGCAGGTGGGAGCGGAGCTGGGGCTGGGGGGCAGGTGTGGTGCAGCAATTGTGGTGCACCCAGAGCGAGCTCTTGCGGGTGCATGTGCTACAGTCCCTTGCCGGCTTGGCTTGAGCCCAAACTCTCAGCTCAGCTCCCTCCTCATGCCTGCCTGCCCCCACCCTACCCTTGGCAGCACCTGGGCCTGCTGAAGGATTGGAAGCCAGCCTCCGCCGCCGCCTGCATCCAGCCCCCCAGCGGCTCGGCCGCAGCTGCCGCCGAGGGCGGCGGGGCGGCAGGTGGAGGCGAGGGCGAGCAGGGAGGGGGGGGCGTCGAGGTGGAGTCTGATGTGGCGGCCATCGAGGCGGTGCTGGGGTGAGGAGGGGGAGGAGGTACGGGTGGAGCTTAGTTAGCCTTAGCCTGTGTGGCTGGCAGCATGACAATGGCAGGCTGGCGGTTGCCACGACCCTGTTTGCAACCGGTACATCACATACGCTTGCACCCAAGTTCAGCCTCACTCGCCACCAACTGCCGGCCTGCAGGCACACCTTCAAGCACAAGTGGCTGGTGGACGAGGCCCTCACCCACTGCAGCTGGCCCGGCAGCGGCACTCGCTGCTACCAGGTGAGCGGGACCAAAGGCAGATGGAGTCGCCCTGGACCGCCAGTTGGCCGCTTGGTGTGCGGAGCTGCAGGGCAGCTTGAATCGATTTCAGCACCGCTACTATGAACGTTACGCACCACTCACACTCACGCTCAACTTGCTTTCGTTCACCCCGGCTGTTCCGCAGCGCCTGGAGTTCCTGGGGGATGCGGTGCTGGATGCGCTGGTCACCACGCACTTCTACACAGTGCACAGGTGGGTGCATGACGGTGTCCCCCGGGGCAGCACTGCTGTGATGCACACTCTGGAGCCGGGTTGCCATGCTTGTTTTGCCATGTTTTATGCAGAAGCTGGCCTTACCAAACGGTTCCATGTAACTCCAAGCGCTGAACTGAGCCAGCCATCGCCACCGGTGCCCCTCCCGCAGCGGGTGCACCCCCTCCCAGATGCACGACATGCGCAGCGTGGCGGTCAACGCCTCCCGCCTCGCCTTTGCGGGTGCGGGCAGCAGAGGGGGGCAGTATTAGTGCAGGGGGTGGTACAGTGCTATGAAGCTGCTCCGCTGCTGAGCCTTGCATACCTCCCATCACCTGTAATTGCCCTCCTGCCCTTTCCTCACCTTGCTGCAACAGCTGTGAAGCATGGTCTGCATAGCCATGTTCGCCACCAGAGCCCGCGCCTGTTTGGCCACATCACAGGTGAGAACGGTTTTGATGCTGCGTTGCCTGTGCCCTGAACTTGGGCGTGTTGGCGAGACCTGTAATGTGTGAGCAGCCTAGTTGAACCGAGGGCCATTTGCAACAGATCATCAAGTTTTGCCACGCCTCCACACCGCCTTCCCCAAACAGACTTTGTGGCTGAGTGGAAGGACCGTGTGCAAGACGCACTGGAGGCCCAGCAGGCGGCTGCCGCTTCTGCTGGCACCGCCAGTATGAACGCAGCAGGACTGGAAAGCGGGGAGGCAGCCAGTGGCAAGGCTGATGGAGGCAGCGGCAGCGATGCCAAGGCAGCAGAGGCGGCTGCCCTGCACGCTGCGCATCAGTCGGTGCTCACCCAGTTTGCCTTTGGCTTCCGGGCCATCCAGGCGCCCAAGGTGGGTGTGGCTAGCTTAGCTGAGCCTGTCCTGGGTCTCACGTCACGTATGCCTGCAAGCTGTGTCGACGTCCGGGACTTGCTTGGCAAGCGCCGCTCTACCTGCAGGTGCATGCAGATGAGCTTGATGGAAACAATTGCCCAGCAGTAAGCAAACCCCACAGGCCTTTCATTCCCTCTCCTTCCTTGCTGCTCCTCAACCCCCCAGGTGCTGTCCGACATTCTGGAGAGCCTGGTGGGGGCTGTGTACGTGGACACGGGCGGCCAGCTGGACGTGGTGTGGGCCGTCACTCAGGTGGGCTGCTGGGGCCCGCACAGGGGTGCGCTGCTGCCTTGCAGTGCAGGACCTGCTTGCCATGGCTGGCATATTGCACCTTAACATGGTTATGCCTTGCCCCGCCCCACCTGCCCCTGCAGCGCCTGCTAGACCCGCTGGTCACCCCCGACACCCTGCCGGTGCACCCCATACGCAAGCTGCAGGTGAGGCTGGGCTAAATTGGGCTGGCCCAGTAGCTTTTGCTGGCCCAGGGGCTGTTCAAACTGTGGAATGAGGCAGTCAGCAGAGTGCATGGCGTCACGAACTGCACAGCTGCGTAAGTTCCCTTTGCTGCACATGCCGCCCCTCCGCCTATCCTCAGCTCCACCTACCCCATCAAGGGCCATGCCCCACCGCTTCTTTTCCACCACAGGAGCTGGTGCAGCGGTGCGGCGTGAACCCAAAGTACGAGGAGGCGGCTCGGGAGGAGGGCGGAACAGCCCGCGTGCACGTTAAGGTGAGTGGACTGGGGCAGGCCGCAATTTGCATGGGCGGGGTGGCGTGCCCCAACGATTGGGGCAGGCTGGCATGTTCAGTTGCCCACTGCTGCTCAGCAAGTGATGCAGATTTATGCTCGGCATGGTGGCAGCATGTGACCATGAACTGCGTGCACAGTTGTGGAGGGCAGCTGGGCGAGCATCCTGCTGCGTGCGCTGTGCAGCCGGCCCCTCTCTCTGCCGTCCAACAGTTCACCAGCAAGCAGTACAACGCTCACCCTTGCCGCAGGTGTCTGCCTGCGGCGTGCTGCTGGGGGAGAGCGTGTTCCAGGCCACCAACTTCAGGTGTGGCCTGGGGCCACAGGTGCTACCCAATTGCAAGCATATAGCCTCCCATGTGGGCCCTCCCACAGGGCTGGGATGGGTGGTAAGGCAGCCTCGTGTAAAACTAATCATCACCTCCGCTCCCTGCCTCCTACTGCCTGCAGGTCCGGCTGCCGCCTGGCGGCCGAGGCCGCAGTGCAAGCCTGGCCAGAGCGCTGCGCCGAGGTGGCAGCCGCAAAGGCGGCTGCTCAGGCGGCGGCGCAGGCGGCCGTAGAGGCCAAGGAGGCTGGAGAGCAGGCCGCCGCAGAGACAAAGGAGGCTGGAGAGCAGGCGCCAGGTGCCGAGCAGGCTGCGGGAGGAAACACTGAAGTGATGGCAGCGTCCGGCGGCGTGGCAGTGTGATCTAGAGCCACACACCCGCTTGCAGTTGGCGAATGCTTTAGCGCTCTGCAGTTGTTTGGTTTGTTGAGCATCGACCACAATGCACCGAATGCCCTTCATGATTTTGTTTTAGCGCGTTTGCTGCTGCTGCCTGTGTACAGTGCGCTCGCGTGTAAGAGCAATGCAGTTTGAGTGTGCATCTGCACAGAGGAGGTCACCGCATGTGGCAAATGGGGCGTTACATGGCAAGGGGAGACACGCATGGAGAGGCAAGGGATCAGTGGCAACAGCCTAGCAGGCAACGGTCGCAGGTAAGGACAAGGTGCATGAGGTGTGTAAGTCGACTGAGGTAGGTTGAAAAGACGCAGGTGGGGCGAAGGTCACAGGGGGTCACATGCAAGAGAGCAGGTCACGTGGGTCACATGCGGGGCGGTCACGCAAGCGGGCGGTGCAGTGGGCTACAGGAAAAGCAGTGCTGCTGTACTGAAGGAAGGCGTCAAACAGTGTGTGTTGCAGATGGCACTGTGCGGCCGGCGCAAAAGGGCGGATGGGCGGCATGGAGGTGGACTCAAGCGGGGGAGGCGGTGCGGCTGCTCTTGCGGCGCGGCTTTTTGCGTGCGGCTGCCTCCGCCGCCGCCTCCTCCTCGGTCTGAGGGCGCAGCTGATCTTCGTACTGAGACAGGCGCTGGCGCACCTGCAGGCAGGGGGGCACAGCTGGCAGGTCCGGTTGAGAACTAGCTGGGTGATGGCACATGGCTTTGGGAGTGGCAAGTCGAGTGACGGACCATGGCGGTGCTGGCAGCCAGACTCCCCACCAGCACACCCTCGGCAGCAGACAGCAGTCTCTGGGACACAGCCAAGCTGTCTCAGCACCGGCAACACTGCCGCCCCAGCACTGATGAAACTGCCTATAAAGGCGCACATATTGGTAGATGTGCGGCTGGGCGGCGATGCGCTGCATGTACGTGCCCGACTCATCGGCAAACAGCGTGTCCAGCACGTGCCGCATCTGTGGGGTGGGGCAGGGAAGGACAGGGCAGAGCAGCGATGTGATCAGCCGGGCGGGGCGGGGAGGGCGGTGAGCGCGCTGGGGCGGTTGAAATCACACCTGGGAGCATCGCCTCAGAAAGGGAGGCCCATGTGCGCAATCAAGTAGCCACAACCACTGACCTCTTCCCCACCTGGTTGAAGATATATGGGGCCAGCACGCCCAGCACAAAGTTGAGCAGGAAGGCGGGGATGAAGGGGATGTGGGGGTCCAGGTGCACCATCAGGGCCGCCTCTGTGCGCGGCGTGCCATCCGGGCTGGGCGGCAGCGGCCTGCGAGCGGCGGGCGGTCGATGGGACATGGGGCAGGGCTGCGAAATGAAAGGCAGGACAGTTTGTAGCAACACGTGTAATGCGGGCCCACCGGTGCTGGCAGGAAGGACTGTGATCACAAGCGCACCTCATCTTGATGCAGGAGCCGGGCAGGATGTTGATGAGCTTGCGCTTGCCCCACTCCTTGGGCACGGGCTTGTGGCCTGCGGGGCGAAAAGCATGGTGCCATCTAGCAGTTTGCAACAAGGATAGGGCAATTTGAGTGTGCAACGCAGATGGTTGGCAAAGCAGCCGCACCAACAGCACAGTGCAGCGCAGCGCAGCGCGGCTCACCCGGCGGCAGGTCCTCAATGGCACAATCCTGCAGGTCCACCAGCAGGCACTGGTGCTCCTCAGCCAGGTCAAAGCCGCGGCAGCGCAGCAGCGCCTGCATGTGCCTGCGGGTGATGGATTGAGGGTGGGCAGTGGGGTCGGTAGTTGTAGCGCCAGATTGCAAGCGGGCAAGCAGACGTGAAAGCAAGGCCATGCCGAGCACACAGGCACGAGCTAGCAGCATCAGCGTCCAGCAAGCATGCTCCCCCCGTCAACATATGTTGAGGGCTGCACCATGCATGCCACAGCCACTGCCGGCCAGCAGCCCCTCACTTGAAGGGCTTCATCATCCACTGGGCGCCATACACGTAGCTTTCAAAGATAGAGGGCTCCGCCAGCATCTCGCTGGCCAGGCTGAACCTGCACGTGATTAGTGGAGGAGGGCGGGGGTGCGGCAGGCTCAGGTGGGTGGGTCCCGCACGCCGCCTGGTAGGCAACAGGCTCGGCAACGCGCCATCATGGTTCACAAGCTGCTGCGGCTCCACACACATGTTCTCTGCGTCATTCGCAACGGCCCCACTTCCACAGCCGCCCCTGCTCACTTGTTCCAGGTGACGATGAGGTCGAACTCGTGGGCCAGGGCCAGCAGGTGCTCCAGCGGGTGCTCAAACACGGCGGCAAACTTGAGGCTGCAGGAAGAGGACGTGTAGACGACATCTTTGAGCATAGCAGATGCGAAGCGCTCCTTCAGTGACTTGGCACGGTAGCAAAAGCCTCGAGTGAGGTGGCCACCAGATGCACCCACCATGCATCCCTTTGCCGTCACCGCCATGCAGTCCTCTCTACGCTGCACCAGCTGCCCCGCCCCAACTCCCATCATGCGCCCCGCCCTCCTCCACCACGCGCACCTGTGCACTGTGGTGCCGCGCTGGTGGCGGTAGTGCACCTGCAGCGCGTCTGAGCGGGACGTCATCCAGCCGCTGTGGTCCTCCAGCGCGGCTAGCGTTTCGGTTGCCCAGGCCGCATCTTGGATCACTTGCTCGACGTCCAGCGTTGCTCCCTCAGGCAGCATTGTCTCCATGGTTTGCCTGGGCAGCGCCGCAAGCTCCGCCAGGCTGCAGCCCGCCTGCTGTGCGGCGGCCAGGAGCACGCTGTGCGCGCTGAGCACACGCGCCTCAGCGGCCACAGTAGCCGCTTTCCTGAGCGCCGCCCGCGCCGCAGGCTGGTCCAGCGCGCTTCGAAGCTGCTGGGACCGGGAGCGCTCGAGCTTGAGAGCCGCCGACGGCCGCTGCGCCGCCTGCACCATCACCTGTGCACCAGCCTCGAGAGCCGCTGCACGCTGGCGCTCTGCCGCTGCCCGGTCCTCTTCTCGCTGCTCGTTGGCGCGAGCTTCCAGCTCGGGCGGCAGCAGGTGGCCGTGTGCTTTGAGCACCTGCAGTTCGGCGCAGCAGAGGGCAGGGCATGGGGTAACGGAGGATGGACTGGGTGCGAGAGGGTGAAGTGCTGGCTGGCAGAGAGTCACCCAGACCAGACAACGCAGTTGAGCTACTGTGCCTCGCAAGAATGGTTTTTTGCACCGTCCCGCCCGGCTGCACTTGTGCTGGTGCTCCCACCCCTCTTGAGCCGCACCTGGATCGCGGCATCCACGCTAGGGTCATGGAAATGCTGCTCCTGCTCCCACTCCTCCAGCACTTCCGCCAAACCCTCTGCAACACGTCGCAAGGCAGAGGAGGCAGGATCTGTGGTACGAGCAGCAGCAGCGGCAGACCAGTGGCAGCAGCTTCCGCTTGCATTTGCACGAGGGCACAGGGGACGCATTCGCAGATGCTCGTCGGCTGTGCGGCACAAACAGCACCGTGCCCTGCACCCACCGCTGCCAATGTCTGACAGGGCATCATGCCACTCATCGTCTCCGTCGCTGCTGTAGTCTGTGGCGCTGTGATAGCCGCTCAGGGACGTTCGGCGGGCAAAGCGCGGGCTGCCGGCGACAGGCGCCGCCGCCGCTGCCGACGGCACCGCCCCTGAGGCGACCGGAGCGCCGTTGGCGGCACTCCCGCTAGCTGGATCGACCTGAGCCTTGATCTGCTCGCCGCTCTGGGCCCCGCCCGGCGCTCTGCAGCAGCCCAGCGCCTGCCCCATAGCGGGGGGTCGGGATGCGGGCTTTGGGTGCTTGAGAGCTGATCAGGATAGTTGGTTGATGATTTTATGAAGCAAATTGTGCGCTCGGTGCTCGTCCCCGCACGGTGTGGAGGCTGGTGGCCCCATGTGCACAAATGCGCAAGAGGCACGCCAGCCAAGGGCCCGCCAGCTGCGAGATCGCGGCGCTTGCATTGCTCAGACCGCATTGCGCACAGCGTGAGCACGCCCAGAGCACCCAGTCGCGGCGGCAGTGTGCCAGCAGAGTGTGAGCCTCCCATCTGGGCCATCCGCCTATAGTGCATTTCATTGCATCGTCTCAGCAGCAGCATCATGGCGTCGCTGGCCGTTGCCGGCTGCCCACCCGTCCTGGCGCTGCCGCAGCGACGGCTTGGGGTAGCGCCTGCAGCCCAGGTGAGCTCCGTTGGCATAGCATCAGGAGCACATGCTACTTGACAAGCTGCAAGCGCGCCTGGCGAGCCTTGCACACTGCCGCCGCCGCTGCCGCCGCCTGCGCATCCGCTGCCTGCAGCCATTTTGCTGCTACAACATGCCGTGTGTTCACTTGTACCCCTCCTGCCTTGCAGCAGCAGCAGCCATTTGTGCAGCATGCGGCGCGGTCGCAGCCGCGGCCACTGCGGCGGCGAGCCGGCCATGTGCTTGCGTCCGCCGAAGCTGCCGCCGCTCCGCAGCAGTCGGCGCAGCCGCCAGCCGCCGCGGCGCAGCAGCAGCAGGAGCAGCAGGGGCAGCAGGCGGCGTCGCAGCAATCCGTGGGCGTGCACGGGGCGCGGGTGGTTGTGCAGGACATGGTGAAGCACTTCCAGACGCGGCGAGGCGTGTTCAAAGCGGTGAACGGCGTGGATGTTGCGATGGAGCCCGGCACCATCACAGCGCTGCTGGGGCCCTCCGGCTCAGGTGAGAGGCGCACTGCTGCTATTGGTTGATCCAATTGACTCCAAAGCAAGTGGCCGTGTGCTGTTGACGGCTGCTGCCTGAGTAAGGCTGTGCAGCAGGCTTGCCTGTTCAGCACTGCGCCGGGCATGCTGCTGTGCCCTGCCGCCTGCTGGCGCTTGGCTCTGCACCTCTGCCGCTTACCCCTGCTCAGCATGCTGCTGCCATCCCAGCCTCCATCCCTCTCATTGCCGCTAACTGCCAACTTTCCGCTCCCCTCTCCGCCCCCTTGTCGCAGGCAAGACGACGCTGCTGCGGCTGGTAGCAGGGCTGGAGGAGCCGACGGCGGGGCGGGTGCTGTTTGACGACGAGGACGTGACGCAGTACGGCGTGCAGGACCGAGATCTGGGCTTTGTGTTCCAGGTGCGGAGTGCATGGTTGTGTTGGTTAGAATTGTGGGCGCAGGCCACGCTGGTGCGGTGCGCATGGTCAAGTCGTGTGTGCAGGCCAGGCGCATGCAGGCTGCCGATGCCTGGTTGCCGCTTGCTGCTGCGCTGACGCATGTTTTGGTTGGGCCGGTGCTGCCTGCTCAGCGCTCCTCTGCCCTCACACTCAATCCTGTGCCTGCAAGCCCACAACTCAGCATCAGCCTTGCTTTCCGGCCTGCGCAGGGCTATGCGCTGTTCAAGCACATGACTGTGGCAGACAACATCACGTTTGGGCCGCGCATGCGCAAGATGAACATTGACCTCGAGAAGCGGTGAGCAGCCGGGGGGGCTGCTTGGTATGCCGCACAGCTCAGCGCATGCCGCCGTTCATGCAGACGCATGGCAGCTGCTGTGCAAAGCGCTGTGCAACGCGGAGGGTGCGCATGGCTGCAGACGTGCGTCAAAGTCCACAGCTGCGCTGCTGTGGGTATGCTCAATGTTTACCAGCTGTTGTAGCTAACCGCCCTGCAGCAAGCATTCAGTTCCAATGGAGGGCACCAACCAAAAGGTTTGCCACCCTTCCCCACTGCAGCGTTGAGGAGCTGCTGCAGTTGACCGGCTTAGCAAGCTCTCACCTGAAAATCTTCAAACACGACAACTTTGCCACCCTTTTTCCGCTGCAGCGTTGAGGAGCTGCTGGAGCTGACCGGCCTTCAGGGCCTGGGCGGCCGCTTCCCGCCGCAGCTGTCGGGCGGGCAGCGCCAGCGCGTGGCCATGGCGCGCGCGCTGGCCTGCAACCCGCGCCTCATGCTGCTGGACGAGCCTTTCGGGGCGCTGGACCCAATTGTGCGCAAGTCGCTGCGGTGGGTGCGGGGGTGAAGGTTGCCTTGCAAATGCAAAATGCAAATAGGGCTGGGGCAGGGTGGGCAGGTGGCCGGTGCAGCAAGCAGGCGGCCTGCTGGGCTGGGCTGCTCCCTGGGTAGCAGCTTCTCAGCATTCTGTGCAAACCATTCCGTTCAATGGCCAGCTAAGGTGCACTCAGCCAGCAGCGATCTGTCAGCCGCGCCATGTGCAGGCTGCTCCTCACCGCGTGCGCACCTCTGAATGCTCCCTGCAGGAATGGGCTGCGGGACATTGTGAAGCGCATTGGAGTGACGACCGTCATTGTCACGCACGACCAGGTCTGTCTGGAACTGCAGGGCATTGGGAAGCAGTGCAGGTGCTGCGCTTCGCCTGGGGCCTTTCTGCACCACGTGTGGCAGCTGACCAGGGCTGCCGGCGCCGTGCCGCTGCGGTCTGTGCCGCGCTTTGCAATGCAAGACATGGCAGCTGGCGGTTAAGTTGCAGGAACAAGGCCCGTTGCTGGCCATGCACGGTCGCCCTCTTTCCCACATGGGTGCCAACCCAAGCTGCACTCGTACTGCTGGTTTGGCTCCTGCAGGAGGAGGCCTGGGACATTGCTGACCAGGTGGTCATCTTTAATAAGGGCGCCATCGAGCAGCAGGGCACGCCGCAGGTGGGCAGTTCTGCCACGCTGCTGCTGCTGCTGCTGCTGCTGTGCGCGTGTGTGTTGTAGGCGAGGCACAGATGGCTGCAAGTTTGGATGCAGCGTACGAGCAGCCTGCATCAGTTGTTGGCTGGGCCTGGCTGATGCGCAGCAGCCCGCCTAAACCTTGACCGAACTCCGCCCCGCCCTGCCGCAGGAGGTGGGCCGCGCCCCCGCCTCACCGTTTGTCATGAACTTTGTGGGCGATGTGAATCACCTGCCCGCCTCCAGCCAGGTGTGTGAAGGGCGGCGATGCGCGGCATCTGCACTGCTGCAGCCGCTACATGGCGCGTTGCACGGCTGAGAGTTGCTTGCTTTGGCTGTAGCCAGGCAGCTGACTTTGGTGCTGCGAAGCCGCACGGGAGCAGTTGCAGTGAGCTTCTCAACCCGGCAGTTTGGCGTCCCACCTGCATGCGCCCAGCCGCCAGCTTCCCACCCTACCAACGCACGTTGCCCGTCGCCTGCCCCTCCTGCTCACGCTGCAGCTGGTGCGCAAGATGAACTTCCACACCGACAAGCCGTTTGTGATGTGCCGGCCCGCAGGTGAGAGCCTGGCTGCCGGCAGCAGCCTGCTGCATGGCCTGGGGGAGCATTGCAAGCCGGGTGCTTTCCTGGTTACCGTGCATTTCAATATCAATGCCGCCCCGCCGTCTGCCAACCCCTTAAAGCTCTCCTGCGAACAGCCCGGCTGCGCCTCTCATCTACTGTCCCCACTGCCGCCCCACCCACCCCACACAGACATCACGGTGCACACCAGCTACGAGTCGCCAGAGGCAGCCGCCTCTGCTGCAGCCACGGTGCACGACAAGCAGAACATGGGCAAGCTGGTCCGATACTACCTGCGCTTTGACGACGGCGTGGTGAGTGGCTGGCCCGGATGTGGGAGCTGATATGCAATAATGCGTTCATGGCCCGGCTGATCCTGCCCAACAGCAATCTTCCTGCCTGGGCCTTGCTGAGGACAGTGAGTGCTCCCATCAGAAGCTGCAAGCCGCCTCAACCTGCTAACACCACCACCCCGCCTGTGCTCCCCTGCCTGCCCGCCCACCCACAGGACATTGACTTTTCGGTGCCTCGGCGGCAGGACGAGGAGCAGTACGACCTGGACGTGGGCCAGCGCGTGTACGTGTCGGTACCACCGGAGCGCATGATGGGCTTTGACTATGCAGAGGTGGACGGCTCAGCGGTCACCGCTTGAGGCGGCAGCATCTTGGAGTTATGCGGCAGCCTGCCGCAGGCTGGTGGCCTCACCTCTTCCAGCCCTTGTGCCATTGGATGCAGCACGGCTGTTGCATTCCAAACGGTGCTTGCTGCCCCTGCCTGTGTGCCATGTCGCTTGCTCCATCTGCAAATCAGCACTGCATACCCCACCTGCCCAGAGTTTTGTGCACCCTTGGTAAGCTCGTTAGGTCTACTGGTTGCAACTGGGACAGTGCACGACATGAATGGCCTCCAGCAGTACAATGAAGTGCATAACGAGCCTGGAAGCAGAGGCAGCTCACCGTACGCTCTAAATGTCAAACTGAAACTCATCCCACAACGTGGGGCGCTTGCCATCAGCGTCACTATCTCTCAACACTATGGTTGACACCTCCAGCTGCGGCCGCTCACGAGCCAGGCTGCAGACAGCGTGCAGGGTGTCAGCCGACACCTCCGCCGAATCAAGCATATCAATGTCCAGCTGCTGCAGCGAGGGGTGGCTGCGCACCCAGCCCTAGAACTGCACCGAGTGGCCCGTCAAGAAGTGTTCGCCCTGGAAGCTGCTGCCCATGATAGCCAAGCGGCTCAGCTGGGTGGCTGCCGACAGCATCTCAGCGCTGTGCTGCAACACATCCAGGGTGGCTCCCAGCGAGCGCAGGCTGGCTGCCCAGGGGCCAAGAGGCAGCGGCGTAGGCAGCGCCTCCAGATTCCCAGCAATGTATGGGCTGCCCAGGCAGCAGCGCTGCAAGCGGCTCAGCCCCACCAGGGCAGCTGGGGCACGGCAGCGCTCTGGCTCATCGTCAATGCACAGGGAGGTGAGCTGCAGGATAAGCAGCACAGCCCCATAAGTAAGCAAACAGGAGTAAACAACGGTTTGATGCCCCTCAAGCCGGCACGGCGGCATGCACACCAACAGCTGCTTTGGATGCCAAGCCTTGTCTTGCCTGAGTCAGGTGCAGCAGCGCAGCATCCAGGGCTTCTTGAATTTCATCAAGCTCCCAAGCCAAGCATGCTTCGTCCATATGCAGCTCCCGAAGCGTCGTCAGTTGAGGCAGGCACCCGGGCAGATGGCGGTTGCTGTCCAGAGACAGCTGTGACAGGAGTCCCAGGCTGGTGAGCACCGCATACCCATCAGGCTTGCACCTTCTTGAAAACAGGTTCTGCAATAAGAAAATTCGAGAGGTGGCTGCTTGTCTGAGCAACGGGTTGGGACGTCTACAGGTTGGCAGGTGCACGGCTTCCGCACCAGGCTAAGCACTTTGGCAGCGGCTGTAGACGATGCTTCTTGAGTCCAAGCCCCAAGTGCCCCATTGCCAGCTTTCACACATGCCAGAGGCAGCAACAGCCGGCTTCTAAGGCGTGCAGCAGCGCACAATTGCACGTTTCCCAGGGCCTGCATGCACCCTTGCTTACCAGCATGCTGAGGCGTGTGAGGCGCGACAGCTGCGGCGGGCGGGGGAATTCAACAACCAAATCACAGATGCGAGTGCGCAGCTGTCGGCAAAGTCACAAGCAAATTGCCTTCGACCCTTCCTGCATATTAAACCTAATGCACCAGGAGCTCACCTGCCCCGGCAGCTCTCGGCTGCTTCTGTCCCACAGCCTGAGACGCTCCACATTAGGGGGCAGCTGCGCTGTGGAGTCCACGTTGACAGCCCTGCCTTCCAGCACCAGCTGGGTTACTGCTAAGAGGCTGTCCAGGCTGTGGCTGATGCGCAGCGGTGCAGCAGTCATGCTCAAATCCAGCGACCTGAGCTGCTGCAGCGCCGCGCACCAAGATGTGATGCACAGGCCTGAGCCATGTCCTTCCAAGGACAGCGTGAGCTGCTGCAGCGACCCTGCCGCTGCCAGCGCTTCCAAGCAAGCCGCCAGCTGCCAAGCATACTGCTCCGCTTCGCTGCTGGCTGAAAAGAATCTCAGCTCCAAGCTGTGCATGTGCTGCCCGTGGTGCAGCAGCCAGGCGGTGAGCGGCTGCAGCTGCGCGAGGCTTGGGTGGGCACTGATGCGCCGCAGCGCTTCAGGTGCATGTGCTGCAGCATGCCACCGATGGCTGACCAGCGCCGCGCAATGCCTGCAGCAGCAGAGCCCAGAAGGAGACAGGGGACACCCAAGGGCGGCAACGTCAGCGAGCGGCGGCGCCGCCGATGGTGCCCCCCAGAACCCTGGCGTCCAGCGGCCCTCTCCCTCCTGCGGGCTGACCCACCTGTCAGGCGTCTCAAGCTGGCCCAGGATGCGCTCCAGCAGGGCGTCCGGCAGCGACGCGAACGAGGAGCCGAAGCCCGCGGGCCCCTGCAGCTGGTTTGCCATTCTTGTGAGCGAGGACGGGCGGTGCAAGTGCCGCTGTGCGAGCCGAGACTGCGATGTGCGCTGGAGCCCACAGTGCCAGCCGCCCGCCACGTCGCCGCTCATGCAGGCCGGCGCGCGTGCCGCTTGCTTGCCGTTCCGTCAGAGATACGCCCATAGTGATTCTGTGAAACCTAACACCACTTGATTGTCAGTATTGGCTCGGGCACGAGCGGGACACTGCCTACTGGGTGGGCTGCTGCACATGAGCGGGGTGACTGCTGAGTTCACGCACGCACGTGTCATGAACAACGCAGGGCCGGGGGCACAGCAGGTTTCCGCGCACTCAAACCTCCCGGAGGCACCGCACAAACACGCCTGCGCGCCCACCTGAGGGCTGCGAAAGCTGTCGCCCGTCCGCTGCCCGCGACGGCGCCTGGCGGCCTGCCGCGGGGACCCACCCCCACTGTCTGCACCGATGCGAGGGCCGTGGGAGCTTACAGGGAGGTTGCCGTTCAGCAGGGCGAGAGAGAGGGGAAATGGGTGTGGAAGCATGCAGAACAGGGCTTATATAGGCGCGGCATGGGTGGCGCCTAGGGGTAGGCGCCGCTACTGTGGTAGGCGGCGCCTAAGGTTAGGCGCCACTGCCGTGGTAGGGTGCGCATATGAAAATTCATGTTCATACTGCGCCGACGTGGCAGTGCATGCATGTGGATGGATAAGGATAAGGGTCAAATGCATGAGGGTTCCGCTAGGCGGGAACGGAGGAGAGGAGGGGCCCAGCCATCTCATGACAGCTGTCATGTCCCCACCGTTTGAAAAAGGCGGCCCACCGCCGTCCACGCCACAGGTAAGGCTGTGAGACGGCAGGCCCCTTATTGAATGAAAATGCAAAAAAAAACATGCATGCATGTATGAAAAGGCTGCTCACTTGGCTTGTCCATCGCGGCTCGTCAGGGGGTTGCTTTGCAGTCACCAGGCTGCTTCTGCCGCTCGCCGAGAAGGGGTCGCAATGTTTGTGCAAGATGGGCAGACACAGGGGTAGACGGTGCTTGCTGTAGGGACACAGCTGGTGCAGGCTGCGTCAGGGGCCATACTGCGGGCAGCACACAAGAAGCGCAAGGCGCATTGCGGTCACACCAGGTTGAGCACAGGACAGTTCATGTCGCAGGCGGCCTGAACACAGGCAGCCGAGCAGGCTCACACAACTGAGCCACTCTCACTGCTGCTCGTAGGCAGCTCTGGGCTGGAAGGGTAATCATCCATTTCGTTGTCGTCGGGTGAATCGGGTGTGTCGATTTCGGGTTGGCTGTGCCATTCGTCGTCGCTGTCAGGTGACTGTAGTTCCAGGTAGCCTGCAGGGACTGTGGGTGGCAGCGCATCATCGGCCCATGGGTCCGGCTCGTCACAGTTGTGGAAGCAGACGGTGGCGTCGTAGTCGGCAGGGTTGGGTGCATGCAACAAGGCCAGGCTGCCGGTTATGTCATGCAGTTGGACGCTCAGCTTCTCAAGCCGTTTCCTGAAGTATTCCACTGGGTCCCCAGCGTTGCGCTCTCGCAACACACGGCCACTTGGGGCACTGGGGAGGGGCGGCGCAGCGGTAGCTTCCTTGCTCCCTGCCGCCACCCTGCCGGCAGTCCCGCCAAACTCTGCCTCATAGTATTCACCTTCAGTTATGGCTGCTTCAAAGGTCTGGGGACGGCGAGTCTTCACGAATCTCTGCAGGTCCTCTCTCAGGCCGTTAATGAAGAAAAGCTGCAAGGTCGAAGGGAGATGAGGGTCGCGGGAGTGCCGCACCAGGGTGCGCAATGCGTCGGCATAATCACGCACACCTTCGGTCTCGCCCTGCACTCTCTTAATGAGGGCGCCCAGCATCTTGCTGGTATCGGTGCCGAAGCGGTTGGTCAGTGCTGTCTTGAAGTTTGTCCAGCTCATGGGTTCCAGGTTGTTGTACCAGTCGAGAGCGCGGCCTTTCAAGTTGAGGCCCGCATACGCCATCGTTTGGGCGTCGCTCCAGCCGTACAGGCCTTGTGCACTTTCAATGACACGTACAAAGGTCTCAGGGTTCTGCTCACGTGAGGCGCTGAACTTCTCAATGGAGACTTGGAGGTCGAAGGAGGCCAGGGGCGTCGGTCGGCTGCCGACGGCGGCAGTGGCGGCGGCGGCGAATGCTGACATGGCGGTCGGCCAGTTGGCACCGTGTTCGGGGTGGCGGCGCAGTGGTAGACTTCAGAAGGTTCTAAATTTGAATTGGGAGGGGCGCGGGGTTGCGGTGCGGGCTGGCGAGAGTGCCGAAACGCTGTTCCCGCAGGCCGGCTTTAAGGCGCG
>VFQO010005241.1_pt1 | contig 52250 bp, 91 predicted proteins | sample 3512331 | NCBI WGS metagenome assembly VFQO01 (sample SAMN10412371, study PRJNA504923) | tailings metagenome | isolation source: Replicate 3 from Balatoc abandoned mine | place: Philippines: Itogon, Benguet | collected 2017-08-28 | reverse complement strand
GCATGAATGAGCCTCAGTGGTGGCTCCGGACACGGGGCTGAAGGCCAGCCAACCTGCCTCAGGTTGGCTGGTGCGCTTGCCTCCCTGTGATGCAGGTTTGAGAAGGTGCTGGCTGGCAGCCCTGTGGATGCGGTGATTGACACGGTTGGAGGAGACTACGAGCCGCGCAGCCTGCAGGTGGGGGCAGTTGTGTGACAGCTTATCGCATGCCAGTGAGCTTGCAGCTGTGTGGGGTGGATGTGTAGCACGCAGCAGCGCTCAACACCCGTCGGTGCTGTCCAGCACTGCAGCCAGCTCAGCAGCCCTGTTTTTATGCGCCCCACTCCACAAGCAGGTTCTGAAGCGCAGCGGCACCTTTGTCAACCTGTACGCCCAGTTCTCCCTGTGGCCCATCCTGAAAGGGTGAGACCAGTTTATCAGTTTAGGGCTGGCCGGGAAGGGCAATGCATCCAGTGGCGACTGAGCTGCCTGCCTGTTGTGGCCCATCCTGAAAGGGTGAGGCCGTGCGCTCTTTAACCCCACTGCACTGCCTGCCCACTGGTAGCACGTGCCAGTGCGCTGCCACATCAGCAGCATGTGTGCCTGTGCTGCCATGCTACCTGCGAAGCAGCCGCGCAAGTGCCAGTGCACGGGACTAGCAACTTGCAAACGGTCACTCCTCCTCTGCCCTGCGATATGCAGCAAGGTGCGGGCGCTGCTGCGGCTGGGCCCCCGCTACACAACCTTGTTCGTCTCGGCAGGGCCAGACATGCAGCGTGTGGCGGAGCTAGTTGCGGCGGGGCAGCTGCGGCCGCACGTGCAGGCAGTCATGCCGCTGGAGCAAGCCAGGTGGGCAGGGTGCATGGTGGGTTTTAAGTGTCGTGCAACTCGAAGCACAGCTTGATTTGAGGATGCTTGAGGTTGTTGACTGGGCTACTGGAGCAAGCCAGGTGCGCAGGGTGCAAGCAGGTGGGCCGGGCATTGGAAGCTGGCGCACTGCCGCAGAGGCTGCTGGAGGGCACTAGACATCCATCCTGTTGCCCAAAGCACTACTGTGCTCTGCTATAGCCGCATGCCTGACATATCTTGTCCTGCCTGTCCGTTATGTGTGTCGCAGCGAGGCACATCAGCTGGTGTACAGCGGGCACACGCGGGGCAAGGTGGTGCTCCAAGTGCGGGCAGAGTGACTCCCCGGCGATGTGGCTGGCCGGCAGCGCTGGACGTGCACTCGAGAGCCGGCAGGCGCATGGCAGCAGCGGCACAGCGGCATATGGGGATGGCAGGCAACTGCCGACACGTCCACTGATGGCTTGCAAGCCGATTGGCAGCTTGCCTGCAGATGAGTGCAGCCTGGTGGCATGGCAGCGGCGCTGCCCAGCCAAGCAGTCACATGCAACCGCCTGCACCTGCCCCAAATGAGTGACCCTGTTCTAGCGGCAGCGCGGCTGCAGCTTGCAATTGCTGTGACTTGCTTGTTGTATTACAGTAGCATGCGGCTTGTGCAATCAGGCACAGCGCAGCAACCCAAGGGGATAAAGGAATCAGGGCATCGGGGACCAATCAGGGCATCAAGGACCAATCAGGGCATCGGGGACAGATCAGGGACCAATTGAAATGCTCAGGGGGGTGTAGCAGTCAGGGGGCGGAAGTGCAGGTATGTGCCGCGGCGAGGGAAAATGGACTGGGCGGCTTGCTAAGCTTAGTAGGCATACAAGCGCCGCGCTGGCCTCAGCCAGCGACGGCCGGCTGGCTAGCATCTAAGGGCTGCAATGGTGTACTGTCGAGTGCATGGAAAGTGCTGTTGGGTTCGAAAACTTCTCACCCCAGAGGGGAGTAGGTGATAACGTTATCCACAATGTGCATCAGAGACTTGCCGGCACCCAGGTTGGGGATGGTGACGTTCGAGTCGCGGCCAGTGCCATGCGCCTCATAGTAAGGGGCCAGGTACCGCAGCTGCGGGGCAGAGAGGGAACAGAGGGGAGGAGGTAAGTAGGATGGGTGGGGGCAGTGCGCTGGGATTGGGTTTAGGGGCTAGCTGTGTGGTCGGCAGGCGCAGCGCTCATCAGCGGCACGCCAGGCCCTTGCTGTCCCGTGCACAGCCAAGCAGCCAAACAGTATGGGCACAACTGAGGGCAAAGTGTCTCACCCGCATGATGTTCTTGTCAAACAGGGAGGGCTTCTTGACAAACTGCCGGCCAATGGGCCACCTGAGTTGAGAAGCAGAGGTGGGGACATGCCCAGCTCAGTTTCCTGGTAGCGAGCGTGGCACGGTTGGCCTGTTCTGTTCCAGCAAGCCCCGCTTGCAAAGCAACCGTGGCAAGTGCTGGTCTGCATGACATGCCCCACTCTGCTGCTCACCAGTCGTTGCCGGCCTGCACATTGGCCGAGCCGTACAGCACCATGTACTGCACGAACTGCAGGCGGACAAAAGGGAGCAGAAGCAGGTGTTGGTCAGCGGGGGATGACGTGGGCAAGCGTGTGTGCATGGCGTGGCAGGCAAGCAGGCGGGGCGGCAGAGTGGGCGGGGAGCGCATCCACCCGACACCGGAGGCCAAGTCTCGAATCTGGACCCACCGATTTTCAATACACAACTGCCCACCTGCTGCAGCTCCGCCTTCTTGGCCGCCTTCAGCTTGTCAAAGGAGCAGTACTTGGCCACGTCAGCCTCCTTCTTGGGCAGCTTGGCGCAGTCGCGGTAAAAGCGCTGCCAGGCGGCCTCTGCGGGGCGGGAGGGGGTGAAGAGAGCAGAGGGGTCAGGACGCAGGAGGGGCGAGCTGATGGCAGCGGGACTGGGCAGTAGAGGAGGGTGCTGGTGAGGAGAAGGCAATGCTGAAGGCAAGCGCGGCTGGCGGGAGCGGTGCAAGGCTGGGCAAGGTGCTGGGCCGGCAGTGTCGTCACTGTGTGATAAACTAGTTTGGATCGCCAAAGCTCACCAGTGGGGGCAAACAGGGTGACGCCGAGGTTGGGGTTCTGGAAAGCGACAGTCAGGCCCGCCGCCTGCGATTGGGGAGGGAAGCGGGGCGGGATGGTGAGGAGACAGGTGACTTGTGTGGCCGCCGTGCTGATGCCAGCTGCGCTGGCAGAGCTTCCTATGCACCCTGTGCCCCTGCCACCCGCCCGTGCCAGCCCGCTCCTTGCCGCCACCGCGGCGAGTGACTCACATCAATGGCCGCCTTGAGCGTGAAGAGCTGCGCCTTGGTGACGGCCTCGTACAGGTTGGCGGCATAGGGCGTAACCGTGTTCTTCTTGGCCTGCAGCTCGCGGCCGGCGGCTGCAGCAAGCAAAGGAAGGGCAGCGAGTGGTCACGAGCGGCGGCGGCGGCGGCGACGGTGGCGGCCGAAGGGGCAGCGGTTCCACTGCGGCGGCACGCGCTGCATTCCTTGCGACTTTTAATGCCGTTTTGCGCGTGAAAATGCAGCGCCGGTGCCCGTAGGCGACGCGGGCAGACGCCGGGCATCACCATGCGCGTGCCAGCTCTCTTCCCGCAACAGCATGCAAGCCCATTTGACGTTGCTCACCCACTGCGCACAGTGCCAGCAGCGCCAGCGCTGCCAGCTGCTTCCGGGAGAGCATAGTGCTGGCTGGGTACCGCGGGGAGGATGCCGGAGGGGCTGGCGGGGCCCTGGTGGCAAAAGTGTACAACCCACAAAGTCAGCGGACAAGAGAGATGTGTCAGCAGCGCAGCAGAAACGCGGTTTTGGGAAGGCGGCGGCCGCAGCGCGCGCAGCGTCGAATCTCAGATTCACACGTGCCCTCGCAAGGGCGCTTTATTTCTCAAGTCTACAACGCTCAGTACCGCGCTCCGGCATCTCAGAAACGTTTGCGCAGGCGCCCGAAAGGGGTGCCCGGCCCCGATCTGGATGTCGGCGCGCTCGGAGATCGGCGGACAGTGCCCGCTGACAAGGCGAGGCTGGGGGAGAGCAGGCCCAGGCATTCCTGTGTGGTTCTCCCCTCCTTGTCGCATCGTTTCTGTAAGTAATCAATCATTATGTTACATTTTGCATTGATGAGGGCCAGTAGAATGGACAGATCGAGCAGTGTTGACGGATCAGGGGCAGAGGGGTGTGGGCGGCAGCCGGGCTTACTCCGGATCTGGACAGATCTAGATTGAGCAGACACCATCTGTGCCGCCGCACCTGCTGCTTGTGACGTAACAGCGCAGTTGGAAATCAAAATGGCGACGGGAAGGACGTGAGCACGTTGTCTACAACATGCATCAGCGAGCGGCCCGCGGCCCGGTTGGACAGCTGTGTCAGCACCAGCCCGTCGCGCCCCGTGCCGTGCGCCTCAAAGCCGCCATTATCATCCAGCATCGTCCACCAGCGCAGCTACATAGGTCGGGTTGACAACGCGCAGGATGCGGTGAGCTGCTTCTTGCTGATTGGTAAGGCAAGGGAAGGCGACCGCAAGCAGCCGCTCGTGCACACATGTGCCGTGCTTTGGTGGGAGGTGGCCGCAGGGCCTCGCCTTCTGCATGCCCCGCCGCCACAGCCTGCTGCTGCCGCTTTCACTGCATCCAACCAGCCGGTCCACAGCCCCAGGTGCAACCCTCACCTGCACGACGGCCAGGGACTGCAGCGTCTTGGCTTGGTAGAACCTCAGCCCCTCGTGCCAGTAGGTGCTGCCCCACTCCAGCGGCACCAGCTCTGGCCCTTGAATCATGTGGTACTTGAGCAGCTGCAGTCATGAAGGAAGTGGGGAGGAGGACATTGGCGAGCTGGTCAGGGCTGTGTTGGTGTGCAGCGTAGGGGCATCAGCGCTGCTGTTAGCTGCTGGCCCCTGCCGCCGCCGCCGGTGTCCCGCAGCAGCCCACCCGCCCGCCCACCTGCTGCAGCTTGGTGCGGTTGGCGGGGTCGAGCAGCTGCTGCAGGTTGCAGAACTTGGCGGCGTTCCAGTACTCGGGGACGCCAGTTTTGCAGTCCTGGAAGTAGCGCTGCCAACCGGCATCTGCCAAGCAGGGGGAGAGGGAAGCAGCAAGGGTGGTCAGGGCACTATCCAGCAGTGATACCGGCAGCAGCGGCGGCGGCGCCAGTGGCGGCGGCAGCATGGGGGCAGACCACAGCGTTAGCAGCAGATAGTGGCATCACCAGCCAGAGGTCTCACCGCTGGGTGCCAGCAGAGTGATGCGCAGGTTGGGGTTGGCAAGCTGGCTCGCCAGGCCAGATGCCTGCAGGGAGGGAGACGAGCGGCAACGGGCGGTGACATATGCCCACGGAGAGAGCGCTGGGGTCCCGCTCAAGCTGCTGCAGCGGCGCAACAGCGGCGCATGGGTGCAATCAAGCCTCAGAGCGTGGGCCAGCAAGTGCATGGCATTGCTGCTGCTGTAGATCTGGGAGATCTAGCCCTGCGCTCGCGACCGCAGCCTCTCCCTGCCTCACGTCGACAGCGAGCTTGGTGATCGTGAGCTGGCTCTTTCCAATCGCCTCGTAGAGGTTGGCAGCAAAAGGCTTCTTCTTGGCCAGCAGTTCACGGCTGGCGGTGCCCCATGCTGCAGGCAGCAAAGGAGCAGGGGTAGGAGTGATCAGGCGGTAGGGGGGCGGCGGCAGGAGCTGCGGCAGGGGCGGCGGCGGCGGCCGGCCTTCCCGGAGAGGAGCACAATTGCGGTCTCAGCCGCCTCTACTGCGCACTAAAAGACCAGGCGAGGATCGCTGCTGCATACAAGGGGTACCCAAGTGCGGCACTGCCCGCGGGCAGAGGCGGCACTCGTTCCAGAACACCGCGCGTGCTCCTGACTCACCGCAACATGCGAGGAGCAGCAGTGCGGCTGCGAGGCGGGGCATGGCCGGAGCTCTCCGCCTTGACCTTGCGACGGCAGTGCTGACTGGTGCTTCAGGGGAGCTTGAAAAGCTTGAGCAGGATAATCTACGATGCTGCACCTACCGCCCACGTGCCGCCACCGCCGCCGCCGCCGCCGCCGCTCAGCGCGCCACAGCGGCGTGGGCAGGGGCGCGGCAGGGCTCAGCGCACAGCACAGAGCCCTGCACGATGCGCTACACCCATCCCAACAGCTTCAATCTACCGGCCCAGTTGCAATTGCGACTTGCCAGCCCCTGCCACTCGTGGATGCGCTTCAAGGTGCGCTCTGCTTGCACGTTGCCGCCCTGCCGCCTGCCGCACCTACCTGGCGAACCGGCCTGCAGACAAGGGCACAGCCTATGCTGACCTGCAGTGGAGATCCCATAGATGTATGTGTCTGGAGAGGCTGACTGCTTGACAGCAAAGGGACAGCTCAGCTCGGCAAGGTGCTCGTCTCGAGCTCTGAGCTGGCGGGGCACCGCCGCCAGGCCGCATGGAGGGCGCAGTGAGTACCGCAGGCGTTGCACGCAAGCCAGTCATCGTCCTATAGCGATCAGCGTCCCTTGCAGGCAGCTAGCCCTCGAAAATGGGGCAGGGCGTCTCGCTCCAGCGCCGCAAGAGGCAGGGCGCGGCGTTGCTGTCTGCGTGCCGCTCAGGCAGCTTCCAATTGGCCGATGAGGCGAGCCGGGGGCCGGGTGGACCGCTGTTGGTAAAGCGCCCGTGGCGCGCCAAGTGCCTGCAAGCCCACTATGAGCGTCCGTGCGGTTTGCGCGCCTCCCGTGCCGCAGATCATGCGCTCAAGCCCAGGCGCCGCCAGCTACTGCCCGCTGGACGGGTGGGTCCTTGCCCCGCCGCTGCTGCCGCCGTCGGGAACATGCTCGCCTGCGCCAATGCCCAAAACACCTCGGCCACACTCTGACCCACACTTCCACCTATGCAGCATGGGCCCGCTGCACGTCGCGGCCGCCAGCGGTGATGCTGAGCTGCTCGAACGGCTGCTGGCGGCGCTGCAGCGGGCGGGGCGGGAGCGCCAGCCCAAGGCCGCCCGCCGCTCGTTTGCCAAGACGGTGCGGCTGCCAGGCCGTGCAAGCAAGGCCTTGTTTTACCAGGCTGCAGAGATGATGTGAAGCACATGGCTGTGCTGCTCTGCAGCTGCGCCAACAAGCAAAACGCACAGCTTCCCACCAAGAAGAGCCTGCCGCCGCTTGCATGCACCCGCCAGCTCAAAAACTGAGTCCCCTGCCTCATCCACATCTATCCTGCCTGGTTCATCGGTTTTTTTCCTGTGCAGATCAACCAGAAGAACGTGCACGGCCAGACGCCGCTGATGCTTGCCTGTAAAGCTGGCGCCCCAGCCTGTGTGCGCCTGCTGCTGGGGGCGGGAGCAGACGCCACGTTGTTTGACAGCCTGCAGGAGCGCAACGCGCTGCACTACGCGGGTGCGGCGGTGCTGCGCAGTTGAAACATTAAAACTGCCTAAGCCACTGCAGGTTGCAGTGCATCTCGACTTGAGCAGCACAATGCAGGCTGTGGATTGCCTGCTGCAGCGCGCCTGCAAGCGGTACCGAGTGTGCCACATGGGCTGCCGGCATGAGCGGCGTGCATGCACCCCCACCGCCTTCCTGTTGCTGCCTGACCAAGCAATCTGCCCCCCTTGCTACACCCCCCTGCTGCAGCACTGTATGGCTGCGCTGAAGCAATCGACTCACTGCTAGAGGATGATTCGCTGGTACCAACAGCTGCAGCCGGCCAGCCGCGGCAGCTGCTTCGAGACGCTCTGTTGGCAGACAGCCAGGGGCACCATAGGTGTGCAGTGTGTGGCAGCTTCAAAGGGAGATGGACCTGCGTGGCTGCCTGTTTGTGGCCTGCTGAAGGCAACCATGCAAGGATGCTGCACAACCCCCCAACTGCCGCCTCCTTGGGCCCCTCCCCCTTTTCCATCGCTTGCCACTTTTTCCTGCCAGGTACATCGATTCGCGAGCCAGCTACGGCACAGCGCCGCTGCACCTGGCAGCGCACCAGGGCCACCTAGCTGCCGTGCAGCGGCTGATCCATCATGGCGCCTCGCTCACAGGTGAGCCGCTGGCTGTTGACCAGGGGCTGCCCATGAGGTGGCTGCTGCAGCACATGCCCCTGCAGCGTGGCATGCTGCCCCCAAGGCATAGCCCCAATGCCGCCTTGATTCCCTCCTTGCAGTGCGCTGCAACGTGGCGGCCAGTCTGGGACAAACCGACCCCTGGACCCCTGCCAGCACGCCCCTACACTTTGCCGCCGCCCGCGGCAGGGCAGCAGTCGTGCTGGCCATCCTGCAGGCGGCGGCGCAGCGGCAGCGGCAGGGCCTCCCCCTACCCATTGATGTGCGCATGCTGACCGACTTTCGAGGTGTGGCTGGCTGGGGTGCACGGTTGGTGGCTGGGCTGGGTGGTCGTCTGCCGGACAGATTGTGTGCCCTGTGCTCTGTACAGCTCAAGCAAGACCAGCACGAACCGTCTCTCCTGCACACTTGTGACAAACCCCCGCAGGCATGCGGCCCTGTGATGTGGCGGCCGCACACGGCCACCGCTCCCTGCTGTGGGCGCTCAACCCTCGCCTGCCGCTGGCAGCCCTGCTGCGCCCGCTGCCCTCTGAACCAGCAGTGCCCACCCTTGCATTGCTGGCGGCAGCAGCCTTGCGGCAGTGGCTAGTGCAGCAGCTTGCAAGCTTGCGGGAGGCAGCTGCGGCCGCCGCTGCTGCGAGCGCCGCAGATGCTGCGCCGCAGGCCAGCAAGCGCCTGGGCAGCAAGCGCGGCAGCAGAGCAGGCTCTCGAGAAGGTTCGACCCATGGCGGCACTGGGTATGCAGCGCTTGCGGCAGCGGCGGGAGCGGCGCTGTTGCCGGCAGCCGTGGCTGTCCGGCTGGGCCGGTGCAGCGGCAGCGGCGGGCCGCGCGTCGCGCCTGCAGCCGGCTCTCTGCATGGCTGGCCGGCAGGCCAACCCACCAGCATGCCAGCACGCCACATCCGCCGGGCCAGCGATGGCGGCATTGGTGCAAGCAGCGCCTTGCACAGCCTGCGCCTCTTTTCCTCCACGCACAACGGATCACTGGGCGGCAGCCGCCGCAGCACAGGCTCCAACCCTCAGCAGCTTGCGCCGGCCGGTGTGCTGCTCCCGGCCAACCCAACGGCCGAGGCGTCAGCTGTGCAGGGCGGCAGCGTGGCGGGCTGCCGCACCGCCACATCCGTCACCTCGGTGGCAGGTGAGACATGAGCAGCAGTGCAGTCATGTTTTCATCACGCCGTTTGGGGCACGGGGGAGGCTGGTTTGGCCGCAGGGCACGGGTGAACAGCGTTCCTTAGGTTCATGGTGCTGCCTCGGTCCACAGTGTAATATTGTTGCCCACTGGCCAGTTGCACCTCACATCATGCCCCCTCTGCAGGCTGCCCCGTCTGCCTGGACAACGGCTTGGAGGTGGCTGTCACTCCCTGCCGCCACGGCCTGTGCCTGGATTGTGCCCAGCACCTGTGTGCAGCAGAGGAGGGCGGCAGCTGCGGCGGGTGCAGCGGCGGCGGCAGCCCCTCGCTGTGCCCGCTGTGCCGCGGCCTCATGGAGGGCTTCCAGCTGCTGCCATGAGCCGAGCTGTGGCTTCACGCAGTTTAACGCGCCGCGGTGTGCTGAAAGGCGCTGCGGCAGCAGCCAGCCCTCTGGTTCCGAAGGCCATCTGCTTTTCACAATGAATGAGGCTGTCCTGTACCTGCTGCCGCTACGGCAGCATGCGTGCCTACTTACCAATTGACACCTTCCACAATCGTGATGCCTTCCTCCAACCCTCCGTCATTGTCGCTCTCCTTCTGCGCATGCGAATGCACCCTCCTGCCCACCACCAAACGAGCGCTCGTGCGCCGCTCCTGACTCCTCCCCACAACACTCCCTGTCGTCCTGCTCATGCCATCTGCATGGGCGAATGCATGCTTGTGAAGTGAGCTTGCCGCGTTGCAAATGCCTTGGCACCTCGTGTCTTGCCGAAACGTTTTCCTGAGCGCATGTTGTACCTGCCCGTTATTCCGTTCCATGTGTGCACCCGCAATGCCTTGCCGTGTCCACTCTCCTGTTCAAGAGCGCCTGTTGCGCGTGCCTGCCCCCCCCCCCCTGCCTCCCCATTGCACATGCCTCCTCCGTACCACCTTGAGTGTGAGTGTCGACACATTACAAATACGCATACCATAGCCAGACGTGATGAATCGCAGCAGTCAATGCAAGCAAAATTGTTTCTTCTCGGGGTGGGGCAAGTGCGCGTGGCAAAATCTCTCCGGGGTTGGCTGCCCAGCACTCGGGGCCGCGCCACCCACAGCCCTTCAGATTGGCCAAACCAAAGCGGCTTCCAATTGGCCGCGAAAAGGCTCTTCAAATCAGAGCTGCTCAGAGGCCCTTGAGGTCGGCAGCCACGTTAGCGGCAGAGGCCCAGCCCTTGAGCGCCGACACAGTCGCCACAAAACCGCGCTTGGCGTCGGCGGCGGAGCCGCTGGCGGCCGCCGACTGCAGGGCGGACAGGCTGGAAACCACGGCCGCGGCTGCAGGGGGAGGGAAGGGACTTGCGTCGGGTGAGCAGTCGAAGGTTTGGCGTCTCTGGACAGCACGTCTGCTGTACCCACCGACAAGCTGGTCAACCATCTGCACGATGCTGTTGTGCAACAATGTTCAAGGAAATCAAACTCACCGGAGCTCTTGGAGCCGTCGGTGTAGGACAGCTTGTTGGCCGCCAATTGCAACTATCAATTGTTTCAACATTCTAACCACAAAAAATGTGCTCACCAGAGCTCTTGGAGCCGTCGGTGTAGGACAGCTTGTTGGCCGCCGACTCAAACTCGCGCACCCAGCCGCCGCTGCAACAAGGTAGGGGAGCAGGGAGCGGCACGGTTAGTTCACATACCCAAATCACGCTAGCAACCGGCCGCTGCTCAGGCGTGCAAGGGAGCAGCAAGGGCGTCGCATGCAGCGACACAGCCGGGCTGCAAGCAAATGGTCATGAACAAACACCTGCACGCTTTGCAAGGTGCCAAGTAAGCAGCCCCTACTGCTCAGGGCCTATCTTCGAAACGCAGCAGCAACTTGTCCCAACTGCCCCAAGGCTCTCTTCGCACCTCAGCGTGCCCGCCGCCGCCTTGACGTCACCCGCCTCCAGCTGCGCGCCGCTCTGTGCCAGGTTGTTGATGGCGCGCTGCACGGGGATCAGCTCCTGCTCCAGCACGCGGTCTGCGGCAGCAACAAGAGGAGAACTTATGGAAGAGTTATAGACAGCAGGGATAGAAGGGGTGCACAGCGATCAGCTCCTGATACAGCGGCATGCGGTGCATTGCATAGGCAGCAGCATTGTGTAGCACATTTCAGCACACAGACACAAGCGAGATGGAAAACTAGCAGCACCATGATGGAAACCACACAGCACAGCACGCGGCTTAGCCTGTTGAGCATGCAGCAGCACCAGCATTGGCCAGATGCACGCTGGTGGCACGCCACCAGGGTGTTGCCTGCTGCGCTGCCATGCGCACACAAGCCGGCAGACGATGCCCACAGGATCATGTCCCAATCGTTTGATGCAGCAGTGGCAAAATGTGGCAAAAAATCCACGAATTAAACTCACCCAGGCCCTTGGCGGAGCGGGAGAACGCCTGCTGCGTCTCGCGCTCGGCCGCCAGGCGCTTGGCGCGGTTGGCACGAGCCTTCTCCACCAGCTCCTCATCATCGTCATCGGGGATCAGCGCCAGCGCGCGGGACGCCGGCAGCAGCACGGGCGCGGCGGCCAGGAAACCGGCCAGAGCGCGGCGGCTGAGCTGCTCGGGCGCGGCGGCGGCGCGCACCGCCAGCGCGCGGCGGCCGCTGCTGCGGGCGGCGGCGGCGGGGGCCGCGAAGGGCTTCTGGACGGTGGCGAGGGCCTGCATGGCTGGGGGTGGCCGGCTGCGAGCCAGGACCAGCAGGGAGGGGGAGCTCAGGTGGGGCCGGCTGGTCCGCCTGTCGACAGGCCTGTGCGCGCTGCTAACGCTTCATCGGACGATGCGAATGCCGGATGGCGGCCGCAAGAGCGCACAAGCGCCGGGGCAGCGGCCAGTGTCGGGCCCTCGCCTCACCTGTCGCAGCAGAGGCTGTCACCAGTTCCCACGAGCAGCGACGACAGTGGGCAGGCGCTGGCCCGCGCCTGATGGGCCGATCGGCGCCCCGCGCCTGCTGCGATGCGCTGAGCGCCCCATGCCGTGCGCCTGTGGCCATGTGGCGCTCGTGGAGGGCTCGCACAAGCTTGATCGCAGCCTCAAGCGTGGTTCCGTGCAGCCCCCGCTTCAGCACTCGCCTGTTCGCTGTGCTTGCGCCTTTATTGCGGCGACCGGTGCTTTTCGAACCATATAGTACTGCCCGGTAAGCCTAATCACGCGCTGCAGGCGCCCCAGGCGGCCCCAGGGCGCGGCCTTTGTCGCGAGCGGCCACTTGCAGCGGCCCGCAGGCCGTGCTGCTTTGTTGAGCAACTCCAACGGGTGCTGAGAAACCACTGACTTAGCGCAACCGCGCCCTGGGCTGCTCTGCCACACCCTGCCGCCGTCGCCTCCAGTGCTGCCGCCGCCGCCGCCGCCACCACGCTGCTCACTACCCACCACCTTGACCTGCAGGGCGGACCTCTGCAGAGCAGCGGCGGCGCTTGGGGGCGCGGCCATGCAGCAGCAGGGCGAGGGGCGTGCGGAGATCTACACATATGAGAGCCCACACCTAGTTTATGCGGCAGGCTGGAGCGTGAGTGCCACCACGTGCCGCCCTTTGCTGCTGCTTGCAGCCTTGCGTCAGGCTGCACTTCAGCTGCCCTGCGGTTTGCAAGTTGACTTACACTGCTCCTACTGCTGCTGCTGCTGCTGCTGGTCTGCCGCAGCCGTCTGTCCTGCCGCCGTCAGTTTCCCACCTGTTGTTTTGCTGCCCGCTGTGCCTTGTTGTGCTCAACAGGTGCGGCCCGACCGGCCGTTCCGGCTGGCGCTGGGCTCCTTCATTGAGGATTACTCCAACCGGGTCGAGATTGTGCAGCGTAAGGGATCCAATGAAGGCTTGCACAATGCGGCTGCGGCTTGGTCTACACGCAACTGGCTGCGATCCAGAGTTGCAGATGCAGCCTGCAAGGATGGTGTGCGTGCTCCTTCCTGCATTGCCCTGTGATGCTGCACTGCTGCTCAGCCTGGTAGAATCCGGAGGTGCCTGCCTTCTGCTGCTCAGGCCACTGTTTTTGCTTCACCTGCTCATCTCACTCTTGCAGTGGACGAGGCGCGAGGGGTGATCCACTCCGACCCCGCCCTCTCCGTCCAGCATTCCCTCTGCTGCTCAGGCTGCTGTCGCTGCTCCACCTGCTCATCCATTGCTGCCCTATCTACCCCTGCAGTGGACGAGGCGCGAGGGGTGATCCGCTCCAACCCCGCCCTGTCATTCCAGCACCCCTACCCGCCCACTAAAGTGGGCTTCATCCCCGACAAGGCAAGTGGGAACAGGGACTATCAATTAATATTCTAATCAGTCTACAATTCAAAGTGGGCTTCATCCCTGACAAGGCAAGCAGCTGACTTGATTGCTTGTCTGACAAGGCAAACAGCCGATTTTAGTTCATCTTCATCCCTGACAAGGTAAGCAGCTGACTTGATTGCTTCCCTGATAAGTCAGGCAGCCGATTGATCGACGTAAGCAGCTGAATGCTCAATGCAAGCAGCTGCAGACGAGGCAACTGTTGCACCCAAGCCGGGCAGCGTTGATGCGGCCTGCGGGCCACAAGTGGGTGCCCGTTCACCTGCCTGTTGTGGCCCACACGGTGTGCTGCCCCCACCCCCACAACCTTGCCGATTTCAGGACGGCACGCGGCCCGACCTGCTGGCCACAACAGGCGACTTTTTGCGGCTGTGGCGAGTCAGCGACGAGCCCGGCAGCGCGCAGCAGGGCGTGCGCCTGGAAAAGCTGCTGAACAACGTGGGTTGGCGTGGCATGCTGCGCTGTGCTGTGCTGCGCTGGGCTGGCTGTGCTGTGCACGCTGCAGAGCATGCGGCTGGAAAGCGGCTGTGAGCCCTGCTGTGAGCTGCTGCGCTGTTTGCAGTGCTGCACCCCGCACAGCGTGCAGCGCAGGCCGGGTGGCAGTGAAGCGCGCCTCCCTGGCGGGCCCCCTCACTGCCCGCGACCTGATCTGCTTGCTGCCATATTCGCCTTCAAACAGAACAAGGGCGGCGAGTTTGCGGCGCCGCTCACATCGTTTGATTGGAACGAGCTGGACCCCCGCCGCATCGGCACCGCTTCAATTGATACCACGTGCACGGTGCGGCATGCTTGCAAAGCTTTCTGTCTTGGTGTCTTTGCATGTGCGTGCATTCGCCGCATCGGCACCGCTTCCATCGACACCACGTGCACGGTGCGGAGGGGGGCGAGGGAGCTTGCTTATCTGTTGGACTCTCCGCTGCTCTGCAGCGGCGTCTTTCTAGTTGCAGCGCAGCCTTGGTTCGCCCGTGCGGGCGCACTGCTTGGCTCACAGGTCTGCCGTGTTTCCCACACCTGCGGGCTTCGTTTCTTTAGAATGTCTCCGCTGCAGTAGTATGCAGTTCTGTTACGACCCTGCAGTGGATTTCATGGCTCACAACTCACTTGCCGTGCTCCCTCTTGCCCGCAGGTGTGGGACGTGGAGCGAGGGCTGGTGGACACGCAGCTCATTGCGCACGACAAAGAGGTGTGAATACTGTCAAAGTCTCTGTGGGTCTGGGCACGTGCCTGCTGCAAGTGTTGGGAGAGGCAATTGCAAAATGCAGCAAATTCATGGCGCTTCTGCGGAGCTGAATTTCGCGCAGTTTCAAACCGGCTTCCCACTCGTCTTGATGCGCAGGTCTACGACATTGCGTGGGGCGGCGTGGGCATCTTTGCATCTGTCTCTGCAGACGGCTCGGTTCGCGTGTTCGACCTCAGGTGTGTTCTGCACCTTCAGCTGGCAGCACGTGAACTCGTGCAGAGGAAGCAGATTTGCTGGTCACTGAGATGCACGCTTATCGCCGCTGGGTGCCATTGATCAAACATGCGATTGCACACCCAAAATCGCACTGCACGTCCCCTATCTTGTAGGGACAAGGAGCACAGCACCATCATCTGCGAAAACCCGCAGCCCAGCGCTGCAACTTCGCGTTGCTGCTTACACGCCCAAATTTGCTTTCATTTTTTCGCAGGGACAAGGAGCACAGCACCGTCATCTCTTGAACCCAGTCTGGACGTTCCAGCTCTAAGCAGGCCAACTCGCTTTGTGTGCCTCCCTCTTGCAGGGACAAGGAGCACAGCACCATCATCTACGAGAGCCCGCAGCCCAGCACGCCGCTGCTGCGCCTGTCGTGGAACAAGCAGGACCCCCGCTACATTGCAGGTGGGCGTGCACCGCTGTACTGCCCACCGTTCGTTGATCTGCAATGCTGCAAGCCGGGCCCGTGGCAAAAGGGATTGCATGCTGTGAGGCATAGTCTCCATGGTCCTGCTATGAAATGCCTGTACTGTTTGCAAACATGCCATTGTGAGGCAGGCTCTCATGCTCAACCTATCTGCTCATTGTCTCCTACTTTTCCTCGCAGCCTTCGCCATGGACTTGCCTAAAGTGCTGGTGCTTGATATCCGGTACCCCACGCTGCCGGTGGCGCAGCTGCAGCGGCACCAGGTGGGCAGCCTGCTGCTGATGCATGGCAGCTTTGCCTTGGCAAGCGTCGAGAAACAGCTGCCGGTTTGGCTGCAAGCTGCAGCGGCAGTTTTTGGCGGCTTTTTACCGCTGTTCACTGCACATGCTCCTCTGATCTGCCCCCATGCGCTGTGCAGGCAAGCGTGAACGCGGTGTGCTGGGCGCCGCACAGCGCGGTGCACTTGTGCTCTGCGGGCGACGACTGCCAGGCCCTCATTTGGGACCTGGCCCTCTCAGGCGCCATGGGCGGGCAGCAGCAGGTGCGACGGCCTGCTGGCGCTGGTTTTGTGGTGGCCGTGCCGCCGCTGCTGCTGGTCGTGCTGCTGCTGGCGCAGCGGCTATTCCGTTTGCGCCCACAGTGCTATTGCTGAGTTACGCGGCATGGTCGCCCTCCTGCCCGGCTCCCCGCGGCCATGACACGTGCTTGCTCAGCACTGCCTGAATCTGACACACGCTCCTCACCATGCCCCATTCTGCCCACGCAGGACGGCGCGGCAGCGCCAGCAGCGGGCGGCGGGCTCGACCCGATCCTTGCTTACAACGCCGGCACCGAAATCAACCAGCTGCAGTGGAGCGCCTCGCAGCCCGACTGGGTGGCCATCTGCTTTGGCAACAAGGCCCAGATACTGCGCGTCTGAGGCGGCCAACTCCTCCTTGCGCAACAAGGCCAGATACTGCGGGTGTGAGGGGCTACACAGCCCACAATCTGCGCACGTTTGTTGGCCCAGTGGTTGCATTTGGAGCCCCTGGCTGCTGATCCTGCCGAGCCTGCCTGCACCTGCTTGATGGCCTTCGCTGGGCGCTCTGCCTATTCTCACATGTACCCTCCTACTCTCACCTGCCACAAATTCATCGCCTGACTCGTGCCTGCCTGCCAGGCTGCTTGAGCGCTCACTCCATGTACCCTCCGCCACCCTGACTGCCATCTATGTACCCTCTGTGACCCGCCCCGTACGCACATGTAACAGTTCAAGTGGGCTGCAGGGCTTACAGCCAACAATGGAGCTTGAATAATGCAGCTGTGCCGCAAGGTGCACAGGCTTAAACAAAAGGCGGGCGGTAATGCCAGCTTGAGTGTAGAGCGGATATGAAAGTGGGAAAGGGAAGTGGACGATAGTATGTTGGAAAACGTAGCTCTTTGGGGACAATGGAGTTTTGGAAATGAGCGGTCAAGCGCAGCGCAGGGCAGCAGGGGCCCCGCAGCTGCCCAGACGCAGTGCGCCCTTGCTGGGGACAGCTAGCTGCTTATGCCAAGCTGCGGGTTCACGTGCTATGCCTGCTGCAGCCGGTGGCCGCCAATGCACTAGCAGCCCACACTGCTGGCTGGCCGCTCATCAACTGCGGGCCATCTGCTGCTGCCTGCTCAACTGCGCTCCGTGCAGGCAATGCCCGCAATTCTGCTGCTGCCTGCTCAGCTGTGTTCCTTGCGGTCGGCGGCCGCAATCTGCTGGCTCTCATTCGCCTCCAGGGCGTCCTTGGCCACCACCAGTGCCAGGGCGTCCTGTGAAGGGGAGCAGAGTGGAAGCAGAATGGACAGAGTTGGCAATGGCAACCGCCGAGCGTCGTTGGCCAGAACAAGAGCAAGGACATCCTGTGGATGGCGTGATAAGAGCACGGAGAGCAGAGGGGTCTGCCGGGAGGGAATGGTCTTTCCAGGAGAGAGCAACGGCAGCCCGTCGAGCACATCAAGACAGGAACGCGCTCGGCATAGGTTCCGACGCAGCTGCCGCGCTCGAGCACAGTGGCAACCGCCCAGCCGCCGCTCGCAGCCCGGCAACCGTCATTGCCTTCCCCCTGTCTCCTCGTACGCTTCCCCTCACCTTGATCTCCTCTGAAGGCAGCTTCCTATACTGATACTGCGCAACCACCTGGTTATCGACCACCTTTTTGTGGTCCTTGTCCCAAGCCTGAAGAGAGGAGGGCGGGTGGAGGCGGGCAATGGGTGCCGGCCCGGCAGCCGGTGCGGGGCAACTGGTCAACAGCGCACAGTGCCCACAAACACACTCAGCGGGCGCGCGGCGGCAGTAATTAACCCATGCACGCCCTCCCGCTGCCACCGATGCCCAGCCGTTGCGCCAGCACACCTTCAGGCCATTCAGGTACAGTGCAACCGTTCTTCCACACAAGGTGCCATTCCCGCGCTCGATGGGATACGGCACATACAAGCCTCCTTGCACCCCTTTTGAACACACCCCTCACCTCCAGGCCCTCCATGTACAGAACTACCATGGTGTGTCGCACAAGCTTCCACCACCCCTGGGATTGGCACAGCCTCCCTGCAGACCCTCTGTGGCGTCATGAGAGCTGATTTCTCACCTCCAGCCCCTCCATGTACAGAACCACCATGGTATCATCGTCCTTCACCAGGCCGTACCACATGCCTGTGTCCTCGTCCTTAGTGCCCTGCAGACATAGGGATGTGTTCGCCAATTCTCAAAACAGCAGGCGAGTGTGCAGCAGGGCGCAGGCAGCAGCATCGGTTGCTGTGCAAGGCGGCAACTTCTACTCCACGCATCATCGCTCCACCAGCAATGTGACAAAAAAAAACCAGGTCATGAGGTTCACAAACCAGCCACTCATGAGGCCTCACCACGAGCAGCACGCCGTCGTTGGTGCTGGCACCCATGCCCAGCATGCGCGTCACCGCCGGCTTTTCGCCCGGCTTGCCAATCAGGTAGTAGGCACCAAAGGCGCCGGTGGAGGGGTAGATGGCGGGGATGAAGAGCTTGAAGCTCAGAGGGCCGGTGGCGGGGGAGGTGGCGTTGGCCAGCACCGCTGCATGGGCGGGGGTGGTTGGCGGTAGGAACGGAGGATGATGCACGTGCCGCCGCTGCAGGCAGAGCTGCTGGCGGCTCAGCGGGGTATGCATGCAGCCCGTTACATGTGCCAGCGCACGGTATGCATGCAGGCGCAGCCAGGGGTAAATTGCATCAATACGCCAGCAGCAATCAGCCAAACAAACAGTGCCTACCCTCGAAATCCACATCCTCAGCACTGATGTCCGCGGCAGCGGCGGCCTTGGCGGCCTGCCGCAGGGTGTCGTCCAGCACAGATCCGTCCATGCGGAAGCCGTCCACCTGCTCCCACACGCCTGCATGAGTTCATAAGGCGGGGTATGGGTAAGGGTGGGCGCCTGACATGTGGCAGGCATCAGATCGGATGGCTGCGAGGGGGCGCAAGCGGCGGCGGCGCCGCCGCTGGATGGGATTTGCGGCCCGCACCCACCTGCCACTTGCGCAGCTTGCTCCGCGGTGAGCGCATCTCCAGAGAACAGCAGTGGCAGGAACTGGGACTGCGCGCTGGCCAGCGGTGCGGCGGCAGCGAACAGCAGCAGGATCGCCGCAAGCGCGGGGCCCCGAGCCATCATATTTGTGTGATGTCTGCAATTGTGCGGTAGCTGGGCCGCGAGCTCGTGCCCACGCAAAGTTTGCCGGCCTGTCGGAGCGCCTGCCGGTCAGCACTAGGCGATGCCGCTGTCAGTCGAATGGTAGGAAGCAGTGCAGACGGTGGGGGCGCTGCCCAGGGAAGTGCCTCTTGCCTGATGAGGTGCCAGCCGGGCGGTGGCGGCCGCCTCGTGCATGCACCCCGTGGGCATGTCATCTGCTGCTGAACACCAGCAGCGTGGGTGGCATTTACATGTGCTCTGCACCACGGCTGGCGCAGTCAGACGATGTGTGATAGCAGCATCTGCCAAAGTTTGAGGGAGCCAAGCTGGATGCCGTCCGCCACCGCAGGACAGACGGGCTTGCAGGCTTGTGCAGCGAGGCGCCACACATGCACTGCCTCAGCTCGTCTCAAATGCCGCTGCAGCTCTGCTGCCCAGCAGCAGCCACCTTCTCAGTTCCTCCAAGGTGACGGGAATTCTGTCTTGCGGTTGTGCAGTATGCACTGGGTGGTCCGGTGCAGGTGTTGATCAGCCGCCGCAGCACTAATGCCGCCACAGACTGGCTGGTCAGCCTGCATGCTGAGTAGTGCACTGCGTACACTAAAACAGCGCACACACCGGCAACAGCCTTACCCACAATGACTAGATGACACTTGCATGCGCTGTGCAGCGCACATGCCGCTGCCGCCCAGCCGCCAATCCCCACAGGCTGCCGTCCAGTTGTCACTCTTGTTGCTGCCGTTGACGTGCCGCCATGCTGCAGCAAGCTGTGTTTGGCCGGCTGGCGTCCTCGGCTCGACTAGCCAGTGGCAGCAGGGGCGGGGCTGCAGCCGTATCACACCGCCTGTGGGGCAGCCAGGTCGGGGAGAAGGCGGAGGGCCTGCAGGACGCTGCCCAAGAGGCAGTCAACGCCACAGGAGCAGGCAAGGGCAGGCGGGGCGGCATCCGCGCACCCAGGTTCCCTGCGGTGCCGCTGCCGACCTCTCCCAGCGGTTTAACATTTTACATGTGAAGTGTGGCCTGCTAAGATTCACTGACCAGCACTGCCGACATGCGTTTGCCGTCCGCAGGAGTCAGCGGTGCGGCGGCTGAGTTTGGGCCAGGCGGGGTGCACTCGCAGTCACTCGAGGGCTCCAGTGAGGCCGTCACTGAAGGCGGTAAGTTTGCTGGTGCGCTGGTGTGGTCGCCCATCGCCCATGCCGCACAGCCTGTTCTGTCATGCAAACATCTTGGGTTGATGGATACATATGCAGCCTATTGCCCGGCGCCCACATCATCAGCGAATGACCACGTGGGTGACCCGCCTCATGCCGCATCAAACGACGACTCGTCAACGATCACTCCGCCCTGCCCTGCCCTGCCAGCAGGCGACCAGCACCCGCGTCACACCGTGTACCCCGGAGCCGGCCCCGGCCAGGAGGAGCGCCTGGCGGCAGAGGAGGCGGCAGCTGAAGAGGGAGGGGGAGAGGAAGGCGAGAGGGCACCCGCTATCGGCGCCTCGAGCAGGGCGGCGTCGGGCATTGACGCCACGCCGGGCGGCACTGCTTGAATGAGACTGTCACGCAGATGTGCAGAACGAACTCTGCGTTGGTAATCAACCACACACAATGAGCTGTGCCCCTGTAAACCCTGTGAAGCGTTGCGAACTCGACCGGCACCTGCCGCCGCCCGCCAGGCGGAGGTCAATGCGGTGCTGCCCCAATGTATCTGGCCCGCTGGCAGCCTCGACACGCACTCGTCACAATGCTGCGCTCGAGAGGGCTGCTGCGGCCCCTGGCGCACGCCTGGGCGGGCGGGCCGAGTGTTGGGGAGGCGGCCTGGGCGGCCCTGGCACCCCTGCGGCCCCTCAGCACCTCAGCAGGTGGGGAGTGGTGGCTGGATTGGGGGCTAAGGGCCCAGCGGCAGCACAGCAGTCGCGGCGCCGGTCCAAGGGGCGCCGCCGCTCGCACCGCTTAGCTGCTCGCCGCCGCTCATCTGCGTCCTCCCTGCTCCGTTGCACAGGCGCAGGATCAACAGAGGAGGAGGTCATTGAGGAGCAGCACCACCAGGAGGAGGTGGCTGAGGAGGAGGCAGAGGAGTGGGCCCTGGGGCAGCGGGAGCACCACGAGCATGAAGGCTTTGAAGCGCTGCCCTGGCCGCCTGTGGCAGCCGACCCGCTCCCAAACAGCGGCCGGCACAACGGCGGCAACAGCAGCGCCGCCCCGGTGCGCTTCTACAGCGCAGCCAGCGGGCGGGAGGGGGGCGGGCAGGCGGGCGGCGGGGGCGCTGCAGCGGGTGGCAAGAAGGAGGCAGACAAGCCAGCCTGGGAGCGGGCGGAGGTGCTGTGGGAGGCTGAGGAGCCTCAGCCGTCCAGAGGCAGGCCGGGCGGAGAGGAGCGGGACCCGTTCCAAGGTGCCCAGTGGGAGTGGCGGGATGGAAGAGTGGCGTGTGGCACACAATGCCGCGCGTGGGGTGGCATGGCGGGTGCGGCAGATGTGGCATCATGCATGCGTTACTAGCTGGCGCGAGTGCAAGCGCACACAGCCTCAACCCTCACTCACTTTCAACCTGTCCGATGAAGCCGAACGGCTGGCCAATGAGAGCGGGCCCTGAGTGGCCAGGCAGCGCTTGGCAGGCGGCACAACCAGCTGGCCAATGAGAGCGTGGCCTGAGCTTTCTGGTGGCAGCTTGGCAGCTTGATCTTTGGTTGCTTTTGACTCCTTAAATGCCGCATGTCTGCCGTTGTGCAAACAAGGCTCAATGCTTGCGCCGAGCAGTGCTGACAATGAAAGTGCATTGGATTCGGTTCAAGTTGGCAGGTGGCAAGATGCAGTCACAAATCAAAGTGTCCGTTTGTCAACAGCAAGAGGGGAGTGTCGCAGCTACTGGTGGGTTGCACAGCTGCATGGCTGCTGCTGCTGCTGCTGCCACCAGGAAGCACAACAACGGCTGGTCAGCTCTTGTTGCGTCTGCGTCTGCTGCTGCTGCTGCTGCTGCTGCTGCTGCTGCTGCTGCTGCTGCCGCAGCCGCCGCCGATGCTTCTCCATGGCTGCCGCAGCAGCAGCGTCCAAGGCTAGTGCTGCTCCTTGGCCGCCGCCGCAGCGCCCAAGGCTAGTGCTGCACGTGCACCACCTTGCCGCCCGCCCGCCAGTAGCGGATGCCGCTCCAGTCGATGTGCCGCGTGACGAAGGTGTAGGCAATGCACAGCGGGATCACTGCAGGAGGGCAGGGAGGGAGGGAGCTCAGTCAAAAATTGTGCAGCAAATGTGTAGGCAATGCACAGCGGGATCACTGTGCGCAGGGAGGGAGGGAGGGAGCTCAGTCAAAATTCTGTGCAGCCAATGTGTCTGCAATGCACAGCGGGATCACTGCAGGGAGGCGGGGAGAGAGGCAAGTCAGAATTCTGTGCAGCAAATGTGCAGGCCGTGCACAGCGGGATCACTGCAGGGAGGGAGGGAGGGAGGGAGTCTAAAAATTGTGCAGCAAATGTGCAGGCCATGCACAGCGGGATCACTAGGGGTGGGGAGAGAGGGAGGGAGGGAGGGGGAATAGAGGTAACGCATTTGGATGCGTATGCGATGAGGGCGGGGCAACTACTACCCACCCTTGCGTGGCAGCCGGGCCGCGGTGCACACAGCGGCACGAGCAGAAACCAGGAGCCATCTGCGAAGATACGTGCGCTTCTGCTTGCTTTTGTGAACCCATCGTGAACTCATCAGGTAGAAGCCCAGCCACAGCTTGACCGTCACGGCGACCCTTAGACTGATTAGACTGAACAGACCCGCAGCTTACAATGCAACCGCTGCCCGCCCACCTGCATTGTTCAAGTAGAAGCCCATCCACAGCTTGACCCGGAGGCTAAACAAACCCACAGCTAGAAATTCAAAAAAAAAACACTGCCCACCTGCGTCGTTCACGTAGCAGCTCAGCCACAGCTTGATCTTTTATAACTGAACAGACCCTCAGCTTAACAATCGAGGAACTATCGTCCACCTGCGTTGTTCAAGTAGAAGCCCAGCCACAGCTTGGGCCAGCAGAAGGTGTCCAGCTGGCGCCGCTTGAGTGCGGGGTTGAGCGCGCAAAACAGGTCCAGCACCACGCCTGTGAGTAAAACGACATGAGGCAGTTGGCAGGGCATTTCGAAAGAGCGCTGGGTCGAGCACGCAAAACAGGTCCAGCACCACGCCTGCAAGGATACCACAATACGCAGGATTCCAGGCAGCCATTACGTAGGAGTCAGACGAGCACACCAGCATGAGCGCTGCTGCCAGTTTTGAATACCAGATGCCGCACATGCAGCAGAGCCTTACTGCTGCTTCAAGGGCACACAGACCGCTGCTCCAGCGCACCTGTCATCCAGCGGCCCGCGGCCATGAGGTACGCCAGGCTGGCAGAGAAGGCCGCCAGGCTGGCCAGGTTCCAGGGGCAGCCCTCCACTCCAAACAGCCGCAGCCAGAGGTAGGACGAGCCGCCGGGGCCGCCGTACACTTGCTGCGTGGGCAGCAGGGCGGCGGCCGCGGCCCACAGCGCCAGTCGCAGCATGACTGCAGGCGCAACAATTGGGGGAAGGCAGATGCAACATTGGTTGGTTGGAATGTGGGGGATAATTAGAGCAAGGTTTGGGTTCCATTGGCTGGCGGGCTGGAGCTTGCAAGGGTAGCATGGCAGGCATGCGGTTGGGTGCCGGGATTCTATCAGCAGTTGAGCATGACACGGTCACCAACTTGGCAGGAAAGCGCCGCGCGCCTCCCCTAACATTGTTGCCTGATGCTAGTGTCGCAGCACTTGCCTGTCGTGGCGGGCAGCACCACGCCCCAGGATGCAAACGAGTGGAATGCTGCCAGCCCGTGGTTGGTGCGCTGGTTGTGGGGATTTGAGTAGGTGTCCATCACGTACCTGCAGAGGAAAAGATGAGCAAATTCGATACGGATTTGAACACAGTAGAAAATTACCAGCCGGGTCGTGAACATTTAAGTAGGTGCCCATCGCATACCTGCATGAAGCACACGTTACCAACAAACGTAGGTTGGCAGCCGCCCAGAGGAGCAAGGGCGGCAGGTTGGTGCTGGCTGAGACAGGCTGGTGCAGACTAGGGCGAGCGTTGCCATGCCCACACACTTGCAACACCCAGCCTTGCAAGCGGCTCTTGCTCCTGCAGCACACGCAAACAGCTGAACCACCCGCTGCTCACAGCTGGCGGCGCAGGTAGTTCCACCAGCGGCGAAGCGAGTAGTGGCCATCCAGCCTGCAGACAAAGGTACGAGTGGGTGGGGGCAATGAAATCAAGCACAAATGGCGCAGGTGTCTGCTAATCGTGTTGTCGCCGGAGCCTGCATGCAATGGTATACGTGGGTTCAGGAAAGGGAATGCGCACAAACGCGGCCCACGCAACGTGAAAGTCAGCTGGATGGATCTGGCCCGCCGGGCTGGTACGCCGGCGTTGTAGGAAGCAACGAGCGGCCACGGCATTCACACATGTGCACTTTTGAAGTGAGTCCTCACCACTGCGGGAAGATGGCGTAACCCGGGCAGTAGATGGGCAGCTGCAGCTCGGTGCACTTGGAGGCGACAGTGAGGTCGTCCGAATAACCCCCGTCCTCCCAGGCCTGCAGGTTGAAAGAGAGCAAAAAATGCGGGCAGCGTGGACTCGCCAGTTTCCTTGACACTGCCCCCTGACGTTGCCGATAGTGTGTGACATTCAAACAAAGAACGCTGCTTGCAGACATGCTCACGGCACCATCTGGCAGCGAAGCGAGCAGCCTGCAAATCCTCTGTTGCACAGCTGCCAGACCCATTGCATGGCAAACAGCGATGAGCGCAGCGCAAGAACTCACTCTGAGTATGCCGCGCGCATCTCCCCGCATCTCAGCCGCTCGAAACAGCATGCAGCCGCCCCACACAAACTCGGTGCGCTCCTGCAGGTTATGACGGCCGGCTGGCGCTGTTCCTTGGCAGTTTGTCACAAAAGCGCTTGCGGGCGTGGCATTAGCAAAGCTGCCGCAAACCATTCATAAAAGCCTTGCACAGCAGGGCGGGAAGCGGTGCAAGACTGGCCCAGCCAAACCGGGGGTAGCGTGAAAGTGCATGGCACAGCATGACGCAGCGGACATGCAGCGCAGCACCGCGCAGCGCACAAGACACAGCATGGCACATATCGTGGCGCAGCACAGCGTACCTTCACGGAAAATGGCACCACCAGGGGCAGGTGGTAGGACAGCGCGCAATAGGACAGCAGGTCGGCTCCCTCTGCTGGCACATCAAAGGGATAGCCTGGGGAGAGGGGCAGGGTGGGGGCAAGCAACCGGCTGGGTGCGGGCCAGAGATGCAAATGCATGCCAGCGAAAGCAGCTTCAGTGCACGGGCATGCCATGCCAATGCCACGCCATGCCATGCCATGTCTTGCCTGCTGGAGCCAAGCCACGACATGCAATGCCAAGCCTTGCTGGCTTGCTGGTGCCGAGACCCAACCACGGTATGAACAGGCCCCTCTCTGCCATGCCATGCCATGCCATGCCATCAAGCCGCATTCGTATGCAACTTGGTGACGAGCCATGCCACACCACTGATAACCCTCCATGCCCCACACCTGTCGCCATGAAGAGCGAAGGGTCCGCTTCCATGTCCCGCACAAGCGCCGCCAGCAGCCCACGGTGCAGCAGCACATCGTCGTCTAAGCAAAGGATGTATTGGGCTCCCGGAGAGGCCGCTCGCACGCCCGCCAGCAGGCTGCAAGGCAGCGGGGATGCAGGCATGGGGCATGGATGGGCGCGGGTTGCGTGCATGTTGGGTTCATGATGAATGTGCATGTCGCCGACGCGGGCGGGGCACTGCATGGCATGGCATGCAGCAGCGTGGCATGGCTGTGGCGGCAGCATGCCGGCATGGTATGGAGCATCAATGCATGCTGTGGCGCCGGCATGGATCATGACATGGCGCAGCATGCAGCGCAAAGCTTGCAACCGCAACCCACTTGTGTATTTTCTGGCTGGTGTGCTCCGCGCCGCCCGCCATGTGTATCCGCATGGCACGGTTGCCCTGCACAGCAGAAATCTAAAGGCAGTCAATCAGCTGGTTGGAGAAAGGGTTGCATCGTCGACCGATTTCCAAAGCCGGCCCGCTGCCTGCCACCAATGCACCGCACCTGCTGCTGCTGCTGCTGCTGCTGCTGGATCAGCTGGCTGATCACTGCATGCGCGGGGTCGCTCTTGTCCTGCAGCACAAACACAAAGTCCAGCGCGCCACCTGCAGCAGTTGAGACATGCGGGCCAGGCAGCGCAAGGTGGGAGGCAAACACGGCTTGCCTCGAAGCAAGCACGGTGCGACATGCTATCCCACCTTCAACCACCAGTCCGGCTATGCCTGTTACCAACGTGATACACACCAGCATTGAGCTGCGACCCTCTCCTTACCATAGTCCAGATCCAGAATCGCCTCCCAGTTGGCGACGCTGTGGCTGCGGCAGCCGCGCACCGGCAGCACCACGGTGACCGCGGGCAGCGGCGGCGCTGCTATGCCCGCCTGCAACAAACGTGCAGCCGGAGCATGGCAGATGGGTAACGGTTGAGACATCACATCGATGTATCAAGCACGCTGCGTCAGATTGCAGCAGCAAGCGCAGAATCAAGCCGCACCTCGTGCTCTGCTGCCGCCGCCGCCGCCGCCGCCAGCGCCGCAGCGCTGGCCGGCCTGGGGCTGGCGCCGTGCCGCCCAGGCGATCGTCGTCGCTGCCGCTCCAGCTCCCTGAGCCGTGCACGGCCCGCCTTCACCCACAGCGAGGCCAGGAGGGCGGCCAGCCAAATGCCGTGGAACTGCAGCGCCGTGACGGCTGGGCTGGCCAGCAGGCGGTTCCCACGCTCGATCAGAGCGCACGCCCATGCCGCCCAGGCCGTCAGCAGCACGGGCGGTGGCACCATCCCGCTTGTGGTTGGACGGCTCGGCTTGCAAGTGACATAAAGTCGGTCACAGGTCGAGCAATTTGCAATGAGGCGTTGACTTGCCATGCTACTTGAGGGGCCTGCCACCCGCCGGCGCCGCTGCGCTGTCCCGCTGCTTCCGCCCGCAATCGGATTTTCATCATGGCTACACGGTGCAAACCGTTCAAGGCATCCATAGCCAGCAGCAATGCTAAATGCATCCAGATAAACCGCGGCGGTTGTCCATTCACGCAATGCCGAATCCCAGTCTGCCCCCAGCTTTTTTGTTCCGAGGATGTGCTGCATCTTACATTCATTACTTGAGTGCACAAGCTGTACAAGCGGCAGCTGCCGCAGGCGCCACAAGCACAAGTGGAAGGACTCTACTCCTGCTCATTCAAAGGCCGATGTTGATCCAGCGTAGCCACTTGCAGGTGCGGTGCACATGCGGACAGCCGGCCCAGCACATCTGGCGGCACTCTGGATACGTCCAGGTACAGACGGCGCAGGCGCGGCAGGCGGCACAAGGTGCCATCCACGTCAGCGGTGGTCAGCACCAAATCGGGGTTGTTCGCAAGCGACAGCGCGGTCAGGCTGGTGGCGGCGGCGAGCGCCGGCGGCATCACGGCCCAAGAATTGTAGCCGAGGTCGAGAACCTCCAAGCCTGGATCCACGGGGGGCGGCATTGGTGGACGGACTTTGACAGAGGAAGGCGGCACGGTAACAGGCAAGTGCCATGCATCTGCAGCGCGCACACCGCTACTACAGCGGCAGCAGGCCCGCCGACGCCGGCGGTTCAGCCAGGCATGGAGGGCCTTCGGCATAACGCAGCCACCCGCAGGCAACAGGGTCAGCTCACCATGCAGGTAAGGGCCAGGTGGCAGCTCAGTCAGAAAGTTGTACCTCAGGCACAGCTGGCGCAGGCCGGTTCGGTTCACAAGCGCAGCTGGGAGCGGAGGCTCGTCGAAGTAGACGAGCAGCGACAAGTCCTGAAGCCGCGGCGCCTGCTGCAGCAGTGCCTCCAACCCAGCCAGAAGCCCCACGTCTGGGAAGCTGCACCTACTCAGGACCAGCCTGGTTAGGTGCCCCAGAAAAGGGCAGCCGAGCACCGCTGGCAGCGGCAGGGTGCCGTCCATTATCGACAGCGTGCGCAGCTGGCTGGGCTGCGTGCGGGGCGGCAGTGCTGCCTCCACCAGCCCTTCCAGGCTGGGCACACTCTCAATGGTCCGAAGCTCCAAATCCAGTTCTGTGCCATCTGCCCAGTGGCAGCTCTCGGCAGTGCAGCTTTCCAGCACAGCACCGCCAATCTGCGGTAGAAGGTGGGTGTGGGAGGAAGCAGGCAGTTCATGCAGTCGCTGCACAGGGCACGTGTTAGGTAGGCAAAAGGCTGGGATCGTCCCCCGTCTCTGCAGTAACGAGATGCACAGGGTTGTGCACATGTCAGGGCGCAGCATGGCCTTGTGGCACAGCTAGCACGCAACAGCACGAGCCAACCTTGGCAGCAGTCAGCAGCACACGTGCAAGCAGCCCTTGCTGACTGCCCTACGCACCTCGAGGCTAGCGTGGTCGCCCATACCCCGGCAGCTGATAAAGTCCCAGCGCTCCAGTTGGGGCAGCCGTGCCAGCAGCTGCTGCAGGTCTGCTTGCATCACGCCAGACTGCCGCTCTTCCATCCAGCGCAGCTGCCGCAGCTGGGTGAGGGGCAGCACAGCGCTCAGCTCTGGCAGGGGACGGCGGCTGTCGCATGTGAGGGACGTCAGCCGAGTGAGGTGCTGCAGGGCTGTGGAGAGCTGGCCTGGCAAGTGCCTGCACCAGAGGTCCAGGCACAGCAGCTGTTGCAGGCTGGGTAGTGCCGCAATCAAACAGCCGGGAAGGGCGCCACGGCAGTCGATCTGCAGCTGCGTCAGGCTGGTCAGCCGCTCCAGCGCTGCTGCTGCCGCGGCATCCACTGTTGCCCACTCCAGGCGCAGCGACTGCAGTGTGCGGGGGCTGAGGTGTGCCAGCACGCTGCTGCTGAGCCGCCACTCGGCGGCGATGCCAGCTGCCAGCTGCTGCATGTCGAGCACGATGCCATCACTTTCGCCCCGGCTTTCTTCCTCCAACATTTGACTGAAGGACAGGTGCTGCACAAAGTTGCCCACCCGGCGCAGCAGGTTGGCCTTGATGGCAAACCACTGCTGCGCCTGGCCCGCCTCGGCCGCCTTGTCAAGTGACGCAGCACTCAGCTCCAGGGAGCGCCAGAGGGCAGGCTCCGAATAAAACACGTGGTGCCAGCGGTGGCTGACCAGCGTGATGGCTGCCTGCAGGGCAGGGATTAGTGCGGGAGAGATGGGCGGAGGCGGTTGCAGCGCGGCGAGCATTGGCGCCGAGCGGCGGTGCCCACACTCCCTTCAGGGCTCACCCCCGCCTGCGGCCCAGCGGCTGCGAAGATCCTGCCCAGCAGCTGGTCCGGCAACGACTCCATCGAGGTGCAGCTGCGATGGGGTTCAAGGTGCGCTGAGCGTCGCCTGAGCGGGCAATGACGCAGCGGGCAATGAACGAAATAGAGTTCTGATCGAGTGCCTGCAGGGGTGATGGCCGGCTCTGGGGCAACTGCCATCTCGCCGCCACACGCTCGCCGCCAGCATGCCGCCAGCATACCCTTTCGGACAAGCCTCTCCAGCCATGCGAACTTTCCTTGCCCCCACATACCTGCAGATATAATAGCCATGAGTGTCAAGATCAGCAATCTCTGTCACCACACTGCAATCGCCACCTTGCACCGGTTGCTGCCATGCCAGCTGCCTGCGCCGAGCACGAGCTGCCCAACCTATTATTGTTCGTCTTCGAAGCCAGCACTCAGCCAGACCTCATCTGGGAAAGCCTGGCACGAGGATATGCTGCAGGCAACTGGCTGGTGCAGTGCTGTTGCAATCAATTCGGTTGTGAAGTACAACAAAAGGCCGACATGACTGTCGTGGCAGTTCAATGGCACAGATACTCAGAGGCATAACGATAACAAGGAAAGAAGAGCTAAGTACAGTTCACTGCCTGCCCGGCAGTGCCAGCCGCGGCACCGCCCGCCGGCTACCGCCGTCCGTCCCAGCCGCCGTGCCGCTGCTGCTGCGCCCCAGGTTGCTGGGCTGCCGCTGCCATGCTGGCCGTCCGTGGCTGCCGCCCGGCTGCTGCATGGCAGGGGCGTCTTCGCCACGGCTGCGGGGTGTCATAGAGCCATCTGAGAGGGAGGCCGAGGGCAGCAGGTCCGAGGAGCTGTGGCCGCGCTGCAGCGTCGGCGGGCTGGTCACCTCCTGCAGCGTGCGCTCCTTCTTACCCAGCTGCGGGGACAAACAGGATGCACACATGGCAACGAGTGAGTCAGGCGTCTACAGCAGCTGACATGGCTTGAATTGGCATGGTCTGGTGGCTACAGCCTGTGATTGCCCAGCTGCATGGGCTGCCAACACCGCCGGCATCCAGCATCGGCACTAACTTGCGCCTGAACCACAAGCGCTAGTAGCATTTATCCCCCAGCCTCCCTTCCCCCCACCATGCCCACCTGCGCCGCCGCCGAGTCAGTGCTGATGCCGGGCTGCAGGTCGGCCAGCGAGAGGTCCCACTGAGGCTCGCGCCGCCGCTTGCCGGGGGACGGCGGCCGCTGCTCCCCCCGCGCCTGCAGTGAATAGGGTGGATGCACAGGGGTGTGTGGCAATGCGGCGGCAGATCATCCACATATCACGGGCCAGGGCAAGGTTGCAGCTGCCAGGTGCAGAGCCAGCAGGAGCAGCGTAGAAACGAAAAAGGTAGGCTGCACCCTCACTGCTGGGCCAAGCAGCCGCGCACCTGCTTGCGCAGACGGTCGTTGGGGCTGAGGGCGCCCGGCTCGCCGCCCTCTTCTCGCGGCGTCTTGCGCCCGCCGCTGCGCGCACTGTCGCCGCCGTCGCCGCTGGTGCGGGCCGTCAGCGAGCGCGCATACAGCTGCAGTGCAGGGCGGAGAGCATGCACAGACTTGAGGCGCAGCAGCAGCAATAGCAGCAATGTGCTGGTTGGCGCAGAGGGAGCATGCAGCGGATCATCCTTTTGAAAGCGCAGCACGTGCGTGAGCCACTGGAGCACAGCAGCTGCAGCAAATAACAACCTGCTGCTGCCCAAGCTGCGCACCTCAAAGTCTTTGTCATACGCACTATTCTCCGCTACAGCCACCGGCCCAGCTGCTGCTGCCGCAACCAGCTCTGCTGCCGCCGCTGCAGCGCCGGCCGCGGCAGCGCTGCCGGGTGCCGCAGGGCTGCCCGCCCTGCTGCCGCTGCCCTCTGCTGTTGCCGCAGCCAGGCTTGTCCAGAAAACCTCTGACTCCTGCCCCTGCCGCACCACCAGTGCCGGCCCCGGTGCGCCCTCGTACCGCTGCAGCTGCTGCGCAAAGCGGTGGGCCGCGGCCGCAAATGGCTCGGGGCAGGCAGCACCCAGCCAGACCGCTGTGGAGGCGGGCCCCTGCAGCACAAACGCTCCGCGAGGGTCCAAGCTGGAGGGCCGAGGCGCCGCCACTGCCTTGGCAACAAGGTACTGCGGCGCCGCTGCGCTCTGGGGCGCCACGCGCCACAGCCGGCAGCTGTCCACCGGCGCATGCCGCCGCTTGTGCCATTGCAGCAGCTGCACAGAGGGCGGGCAGGATGGTGGCATGATGTTTATGAGGCGTGCGCTCGCAAATTTCCACAGCAGGCAACGCGCCGGACCACCCACTGCTTGCAGGCGGCCGGCACCCCAGCAGCCCCACCCCAGCAGCCCCACCAGTCTTGCCTGGCAGATGAAGCCAATGTTGGGGTTGGCCACGCCCCGCGATGCCTTGACCGCTTGGAACACATCGTCGTATGTGGCGCCCTTTGGAGCAAGTCAGGAGGGGCGGCACACTGAGACACAAATGCAATGCCAACACCAGTGGCGCCGGCATCAAGGTGCGCACATGCAGTTGCAAACAGCAGCATGGCTTCGGCAGCAATAGCCGCCCTGCACTGGATCTGAGATCGTTAACAGATGATTAGCAGTGCTGCAGCCGCACCTGCTTCCACATCAGGTATGCAATGGCCAGCGTGGCGGAGCGCGACACGCCCTGGGAGCAGTGAATCAGCACGCGGCCTGGCGCGCCGCCGCCGCCGCCGCTGCTGTTGCCGCTGCTGCTGAGTGCCGCCTGCATGGTTGTGCCACCGGTCATGGAGAAAATAAGTGGCATGGTGGTACAGCCGACAACCCATCAGTCCCCATGTGGCGAGCGCCCAAGCCAGCAACGATTTGCAAGGGCTCAAATCAACATCAGCAGCAGGAGACACATGCCCGGACACACCATCCCAGTATACGAAACCACACCTCGATAAAGTCGAACACATCATACAGCACGCACAGGATGTCCTCCCCCGGCGTGTCTGCAAGTGCAGGGTTGCAGCGGATGTGGCAGCAACCAAGTGGGCTCTCGGTGCCCGGCGCTCTCCTCGACGCAGCACTCGGGCGCCATCTCCAGCATCCAGCTGCAAGGTTTCACATCTTGCAAGCTCTGAGCAGCCAAGCAACCCCAAAGCGCACCCTGCAGGTAGAGCGTCTGGTAGGCGAGCTCCGCCTCAAAGTACGGCGGGTAGAGGAAGCCGACGCAGTTGACGACGTGGGTGATGCCCGCGTCCGCCAGCGCCTGCCGCGACTTGGCCACCCACTCTGCGCCCACGTACAGGCCGTCGCCCACGCGGCTGCACTGCCGCTCGTAGTGCGCCAGCTTCTCCTTGCGGGCGCGCAGCTCCGTCGGCGGGCCGTCGTCGCGCGGCAGCGCCCGCAGGTCCAGCACGCGCAGGTTGCCCATGCGGCTGGCGGCCTTGGTGGGGCTCAGCGCCGGGTCGCTGGCGGGGCCCGTGGGGGCAGGGAGGGGCGCCGAGAGCTCGGGGGCGCCATCGCCGGCCGTCAGCGGCTGCAGCAGGAAGCGCTCCCTGAACAGGGGGAAGGCGCAGGCCGCGGGGGCGCTCATGCCGCGCCGCGGGCTGCGCTGCTGCCAGCTGCCCTGAACTGCCGCCGGAGTGAGCATGTCTGGCCGCTGGATTCGCCCGCAGGCGTAACAGGGAACACAGGGAAAAGCCCGCAGGCGTAACAGGGAACACAGGGAATGGCGGCATGCCGCATGGGCGTCAGCAGCTGCCAACAGGGGTAAGCAGAAGCACATTTGCAACTGAGCCCATTTGCTCCCACATTTGTACAGCGGCACACTGTTGCCAAGGTGCGTGAATTGAGTTCCAACCGGGGCTGCAAAGAGATGCGCAGCCTGACAACGGTTCATTAATTGACTGTGGCTGCGGCCAGTGTGAAGTAAATTACAGTTGGCAGCAAGGTACAATATTGTACAAGGTAATCAGGTACACAAAATTTAGCAGATGTGCTGTTCACCCAGACACCGCATCCACCGCCGCAATGATCTGGGTGCGGTTGCGTGTGACAAACGGCTGGTGCATGCCATCCACCTTGGCAGAGTTGCAGCTACTCCTGCTCAAGCCTGTGCAGCACCAAAGCTGCTGCCTCCTTCACCAGGACCAGCCGCCGCCCCCACGTGCCGTTGCGCGCCTGCGGGGCCATGCCATGCCCTGGCGTTGCCTTGTCCATGACTGCCAGGGCAAACTGAGACTTGTGCTTGTTGCTGAACTGCATGCCTGGGATGCTTGGCTGCACGCTGTCCTCGGCCCACCAGCGCAGGAACGCCAGCACATGCTCTGCACAGCGCATGGAAGGGAGCAGAGCGACTGTAGTATGGGCACTGCACAGCAGCTCTGGGCTGTGACTGGTGTAAACACAGGTCGCGTCCCATGAGCATCTCTAAAAGTGTGACACTTCACTGAGCAACACGTACAATGTGGGCACCTATCCCGCTCACCGCGCGTCTTCAGCAGTGCAAACACATCATCAGGCGCAGGCACACGCTCCAGGTTGATCAGCTCCTCCAATGCGCCTGCATAGGCCTCCACCCGCTGCTGATTTGTTTCTGCTGTTGGTGCGTCCCCGTGCAGTGCAGTGCAACGTTGCTGATTTTTCTCTGAAGGCTGCAGCATGGCAGAGCCGCAGGCGGCCGCTGGCGGCCCCAGAGGCGCCTCCAAGTCCGCCTTGGCCGCGGCAACCATACAGACGCTGGTGAGATCGGAGTAGCAGCATCAGATTGCCAGCTCTAACCAACCGCCGCCGCCGCCGCCGCCGCCGCCGGCGGCGCCCGCTGCCCCCACGTGCCCCGCCGCCAAGCTGCATCATGCCTTGGCAGCCTCTTGCAACGGTGGTCTGTCTAAAGGAGGCCCTTTCGCAACATGTGCATGGCTGTCAACCGCCGTGAGGATCGTCATTGCAGCCGTGGCACGACACATGCACGGCCGCCAACCCCTTTCCGCCAAACCACCACAACCACCGCAGGGCCTGCCGATCGTGGACATCAAGGTTGGCGTTTGTCCCCAGGCGGCGAGGACGAAGCCCGAGCAAGGGCTGGAGGGCGAGGACGGTGGGAGAGCCGCCCCAGCCCAGCAGGTGAGCCGGCGCCGCCAGGTGAGCCAGGCGGCCGCCGCCCTCATTGCCGCTGGTGCTTATATCATCTCGCCCGCTATATAAAGCGCCCGCCGCGCCTCGGCTCGCATTCGCCTCGCTTCTTTCCGTCCAAAAGCCGCGGCCTGCAGCCCCAGCGCTCAGGTGCGGGTCGCCACTGCCCGCCGCTTGCACGCCGCCGCCTGCACGCCGCTGCGCTGTTGTCCTGGCGGCGATCACGATGTAGACGACCGCGATCTGCTTGCCGACGCTGCTCCGCGCTTGCCGCCGACGCTGCTGCCGACGCCGCTGCTGCCGCCGCCAGGGCCACAGGCTGAGCACTGCCCGCCGCCGGCTGACGTCATCTCCCACTGCCGCTTACTTGCAGGCCCCACCCCGCTCACACCCTGGATAGCACACCCCCGAGGCGCCGGCTCCCGGCCCTCCTCCTCTCCATCCTCCTAGCGCTCGCGCAGCTCGCCCCGGCATCCGCCGCCGGCCGGCGCACAGCAGCCACAGCGTCCGCAGCAGCGTCCACAGCAGCAGCAGGCGACAGCATGAGCGGTGCGACCGGACAGGCGCTGGTCCGCCCCATCAAGGCCGTGGTCAGGTGAGCGGCTGGAGGTTGTTTGGGGCAGGGAAGCACCACACGTAGCTGCCGGGGTAATGCGCAGTGCTGCTGCGGCTGAACACCGTTCACTTTCCACACAATCAATTTTTTTGCCGCAGGGGCCAGAAGATGATGGAGGGGGCAGGCGTGCGCATCTGCCGCACGCTGGGCACCCCCGCCCTGCGCAATCTGGACCCATTCCTGATGTTGGATGAGCTCAAAATGCCGGCGCACGAGGTGAGGCGCTTCTGCGGGTTTTATTGTCTCAGTTGTGATCCTGAGCGCTTCCTGATGCTGGATGAGCTGAAAACGCCGGCGCACAAGGTGAGTCGTTGTTCTGATGCTGCTCGCCTGCTGTACCCACCTGCTTGCACGGTGCTGCACCAAGCATGCCCAGCGGATGGTACTGGCATCTACTCAACCACCCATCTGTGCTGCGCACGCTGTGCAGGCGGCAGCGGGCTTCCCCGACCACCCCCACCGCGGCTTCGAGACCTGCTCCATGTGAGTGGCCATGTGACAAGTTGGTGCTTGCGGCAGGCGGTTTTGAGTGGTTCGAGGGAGGCAGGGGAGACAACTCCACCATCAGAATTTGCCCTGGTACTGCAATGTATGCGCTCGAACCTCAACCAGTTTCGCCGCGACCTCACGCCCCCGCTGCTGCAGCATGCTGCGTGGCAAGATGGAGCACGCAGACTCGATGGGCAACAAGGGCGTCATTGGCGATGGTGCGTGTGGTGGCTGGAGATGACATGTCGATCGCCAGCGTTGCTCACTCAGCAAGTCACAGTTTGTTCATCCACTTTTGGTCAGCCTGTGGCATGACCCAGGCTCTCCTCACATCACCATTCCTAGCTCTCACCGCCACCCCCAACCTGGCCCTGTCTCCCTGCAGGCGGCGTGCAGTGGATGACGGCGGGGCGCGGCGTGATCCACAGCGAGATGCCGGTGGTCACTTCCGGCGACCTGCACGGTGAGTTGATGTTGCGTTTTTGGTGAACATGCATGCGCAGCGTCCAAGCTATGCACCTCGTGCTCCTCCAATCCAGCTGTGGGTCAACCTGCCCTGCGAAAGACACCATGGTGCAGCAAGTTGAAACATCCCTTGCTGTTCAATCTCATGCAGGCTTCCAGCTGTGGATCAACCTGCCGGCCAAGGACAAGATGATGAAGCCGCGGTACCAGGACTACCAGGCTGAGGACATCCCGGTGGCTGAGAAGGACGGCGCCTCAGGTGGGCCACTCAGCCAACTCGCCAGCTTGCGCCCTTGCATGCTTGCCTCAGCCTTCAAAGTGCAAGCAAGGGGGGTTCATTGGCTGCTGAGGTACCTTTGGCTGTGCTGCATCGCGATCCACTCGTATGTTCGCTCCTCACATTGCTGCTTTCCTGATTGAACCCTACTGTTCTGCCTCCTGCAGTGCGCGTGATGGCGGGTGATTCCATGGGCACCCACTCCCTACTGCACTGCCTCCCTCTCCTTACATTCACACCCCGCACTCCTTTCCTCCTACACCTGCAGTGCGCGTGATGGCGGGCGACTCCATGGGCATCCACGGCCCCATCAAGCTGCGCAACCCGGGGCTGCTGCTGGATGTGCGCCTGGCGCCCGGCGCCACCTGGCAGCAGGCCGTGCCCACCGAGTGGAATGGCTTTGCGGTGAGTTTTGCTTGATTTTACTTTCGTGCATGTGGTTGTACAATTTTCCATTGCTTTGTGCGCCGGGCGCCACCTGGCAGCAGGCCGTGCCCACCGAGTGGAACGGCTTTGCGGTGAGTTGCTTAGATAGATAGTCTTTCAGCTGAGCTGGATAGTGCTGGTTGTCTCGCCTGGCAGCAGGCCGTGCCCACCAGACGAAGCGGCTCTGCGGACCGCTGCGTGTTGGCAGTGGTTGTTTCTTACCTGATCTCCACATTGCTGCTTGACGTGCGCGTGGCCTAGCACCTAGCAGCACACTGACCGTTCCACCCAGCACAACTTCGAATCACCCCTTCAACCTCTCCATCCCTGAATTGCAGTACGTGTACGAGGGCGCCGGCCGCATCGGCGACAAGGCAGCTCAGCCCGAGCACGCGTACGTGCTGCACAATGAGGGGGACACGGTGAGCATGCTTGCTGCCGAGCTCTGATGATTGGCCTGCTGCTGCAGTTGTGTGTGAGTGGTGCACGAGGGGGATGCGGTGAGTGTGTTATCTCACCATGCAGGTGCAGGCCACTATGTTGGAGGCAGGACTGAAGTTCCTGCTGGTCTGCTGCACCTGCTCAGCACTCGCCCTACCGCATGCCACCCTCCGTCACTGCCTCCCCATTCAGGTGCAAGCCACTGCTTCCGAGCCAGGACTGAAGTTCCTCCTAGTCTGGTGACCATGTGGCATCCCCACAGCTCTTGATCTGCCGCACATGCTTCCCCTCCTACCTCTTCTGCAGGTGCAAGCCACCGCCTCCGAGGCAGGCCTCAAATTCCTGCTGATTTGCGGCAAGCCCATCGGCGAGCGCATTGTGCAGCACGGGCCCTTTGTGATGAACCACGAACTGGAGATCCGCCAGGTAATATTTTCTGATTGATAGTGTCAATGCTGCGAATGTTTGATCCTTTTTAGTGCGGTGGGATGTCTGCAGGGTGGGATGTGGCTGTGTTTCGTGTGTGCTGCTTGCCACCCAGAGCGGCAGGCACGTGCGCACATTCCGCACATTATGCTGCTGCAGCCGTGAAGATGGATGCGGCTATTTTACAACGGCTTGAGCGGTTTACCAGTGATTTTTTCGTCCTCTGCTGCAGGCGTTCATGGATTATCAGGAGGGCAAGCTGCAGCGCCCTGAAGACAACCCTTGGGTGGACGAAAAGGACGAGCTGTGAGGACTTTTGGCAGCCTGTGCCGCCTATCACACTGGTGCCGCCGAGCAGCCGCAACCTACAGCTGCGGCAGCAGCTGGGTAGTGCCCAGCCGCCTGCGGCACCTTTTTGTTCGTCTTGATTTACGTCTTCCACCCCATGCCCCGACCTGTTAACCTGAACATGACACAAACCAGCAGCGGTTGTTGCCTCTGATTTCCCTCGACAGCCCAACTCTGCCTTGCCACATCAGCCTTTTCATGTCCACTTGCTTGTGGACTCAGCCCCTGTACGGTATTCTCAGTGTGTATTGCAGCCATTCATGCACCACTGTGCCTCTGTGGCACATGTAAACAAGTTGCAGCCTGCCGACTACTCCACACAAGGTCACTCAAATGGCACTGTGCATGACACAGCGCAGCACCAGGTCCATGACACAGCCTGTGGCTACATGCCGTGTTGCCGCCGGCTACACGCGCCGTGTTGCCGCTGGCTGCATGCCGGCTGACATGTTGCCTGAGCCCCGGTGGCAGCTGACAGCTCCCTGGGCGCGCGAGCCGAGTTGCCAGCCAGCCAAATCTGGCTGGCGCCCTCCACCGCCGCTGTGGTCGGCACGCTGTGCTGCGCCCGCCGCCGACGCGCCTCGGCCGCACGCGTGGCGGTCCGGTCCGGCGGCCAGAGGTGCACAAAGCTGCTCAAACCGCATTAGAAGCACAATTCACTCTCTGCTGCCACCAGCACGGCCCTCCTGCACCCAAGCCCACCCCGCCCTCCCCCCAGCCACACCCAGCCATGCTTTCCTCCTCCTCCATGGCCTTCTGCAGCACCGCCGGTGAGTTTGAGACGGGATGACGGTGTGCGCGTCGCTGCCTGCAGCCGCACAGCCCCCCTCCTCTCCCTCTTCCCGCCCCTCACGCGCTTGCCCCTCCGCGTCCAACCCCTGCAGTGCGCGCCAAGGTGTGCGTGCAGACCCGCAACGCGGCCGCGCCCATGCTGCGTGCCCAGGCCAACAAGGTGAGGCCGCCCGCCGCCGCCGCCGCCGTCGCCGGTGCCCTGCCGCCTGTACGGTGCTGCCCCCACATGCCTCCCTCCCTGGTGTCGCCACACTCACCATGATCTTCCCCACCCATCCGTATACCTCCTCGTAGAAGGAGTACGCTCGCACCCTATCCCACTGCGACAGCGGCTGCATCGCCGCCGTTCACCCCGACCAGGCGGCCATGGCACTGACCGCCGCCGGCGCCTTCCCCACCCTGGGCGGCTACGCCCTTGCCGTCCCTGCACCCCTGGCCGGCGCCTGGGCCGCACGCCAGCAGCCCCCACCCATTGCCACTGTCAGCACCGACTCCATCGACGTGCAGCCCAAGGCGGCCGCCCCCACCCAGCCGTACGTGCCTCCCGCCCTCCGCGCCTGCGCCGGCGCTGCCACCCTGGCCGGCTGCCCCATGCCGCGCCCCGCTGCCCCAACACCTGCCCTGCCCTGCCAGCCATACGTGCCTCCCTACCGCCGCACTGCCGAGCAGCAGGCTGCCGCCGCCGCTGCACCCCGCCCAGGCCGCCCCTGCGCCTTCCCGGCTCTCACTGCCGGCCCGCAGCCCGCCCCACAGGCCGGCCCTCTGCCACTGTATCGCCTGGCCCTCCTTCACCCCAGCCAGCCGCTGCAGTGCGTGTGCTAGCACTGCCGAGCCTTGTTAGCCCCGCTGCGCCAAGCGGGGCTTGCTGCCGTCCCCACACGTCCCTTGATTTTCCTTTGACCACCCAACCACACCCTGATTGAATAGCAACCTCCTGTCTACCTTGGCTCACTTCTTGCTCTTCACTTCACCCCTGCTCTACATCTTACATTATCAACAGTTCTACTGAACCGAGCAATACCAGCTTTTAAGGCACAATGTTGCAGCTGTGACAGTGCTCAGCCGGGTCCCAGGGGCAAATGCTGTGGTTGGGGGAGAAGGGTGTGGCAAGAAAGGTGTGGCAGACACTGTGTGGCAGACAACCTCAGGTCCTCGTATCATACAGGCCCACGGCAGGTGTTGGCAAGCAAGCCAATCAATCCAGTGAATCTAGAAGGGTTCAAAGATGCGCAAGGTTCACCTCAGCAAAGCAGCACAGGGCACCGAGTGTTGAGAAAGACGCCATATCATCTGCCGAGCAGCTCCTCAGGTTCGAGTGTCCGGGCGCCCCTCCTCAGCCGCCTCCGTTGCCTGCCTGCCCAGCCGTGCCTGCAACGCCGCCTTTTGTCCGCCCTTGCCTACGAACACCCTTCAAGCCGCCGCCGCAGACTGCTTGCCCAGCCGCTTCCTGCTCCTGCCGATTGCCCGCTCCAGCACTCGCTTCTTTTCCAGCCGGAACTCTGCCGCAGCACGCTGCCGCGGGCTCATCAGGTGCGCCGTCTGCAGTGGAGAAGAGAGCGGCAGGCCGGGCAAATGCTGTGGATGGCGTGACAGGTGCGCCGGCAACAATTGACAACAGAGGGGCAGGCCGGGCATGGGGCGCGGTAGAGGGCGCCGCAGGAACCCGCCAGCTGGCAGTTGATTGGTGCAGTTGAGGCTGCAACAGCACCGCACACTGGGTACGCACGCCCACACGCAGGTTCACACATGCGGCACCTGCTGCGTACGACAATGGGTGCACCTACGGCCTTAAATGGCAGTGGGCGCACCTGCAGCAGCCGCTCATCATCTGCTGCGCTGGTCGGCTTGCTGGCAAGCTCTGCCTCTGCCGCCTGCAGCAGCACGGTGCGCAGCTGCTCGTCCTGCACAGGAAAGGGAGGGCTCAAGTGTTGATTTCATCAGCCGGACATACATGGCCAATCCACTTCTGGCGATGCCATGCTGCCCGGAAACAGGCTGAAACCAGAGGAGTGGCTGGAAGAGCAGTTTGCCCCTTGCCCCAAGCTCCCTTGCCCCATGGCTGCTGCATGTAAACTCCTTTCTTGCCTGCACGCTGCTGCCGCCCAGGGCCGCCCGCGCCGCTGCCTGGCACTCGGCAGTGAAGGTGCCCTTGGCATTCACCGTCAACTGCGGGGTGGTTGGAAAGGAAAATAACACATCACGAGCAGTGCGTGAAACTTGTGCAATGCTGGCCAGCTGAGGTGTTAAAGGCAGCACTCGACCCTGCCCGGGCGGGCGCAGCTCCCACTGCTTTCAAAGACGCCTTGCAACACTGCAGCTGGCCACAACAGCAACATGCAGCAACCTTGCAGCTGTCGCAAACAGAGGCTTGGTGCACATTATCAAATTCCCGCTCCACACCCAACGTGTTTGCACAGCATCCGACTTGCAAGCTTGCCTGCAGTTTCTGGCCACCGATGGCTGCCTCAAAAGCGTACACATCATTGGGGTTGTTGGGCTCGGTGAAAGCGTAGTACTGCAGCAGTGAGCCGTTGGATTGGGCCCCATACGAAATGAAGACCTGCAGCGTTTGAGGGGGTTGCAAAGGGAACGGCTATCACCGTACGCAAACACATGCATTGTAGTGGCACCCTACAACACCACAACCGCGGGGTGCAAAAGAAGTGGGCCCGCCATACTCAGCTAACAAAATGAACAAAACAGCAGCGATCCACCTGCTCCCCCGCCCTGTAAGCCGGCAACAGCAGCCTGGTGCACAGCTGGTGCCCAAGTGCGGCACACATCTCCCCAACCAGAAGCAGCGGTGGGCCTGCCATCTACACGAACCCAAGAACAGGCGGCCACCTGCTCCCCCGCCCTGTAGGCGGACTTGGTGGACAGCACAAACTGGTCGCGGAAGTACTCGTACTCAACATTGGACTGCGGAAATGCGGAGAGGATGAAATCAGAACAGCATCAACAACTGTTTAGTGCACAAACTGGTTGCAGAAGTACTCGTACTCCACATTGGGCTGCAGGCACAGGAGATCGGGTGAACATTGAAGTTCGTCAACCGACGACCTGGTGCGGGACCTGTGCTGTGGCGTGCTAACTCGGCGCATGCAGCAGACAGGCCCGCACACACGGCTGCTGGGGGCCGTCGTCACATTGAGCACCTATGCGTGCAGGCGGGCTGGCCACAGGAGAGCAGGCGGTTGACAGGATGGCAGGCCAGTAGAAAAGGGCAGCAGGCTGACCTCGACCAGGCTGGAGTGGTTGATGGCGTCGACCACGGGGCACAGCGCATACCACTTGAGCTTCTTGCTGCAAAGGTAGAGGGAACAACACGCAGGTGTAAGGGCAGAGGCCGTCATGCAAAAGCAAGTGGCAAGCAATACTGCAAGCGCAGGTCAGGGTGGGAGGCGGATGAAGCGCCAAAAAAGTGGACTGACGCGAGAATTGGCGTGCGACGAGCAAGTTTCCAGATCTGCTGGGCCATACCTTGACTGGTGCGGCCCAGGCACGGACGGCCCAGCAGCAATATAACTCCCTGAGCAGCCAACCCACCTGAGCAGCAGGTCATAGATAATGTTGAACACCAGCACGGAGATGAGGCCGTTCAGCGCCTGTTGGGAGGGTACGAGGCAGATTGGTGTTGAGCTGTGCAGCGGCCGGAGTGCCATGGCGGCAGCCTGGCACTGCTGCCACGTGCACAGCCGTCCGGGTGTGAGGCCCACACAGGCCTGAACAGCAGGCCGATCCCTGACCATTGGCACCATACCTGCCCCAACTGCTCCAGCGGCAGCTGCTGCAGAGCCCATCAGGTATGGCCACAGCTTCTGTATGCAGGGCCATCCCTAAACCCCTTGGGCACCGCTCCAGCGGCAGCTGCTACAGTTCCCACCAGGTAACACCCAGCTTCAGCATGCACACCGAAACCTGGCGCCATTGAATCCGCACCTGCTCCAGCGGCAGCTGCTGCCACACTGCGTATGCGCCGCCCGCCGCCAGCAGCAGGCCCAGCGTGCGCGCCTTCTCCCCGACTGCATTGCAGGCAGTAGATGGGGGAACAAGTTGAGCCGCCACAGGCACACCCTGCACTGCAGGCATGTGAAGCAGGGCTGACCAGCAGTGCAACCGCTGCCCAGCGGCAACGTCGACTTCCTAACACGCAGCCCAAGTACCACCTCCCCCAGCCTGGACAAACTGCCATCTGAACACCCAAGGTGATGACCCACCAGAGCTGCCGGTGTAGGGCCCAGAAAAGGCTCGGCTCCGCACATTCTCCAGCGCCCACAGGAAATCTTCATAGCTGCGGCATGTACGTATTCGAAGTTGCCAGTCAGCAAATGCGCCTGGATGCATGTGTGTAGTCAGAAGCAGGGACGCCCACCCTCGGTGTATCATCCGCCTATCCTCCTGCGCACCCTTGGCTCCCAGCCACACACCTGTGCTTGCCCTGCTTTGCGGCCGCACAAAACTTGTTGTACTGCTGCCGCCACGCCGCCTGCTGCTGCCGGATCTGCGGCAGGTTGGGATGCACACGCAAGTCAGGGCAGACACTGGCACACCACACCATCGGACCTTTAACCATGGCATGCACTGCAGCTCCGCCAGTCCAGCCTGACTTGGTACACTGAGCAACTACACTAAGCAAGCACAGACCAGCAGCGCACCTCGTTAATGGCCAGCGCATAATGCAGCTCCTGTTCGTTCACTGAACCAGCCATCCACAACTAGCAGCAGCAGCAGCCCAGCAGCAGACAACAAAGCTTCCCACCTCTTTGATAGCAGGCGCGTATTGCAGCTGCTCCAGCTCCTGTTCACTCCAGCGCACGGGTGTGTCGATGCTGGAGGGCAGCTGCTCAATGTAGCCCCACACCGGGGAGGAGCGCCCTCGGGACCGCTCCCACAGCAGCAGGACAGCCATCTTCACAAACCAGGGCGCCTCCTTGTAGAAGGCTGCAGGTGATGGTTGGGGAGAGAGGGTAATGGGGATGGCACTGTGAACCAGGGAGGTGGGGTCATATGGGGGGTGGCAAGGGACGGGCTTGCGAGGCGCAGCGGGCTGGCAGCAGTGCCAGATGCATAGTGAGTGATCTCTGACCTGTTCTCTGATCTCTGATCTCTGACATCTACAGCATTCGCCATCAACATCAACGGCAGCAGCAGCAGCAGCAGCAGCAGCAGGGAAAATGCCCTCCCCGCCACGCACCAGCGTCCACAAAGTCGGGGCAGGGGCAGCGCTCGTTGGGGGCGACCACCACCGCCGCGCCGCGCGGCACCGTCACAAAAATCTGCAGTCAGGCAGCCGGCGTCAAGAGAGTACGGTGCTGTCTCAAGGCCAGCAAAGGGCAAAAGGATGGCAAACCAGCACATGCTGCTCCAACTGCCGGGCATGCCGGCAAGTGCCAAATGCGGGTGCTTTCGATGCCCCAGCCGCAGCAGCACGCCCGCCTTCCTGCACAGCACTCCTGCCCAGCAATCCTGCACAGCACTCCTGCACAGCGCTCCTGCCCAGAAATCTTGCCCAGCTCTGCAGCCCACCTCATCAGGCGCGATGGCATCCAGCGCTTTGGCGCCCCGCAGCTCCCCAAAGTAGGCCTGGGTTACCTTGGGCGAAACGATGCCTGCCCAGGGGGGTTCAGCGGTGCAGGTGGGTTGCAGCATGAGCAGGCGCAGCAGGCGCAGCAGCAGCTGAGGTTGGCAAAGACATTCTGCCCATGACCACAGCGCATGAAATGTATCACCATCAGTCGAAGCAAGCACGACCACAGCGCGCGACACCCGCCCAGCAACATCGTGGCCACAGCCCAGCAACATGTTTGCACTGGCAACCGGGCGCACCTGCCTCCCCCGCCCATTCGATGTAGTCCTTGGTTACAGCCGCCTCGCGTGCGGCTGTGCTGCTGCTGCCGCCGCCTGCGTTACTGCCGCTGGTGGCGGCGGCAGCAGAGCGGCGGCGGCGGTGTGCAGCGGGCGGCCGGCTGCTGGGCGCGAAGCTGCATGGCACCATTGTGCGGCTGTACGGCTGTGGGAGGGCGCAGAGCGGAGCTGCGCTACACACTCCAGCGAGCGCCATTGGAGTGGAGTCCTCAGACTTGCAGGCTGCCCTAGGCTGTAGTCGATGACTTATACAAGTCGAATGCAAGTGCACAGCGTCTCGAAAGCGGCCGAAAAGGCACTTCCCAGCGGATGTCGTCCATGCAGCAGCTCGCGTGGGCTGCATCGCGGCAGCTGTTGCTGCCATCGGCCTCGGCATCGCGCGATCGCTGCATCCGTAGCCTGCCGCCCCGCTCGCCGCACCCCCACCACCTCCGACAGCGCGCTCGTGGGCCCACCTTAGGCCCCCGGAGCTGGCGCATTGCCCCAGAGGGGTTTACTGAACGCAGCGGCGCTCCGCCAGCAGCAGCGGCGGCAGGGGGTCGGCGTGCCCACCCAGCAGCAGCAGCAGCAGCAGCCAGTATGGCCCTTGCAGCCCCTGCGCTTGCACGGGCGCAACTGGGGGCCTCGGAATCCAGCGCCCTGAGCAGCAGGCAGCACGCGGGCAGCGCAGGTAAGCATCGGCGGCGGTGGCGGGCGGCTTGGGCGGCGGCTGCCGCGCTCGCTGCATATCCAGCTTGTGCCAAGGCTCGTCAGTGCACTGCCAGCTTCCTCACGTCTGACATATTTCTGCCTCGCTATCCCCAACACACAGCATGCCTGCGTCCAGCGGCGGCGCGCCTGCCGCGGCGGCAGCGCCGCGTTGCGGCAGCAGCGGCGGCGGCCGACGCCAAGCCGCAGCGGCGCGTGGTTGTGACTGGGCAGGGCGTGGTGACCAGCCTGGGTCACACCCCTGACGAGTTTTACAACAACCTGCTAGCGGGCAAGAGCGGCATAAGCATGATTGAGGGCTGGGACACAGGTGCGCCCTGCACTTGATTTTATTGGCTGCTGCCGCTGAGGCTCAAACTGGGGGTGCCGCTGTGCGAAGGCTTGGGGCTGGATCTGTGTATTGCAGTGCGTGTGGGCTGTCAGGCCAGCAGCACGCACAGCTGCGTTGGCTGTCATTCGCTGCCCTGCAGCCTTGCATTGCTGTATTGCCTGGGTCGTGTCCTGCTGCTCTGCTTGCTGGCTTGCTGCATGGCAATCGCCTCTTGCTGCTCGCTCCAGCATTGCTGTGAGGGAAACAAAGTTGCTTTTCAACGACCATACGCAGCCTGGCTCTGCCTGAATGCACATGCCGGCAGCCCGCTCCCTTGCTCAGCCCCGCCTTGCTGCACCCAATACATTCTCGCTATGCTGCAGCGGAGTACAGCACGCATGTGTTTTGGTGAATCCTGCCTCCCTCCGTGCAACACACCTGTTGTTGCACCCTCCCTGTTCTGCAGCGGAGTACAGCACGCGGTTTGCTGTTGCAGAGCCCTGGTGCTCTCTGACACCTTGCGTCCTCCTCCCTCTTCCCGTGCCCTTGATTCCTGCAGCGGAGTACAGCACTCGGTTTGCGGGCCAGATCAAGGACTTCAACAGCGACGGCCTGGTGGTCAAGAAGTGGGACAAGCGGATAGACAATGTGATGAGGTGAGTTGGGAGGGGCTGCGGCCTACGTGTGTGTCCCGTGGCATGGTGCGCGTGCGGTTGTGTTGAGTGGCAGCCGCCTTCCCTGTGCTTTGTTGTGCTGGCGCCTCAGCTTACGACAGCCGCCAATGCACGTGCAATCCTTGCCCCCAATTCCTGCAGGTACATGATTGTTGCGGGCAAGCAGGCACTGGCAGATGCGGGCCTGCCCTGGGAGGGCCCTGAGCTGAAGGATCTCGACCGCTCGCGCTGCGGCATCCTGATTGGTGCGTCTAAAGCTGCTTGACCCATCAACCACTGGCTTGAGCAGCGGCTCGGAAAGGCATGTGAGGATTGTGAGGACGCTTCTGCTGTGGAACCCTGCTCCAGTTGCATCAACGCCCATGTTTGTCCTGCTGCAGGCATGGCCATGGGCGGCATGGAAACGTTTGCCACTTCTGTGTACCATTTGCTTGCTTGCAGGTGATCAGCCTTTTTAATCGCCTCTTGCCTCCCTGCAGGCACGGCCATGGGGGGCATGGACACCTTCGCCACCGCCGTTGAGTCGCTGTGCACGTCGTTCAAGAAGATGAACCCCTTCTGCATCCCCTTTGCCATCCAGAACATGGGTGAGGGGGTGTGCTGTGGCTGCTGTGCTGTGTCCTGCTGTGCTGCGCTGTGTCTTGCTGTGCTGTGCATGGCATGTTGTCAGCTGCTTGCCTGCAACATGGCTTGCCATGCCATGCCATGCGCTGCCTTGCCTTGCCTGCCATACATACATGGCTCCCCCGGGAGTCGCCTTGTTCCACGGAACAGTGCATCGGGCTGCATCGCATTTGCTCTTTCACGTTTCCCAAACTGCATGTGGCGCCATGCTGGCCATGGACTTGGGCTTCATGGGACCCAATTATTTTTATCGACCAACTAACGACCCGAGTTGCACCAAATGTTCCCTCAATCTGCAGGCGGCGCCATGCTGGCAATGGACCTGGGCTTCATGGGGCCCAACTACCCCATCGCCACCGCCTGCGCCACCGGCAACTTCTGCATCATGAGGCGAGCGGGGCATGGCTAGGACATGGCGGGCATTTCATGGCATGGCGTGGGCATGATGTGGCATGGCGTGGGCATGGCGTGACATGGCGTGGCATGGCTTGCATGGCTTGCAGGAGGCATGACTTGCAGGGTGCGGCGTGGCACGCCACGTTGCCTTCAATACTCTTTCCACAAACCCTTTCTGCATCTGCCCTGTCCCTTGCAGTGCCGCGGAGCACATCAAGCGGGGCGAGGCAGACCTGATGCTGGCGGGCGGCAGCGAGGCGGTGGTCATCCCCTCGGCCATCGGCGGCTTCATCGCCTGCAAGGTGCGCGCTGCATTTTGCATGTTGAGGTGTTGCTCGGCCGGCAGCAGGGTCACCACTTTGTCTCTTGGTGGCAGTCTCGATGCACAGTCTTCTGACCACCTCAGCATGCCGTAACAGAACATAAGGCACGACACTTGTACTTGCTTGGCCCCACCACAGGCGCTGTCCAAGCGCAATGAGGACTTGCCGTCCGCCACCATGTGGCCATTCCAACAGCTTACTTGGGTTGTCCTCATCTCACCCTGATTGCAGGCGCTGTCCAAGCGGAACGAGGACCCTCAGGCGGCCAGCCGGCCCTGGGACCGGGACCGGGATGGCTTCGTCATGGGCGAGGGCGCGGGTGAGCCCCATGGCTGTGCCAGAGAGGGCCGCCCCTGGCTACCCCTTGGCCCATGTCTAGCCAGTGCCTGCTTCAGTGAGGGAGGCTGTGTGCCATCATATGACCGCCCGGAGCCAGGCTGCTTGGCAGTCCATCCCGTGCATCGTACAATGCTCCCGCCCCCAGGCGTGCTGGTGCTGGAGAGCCTTGAGCTTCCAACCTGATCTCTACAGCACGCCATACTGTTTCACGCAAAACCTCCTCACCTGTGCACCTCGCTGCTCCCGCCCCCAGGCGTGCTGGTGCTGGAGAGCCTGGAGCTTCCAACTTGATCTCTACAGCACGCCATACTGTTCACGCAAAACCTCCTCGCCCATCACCTCGCTGCTCTGCTGCAGGCGTGCTGGTGCTTGAGAGTTTGGAGCACGCCCAGGCGCGCGGCGCGACCATCCTTGCAGAATACGTGGGCGGTGAGCAGCTGGCAGCACTTTTTCCGCTCGCTTGAGCAGGAGGAGCAGCAGCAGCAGCCCGCACGGCTGGCCTGCATCACAGCTCGCCCCACTCTGCTGTGTGTGTGCCACTTAATCAGTCAGCCAGCCATGCGCGGGCCGCACTCTTAGTGCCGAGCATGCTGACGGGCGTTCCTTCCTTGATTCCATCCATTCCCACAGGCGCGTTTACGTGCGACGCGCACCACATGACGGAGCCGCAGCCCCAGGGCAAGGGAGTCATCCTGTGCATCGAGCGCGCGCTGCAGGCCACGGGCGTGGCACCCGAGCAGGTGTGTGGAACACACAGTGGGTCGAGGGGACTGGCATTGGCACGTTTTGATGCTGTGCATCGAGCGCGCGCTGCAGGCCACGGGCGTGGCACCCAAGCAGGTGTGTAGGGCAGGGTTTGGTTTCAAGGAGGCTTGTGCGCGTTCAATCATGTGCATCGAGAGCACGCCGTAAGCGATGGGCGTGGCACCCGTGCAGGCACGTGACAGAATGTTTGGTTGTTTGGTGGCTGTCACCAGGTCGCATTTTCACTGCCGGCCCATGCCTTGCTAGGCTCACGCCCTGCTGCTGTCGTCACCAACCATTGCCGCAGGTGGGCTACGTGAGCGCGCACGGCACCTCCACCGCAGCTCACCCCGTGCTTCGACCTCATTTTACTGACCTTTCACTGCCCATTGCCGCAGGTGGGCTACGTGAATGCACACGGCACCTCCACGCCCGCGGGAGACATGGCTGAGTACAGGGCCATCACTACAGCCCTGCCGCACAAGTGAGCGCTGCTCATACGATTGGGTTGCAACCCCAGACAGGGGCATGGGTTTGCAGCGGTGTGGGCGACATCTGATCACAATGCTGCCGCAGCTGTTGTGCTTCAGCAGGCGGCTGCCAGTTTGTGTGTTGAGCTTCTGCTGACCATTCCCACTGCTCGCTGTCTCAGGTCCCTCAAAATCAACTCCACCAAGTCCATGATCGGCCACCTGCTGGGCGCGGCGGGCGCGGTGGAGGCGGTTGCCACCATCCAGGCGCTTCGCACCGGTGAGCGATCGCTTTTGTCATTGTGCCGTGTGCAATGGCGAGCAGAATAGCCTGCCCTGGTGGCAGTTCTCAGGGACTTGTGGGCCACTTTGCGCGTCCAGGCGCTGCGCACTGCTGAGCAATGGATCTGAACCCCAATTTGAGACCAGACACACGGGAATCAGCAATCTCGCCACCGTTATGTGCCCTTCTAGCACTCGAAGCTGCTCCCTCCCTTCATGCCACTTTTCCTTGCAGGCTTCCTGCACCCCAACCTGAACCTGGACAACCCCGAGGAGGAGGCCGACACAAACATCCTGGTTGGCAAGGAGAAGCAGGCGGCGGATATTGACGTGGCCCTGTCCAACAGCTTTGGCTTTGGCGGCCACAACAGCTGCCTCATGTTCCGCAAGTACCAGGCGTGAAGCGGCCGGAGAGCGCGGGAGCGGCGGCTCGGTGGTGTAGCAGCAAGCAGAGGGCTGCTGAACCCCAGCCAGCTTGTGGCAGGCTGTGTGCGCGGCAGTGAGGGCAGACTCAACTTCGCTCCTAGTCTGCCACCTCCTGCCGCCGCTGCTTGCCCCCGAGCCCAGCTGCCCGCCCCCACAAGCTCATCCTATTATTTCCCGGGCCCGCCGCCCCGACCCCACGCTGCGTTGACCTCAATTGATTGTGGGGCGCACCTTGCTGCCCCCGGGCACCTTTTAATGCATCCTCCGTCTGCTCCATCTTCGCCGCGCTCCCTTTGCTTGTTTCCCCCAAATTTTCGCACACACACTTGCACCAACCGCCCCGAAGGGACGCTCCCATGTCCCCTCTTAACACTCCCCCCCTGCTTGCTCTGCTTGTGCCCGCTGCCGAGACTACCAGCACTGCCCCAGCACTTCCCCCACTGTAAATCCTGGCACACTGGTGGCAGGAAAGGGGTGGCGCCATCCTGTTTGTGTTTGCTTTGATTGCTACCCCAGGCCAGTCCACTCTGCCGACAGCAGACGATGCGGCCGCCGCCTGGGGGGCCGCCGCCGCCCGCGTGGCGGCTGCCCCCAATCCTGAAGGGCACCCCCTCCGGGCGCCGATCCGCGCTTGCATTGACAACCGTGGCGCTGCCAAAGTTTGTTCAGACACCGCACCCGGCTCTAGCAGCACCAAAGCCGGCGGCCATGGCGGCAGCGCTGCAGTGCCGGCCTGTGGGGCTGCCCCGGGCGGCTCCACGCGCGCAGAGGACATGCAGCAGCCGGATTGTGCGGATGATGGCGGCGCCGCCCACCAGCACGACGGGGCAGCGGCCGTCCAAGCTGCTCAACTGGCTGGAGGTGCGCAAGGGTGTTGTTGCTGCGCCTGAGAGGCGAGTGCGGGGTGTTGCGCGCTCCTGTCGAAACAGTTGTCCGTGCCCTCCCGCCGCCGGCGGCACCGGAGCGCTGGCGCCGCCACACCCAATCCCCTGCCCTCGCAGCTGCGATTGCCACATGCTCGCACAAGTGGCTGGCTCCAGCTCGCTGCTTCAAGTACTGGGGCCTGGCCCACCTCTGCTCCTGCCCCCGTCGAGGCGGGCCGCAGCCGAACGCGCATGTCACAGCTGGAACGCTTAACCCGACCTCCTGCCTCCTGCCTTTATGCCTTTGCAGGCCAGCGGTGCCCCCGCACAGAAGGTCTCTCTGGCCACCGTGGATCGGGAGGGCATTGAGGTGGATGTCACAGTGGCCACTGAGCCGCTGGCACCCGGCGACATTGCGCTGGCTGTGCCGGAACACCTGATCGTGAGTCGATGGTGGCTGGCAGTTGCTGTGCGTGGTGTTGCAGGTGCTGCTGCTGCTATGGCTGCTGCTGCCGCTGCTGCTGCTGCCATTCTGACTGCTGGTGCTTGTGCTGCTGCTGCTCTTATTCCGACTGCTGCGGCAGTCTGCAAGTGCTGCGCTACAGCTTGGCCACCTGCGTAGGTTACCCTCAACTTATGCGATGTGATCCTGTTGCCACCATTGATGACCCAGTCCTTTGTCTTTGTTCACACCGTTTGCTTTTCAACAGGTGACCCTGGATCGTGTGCTGGAGGACAACACACTGGCTGACTGTACTTTTTGCCCCTTCCCCCACACATATGCAACTACGTATTTTTCAATGTGTTCCCAACAGGTGACCCTGGATCGTGTGCTGGAGGACAACACCCTGGCTGAGCTGGTGACCACCGGCAAGCTGTCGGGTGAGGCACACAGCGGCATGCATTCTCGACTGCCGCAATGCTTTCCCGGCTGCCGGGCATGCCTCCAATTCATGCCGCCCAAGCCGCTTGCTCAACTATGCCTGGTTTTGCGTCGCCCCTGGGGCGCAGAGCTGGCGCTGCTGACGCTCTACCTGGCTTACGAGAAGAAGCGCGGCAAGGTGGGCTGTGCTTGAGGGTTAGCAGGCTGCTTTGAAGTCTGCGGCACAACCGCTGCAGGACGCATTAATGCTGCTGTCGATGTGCTGAAGAAGGGCTGCTTGTTCTCTCCACCTGCTGGCCACCGCTGCCACGCTGTGCAAACCCAGCGCCCTCACCCCGCAGCTCACCACATTTGGGTTTGTCCTCACCTGCAGGAGGGCTGCTTCTACCCCTTCATCCGCGAGCCACTGCTGCTATGCTCGGCAAACCTGCTGTTCACGCTTGCTATTCCGCACTTGCTTGCCATCCACAGGAGGGCTGCTTCTACCCCTTCATTCGCGAGCTCGACCGCATGCAGGGCCGCGGCTCTCAGGTGTGCTGACGGGGATAAACACTGCCTGGTCTGGTGACGCTTGGGGCAGCCAATACTCCTTGCAAGCATCCAGCTCCCAAGTGCGTGGAGTACAGGCCGTGGACGGGCGTGTGCCTGTGCTCTGCTGTCAAACTGGTTAGAGCAGCCCCGACGCCGCATCTCTCGATCCATTTGGACGCTTCCCTTGTTGCAGGGCGCCAAGTCGCCGCTGCTGTGGGAGGAGGGCCAGGTTGAGGAGCTGCTGGCGTGCAGCCCCGTATGTGGAGAAATCCAGGAGCGCCT
>VFQO010005240.1_pt1 | contig 52267 bp, 91 predicted proteins | sample 3512331 | NCBI WGS metagenome assembly VFQO01 (sample SAMN10412371, study PRJNA504923) | tailings metagenome | isolation source: Replicate 3 from Balatoc abandoned mine | place: Philippines: Itogon, Benguet | collected 2017-08-28 | reverse complement strand
CCCATGAATCCCACACAGCAACTCAAACCACTCAGGGGAATGAACAGTGGCACACCCTTGCCGCCCGCCCTCCATCCCGCCAGCGCACCCAATGATGAGCGGGCCGCCGGGGCGGGGTCCACTGTTCTCGCGGCCAGGGGTGGACGCCGCCAGCAGGGCGTACTGCAGCGTGCGCTCCTGCGCCGCCGACACCACGCCCGTGACGCCGATGAGGCCGAAGCTCACATCCGTGGGCATGCTGCAGTGGTGGAAGGGGAGCAGCACGGGAGGAGCAGCACTTGGTCTTAGGGCGCAAGGGCGGGGGGGCAGAATGCGGGCGGCAACTGCCTTCCATGCAATGCTGCCCTGCCGTCCCACACAACAGCTGCTCCTCTTCCCACTGGCCTTGCGTGCCAATCACGGTCACGAGCAATTCAGCCAGCAGAATACCCAGCCCACCCGCACAGCTCACTCTGGGAACTGCACCTCGCTGACCACTGAGCCATCGGGGGCCAGCAGCGCGAGGTATCCATCGCCCGACGACAGCTTGAAGCTGGTGTGCAGTGGACCAGAGGGGCTGGTGCGGTCCTTGCCAGAGGCAAACACCTGCGGGGTGCAAAGCCGGGCCGCTGGGAGCTCAGGAGGGTGGGATGGCCAGGTGGGCCAAGTGAATTTTCCGCCAAGCAGCAATCGTCCAGCCCAGCAGCGATCAACAACCGACCTCCCGCCCGCCCTGTCCCCAGCGGCTGGCCCCTGCTGCACCCACCAGCAGGTACTGGCCGGGCGCGATGCTGACGCCGGAGGGAAAGGCCCAGCTCTCCGACTTGTCCTGCTTGTCAGTCAGCCGATAGCCCTGCACAACGCAGTTTGCATCAGCGCTTTATGTGGCCCGCTTGGGAGGGCAGGCGGAGCAGCCACCGCAGCCACCATGGTGTGGGCTAAGCGTGGGCAGCGTTGCAGGCGGCCAGGAAGGCGGGCGGGCACGCAAGCTGGCATCGGCCGGCCACACCGTGCTTGCCGCCGCCCCCCGCCTGTGCACCCACCGCAAGGCTGACGGTGGCCGTGCCGGTGTTGTACAGCTCCAGCCAGTCAGGAGATGCGCCATCCTCGTCCTTGACGGTGGCCTTGTTGGATGTCTGCAGCTCGCTGATCAGCACTGCACCACTGCTAGCTCCAGCAGCAGGGGCCGGCGGGGCAGCTGCTGCGGCGGGAGGGCGGGCGGCAGCGGCAAGGAGGCAGCGTTGATGCCTAGGCAGCGTTGCTGGCATTGTCAGGGCTACAGCAGGTGGGCGGCGGCACAGCCAGACCGCTCCAAAGGCAGAGGGGCCGCGGCTTGGCACTCGCCTGCTGGGGGCACCTGCGCGCCCGCCTGCAGCGCAGCTGCCAGCGCCAGCAGCACCAGCAGGGCTGCTCGGCCCGCTGGCATGGCGCCCGTGGGGCACAGGGGTGCGGGTGCAGTGGCGCTGGGGCAAGTCTCCACACGGCTGCTGCCACTGGCGCGTCAGTCAGTGATCGATGCTGATCAGGAGCAGGGCTAGCAGACGAATGGCCGAGCAGCGCACGTTGTGCTTTCCAATGATGCATGCGTTCGTGGGCATCGAGCGTTCTCTCCACTACATGAGCCGAGCACAGTGCAGGGAGCGCTACAGTTTACAACAATCGTCAGGGCCCTGCCGCCCACCACCGGCGATACAGCACAGCTGCCGCTGCCGCTCCGCTACCGCTAGCACTGGCCCCCCGACAGCTCCGTGCTTGTCCTTGCGCTGTCCTCGGCTGCTGGGCCGTCCTCGGCCTTGCTTTCGTCGCCCTGTTCCTGGTCTGCCAGCTCGATGTCCTTTGAGGCGGCCAGCAGCGCCTCCACGGCGGCGTGCGCCTCTGCCGCCTCCGCCTCCGCTCGCTGCCTGCAGCAGAAGCGGGTCGAGCAACGTAAGGCCAAGCATTAGCACTGGGCTCTGAAAGCACTAGCCATGGCACGAGGCAGCACGACACAGCCAGATGCTCAGCTGCGTGTTGCAGGACGCTCTGTGAGCGGCAGGGCGACAACACTACCAACTGCCCCCGGGCCGGCACCCGCTAAAGCTTGCGCGCACCGGTCGCGCGCATATGTCCAGTGCAGTGGCGTGAAGAACAACACGCAGAGCGTCCAGGGGATGGCGGTGAAGGCCAGCAGGGCGCTGCCCAGGCTGCGTGCCTTGGCCAGATTTTCAGCATGGTCGAGGCCCACAACTGCGGTGCCGCTAAAGCCAAACTCGTAGCGCGCCAGCCACCCGACCAGAGGAGCAGCACATGCGGCCACTGCTCCCTCAAAGCTCCTGTGGGAACGGATGAGTTGAGTTGCATCAGGGTTTGGGAGCTAGGGAAAGTGCCTGTGGGCAGGCAGCACGCATGCATGCTGCCCATGCCTGGTGGACGCAAACAAACGCTGATCAAGCGGAAAACAGTTTTTTGCCGCACCTGTCGAAAGCGAAGATGAGGTTGCGCAGATGTGTGGGCACAATGTCGCTAAAGATAGGGTTGTTGCAGGCTGCACAGCAGGATAAGAGGCAGAGGCTATTGGCCACAGTGCTGAACAGATGCCGCAAGGCCAGCGTGTTTGCAAGCAAGCAGGCTACCCACCGTGATGCCAGTGATGCCAGCCTGCCCCCGTACCTGTTTCTGCCCATGTGATGCTCAATCCGGTCACAACCAGCACAAGCGCGTACAGCACGGCAGCGCCTGCAGAAACGCTGAGCGGCAGACCCTGTGCAAGAAGGGGTGTGTGCACACTTGCCTCAGCATGCCAGCCGATTGAGCATGGAGGCAACTATGCATCCAATACATCTGTCGCAAGCTCGCAGCCAGCTGCAGGCTTGCCTTGAACAGCAGCACTGAAAGGGGCACGCCAACGCCTACTGAGATCTGGCAGACGGTCACTCTGCCGTGTCGTGGCCAGCGCTGCGCCGCCCAGTCGCCCAGCATGCCGCCCAGCAGCCCGCCTGTGGCATAGAGGAGAGTCGAGGGCAGGGCACCAACTTAGTATTGACATGCGCTTCCCAACACTGGTGATTGCACAAGTCTCAAGCAAGCTCAGCAGCGCCACAAGGGAGTGGACGCAGGGTGCGGGCGGCAGCCGGCGGCACGGCACGGAAGCTGGGCGGGCACCTACCTGCCGCGTTGGCTCCCAGGAACAGCGCCAGCAGCAGGGAGGCCACCCAGTCGTGCATGCCCAGCAGCTGGAGGTAAAGGGTGAGAAAAACCAGCGCCAACCAAGGTGTGGTGCCCACAATGCCCTGCGGCGGGGGCACAAGGGGTGGTTGGTCAAAACAAGGCAGGGTGCAACGCACTCGATGCATGCCTGGTGTCCTCACAAAATGTGTTGCAGGCATGCTGCCGCCCGCTTGCACCCGCTGGTCATGTCCCTCATCCCACCTGCAGCACTATAATGAGGAATGAGGGGATGCGCAGCACTCCCCACACCTCCGCCAGCGTGGCCCGCCAGCTGTGCGCGTGCACATCGGCGGCCTTGTCCACCCTGCATGCATGTGCAAGTGCGGGGCGTGTTGAGTGTGCGTGCCATTTAAGTAGACAGGCAGGTGATGGTGTTGCCGCTGTGCAAGCAACTCAAGGAGCTTTTCCAATCAGAGCATGGCCAGGCGCACAGCCCGCTGCATCTAGCGGAGCGTGGCTAGCACCCCCACCCCTTCCCATTTGCCCCCTCCCACCTGTACCGCGCGTCCTGGCTGTAGCGCGGGTCGACTCCCAGGGCCAGCGTGGCGGCTCCAATGGCCCAAGATGCGATCGCCACCGCGCCAAAGGCAAACCTCCAGCCCTCCACACCCAGGGGCCGCACGCCGCCTACATTGGTGGCAAACACCGCTCCGATGAGCGCCCCCAGAGCGCCGGTGAGGTGCAGCAGCCCAAAGGCCCGCCCCCTGCGCTCTGCCGGGTTGTAGTCGGCTGTCACAGACTGGGCGGCTGGGATGAGCAGCGCCAGGCTGTGAGTCAGGGGGGGATTCCGGCAAGCCGTGTGTGTTTGTCAGGGGCTAAGGCAGCAGAACCATGGAAGAGGGGTGGCAGGCAGGACATTTCGAGGCATTGAGTACAGCACAAGCAGGCCACTTGCCCGATGCCGTTGGTGGCCCAAAGCGGGATCGCCTGCCAAGGGAAGAGGAAGGAACTCAGCCGCAAACGATCTAGAGCGGCCCACGCGAAGGCCGTGCAACAGTGGTCATGCAACGTCACCTTACCTGTCCAATGGATCGAGTGAAGGCGAAGCAGAGGCACGCGGCGCCCCACAGCGCCGCCCCAGCAGTGATGACCCACACACGGTTCACGTAATGGCCCAGCACCCCCGCCAGGGGGGAGGCCAGTGCCTGCACAACCGCTCGAGCAAAGGTCAGAATGCCCAGCTGCTCCGGGTCTGCGCTGAAGCTGGCCCCCACTCTGGAGTAGAGGGCCGGCAGCAGCTGCTCATCCACTCGCTCCATAATAGAGGCCAGGTTGATCACAAGCGTGGTGCGCCCGCGCTCATCCCAAACATGCTGCCGTGCAGGGCGTGGCAGCAGCGAAGGCTCGGGCGGCAGCGGCGCCAACGTCGGCGGCGGCGCTAACGGCGGCTGCTCAGGCTGTGCCTGGAATGAATCATGGCTGCTCCTGCCGCTTCTGCTGCTGCTGGCCGTGCCCTGCTCGACAGGACTGCTGCTATCAGGTGCCTCCAGCTCGACCCTCAACGGAAGCTGCTCCTCTGCCTGCATGGTGCCTCCGATCGTTCAATCAGCGCCTCCAGACCTGCTTCCAAGGAGAATGAAGGTCCCTTCACATGACCTGCAGGCGAAACTTTCTTCCTGCGCCCCTGCATGGAGCTGAGAGGCCGTCCCCCAGCCCAATACGGCCCTCCCTGGAGCTGTGACAACGCTGTGCACACCCTCAAAGCAGCAGCAAGCTTGCAGCAAGCGGCCTCGTCAGGCAGGTGCCCTGCACGACCTTGGAGCCCCGCCTGCACCTCAGGCAGGTGCCTGGCTCTGCAGGTTTGAGCTGTGCTGGCGCTGCTGCCGTGTGGGGGCATGGCAGCCCACCTGCGTGCTGCCGCCGCCGCCGCTGCCCGGCCAGGCGGTAGCTGCGCCTGCCTCACTTCTGAGAGCTGCCTCACTTCTGCCCGTGCAGGCATGCGGGTCACTGTGTCGGCAGACCTCCCGCTGGATGCGCAGGCCTACCTGCTGGAGCGGGATGGCGCCGCCTTCCGCTCCTTCATGTGCGAGGAGGTGAGCCATATTCAATATGTTAGTGCACAGCTGCCATATTGTTCAGCTTGGCTTGGGCCGTGCTCCCCATCCTCCACCCTTTCTGACCCCACGCAGATGAGCTTACTGGAGTACGACATTTCCAAGTGTTGGCGAGAGGGGCAGGCCACCAAGATCCGCCTCAACAGCAAGCCGGATGTGGGGGCCTGGATCCCCGGGGCCCTTGCGCAAAAGGTGCATGCTGTGCCTGGACAGCACAGTGGTGTAGGAATGCCTTGGCGCGATTTGCTGCTCCATTGCTGCCGCATCGGTCAGAAACGCACCCTGCTCTGCAAGTCCGATCTGGTCAGCCCGCATGCATGCTTCGCTTTCCACCGCAGCGTGCAACTCGCTCACTTCCTGCCCCTGGCTGCATGCAGGTGCCCGACAAGCTCGAGTACTTTGATGAGGTGTGTTTGCACGTGGCACGTTGCATGCGAGCTGGAGGGTTGCCCAAGCTGGCAGTGGTGCAGATCAAAAACCGCTGCATGCTGCTGTATGCTGTCCCTGCCAAGCCCTGGGTAGCACTCTCACAACACCCTTCTCCCCTGGCTCTCCCCTGGCAGGTCACCTACCGCCCCGACCTGCTGCCTGCGGCCGGTCCCTTTGAGCTGCACATCCGCAGCCAGGCGCCGTTCCTGGGAGACAAGGTGGGAGGGGCAGTTCACTCATTGGAACGCTGCGTTTTATACTGTGGATATCCAGGCGCATGAGAGCATGCAACAATGAATGGCATGTCAAGGGAGGCGGCATGCAACACCCCTGGCGGTCACGGACCAACTCTCCCATGCCTGTCTCCCCATCAGGGCAAGTTTGAGAGCCGGGTGGTGATCGAGGCCCTGGGGCCCGGGTGGTGCAGGCATACTCTGGAGCAAACTATTGAGTTCAAAGGCCTATGGGGTCTGGGCAGCGTTGCCAAGGTGGGGGTGGCGCAGCCCATAGCGTACTGTGCCTCTGTGCATTCCAGCATTGCAGCACTGCCCCGCATTGATTGATGTGTGCCTGCAAGTCAGGCTGTGCGGCAGCTGTTTGCCATCCCTGGCTGCCCAGTTCTCGTACCTCTCTGCTTCTCTTCTACAGAAGCTGGCCAAGAAGAGCCTGGAGGACAGCTTTGCCGACATGCCGGGCATCATGGCCAAGTGAGCGCTGGCAATGAGCACATGGGGCGCCTGCCTGACCAGCTGTGCAAGGTCATGGGTGTTGCCCTGCCTCCCAACCCTTGCCGAGCGTGCAACAAGGTGGCAAACCACCCGAGTTGCTTGCTATCATCCGGCCTGCGTCGCTGTGTTTCATGCGCTTGATGCCGCTGACATGTACATCCATGCCACCATCATGGCAGGTGGGTGGACATCCGGCAGGAGCTGCTGCAGACGCCACACGGGCGGGAGCGCCTGCTGGCGGGCCGCCCCAAGATCGAGGGCGTGCCCTGGATAGATGAGCACGTGGCCTCCATCAAGCAGGTAAAATAACCGGCCCTTCAGTTGGGGATGAGAGGTGGGTGCACTCCCCATTGAGCTGCTGTATGCTGCTCTGAATGCTGCTGCGGCAGCGCGAGTCAACAACCTCCCTCAAACCCTGCTCTGCCACTCACCTGCGGCTTGCCACCACCCCAACCCTCCAGAACGGTGCGCCGCACCGCGGCCGTGGCAAGCCCCGCCACCGGCATGAGGGCGGTGAGCAGGGCGTGGCAGTGAATGCTGTGGCAGTGAATGCCGTAGCAGTGAATGCTGTGGCAGGGCCACAAGGCGCAGAGGGGGCACCAGCTGGGCAGGCGCAGCCCAGCCCCCCAGCAGATGCTGGCATCGAGCAGGCGGTGCCTCCTAGCGCCTTTGCGGCAGCAGCCGCTGCAGAGCCTGCGGCACCTCCGTCGCAGGGGCAGCGGGGCGCAGGTGGGTGGCAGCCGGGGGAGGGCCCTGCAGTGGGGCAGATGGCTGCACCTGCGCCCTCTCGCCAGGCCACAGGCTTGACTGCTTTCTACACAGCCAGTGAAGAGCTGCCGCCGCCGCCGGGGCAGCACCAGCAGCAGCAGCAAGCGCAGCAGACAGGGGCGAGCGGCGGTACTGGAGGGCGAGTGCAAGTGATGCGTGTGGCGGCAGACGGCCAGCCGCTGCCTCCAGTGGCGGAGGGCAGCAGTGCGGCTGGCAGCCGCCCGCCCTCCTCTGCCTCCTACTCTGCCGACCGCTCCGGCAGTGAGGATGTCGAGGTAAGGAGGCGCACTCCTGGGGTTGGAAGCGTGTGCAAGTCTGTTTGTGTTCAACCAAGTTTTAGCATGGTGAGCCCAGTTCAGCATGGTGCTGGTGTGGTTGGCCTTGACGAGCAGGGCAGCGTGAGGCAGGTACCTACCGCAGGAGCGTGGCTCAATAATGCCAATGCCTGGCTCACCAGCAGAGGCGGGCCAATGCCGAATCTCATCCCTGCAGGAGGATTGGGCTACCTGTGCGCCCTGGAGGGCCTAGTGAGTGATGCAGGCATGGTGACACATCCGTGCAGCCACTACCTGCCTGCTGCCGTCGCGGCAGACCACGGTGTGATGCAATCGCGACCGCTGCCCACAGCTGCTTGACAGCAGGCCTGCTCATTTGTGTCTCCGAAGGTAAGCTGACCAGCCTGCCGTCCCCTGCCTGCCCTCCCTGGCAGCTACCAAGCCCACGGCCTGGCTCCCATGCGGCGGGTGCACACCCTGCCGCCCAAGCTGGTGGAGCGCGTGTTCGCAGGTGAGCACAGCTTGTCACATTTAAAGAGCACACGTCGGCTACTGGATGCAACCAAGCAGGCCTGTGGCGCTCTGGGCCATGTTGCCGCATACCACGACGCGCAGTGCAGCTCGGCGCTTCAGTAGTTTCCAGCACCCGCTGCTGCAGGGCACCGCCCGCAACCCGTGGAGGTGTCGGCCCTGGGAGCAAGCCCAGGTGCAGCAGCGGCGAGCGGCACTGCAGCCCCCCGCAGCCTGTTCCGCGGGCTGAAGGCCGCCCTGGCATGCTGCTTTGGCAGGGGCAACTGATTTCGCTGCAGTGCAGAGCAACATGTACAGCTAGACTTGGCCAGAGTGCAGCATGCAGCAGACAGCCATGTACCTTTGCAGCTACCCTGTAGACGCGGACTTCAGCCTGTGAGCCTGTGCTGCATCCAGAGTGCTGTCCGTCCCACACCATTCTGCAGTTTGACTCATGCAGTGCAACTGGCTGGTGGTTCACTGCCAAGCCCGCTGTGCTCACGAGCTGTGTTTATAAGGAAGGCATATCACAAGGTATTGGTGGGCAGTACAAGGCATGCGTTAGGTGTGAGGTATTAGGGTTGCAGGCAGATGGAGGTGAATGGCAAGCAGGATGGAGAGAGGAGAGGGAACAGCATTTGAGACTTCAGGCCACATGGCGCAGGCCGGGGAGGGCAGATTATTGCGGGGAAATGTTGGGCTGCCACCACAGGACGACATTTTGCAGGAGTGGGAAGGCTGCTTAGCAGCCGAAAGCACGTGTTGCTGGGAGGAGACAGGAGACACGATACCAGATTGCAGTGGGTCACACAAAAACTCTTCAGCTGTTGTTGGGATTGCGGCGTGGCAAGCAACGGAACAAGAGTGGGATGGTGGGCGAGATTTCTGCAGGCAATGGCAAGCGGTGGAGAGAAGCCATACAGGGCACAGCATGCCCGGCGATCCATGCTGAGGTTATTAGGGGTCGCAACTAAAGGAAACCGAACGGCTGACATACTGAACAGTTCTAAAACAGCTTCGCTTGTGGAACACGATTGCAGTGAAAGAGCAATGACCTAGTCAAGTAGTATAATCACGGAAGCCACATGGGCTAAGGCGTGGCGGGGGTTGACCGCCCTACGCACCTGGCTGCATCTTCCCTATCGCCCATGGCGGCTCTGCACACGCAGCAGGAAGGATGCAATCTCTCCCCAGCGGTGCTGCTGTGCGCCCGGCTGTGCCTGCCCATCCTGCTGCTGCCGCGGATGCGCCTGGCGGGGCTGCAGGTCCATCGGCAGCCGAGGCTGGACCGCTGCTGGTGACGCCGGCAGCGGCTCCGAGCCCTGGCGGGCCATGCCGAGCAAATGAGCCCGTTCCAGCTGCAGCAGCTGCACCTGGTGCGCCAGCCGCAGCTGCTTGTTCTGCTCCTCGTGCGCCTCGAGCAGCAGCTGCCGCTGCTCCCGCTGCCAGGCTGCAATGTCGGCAGCCTGCTCTGCAACGACCTGCTGGAAAACCTTGCCCAGCAGCGCAGCCGCGAGCTCGCGTGCCGTGCCTGGGCCGGCCCCCTGGTCCGCCGCATTGCGAGTGGAGGGCGATCCCTCCCCTGGCTGATGCGGCTGCTCCTGCTGCCGCTTCTGCTTCTTCTGCTTCTTCTGCTGCTTTTGTTGCTTCTGCTGCTTTTGCTCCTGCTGCCTCCGCGGCTGCTGTGCCCGCTGTTCTGGCTCCCACTGCTGAGCATGCGGCTGGCCCTCCTGTTCCTGTGGGTCTTGCGCAGGCGTGTGCTGCTCTGCAGGTGACCACTGCATGTCTGCAGGCTGCAGGTCTCCTGCCTGCATCTGCTGCACCTCTGGCGGCTGCTGCTGTGGCTGGTATGGCCGGAGGCGCGGCTGGTGGTGCTGCACGGGCAGCGGCTCCGAAGGGTACCGCTGCAGCATCGCTGGCTGTGCCGGAAGTGGCGCCGGCAGTGACTCGAATGAGCGCAGCGCTGGTGGCGGTGGCGGCGGATCGCGCTGCCGCGGCGCCGTGGACCCAGGCACACCGACAAGGGCAGGCGGGCCCACTGGTGCAGGGAGGAGCTGGTCCACAGGCGTACGTGGAGACGGCTGCCGTTGAGCGTGCTGCTGCTGCTGCTCCTGCTGCTGCTGCTGGTGTGGCGCTGTCCGCTGTGGCTGCTGGGGTCCCAGCATACGCTCCTGCTGCTGGCGCTGCTGGTGTTTGTGCCGCTGCTGCTGTAGCTGCTGCTGTGACTGCTGATGGGTTGTTGCTGCGCGCTGTTGCTGCGGCTGCTTCTGCCGCTGCTGCTGGCCCTGCCGCACTGGCGGTCGCAGCATGTGCCGGGGTCCCGGCTGTGCCTGCTGCCGCTGCTCAGCAGCTGGTGCGTGCTCCGCAGTGACATCCTGCTGCGTGACAAGCGCATGCAAGTCGGCCGCAGCGCGGCACAGCTGCTTCTCTGGTCCCTGCGGCCACGCCTGCGGCCACACTGGCTGCTGCTGCGCCCTGCTGCTGCTGTGCCATGCTGGCATTTCACGCTGCCCTGGACCGGCAGACTGGGCCGCGCCCGGCTGCAGCGAGGGCCTGGGAGACGGCGAGCCGGCGAGGCGCGGGATCCAGGACGGCTGCTCCGCTGAGCTGGAGCTGGACACTCGAATCAGCCCCAGCTCTTGGGCCAGATCCAGCAGCTTCTCCATCTGCGCTTGGCAGGGATGGGAGGACGACCGCGCAGAGTGGGAGAGCAGTTGGGGCGTTGGGAAGGCTGTTGGTTGCTGACCTCTTGCTGGCCCCCTGATCGCAATCTGCCTGCTGTGATGTGCGACGTACCACCCACCTGACCCTCGTCCAGGCCTTCCACTCTGCTGTGCATCCGGCCCGAGCTGCCGGTGTTGAGCTGGACAACAGTGGATGGGGGGATGTGCAGCAGGGCGGTGAGTACCATGACGGTAGGTGGGCACTGAGCATAGGGCATGCGAGTGTATGCACGGCAGGAGGGCAGATTAGGTGGTGAGCTGACGGAGCACGAATGCACACCGTGCCATACATTCCCACTGACGCTTACCCGCTTGGTCGGTTGCACCATGTCGCACTTGCAGCCATCTGAGCCTGTGGCGCCCGCCGGCAGCGGCTGGCGACAGCGAGCGCAGTGCCACTGCTGCGCCACCTCTGCATGCTGCATCTGGCCGCTCGCTGGTGGCTCCGCAGCACGCTTGTGCTGCATGGCGTGCTGCCCCAGCTTGTGCGCCGAGGCACCAGGGTTGGACGGTTGCGCCTGTGCTGGTCCTGGCAGCGCTGCTGGGCCGCCCGCCGGGCTACCCACGGAGGGCGGGCTGCGGTGCCCGAGCTGCAGCTGGCCGGGGGCGGAGGCTGGTGTGGCCATCGCTGGCTGTGCAGCGCCGCTGCCGCTCAGGCCGCGCTGCCCCAGGCACGGCGCCGAAAGGGGAGTCGACATGGGCTGCTGCTTCCTCTGCAGGGGCCTGCAAGGGCGGCCCGCCACCCAGGTTTCCTCGCCGCCGCTGGTGCCGGGGGCCTCCGCCGCCCTTGCTGCTGCCGCCGCTGCTGAAGCGGTTGCTTCGCCACACGTGGGTTCCTCAATCCTGGCGACGTATGAGCCGGCTGCGAAGGGCCAAAGCTGGCCGCCTGAGTGGCTGCACAGAGCGGTGCCTGCCCAGCGTCGCCTTCCGCACACTCCACCGAGCGTGCAATGGGTTTCAGCAGTGGCCACAACCTATGTGGGCGGGACGGGAGGGCGCACAGAGGATGGGAGCAAAGGCTCTGGTCTGCATGGTCCGCGACCGGAGGTGGGTGGCGCCGAGCAGCCTGGCCGCCTACTGCCGGAGGCTAGTCGCGCAGTTCTGCCCTAATGCTTGCCATCTGAAACGCCGGCGTGGAGCAGAGATCCTTCTGTTTGGACTCGCCGCCGCCGCCGCCGCTGCCAATGACCACCGCCCGCCGCCGCTGCCGGCCTAGCGCTCTGCGGGAGCCTGAAGAAGCTAAAGTTGGCGCCCCTGACGTTCTGGTTGTGTTGCCACTGAGTATGAAGCAGGTCAGACGGCGCCCCTCCACTGTTAAGCAGGGGGCTGCAGTGTTCCAAGGCGCGGTGGACGCGCCGCCCTTCCACAGTGCTGCACGGCACCGCGGTCTGTCGCATGGATGCGCCCCAGAACAATCGCCGTGCTCCTCCCTATCGCATGCCAACCATGTGACTCAACAAGTTCGCAGTACCTGGTTACACTAAAAAGCTGGGCCGCTGCATTGGTGCCCACGCCCATCCTCCGGGTTGGGCGGTCACCCCTGCCCCTGCTGCTACTGTCCCGCCGCCGCCGCGCCAGCTGCTCCCGCTGCCACCGGCTTCTGTTTCCGCTGCAGCGCGGGCGGGCGGAAGGCCTTGACCACTTCATCGTGCGTCTCTATGTACGGCCCTTCCAGCAGGTCGATGCAGGCGGGGATGGACATAAAGACCTGCAAGGGGCGGGGGGGATGAGGGCACGCCAGCTCAGGCGGGCACGAGGCAAGCGGCAGGCAAGACAGGCAGCAGGTGGCACCAGATGCCGAAGGCAGCTGAAAGAGCGCCTTCCAACAAAGGGAATGCACTTGCACTGCCATGCTGTGCACAGTAGCCCCTGCCGCAGCGTCATGCCAGCTCACCTCGTCGATTGTCTCGCGGATGCTCTTGGGCTTGCCTGGCAGGTTGATGATGAGGGACTTGCCGCGCAGCCCCGCTGTCTGGCGGGACAGCACCGCAGTGGGCACGTACCGCAGGCTGCAGGTGGAGGCAGGAAGAGCGGGCGGTGCTGAGCTGCTGCTGGCAGGCAGGGGAAATTTGAAGGCAGCAGGGCAGCAACTCACCCCACCAGCTGAATGGAATTCGCCGCGTGTACAATCAGCTGCAGCAGAGCAGGTGGTCTAGCGCATTACAAGCATTGTGCCATATAATTTCTGCAGCTCGCGAGGCTTGCCTGATGGCGCGCATCTGCTCCCCATAACCGGGCATCATGCGCTCGCACACCTGCAGGGCAAAGGGTGTGGTGCCTGTGAGCTTCATCTGCCTAGTCGCCACAGTGGCACGAGAGGACGCACACAGCAGCAGACGACAGCTAATGACTAGCGCTGGTGGTGGTGTCTGTCCCCCATGCCTGGCGCACCGCTTCTGTGGCTTCGGGTGTGACGTCGCGTGGCGCCGGCCCCGTGCCGCCTGTGGTCACCACCAGGCTGCAGCTCTCGGCATCACAAAGCTCCTTTAGCGTCTGCTCAATCAGGGGCCGCTCATCGGGGATGACGCGGTACACCGCCTGCCACCTGGCGGCACAATGCAGGTGGGGTGTGACACACAGGTAATGAGCTGGTGTGGAGTTGGTGTGGGCAGGCGGGTGGGAGTGCCGCGGCCAGGAAAGCGCGGCATACAGGTCGCAGTACATGGCAGCAGCAGCAGAAGACAGCTCGTTGTGCCTTGTAATATGCATATGCTCTCCTCACTTGGACTTGATGGCCTCGTGGAAGAACTGCAGGATGGCGGGCCCGCTCTGGTCCTCGTACACGCCACCGCTGGCGCGGTCCGACACCGTGACGATGCCAAAGCGCGCGCAGTCGCCCAGGCTGTCCTCGGAGCCGCCCTCCAGGGGCAGCCCGCACACGGTGCCTGCCTGCTGCTGGCTCATTTGCGCTGGCCGGCTGGACGGCATGGCAGAGTGGCAACAGGGGCAGGGTTGCAACGGTGGCAGCGGCGGCGGCGGCAGCGGCGAGGGGCGGCAGCGGCTGATGAGTCTTGGCTTGCTCGAATTGGCAGCGCGCTCGTTCCTCTGCACGAATCGGAAGGCAGAGCGAGCGGAAAACAGCCCAACTGCGTGCTGGCACCTGGTTCGCTCGGAAAGCCCTCGCTGCCGGTCGCACGGGCTGAGGGAAGAACTGAAGATAGCACGCAGGTTGCGATCGGAGCGCGCCCGAAGTAATCCAAGCGCCTGGGGCACTGGTGAGATGCGGCAGGCGGCCACTGCGCTGGCCCAAACTCGAGCACGAGGCTCCTGCTCACCCCAGGCTTTCCAATCTGATGTACTCCACTCTATGTTACATGTCATTTACAGTGGGTTCAAGCACAGATTCAGCAACCTGCCGCTGCCACTCACGCCTGCACCTGCGGCTGCTGCTGTGGTGCCGGCAGTTCTCCAAATGCCACGGGGACGCGATCCCCAGGCAGGAAGCTGCATTGTTCAGGGATGTGCAGGAAGCCTACTTGAGCATCATGCTCACAGCTGCTGCATCCCTGTTTCCCAGTGCCTTCCCAGTGCCTACCCCATGCATTATGTCCATGCTGTGCCCAGTGCCCATCCCAGCGGGGCCACCCTGGCTCGCACCTGCGCTTGACGCCATCCTTGCTGATCACGACCGTGCGGATGCAGCCGCCGCTGCTGCCGTCGCGCGCCATGGCGTGGCTCACCGCCTTCACCACAAATGCCTGGCACTCCTCTTCCGTCATGTTGGGCTGCGGCGTGGGCGATAAAAATGGTGGCAAGCAGGGCACTTGGATGCATGCCTTGACAGATGCCCGCTGCTGTGGAATGCTGAGCAGCATCCAGGAGCGGCTCTCTCGGCAGCATCAGCACAATCACCCCGCAGCAGGGCAGCCCTGGGCTGCAGCAGCAAGCGGCCTCACGCACCCGCCACAGCTTATCGCAGAGGCCGTAGATGTAGGCCGACCCCGAGCCGCCAATGGTGAAGGGCACCTGCGCAGGCAGGTTGATAGGTGACGGCCCCTCAGCGTAGCCGCCACGTTGATGCACAGCAACGAGGCTGGTGCCCGCCATGCAGCCGGCTGCGGCACCACATGCAGTGCACTCGCCAGCGCACTGCCTGCCATTCTTCCATTGCAGTTGCCCCCACCTTGACGAGCGTGCCGCCCAGCGGGATGGCGTACACGCTGCCGCCCTCGTGCCGGTCCCAACCCGCCACAATCAGCCCCGCCTGCGCGCAGGTGGCAGGCACGGAGCAGCAGCAGCAGTTTGGCACGCGGGGCAGATTGGGAGGCGCGGGCAGGGGCCTTGCGTGTTTGGCAGCCAGCGCCGCTCCAGCCGACACAGTGCTGCCCTGCCCTGCTGCAGCCAGCTCTCAAGAGCCATCATCCACCGCTTTGGGCAGCCTGCCCGCTCGCCTGCAGGAAGTTCTTGTTCTGGTACGCCATCTCCTGCGCCAGCTTGGCGGCTGTGGACACCGCTGGCTCATCCCCCAGCTCCATGCCGTGCTGCGCCAGGAACCACTGCAGGCGGCGAGGGCAGTCGGGTGGGCAAGAGGGAGGGTGGTGACGAGTGGGCAGGGTGGGCGGCGCGTGCGAGAGACAATGCATTGAGTATACAGGCGCTGACATGGCATGCCCCAATCAGAAAAGCCGAGCACACTGCCAACTGCCTGCCGCCCTGCCGGCACACGCACCTGCACGTATCGCGACAGGTTCTGCGTGTCTGCTGCGGAGCCGGACCGGCAGATGTAGATGCTGTCGGTGAGCGGCGTGATCTTGTCTGTGACGCGGTTGGCCACATCTGCAGGTGGTCGGGGGCGGCGGCAAGACGAGGCTCAGGCAGGTGGGCGGCAATTGACCCAAGTGCCGTGAGAGCCGTCCTGCCTGCAACTGTTCAACTTAGTAGCCCTGCTCATGCGCCTGCTGCTCAAGGGCGCTCACAGGAGCCGGTGGAGGTGCGCGAGTCTGCTCCCATCACCACCCCGCCATCAAAGCTGGCCGCCATGATGGTCGTGCCCATCGACACGGCCTGCGGCAACGGGGCGGTGGGCAGCGGCGGTGGCGTCTGAAGAGGTCGGGCGGCGATGTCTGGCTGGTATTGAGCTACTTGGACCGCTCGTGAGGGCTTCGAGCAGTCAGCAGCCGCTCTCGCTGCCCCACCTGCTGCAGGTCGTGTAGAGTGCCGTCCATGGTGCCGCCGCTGCTGCTGCCGCCTCGAGATCACTTGTTGGATCGCTTGCGCGCGTACTGGAAGCGCTGGGAGGCTACTGGAAGCGCTGCTGGCCGGGGAAGGGCTCTCTGAGCAACGAGCGCGCCTGCTGCGAGCTGCTAGCGCGATCGGTGATCGATTGACTGAAGTGCAATCAATCGCAAGCGCCCAGGCTCGAGGAGGAGGCCTGCATGGGGCGCTCCATGCGCAGGCTCGCTCCCCCCTGGCAGGGCTGGGGAAGGATCGTGCTTGTTGTGCTGCTGCCCGCGCCTGCCTGCAACGTCTGCTGCAGCCCAGCTCGCCAGGAGGCGCCGCTCGCACTTCAAGCGCGCCTCAACCTGTGGCGCTTGGGCTCCCGCGCGCTGCAAGGTGAGCATCGTTTTTGCGCAACGTCATCCAAGGCGGTGGGAGCGTGGTGATGGCGGGAGCGTGGTGATGGCGGGAGCGTGGTGATGGCGGGAGCGCCTTCAGCTGCACAGCCTGAGCCCTGTCCCCTACCCAGCATCGCTATGGGACTGCACGGCAGCGACCAGAGATCCAGCTGCAGCCTGCTGACGTCTCCTCTCCTCCGCCGCCGCCATATTGCAGGCACGTGTGGGCAGGCGCTGCCTGATCATTGCCCAGCAGCGCTTAGCAGCACGTGCAGCCATGTTCTCCTGGAAGCGGCAGCGCAAGGATGAGGGGCCGCAAGTGAGCAGCGCGCCCGCCGCAGCCTGCGAGATCGAGGATGCACCGGAGCCGCCCACACCATCGTGCAGCGGCAGCAGCGGCGCGGCAGCCGGCCACGCCGCTGTCGTCGCCGCCGCAGCGAGCCCAGCTGTAGCAGCAGGGCTTGTGGCCCCGCCAGGCGCCAGCATTGAGCTGGCGGCGCGAGGCAGCGAGGGCGGCGTCACTGCAGTGCTGGAGCGAGCCTCGGTTCGCACCAAGGCAGCATACTTTGAGGCCCTCATCCACTCCAACACCACGGCACACATTGTGGTGAGGCTGCAGGCGGGGGGTGGGTAAGGCAGTAGGCTGATGGCAATCTGCTGCACAGCAGGCTTGTTGCCTGGTTGCTTACTCCACTTTCCTGCCTGACCGCCGTGCTCTGCAGTGCTCCGCGGACGGCTCGCAGCACTGCAGCCAGCTCAGCTGCCCGCCTGGGATGGATGCTGAGCGTGAGGAGGCAGCCACGGGCGGCTGGCTGCAGGAGGTGGGTGCCACCAGCAGCAGCGGCGGCAGCAGCGGCTATTCGGAGGTGCACATGGTGCTGCGACTGCCGCGTGCAGCGGCGCCGCAGCATGCGCAGCCAGCGGCCGGCCAGTACGGCACAGCTGAAGAGATGGATGCCCTGATTGAGCAGCTGCGAGGGGAGCTGAGCCTGAAGGAGCAGCAGCGGCAGGCAGCTGTGGAGGCGTACATGCGGCGGGTGAGGCGGCAGTGATGGTGGTGTTTCGTTGTGCTGTGATGCAGGATAGACGCTGCGCTGGCATGCTGCAGCATGCGCGCATAAGCAGTGCTCCTTCTGCCATTTGCAAATGGCACTTCTGCCACTTTGCATGGGGTGCCTGTCCCACCCTGTCCCTTCCATGCCCCTCTCGAACCATTTTTCGGCAGACGCGGGAGGCGGCCAACCTGCAGCGCGTGGTGCAGGAGCTGAGCGAGAGCCGCAAGCAGGCGGTGATGAAGGCGGCCAGGTGGGTGGGTGATGGTGGCGCAGCAGGGCCCCAGCCGCCAGTGGCAAGCATGCCTTGCTGGCCCAATCGCCGGGTGGTGCGTCTGGGTTTGGCCATGCAGCGTCAGCCTAGCCTATCCTACCTGCTGTCCTACCTGCTGTCGTGGCCGGCTCCTCCAACTGCTGCCTTCCCGCCCCTCCCTGCCTCCTGTTCCAGCCTGTCGGAGCGGTACAGCGAGCTGCAGGCGGAGTACCACCGCTCCCTGCGCATCGCCGACCTGTCGCGCTGCGTCAGGTGCGGCCTGGGCGCCTGTTGAGGTTGTCTGGATTCTGGATGCCTCTGTTCAGCTTGCAAAGCATGGTTGCTGACCACCTACGTATGCAGAGGGGGGCAAGGCCCCGCATGCATGAGCGCGCTACCTGCCAGTCCCTGCATGACCTGAACCTGTCGCCTACCGACCCTCTGCGCACCCTGCCCCTGCTGCAGCAAGGAGAACATGGCCAAGACGAGCCGCACCCGCACCGAGCTGCGGCGTGTGCAGCTGGGTGCGTGGCGCCGCCTGCTGTGGGCTCTTGGGCTCGTTGCAGCGCACAGGCCTGCAATATGCGGTATGCCTGCTTGTGCTGCTGTTGGCTGTTCCCTGCCCGCATCATGTACTCACCACCATATCCACTGCCGCAATTGCTGCTGTGCAGAGCTGCATGCCACCAAGAGCCACGCCAGCCGCATGAGTGAGAAGGAGAAGAAGGCGCGGCTGGAGAACGCGCTGCTCAAGGTGGGGGCGGGCACGGGGCTAACACAAACAAAGCCGCTGCTGCGCAACAGGCAGTGCGTGCTGCTACGTCTTGGGCCCTCTGCATGCTGCTCAGGGTGCTTTCGCTCTGGAGCATCAGACCCTCACCCTTCTGCTGCTGGCTGCCCCCTGCCACAGGAGAAGGTGACGCTGCTGGAGCGCTTGGATTTCGAGCAGGTGCAGGAGAGTGAGTGCAAGAAGGTGTTCACCCGCTACCGACTGGCCGAGACGTACTGAGCAGCGGCGACACTGAGAGCAGCAGCGGCGGGCAGCCCTCAGCTGCCCGCAGCAGTTCCAGCAGCAGCAGCAGCAGCAGCAGCAGCAGCTGCTGCTCGGTTCCCTGGCCGCCACCCAGGCAGATACTATGTACACTTTGGCAGCCGCTGCTGCTGGCCTCTGCTGAGCAGAGGCACAGCACGGCCGCCCGCGCCTTTGCTCCGCTGCCTGAAGGCAGCAGCAAGCGCGACACATAAACTCCGAGCGCATAAACTTGAGTGTGATCCATTTTTTCCTCAATCCACTTTTCTGGGCTTTTTGTACCTTGCGCTGTTGCATAGCCACTGCCCATGTACTACTCTCTGCGTTCCCGCGGCCTGACGCCCGCGGCTGTCCATCCCAGCGCCTGCTGCCCCGTCTGCTTCTCCGCAGATTTTTCTGCCCAGCGCATGCTTTCATGCGTCCATTCCCCCCTGCTTCTCAAACACAAAGCCAAACGAATACTGCATATCGTGCTGCAACGCAAGAAGAGTGGCAGATGACGAGAGGGCGGGACGAGCGCTGGTGCGATGCGGGCTGCCATTCTTGGACCAGCTACTCATGCTCGAATGCATGCCTGCGCCCGACCCCGCATGCTTGTATTTGCTGCTGCAAGCCAGTTGGTCGTGCGAGCGTGTTTGCTGTGCGTTCACGCGCGCGATCGCTGTGGGACCTGCACCGATGGCTCCTCCCATCCCTCGCGCTGCCACAGCCCCGCAGCTGCATCATCTCAGCGGGAGCAGCAGCCCACGCGGCGCCAAGAGCAGCAGCGCCCTGCCCACTCATTGGCGGCGGCCGGCGGCAGGTGCTGACGCCGCCCCGCTTCTGGGCACCCGCCGCCGCATTCTGGCCGCGGTTGCAGCATACACCCTGCTGCTCGTGCTCGGCCTTGGCGTGCTGTATAGTGGCCTGCATCCCTACAGGGGCAGCGGCAGCCTAGCAGCGGACGGCGAAGGCGGTGCACTTTCGCCTGCGGGGCTCGAGCGCGCGTTGCGGCGGCGGTCTGTGCTGGAGCGGCCTGCTGCGGCTGACCTCTGGCCACCCAGTGCTGCTGTGATGCCCAATGTTGAGTTCAACAATGCAGGTAAGGGCTTAAGTGTGAGTGCTGTGGCGTGTCGCACCCGGGGCAGCGAGCATCCTGGCGAACGCAACAGCCCCAACAGCCGGCTGCTCCAACCGCTAGCCCCCTGCTGAACTGCTGTCCCCGCGCCAGGAAATGTGGTGGCCCTGCGCGATGCTCTCAACGGCTCGCACTATCCATACCTGCCACTTTACCACCCGGGTAAGCGTGTGTTGTTGTTGCTTACCACTAGTACAAACTAAGTTCTGCATGGCATGACTGCTTGCAATCTGGCATGCGACCCTGCCAACTGCCTCAACCCCACCGCCTGCTGTGTGGCCCTGCAGACCCTCTGCCCACGGCTGGTGCCGCAGCACACAACAGCACCGCCACCGGTGGCAGCTCTGGTCAGCAGCAGCTCGGGGGTAGCGGCGGTGGCGAGGCAGGCTTTGCGGCGCAATGCCCGGAGGGGCCCATCCGCCTGTTCATTGGCGTCGTCTCGCGCTGCTGCACCGCCGAGGTGCGGTTTCACTCGCCAGCAGGGGAGGCCAGCAGACGTTGCAAGTGTGCCAGATCTCAGCTAGGGTTGCCCTCACCATTCCCAATGTTGGAGCTGCTTCCACTCGCATCCCTGCACCTGTGTGTTCAACTCTCCCTGTTCTGCCTCATCGCAGGCACAGGCCAAGCGGCAAGCCATCCGTCGCACATGGGCACAAGCGCTGAAGGAGCAGGTGCCGGGCGCCACTCTGCGCTTCTTCCTGGCCCAGGCAAGCTTGGCACAGAGTGTGCTGATGGGAGTAGTAGCATGCAGGCGATGGAGCGCCTGCACCAAAAACTGCTACACTTTGACTATCTATGCCCGCACGCCAGTTTGCCTTGCTGTGCTCTGTGGAAAGCCTGCCTCCACCTTACTGTGCAGCCCTCCAGCCAGGCGGAGCTGAGGCTGGCGCTGGAGCTGCTGGCATCCGAAGTGCAGCAGCATGCCGACATCGTCATTGTGCCTGGTGGGTGGGAGGAGGAGCGAGTGTAGCTGGGATGAGCATGGGAAGGCACATGCAGCTTGCCAACCAACCGCTGTGTCATGGCACAGCCTGCCACCCGCCGTCAACTGCCTTCCACTCGCACCTCCCTTTTCCACAACCGCCCCCACCCCAGGCCCGGACACCTACAAGAACCTTCCAAGCAAGACACTGCAGCTACTACAGTACGCGGTCACCTCTGAATGCCGCTACACACATGTGGCCAAAGTCGATGACGATGTGCACCTGCGGCCCCAGGTGTGCGCCCGGCTGCCGCCTGCCTGGCTGTGTTGTGATGGTGCACGTCTACTGGTCTGCTGGCGTGGTGCCGCTGAACGGCTGAGCATCCATACCAGTCACAACCCTAGTCTCAGCCGCTTGCCCTCTGTTCCTTCTGCCCCATTTGCCCAGCTCTTCATGGACATTATAAAGACCGGCCACTTCAACTTCTCTGTGGAGGTGCAGCATGATGGCTCGGGTGAGCTCCATGCAGCCGCCTGGATGTGGGCTGCTGCTGGCTGCATGTGCCATGTTGGTGCATGGTCTCGCAGTCGGCAATGCTGTGCTTCGCCTCATGTCTGTCCATGTGCCTCCCATGCCATGCCATGCCGTGCTTATTGCCTTGCCTCGCCATGCCATGCCATGCCGTGCATGCCACATGTGCGCCATGTCGCACAGTGCATGACTCATGCCACCCTACCGACCCCCTGGGCGCCACAGGCCGGTTTGACGGGCAAGAGGCGCGGCACTTCCAGTCGCCCTGGATGCACGGCATGTATGTGGGTCAGCTGGACAGCGAGCAGGTGCGCCTCGGGAGCAGGCTGGTGCTGTGCACTGGATGATGCATGGGAGGGGCTGTGATTCCTCCTTGCTGTGTCTCATTCGTCTCATGCCCAGCATGTGTGCCACGTGTGTTGCAGCCCGGCCATGTGTACCCTGGCTGGAGCCCAAATCGTGACCCGAAGAGCAAGTGGTGAGCCTGTTTATGTGTTTTCTTGGCTGCAACTCGTGTTCATGGTTGCCTGCAGGCATTATGTGGCATGGCATGGCAGGGCATGGCAGGGCAGGGCAGGGCAGGGCAGGGCAGGGCAGGGCAGGGCGCACGGCATGACGACCCATGGCGCAATAGGACATGGCGCTCGCCCTCCACCACCATGTGCCTCACCCAACATGCAAATCAGCTAGTGCTCATCATGATGTATATGTGACCGCCTCCTCCCACTCATGGCCCTGCCAGGTACCTCCCAGAGGAGGAGCTGCCAGACGAGTTTGCCCCGCTGGGTGTGCGCTGGTGCAGGTGCGCCATGCATGGGCGGGTTTGCCCAAGTTGGGCCGGAAGGAGTGCATGTGCTTCGGGGCGTGCGCAAGCAAGGCGGTCTTGAAATTGAGGGCTGGAGTGTGCAGCCTTCATGCTCCTCAATTGTTACCCTGCCCTCCTGCCGCGAACACCCTTCTGCCCTCCCTCCTTGCAGCGGCTGGGGCTACATGCTGTCTCGCGACATGGCTGAGGTGGTCACCAACGCAGCCCTGCTCTACGCATCCGTACCAGAAAAGTAAGTGCAAGCCACCTGGCCTCAGCAGTGTGTGGCGTGCTACCGCTGAGACCAGGCGGATGGGCGGGCGCTGAGCATGTTGTAGTTGTCGAGCCTGCCACGGCACCCATGCATGCCGAGCAGCAGCCGACTGAACACAGCGACCAACCCTAGCTCAACACACTCCACGACCCGCAGGAAGCCGCACTGGTGGGGGCGAATGCCTTGGGAGGACATCATGGTGGGCACGCTGCTCAGCGGTGTGGCGCGCGTGCACCATCATGACGGCTTCAAGGCGGCCTGGCAGGTGTGCGGCAGCGGCAACAGGTGCATGGGCATGATGCCTGCGCCTGGCCATCGTTTGCATCACATGTTGCTGCTCAAAGCATGCTCGCCGCATCCTGAGTACCCAACCCTCATGAGGTGATAACCACACTCGTTGCATTTCCTCCTGCCCATCAGGAGTGCGACTCAGCGACCGTGCTGAAGCACCTCGACAACGACGCACCGCTACTGCAGGTTCGGGGCTGGCCAATGATCTGCAATTGAGTGTGCTCAGAAAAAGCTGTGTATCTGATCTCGGATTGCGGTGTTTGCCTGCTTCTTGAGTGCTAGTGGCACAACAGCCCAACACACTCCACATCTGTCGCCCTGCCCATGCAGGATGGCCTCCATGCCCAAGAGCTGAGCGGGCTGTGGTCCAAGAAGAGCATTGTGTGCAGCTCAGGTGGGGACGTTTGACCTGTGCTGAGCGCATTTAGTTGCTCAGGTTGTGGCACCAGCATCAGAATCGTGTGGTGCATGCTGTGCCATCTGTGATCAGCTGTGCAATCCGCAAACCCCAATGCCTGCAGGCGTGTTTGAGCTGAACAACCACAGTGATTGGCGCACGTGGCGCAACTCCCTGCCGGACAACCAACTTGGAGGCTTCATGTGAGCGCATGGCATGCTGGTCAGGATGCCTTTGTGAAGAGCAGGCTGGCAGAACAAGGATCCAGATTAGCACCTTGCTGGACAACCTGTTGAACGTTTTGGGAAAGCTGCACACTTTTCACTGCGATTGCTTCCAACCCTTTCTTGATTGCCCCTCTCGTGCGCCGCGCCGCTGGCACAGCCAGCCGTTGTCCGCATTGCACACATGCACGAATTCATTCCCAATTCATGTGTTGTGGTGTGTGTGAGCCTTCCGGCCCCCCTTTGCTGCTGCTTTGTCTGCTGCCAACCTTCATCTTGTGCTTTCTTGTGACATGACCAATGATGCATGCGTAATGGGGATGAGATGTGATTCGGCGGCTGCACATGGGGCGCTAGTAGGAAAGAGTGCAGTACAAACTACATCACTGACTCTCGCGCTCGGCAGCCCAGCGCTCGCAGTCGTCTTTGTGGCTGGGCCAACTTAGTCGTTGACAGTCAACGCTGCAGTACCTTACAGCCTGGCAGCGCCCGCAGCGGCGCAGGTGCTCAGTCCTCCCGCAGCCCTCTGCGGCGCACACGCGGCGCGGTCGCCCGCTTGCACCTGCGGCTCCGCCAGCAGGCGCCGACGCCGGCCCTGCTGCTGCTGCTTCTGCTGCTCCTGCTGGTGGTGGTGGTGGTGGTGCTGCTGCTGGAGGTGCTGCCGGCGCCGCTGCCTGGGCTGCCGATGCCTCCTGCAACACAAACTCCAGCAGGAACAGCAGTGACCGAACTCGCAGCGGCGGTGGCAGGGGTGGCAGCGGTGGCAGCAGGTTCCCGTATCACTCCCTCCCACCGCAGCCAGCTGGGAATGCTGCACCTCAAAACCATGCCTCCCTGCCTGCCTGCCCGCCCACCTGCTGGGCAGCCCGCCGTTCAGACGCGGAAGCCAGGCCGTACACCATCTCAGCGCTAGCCAGCAGCCGCACCAGCTGGTTTGCTGCCAGCCGCACGTCGGGGATGGGGCTCTCAACGAGCCCCCTCAAATCTGTTATGGTGCAGCCTGCATCCACAAGACCAAATGGGCAAGCGGGGTGCCCGCACAGGTTGTAGAGCGCCTGCACCGCGGCGCCACGCAGCGCCTGGGAGGGATGGCGCAGCATGGCCACCTGCAACGCAGGCCGGAGGGCGAAGGGAGGGCGCAGGGCGGAAGGGAGTGGGCAGCTGTGTAGCTGAAGCAAGGCTGAAGCAACTCTTTCTGGCGCGCTTTCCTTTTTTAGGCACGAAAAGGCAGGCACTGAGGCTTGCTGTGGAGTCAGCGCTTGCCCCAACCCAGCCTGCCGTTGCGCTCTGGTCACAACAGCACCCGCTCAGGCTCACCAGGGCGGGCAAGGCTTCAGGGATGCGCGTGATGGCGTCACAGTTGTCCATGTTTGCGTAGGCCAGCGTGCACAGCGCGTCTGCTGCGCTCTCCCGCGTGTCCAGCGCCAGCTCATCCTCCACACCCCCCACCTGTCCCCCAGCTGGCTGCAGCAGGCCCACCAGCAGCGGCAGGGCGCCCGCGGCGGCGATGGCGCGCTTGGCTTCCTGGCCAGTGATGGACAGGTTGTGCAGCGTCACACTCGCCACGTACGGCGTGCGTGGCGTGCCAGGCGGGCGCAGCGCGGCCACCAGCAGCGGGACGCCGCCGGCCGGCAGCATGCGGAGCTTGTGCTCGGCCCGCCGCGGCTTGCCCAGAGCTTCCAGCGCCGCCTCGCGCACCCGTGCGCTGGCGCTGCCGGGGCGCAGCGCGCGCAGCAGGGCCTCCATGCCGCCGCATGCCGCCAGGCGCGCCTCATTGGCCTCATGGTCATGCACCAGGCTGGCCAGCGCCTGTGCAGCGTTGCAGGTAGGAGCGAGCGGGCATGCGGGCGCTCAGCATTGCACCCAGGACGGGGGCTTGTCCGGCTGTGAAGGAGGGGATGCATGCATTCCTTCACTCCACCATTTCTCACCTGAGTGGGAGCTCATCCAAGGGCCCACCCATCGAACGCTCCAGCAAGCCGACCAGTCTGGGGATGACTCCGGCGGCGCCGAGCTCTGACTACGCACACAGGAGGCGAGTGGGCGTGCAGGCACAGGGTAAGGCTAGATTGAGCCGCCAATCACAGAACTGCCGCGCCGACAGCACCAGAGCAAGGCCAGCTGCTGCCCGTAGCTGCGTTGCAAAGCATGCGCAGGCCCATCAGCTTGCACAGCTGTTGCGGGCTGCGCTGCCGCATGCATGCCCCAGCCTGCCGGAGGCTCCCCCCACGCACCTGTACATCAGGTGACACCCCAGCAAGCCGATTTATTGCTGAGGCGGCAGCCGCGACCGCACCAAGTGGCGCCGTGCTGCTGTGCAGCAGTGCTGTCAGCGCCGCCACCGCGCCGCTGCTGTGCATCGCCGGATGCAGCTCGCAGTAGAAGCACAGCTCGTCGAGGCGCTGGGCGGCCTGCGGGAGAGGCGTGAGAGCGCAACGGGTGTAAGTGGACAACGCTTTCCAGGTGGCCAGCAGACCAGGAAGTTTGCCCTCACAGCAGCATGATGGTGCGCCAGTGCATGCAGGCAATGCTTGACGTGCGCATCAGCAAGGCAACAGGGCGACTGGGCAGCAAGCTCGGGAATCCGGCAGAGCGCGCACCTGTAGTTGGGCGGCGAGGCTGCTGCCACTGTCCAGCCGCCGCACCAGTGCTGGAATGTCGTCATCTGGCACTGCCTCTGGGTCCTTATAGACAGCTTGCCCTAGCTCAGGCATGGTCTGTGGCTGATGAGCGAAGGAGCGCGAGCAAGTGGGTCGCGCCGCGGCGCCTGCGCGGCAAGCGGCGGCGGCAGTGTTAAGCGAGAAGCAAGGCCGGGCCGCGCTACGATGTGTGAGATGTGTTGAAGATTGTCGTGATCACCCCATACGGCGGTGGGCAGGCGCGGAACTCACCCTACAGGCTTCAAGCAAAGCCAGGCGCCGGACAATCAATGAGGGCCGCAACTACGGTATCATGAATGCCGAACGAAAGACAGTCGTGCAGGGGGCCGCGGCCACCGCTGCCCGCACCGGGTGGCCGGCTGGTCCTCTGATCCCCTGCCCCTCATGTAGCTTGTGGCATGACTGCATGTGCTTGCAGCCAGCTGCTGCCCCTTTGGAGGCTCAAGGACTCGTCCAGGCTCAAGCATGGGAGCGGCCAGGGAGCACATAAACTGCAGTCCTGCGGAGCTGAGGCTGCCGAAGCGCCACCGCCACTGTGCGCGTCCGGCAGCCAAAGCTTCTCTCCAGCCCATTCTGAGCAGCAACAGGATGCGTCTTGTGTACCTTGGTTTGGTACAGAGCACTATTGGCATGGGATGCCGCAAGCAGCTGCTGGCAGGGGCAATTGCCGTGCCACCCGCATGTGTAATGAGGTTCAGGCACTGTCGTCAACCACAGTCAGGTGGCCTGCCTGCTGCTTGGCTCCGGCACCCGCTTTGCCACCGCTGCTACCCTGCATAGCCGACGTTTCAAGGCCAGCCGTCCCTATCTCTGCAGCCCTGCCATACTGCTCCTGGAGAAAAGCCGCCTTGCCCGACTGCCCCTGTCCCTCAGAGCGAGCCGTGGCTGGCAGGCCGGGCGCAGCATCTGCCTGCTGGCCGCTGGTGCCGCTGCCGGGCCGCACAACGGTGTCGTCCTCTGCAGGTGCCTGCAGGCCGCCATAGGCACCCGCACCACTCACTGAGGCAAAGGGGTGGACGGGAAGGGAGTGGAGCAGGCAGGGTCGGCTGTCCACAGAGCATGCCAGATGGCCCCAGATGCAGGCATGCCAGGCCGTCGGCTGCAGGTGCATTCATGGGCTGCCGGGGCTGTGCACCACTTGCTGCTGGGGCCTGTAGAGGAGGCAGTGGCAGCAAGGGTTGCACCTGGTGGCCAGGCCGCCGCCTCTGTCTCTCCGACCTGGGCACCAACACTTACCGTTGGGGCCTCCACCCGCGTCTGCCGTGCCCGCAAACGTGGCTGCCAGAGGTGGAGCGCCTGTGGCGTGCCCAGCGCCCTGCATGGCTGCTAAAACAACCCACGCCACGGCGGCAGCCCGCTCATGCGGCCGCCGCCCCGCTGCCGCTTTGCCCAACCTCCCCATCTGCCGCGCCACTCATCCCGATCGTCTTACATAGTCTCTCAGCATCGCAAGCGAAAGCTCAGCCGCTGCCCTCAGCGCAAGCACGTTCCAGGCCCAGACGCTTCTGCAGTATGGCGGCAGCCGGCGCTGCTGCAGCCCTCTCACCCCCACCGCCGTCTCTTGGGTGGTGAGATGAGCGCTCCGGGGCTCGTGTCCAGCTGGCTCACGTGCCGCTGAGGTCATCGCTGCCGCCGCCGCCGCCGCCCTTGCCGTGCTGCCAGGGCCACCCATTTGCGCTGTTATGCGCCCTGTTCCACAGGTGGCAGCGGCTGCGCTGGCGACCCACATCACACGAGGAGGGCATCTACCATGAGCGCAAGCTGCTGGACATGCTGCGCAACACATATGAAGCGCAGGATGTGCGGGTGAGCGGCAGGCAGCGTGCGGTGAGAAGCCGCGAAGCGGTGTGGAATGCTGCTCAGCCTACCTGTTTCAGCCTGCACCTCCAGCGCTCTGCTCAGCTCAGCCATCTACCAAACTTCACTCCCTCACCATCCCTCAACAGGTGGGGCCGGGCAAGGAGGAGTTTATCCACACCGTACGCAGCGGGCTGCACAACCGCGACAGCCCCGCCTTTGTGGCAATCCCGGGCTACAGCACCGGCTCCTCCTTCCTCTTCAAACTGTTTGATGGGTGAGCTCAGGAGTGTATTTGTTGTAGTAATGCTTTGTGGAGCAGGCAGGAGGCTGGCTGGGAGGCTCGCCGCATGCAGGCGGGGCTGCGTTGGCTGGGCAACCATGCAGAACTGCTGATGCTGCTTGTTCTGCCCGGCCGTTGCCCCCATGCAGGCTGTCCTCCGCCTTCCGCCTCTATGCCATCGACCTGCTGGGCACCGGGCTGTCGGGTGAGCCGTGGCAGCGCTGGCTTGCAGGTTTGGCTGTGCCACCCTGCTGCTGGCTGACATCGCACCCTCGTCCGTGCCCCTGTGGTATGGCCAAACGCAACCTGCGTTCGTTTGTCTGGCGCCCATGCTACTTGTGCTGTGCCTCACCCTGCCATGCTGCACACGCGCCCTCCCCAGGGCGGCCGCCCTTCCGCGCGCGCACCCGCGAGGAGGCGGAGCGCTTCTTTGTCGACTCCCTGGATGCGTGGCGGCAGGAGCAGGGGCTGGACAAGATGGTGCTCATGGGTGAGGCCAAGGGCAAGGGGCGGGGGGATGGGGTGCCACTGCACAAGGGCCGGATTGTGGTTGCATCGAGGTGTTGAGCATGCACGTTTGCTACTGACCACGTCAACTGCCTGCCATCTTGCGGCTCCCTCCTGCCTCTTGTTCCTCCCTCCTGCAACTTCTGCCTCTCCTGCCCTCCTCCCCTCCCTTGCCAGGCCACTCGATGGGCGGCTACCTGTCTGCCTGCTACGCGCTGCAGCACCCCGAGCGCGTGCAGCACCTCATCCTCATGGTGGGCAGGCGGGGCATCCAAGGGCAGGGCAGGATCGGTTGGATGGCATTGCTGCATGGCATTGCTTCACATGGCGAGTGGATGCCAGGTGGAGGCGGTGATGGCCTCTCACATCAGCATAGCTTGCCGGCTATGGTTGAAAGCCTGTTCCCACGGTCCTTCATATCTCCCCTCCAACCCCTTCAAGTAGTGCCCAGCGGGTGTGGGGCGCAAGCCCGCCGACTGGCAGGTGCCAGCCGTGCTGCGCGACCCCTGGACCTGGCGGGGCATGCTGTTCAGGTGCGGTGCCTGCTGCTGCTGCACTGTGCGCAGCGCAGGCGCCACTGGTCAGTGTATTGAAGGACTGGCTACGGCATTTGCAGCTTGTGATGCCCAGTTCCCATGCGTGCCGCCATGCCTGTGCTATGCCGCATCCTTACGTGCTGTAGTAAACTGGCTTACAACACAGTTTTACTTGCTTCCGCGCCGCAGGTTTGCGACCCGCGTGTGGGAGTGGGGCGTGACGCCGGGCTCCATTGTGCGCTGCTGGGGCCCCTGGGGCCCCTCCCTCACCAAGAAGTATTGCCGTAGCCGCTTCACACGGCAGCAGCAGCTGACGGACGCTGAGGTGGAGGTGTTTGAGGTGAGAGCTGGGAGGCTCCCCTGCCTGAGCTCTACCGCCTGCAGCTGATCTCCAAAACGGGGCTGCATCTGCCGCGACCAAGCGTATGCTGCAACTCTGTTTGCAGATCTACCACTACCACACGCTGGGCAAGTCGGGCAGCGGGGAGTTTGCGCTGCGGCACATCCTGGAGCCCTTCGCCTGGCAAGTTGATGCTGCTGTCGTGACTGTAGGAGCAGACCGCTGCTGGTGCCACTGCTGGTGCCGTGCTTGCCCGGCACACTTTGTCCAGGCTTGCTGTGAGGCCAACAGCATTGCCCCGCTATGCTGCGTGCAGGCCACGAGCGCCGCTGGAGGACCGCATGGCTGAGCTGGACGTGCCCATCACCTTTATCTAGTGAGTGTGGTGCTGTGCTCGGATGTCGCTTGGTTGTGGCCCAGCTGCAGCTGGGGCTGCTGCCAAGCAAGGCGCAAGGCTTTGCAAACGCAATCCTTTCTCTATCTGCCCGCTCGCTATAAGTGAGCTGCACATTTACCATGTTGCCGCAGCGGCGAGCATGGATGGATGCCAAGGCTGGGCGGCGCTTGGTGGAGGCCATTAGCAAGCACCGGCCAGCCGCGCACCCAGGCGATTTGAAGGTTATGATCACTCCGGATGCCGGGTAAGAGAAGTTGTGCGCGCACAGGGCGTTATGGCGGCCGTTGCTGCTTGCTGCATGTGGCTGCGCCTCCCAGTGTTCAAATTGCTCCAGCACTGAGCGCTTGCCTGCCGCCCTTCCCTCGCTCCCCTTGGCAGGCACTATCCGGCGATTGACCAGCCACGTAAGTTATCCGCATAAAGCTGGGAGTTGGGACAGCAACCTATCACAGGCCTACTTGATGCGACGCCCCCACTGCGTTCTGTGGCACAATGAACACATGCCCGCTCTCCACACATTCGTCTCCACCTTGCAGGCGGCGTGCTGCTGCAGCTGGCGGACGCGTGCGGCTCGTACCTGCCCGCCGCGGCGCGCGAGGCGCTGCTGGCAGAGGCAAAACGGCAGCCCTCCCACGCCACTGTGCAGTCGGACAGCCGGGAGGAGCTGGAGCGGGAGATGGGGCGCAACCCGCTGGAGGCCGCAGCACACGAGGCCTCGGAGCTGTAGCTGACTGGCGGCGCCGCTGCCCTGCTGCGGCAGCCCCTTGAAATCTGTGGCGTTTGATCCATCTCATTTCAAATTGCAGTTGCATTTACAAGATTCAGTCCAGTGTACCATACAGTGTACCCCCATTTCAGTTCAGTTTCAGCTCATTTCGGTTTGTGACACACCAAGGCATGCAAGCACGTTTGGAACAATGTAATAGTCACAGCCCCTCATCCCAGCGTGCTCTGAATGGGCTGCGTGGGCTGACCCGCCGCATAGAAGGACAGCAGAGAGAGCTTCACCTCCCCGTTGGCGCCGCCCTCCAGGCTGACCGACACAGCGGGCTCTGCTGCCGCCGCTGCCGCCACCGGCAGCACAGGTGCGGCAGGCGCCTCTGCCGCTGGCTCGCTGCTGGCTGGCTCGGAGTCGAAGGAGAGCACCCGTGGCGCCAGGCTGCCCTCCTTGCTGACCGGCGGCGCCTGCGGGAATGGCATGTGAGGGCAAAATGGCTTGGTTTCTATGGGAGCGTTTCTATAGGGCACGCGCCTGCTGGCCTTCAAGCACTGAACACTCCACCCTGCACCCGTACAAGACAGTCAGCCAGCTCACCTGCTCAAGCGTTGGCTCCGTCACAACATCTAGGATGCCGCTCTCCACCGGCTGCGTGAGCGGCAGCGCCCCCTGGCTCCCCTCGACCACGCTGCTGGGCTGCTCCCCCTCACTGCCCTGCTCCTCATTGCCGGACCGCTCCTCTCCACTGCCCTGCTCATCGCTGCTGGACCGCCCCTCTCCACTGCCTGGCTCCTCACTGCCGGACCGCTCCTCTCCACTGCCCCGCTCCTCGCTGCTGCCCTGCTCTTCGCTGCTGGCCTGCCCGCCGCCACTGCATGCCTGCTCATCTTCCATTCTGTCCATGCCGCCATCCTCGCTGCCTGTGCTGTCCTCCGCCTGGCCCTCTGCCATCTCACTGTCGCCCGCTGCTGCCTCTGCAGTGGCCGCCACCAGGCTGGGCTGCTCAGGAATGTGGGCTGCCTGCCCCTCAGCTGCTGCCCCCTCAACGGGCTGAGGCACGCCCAGCAGCACCGCTTCCTCTGCTGCTCCTTCAGGCTCCGCCTCCAGCTGCACGTCTGGCTCCGCCTGCACCGAGCCCAGCAGCTGATCTGCCGAGAGCCCAGAGTCCTCTGGCACAGCGTCCACCATCGCCTCCTCCTCAGGCTGCTCAGCAGCCTGCAGCACCATGGGCTGCGCGCGCTGCTCCTCCTCGGCCGGCGGCGGAGGTGGAGGTGGCAGCTCGATGGAGGGCGGCACGTAAGCAGCCAGCGGCGTCCACAGGTCCTGCACCATGCGCTCTGTGCCACCAAAGCTGGAAGCCTGCAAGGCAGGTGGAGGGTGTTTGGAAGGCGCAGTGCGGACATTGCAGGCATTACACACATGCAAGGTGATGCTGCGGGTTGTACAGTTTGCACAGAGCACACCGGCACTCAAACTTATCATACTTCAGCACGTTTTGTTGCACTCAACACCCTCCAAGCATCCCAGCCCAGCGCACCACGCGGGGGTCGTCCATGAAGGCCAGGGAGGAGCGGTAGATGGTGAGGTCCACACGCAGGCCGCTGATCTGCCGCCGCAGCGCCTCCGCCTGCATGCCCAGCTGCAGGGCAGGAGGAGAGAAGTGCGGCAAGTATGGTCTTAGCTGGAGGTGGGAGCCTTGGGGGAGGCTGCCGTGAGGGGTCCAGCATTTCCAAGAGGCATGGCATGTTGTCGAACAGCCAGGACACAGGCATCGCGCTTGACAAGAGTTTAGACAGCTCTGCAGGCACCTGCTTTCCAAAGCCCCTCACCTGGTCCAGCACCAGCAGCTGCTCCTGCACCGCATCAGCGATGGGCACTGCATGCTCTGCCGAGGCCTGCGCCGCCTGCTCGTGGTCCGTCAGCACAGCGGACACCGTGCCGGCAAAGTCAAAGGCCAGGATGCCGTCCTCCTGGACCGCCGCCTGCCGCAGCTGCTCCTGATCCTCCTGCTGGGCAGCCGCTGACCCCGCGGCGGCATCGCCGGCAGGCGTGACTGGTGCAGGGGTGGCGGCCTGCAGACGGAATTTGGGCAAAAGAGCCTTGGTCAGATACGGGGACATATTTCAGGTCAAGAGGCCAGAACGCCAAAGTGAAGCCGATTTAGGATCAAGAAGCCAGGTTGACTTGACCCCAACCACCCACCTTGGGCGCCGCTGCCGCCACCTGCATGTGCTTTGGCAGCGCTGAGCCGGGCGTGCCCTGCACCTGGCCTGCCTGCAGGCGCTGCTGCAGGGCGGGGGCCGCTGCGGTCTGGCGACCCACGGGCTGCTTGCCCGATGGCGGCGCCTGCGGCTGTTGCCTCAGCCAGGACATGCCTGCCGCCGGCTTGGGCTGACCAGCTGGGGGCTGGCCAAAGGTGCCCGCCGCCTTGCTGCCTGCCGGCGCCTGGCCCAGGCGGGAGAGTCCCAGGGAGCTGCCACCCGCCGGAGCTGCCTTGCCCAGCAGCGCACTGAAGTCAGCGGCGCTGCCGGTGCCGGCCAAGCTGGGGGCCGCCGCAGGCTTGGGCGGTGCAGCCACCTTGGGGGCAGCAATGGGCGGCATTGCTGCTGCTGGCTTGGCGGCGGGTGCTGGCCGGGCAGCAGCTCCCAGGGAGGAGGCCACAGCTGCTGGCTTGGGTGGGGCAGCAGGTGCGGGCTGTGCTAGCACCTGCACCTTAAGCTGCGCCGCAGGCTGTGCAGGAGGTGCCTACAAAACGTGGGGAGGGCAGCATCAGGTTTGGTCAAGTGCCTGGTTGATGGAAAGGGACATGGTGCTGCTGGCTATGGCAGTCGAGCAGGCAGCTGGCACCGAGCGCATGCACCCACCCATCCAGCAGGCACCTGTGGCTCTGGGGCAGGCACCTTGGTGGGGAGCACTTCAGCCAGCAGCTGGCTCGCGTCCAGCTGCGGGTCTGACTGGGAAGGCAGTGCAGGTGCCGGTGCCGCAGCAACCGCAGCAGCAGCCACGGCATTGGCGGCCGTCAGGGTGTCGCTGCTGCGGGGTGCCTTGGAGGAGCTGCCAGGAGAGCGGGATGGGTTGGGCAGCTGGGCAGCCGCGCCTGCTGCTGCTGCCTCCGTGGGCTTGGCGGCGGGGCTGGGGCTGGCCGCCGCCGGCTCCTCTGCTGCAGGCGACTCGTGCTCCTCCTGTTCTTGCACCGCATCCATGCTGCAGCTGTCTTGGGCCCCCACGCTGGGCTCGGGTGCACGCGCCTGCACCTGCAGGGGCAGCAGCGGTGCCGGCTGTTAGTGGCTGGTTTGAGGTGAGACAGATATACCAGGCTCGCCAGCATCGTCGGCTCAGCTGCCATCCCACCCACCAAGCCGTGTAGAGCCTAACCACCTGCTACATTGCACCAGCACCCACCTGCTGCACCGCGGTGGGCTTGCCAGGGTGGCGCGGCGGGCGGTGCACGGCAGCCGCTGGCGCCCTGCACCCACAAGCATGGGTCAGCACAGGTTGGCTCAGGAAGGTGAGGAGGCATGGCTGAGGCAGAGGGGCAAGCAGGCAGAGCAGGAGCCCCGGCCGGCAAAGCGCACTTGGCCTGCTCCGCCGCCGCCTCCTCCAGCTTGTTGCCGGCATCCTTGTTCTCCTCTGCGGACAGAAGTGGTTGATGCTGTTAGGCCGAGTGGCCATGTGCTGTGCATTGCGCCAGGTTCAGCAGCACCCACGTGCAGCTCGGGGGCAGGGGCCAGCACCCGCCTCGCACCCGCATGCTCGCCGCTTGCCGCCTGGGCGGCAGGCGCTGCAGCCCCACCCTCCATATCGTCCAGGTCATCCACCACCATGTCCTGCAGCCAGGGTGGATGTGCAAATAGAATGCGTGACAGCCAGCTGTTGAAAGTGGCGGCCAGGGGGCGCTGATCAAGCGGTCAACAGTTGCGACGGCGGCGCACCGCAAACATGTCCTCCTCCTCATCGTCCATGGCCATGCCCAGCGGCTTGGCCGCCTTCTTGTCAGCCTTGGCGCCGCCGCCTAGTGCGAATCCGTCATCGCCTGCGGGCGGGCGGCAAGCGGCGGCACGCAGCGTTTGAACGGCGGCGGCAGCAGTGGCGGTGGCCAGGCCGGTGCGGCTGCGCGCCGCCAGGCCAGCGCAAGCCACACCAGACGTCCCCAAGCAGTGGCCACGGAGGCAGGTGGCGGCACAGCAGCTGTCGAGCGGCCTCGGCGCACGTGCGAGCAGGTCGTCCATCCTGCCGCTCTCTCTGCCACTCAGATCGATGCTGGCTGGCTCAGGCTGCAGACAGAATGATGGGCGGGCTGGCAGGGCTGCATAACAAGTCCCATGCGGCGGCGGCCGCCATGATTGCTGCCCTTGCGAGTCTGGTCATCTCTCTCCCTCTTGGCTGCCCCTCCACACACTTCAGACACACAGCTGAGCACTCGAGCATTCACCATGAGTTTCGTGGGAAAGGATCACCTGCCCGGCAAGACCACAGAGACCACTGGTGCGCACCGCAGCAGCCTTGGACTTGCCCCTTGTGGCCAGCAGGCCTGCTGCACTGCTGCACAAAAGCAGGCCCAGGCCTGCCACCACGGCGCCGCCGCTCCGCTGCTCGCCGCTGCCGCAGCGGTGGCCAGGTGCTGGACAGCTGCCGCAGAGCACCGCCACCGCCCTGCCGAACACATTGTTCCTGCCACAGGCCAGGCTGTGGCAGAGCGCTATGGAGTGCAGGGAGGCGGCACAAATGCAGACCCAGGCGCCACGGGTGAGGGTGCTTGAGCAATCACAGAGGAGATGCAACCTTTGCCTCTGCAGTCCCCATCCAAGAGCCAGCCGCGCTCATCGGATTGATCAATCCGATTACCTACCCCACACAACCTGCCCTGGTTCCTTATGTCTACACAGGCCGCGGCGGAGCAAACACCATGACCGACCCCGCGCTGCGCCACGCTGGTGGCGATGCTGCGGCCGCCGGCTTGCGCTCTGGCTTTGGCGGCACGACGGTCGACACGACCACCGCCGGTGGCCCACAGATGCGCGCGACCGGCGCCAGCACCGGCTTTGGCGGGACCACCACCGAGGTTGTGGGTGCTGGCGGGCCGGAGATGCGCCCCACCGCCGCCTCCACCAGCTTTGGTGGCACCACCGGCACGCTGCACCAGCCGGCCGCCGGGCCGCTGGGCGGCGGGCGCGGCATGGGAGAGCCGCTGGGCGGTGCCGCTGGGCCCGGCGCTGCTGGCACCACCTTCACTGGGCAGGGCCGCACCGGCGACGAAGCGATGGGCGGGGGAGTGATGGACCCCACGCCTGTGGACCGCAAGGCAGGGCTGTGAAGAGTGGCAGGGCTCTGGCCGCCGCTGTCACAGCAAGGCGGCTGCCCTAGCCGTCAGCGCTTCACCGGCTGGCTGCGTTGACTGTTGTTCAACGTCACATGTTGCATGGCATCAATACAATTCGTCTAAGCCTCTTGTGCAGTTTGGAAGATGTAAATGAGCAGGGGCAAGCCAGCACGTCTGCTGTGGTGCTAAGACACTCGCGGCTGGGCAGGCAGCAGTGGCCGCTCCTCCACCTGCCCCTGTCCCTGCTCTGCTTCGTGGGTGGGCTCCAACTCCAGCTCCCCATCATCGTCAGAGTGGGGCTGCACCCGCACACCCCGCAGGCTCCTGCTGCTGTCACCGCTGCCCGCCGCCTGCACCTCTCCGCCGCCGCCACCACCATCGTTGCTGCTGCGCTGCTGCGCTCCGCGCCGCTCCTGGCGGGGCCAGCTGCCGTCGGGCTGCAGCTCCAGAGCCTGCAGGTCCCTGCCGCGTGTCTCGTAAGGCAGCAGCAGCGCGCACAGGCCTGCCAAACAGCACAGGCTGCCCAGCAGCAGCTCTGCGGCGTGGGTGCGGCCGTCCGCCACAAGGTACACTGTGGCGAATGGGGCAAGGAAGCCTCCCAGCCGCGAGAAGCCATTGCACATGGCAAGCGCAAGCGCCCGCACAATGGTAGGGTACAGCTGCGCCGGCAAGAATGGGACAGCAGGGCGGTCAGCAAGTGCAAGGCGCGCAAGCCCAGCACAGACTGAGGGCACTGGGGCTGTGGAAGAGGCACAGCAGGGCGCTGCACTGGGTCAAGGCGCTGCTCGACACCATATCAAACCCACACGCTTGCCTCTGGAGAATAGACATACAGCACGCTGTAGCTCCCCTCCACAGCTGCACGCGCAGCAAAGAGCAGCGCCAGCTGGCCGCCCCGCGAGGGGTCTGCCAGAAGGCCCAGCAGCGCTGCGGTGCAGGCCAGCAGGCCCAGGCGCAGCGTCCACTTGCGGCCCTTGCGGTCAATCAGGGAGGCGGCTGCGAGCAAGCCAGGCGCCTCTGCTGAGCTGGCGATTAGGATGGCAAGGTAGTCGCTGCTGTCCAGGTTGGGCGCTCCGCTGGGCGTGCACGCATCCCGCTTGGCCACAGTTTGCAGCGCGGTTGTGAGCAGCACTAGCCCGTAGTATGTGATTGCACACACAATCCTGCGCACAGGAGGACATCGAGAGGTGGGAGTTGAGGAGTTGAGAGCAGTGTTGAAATTGCGTTAGGTTTTGAAACCAGGCACAGGTGCGCGTGAGCTGCCCGCCCCGCCCTGCTATTGCTTCTGCACGTCTCACCAGATGCAGTATAGCAGCAGTGTGGTGCGCCGCAGGCGGTCTCCAAAGATGATTCCCAGTGCAGACTGCAGCGTGTGCGCTGCATTTCTAAGCCTCCTGCGGAAGGCAAGGCGCAGCGGCAGCGCTGCTGGTGCTGTCCCTGTGTTTGCGGCTGCCAAGCTGCCGCAATCTTGGCTGCTCTGACCTGCCTGCTGCTCCGAATGCGCGCCATGCTCAGCGCCAGGAGCCAGCAAGGGGGCCTGCGGCCCAGGCGATGAGACACCCAGCTGGTCTGCCTCAAGCGCTGCTCGGGATGGGCTGCGGCTGCGTGCGCTGTTGCGCATGCTAAGCCTGCTGCTGCGGCCTGTTGCAAGTGAGCCGTGCTGCTGCTGCCCCCGCCGCTCCTCAGCGACTGAAGCCGCTGGCTGGCTGGCCGCATCAGGGCGCAGCCGCAGGTGCAGCGGCTTGGAGTAGCCATTGAGCCGCGCCGCCCGCTGCAGGACTGCTTCTGCCTCAGCATACCGCCCTTTGGCCACCAGCCACACGGGGCTCTCCGGCAGCAGCGGGTACATGGCCAGCAGAAGCAGGAGGGGCAGCGCCGACAGCGCCAGCAGCCAGCGCCAGCCCAGGGTGGGCAGCACGGCCCAGGCCAGCCCCGCCTCCAGCACCGTGCCTGCAGCGGGGCAGATGGAGATGCGCATGGGCAGTGGAACTCAAAGTCAGTGCTGAGTTGCAAAGCAGTTCGACCCACTGTGGCGATTGCTCCCATGCACACCAGCAGACGTTGAGCAACTGATCACACAAACCAGATGGCCTTGCAGCCGCCTACCTACTGTCCACGCTCCCTGCATGACCAGCAGCCACTTGCCGCGCGTCTCGCTGGTGCACAGCTCCGCAAACAGGGTGACCGCGATGGGCGCACCGCCCAGCGCAAACCCAACAACCGAGCGCAGCAGCAGCAACCACTGCATGGGGAGTCACGTACAGAGACGGGCAGGGGGATAGGAGTGAGAGCAGTGGTGTATGCATATGCCACAGCAGCTGGGCACTGCGACTCACCGCAAACGAGGGCGCCAGCGCACTGGCCAGCCCGGCTGCCCCGAGCACTAGGGCTGACAGCAGGAAGCCGCGGCGGCGCCCCAACTGGTCGGCCACAGCTCCCAGGCTGTTGACACCCAGCAGCATGCCTGGGGCACAGGCAAGGGAGGCAGCCGGCAGCAGGGCGAGATCAATCCAGCGTCCATAGCGCGTGCGCCACGCTCTCCCGGCCAGGCATGGTGGGAGTAACAACAACCACAACAGTGTGCATCCAAGAATGTGCTGCATGTTATCACCAATCAACAACAACCCACAGCAACTCGCACCCACCGGCAAAGACCACTGAGGTGAGCGCAGACTCGGCACCGGGGCCAATGCCCCATGCGCAGCGCACAGCGGGGCCCAGGAATGACAGCAGCATTGTCTCGCAGGCATCCGCCAGCCAGGCCAGCCCGCAATACAGGAGCACCAGCCATTGCAGCCGCCCAAATCCTGCAGCAGGCAATCGAATGGGAGTGGCTGTGGCGTTTCCTCCTGTCGTTAATCGGCGAGCAGCGGCGGCCACGAGCGGCGCTTGCCACAAGCTGCAGCATGCTGCTCTGCACCAGCGGCGCAGCGTTAGAACATCTAAACTATACACCGCACCTATGGCATCCAGGGCAGCCGTGCAGCTCGTGAAGTAGGGCTCTTGAGACATGGTGCTCCCTCCCGCCGGCCGCTAGCGCTGCAGGGAGTCTTCTGGCACCATGACCATCCCCTCAAGAGGCGGGAAAGCTGCCTGATGGCGCACACAAGCCTCCATGGCAGCATTGCCGTCTGCTGCATGCGCATTTCAAGGCCAATTTCCTGTTCTGTAGGGCTTGATTTCACCTGCAGCGCCCCTGGATCGCTTCAAGGCACTTGTCCCGAGCACCTTGCCCCCAGCTGCGCCGCAGCTGTGCGGTCGGCCGGCGAGGGGCACGCTAGCAGCATCTGCGGGGCTCTATAGTGCACTGCGGTAGCATAAGACGCAGTAACACAATGCTGCGGCTCCTGCTGGCGCCCCTGTTGCTAGCCTGCCTGCTGCCGGCAGCGACCAAGGCGGTTGCGGCGCCGCCGCCGCTGCCGCTTGCATTCGTGCACCTCAGCGACATTCACTACAGCACCAACGTGCGCAAGTATTGGAGGCTGTTTGGTGATCGCGAGGGCGATGCGGCGCTGTGGGCGCAGCAGGTCGTGCCTCGTCTGCGCCCCGCCGCGGCTCTAGTGACCGGCGACATTACCGACTCCAAGGTGGGCAAAGCTGATGCTAATGGAGGGGCTTTCTCTGCATCCCTGATGGCTCGGAGCATGCAGAGTAATGCAGGTAATCATGAGGCAATGAGGTTCGTTACTAGGCCTGCCTGCTTCGCCTGTTCTCTGACCCCGCCCTCCCACCCTTCAAACCCGCCGCAGACGGCGCGCGGCGAGGGCCTGCAGCAGGAGGTGGAGTGGCTGGCCTACGCCTCGCTGCTGCGCAACCTCAGCGCCGCTGGAGTGCCCGAGCAGCTGGTGTGGGATGTGCCGGGTACGCTCTCTGTGCTGCTGCTCCTGGGCCTTGGGCATTCCACCCATGCTGACCCAGGCTGCACACGCAGCACAACCTGCAGTTAAGCGTGCCCAGAGGTCGATATAACTCCACAAACCCGGCGCCCTCACCTCCCGCCTCCACAACCATTTGCACAGGCAACCACGACACCTTCAACATGCCGCTGCGCAGCGGTCCCAACGACTTTTTTGCCAAGCATGCGGCCGAGGGCAAGCGGCGCCCCTCGCACCAGCAGCGCGTCTACCTGCACCAGCTTCCGATGCCGCAGGGGCAGCAGCAGCCGGGTGATAGCGGCGGTGGTGATGCTAGTGAAGGCAGCGGCTGCCCAGCGGCCTGGTTCCTAGGCCTGGACCCCACGCCTGAGCCGGGCCTGCGCTCGCCAACCAACTTTGCCGGTGGGTGGGCACAGCTGGACGGATCATTGTCTCTTGAGCTGGGGCTGTTGTTTGCGACCGTGCAGTGGCGTGCCTTATTGTGCTTGCCCTGCTGGCCCCTGTGTCGCCTGCCCACCTCCTCCGCCGCGTTTTGTGTGCAGGCCTGGCGCGACCGGCTTTCCTGGCTGAAGTGCGCGCCGCGCTGCAGTCGATTGAGCAGCCCGCCAACTGCGGTCCGCCGCTCATCATTGCCTACTGCCACTACCCGCTCAGGCGAGGCACAGGGCGGGTAGTGGAGAGTTTGAACAGGCATAACATCTGCCTCCCGCACAGCTGTGCAGGAGTCGCAGTTTGCAGAGCAATGGGCCAGTTGTGCTGAACCCTGAGCAGCTCCGCACGATGCCACTTCCTCTCTTCGCCTTGCAGCACAATCGACAGCACGGAGCCGCACTCGCTGGGTCCGGCGGCCATCCTGCTGCATGCTGCCCACAAGGCAACAGCGATGCAGGGGCTGACGCTGGTGAGCATGGAAGGCCTGTGAATTTCTCAGACGTCTGCAACTGGGGGCTTTCCATGCAAGGTAGATCTAGGCGGCATGAATGTGGCGTTTTGACTTGGTTCGAGCTGCCCTCAACACCCCTGCTGCTTTTGTTTCTCCTTGCGCAGCTGCTGGCGGAGCACAATGTGTCGGCGGTGCTGAGCGGCCACCTGCACGGCAGTTTTGGCCAGCGCCTGCACCGGCTGCACTCCACGCCAGCGGGCGGCTACATGGCTGAGCTGGAGACGGCGGCTTGGAAGGACGACCGGCGGTTCAGGTACGGCAGGGTGCTAGGGACTGCTTTGGATGGTGGGGCCGGCGGGCTGTCTGCTTGCCGGGTCATGCCGTGCAGCAGTTTCACCAGGCAGGAGACGCGCCAGCTCTTGCAACCCTCGCTGCTGAGCAGAACGCTCATCAGCACGATGCCTTGCTGCAGCTCGCTTGCTCACCCAACCCGGCAAGCTGCCCTGCAGGGTGCTGGCGCTGGACGGCGGCGCGCTCAGCTTTGTGGAGCTGATGTTCCACACCCGCAATGCACCACGCATGCCGGGCCGCTCTGACGCGGCTGCCATGCGCGATGCGGCGTGGCAGGCGGCTTACGAGCGCCGCGGCTGGGCAGTGACCGCCCTAGATGCTTCGGCAGCGGTGATTGACCACGTGGCTCTCATCACCTCGCCACCAGATGGCCGCTACAGCCTGCTGGGCGCCCCGGCACCAGTGGCACCCAAGCAGCGCCCGATTGAGGCCGAGGAGGGCAGCGCCGGCGAGGGATCCCAGGAGGAGCAGGAGCAGGGGTGGGTGCGAGCCCTTGTGTTCTCATTGGATCCGCCTGCTGATGGGCAGGCGGGTGAGCCGCTGGACGTGCAGCTCTCCGGCTGGCTGCCCAACGGCGTCCAGCTGTTCAGCAAGCCCATGCAGCTACAGCAAGCGGCAGGCGGCAGTGGTGACAGCAGCAGCAGCAGTGACGGTGGCCTGCTGTACGCTGCCCAGGGCGAGACAACGGTCAGCTGCGTGGGCGCGGCGGGCGGCCCGGCGGCACACTGCCATGTCCCCGCAGACGTGGTGTCCATTCAGGTGAGTGGGTTGGAAACGCAGGGGTGTGGTGTGTGCAGGCACGTCTGCTCAAGCCAGGCATTGGCGGTAGGAGGGGATTCATTGGCTGCAATGCAAAGCCTGCTGCACCAGCTGTCGTTTTCAGGTGGCTGCAACATGGTACCACTGTACGTCATTGTCCTTGCAGGTCAGCGTCAAGGGCCGCAGCGGCGCCGTGAGCCGCTCGCCACGCCAGCCGGCCGCGCTGCGCTGCACAGCCTTGACCAACTCGCACCAGCGGTGCTGGGTGGCTGCTGTGGAGGGGCGGCCGCTCCCGCTGAAGACCACGGCGCTGGAGTGGGCTGGCCTGGCCTTCAACTGGCCAGTCATGGTGCACAGGTGCGTGCAGCAGGCTGGCATCGAGTGCTCGCACATGTGACCTTGTGAAAAGGCAAGCACTGGCTTACACAGGAGATGGTGCCTGGCCCTCCATTTAGCCTGCTTGGCAACCCCACCGGACTGCACCGCCTCCCTGCAGGCTCTTCCTGTGCGCCTGGCTGTTCCAGGCGGGCGCCTTGCTGGTGGCCCCACGCCTGCTGGCCAGCCGCGTGCAGCCGCTCATTGCAGCCAGCCCGCTGCTGCAGTGCCGCGCCAGCGACCAGCGCCAGCTGCCCTCCACACCCCGGGGCGCTGCGGCCAGCGGGGGCGTGGTAGCAGCCGCGCGGGCGCTGGCTACCACGGCACTGTCCTATCTGCTGTGGCCGTTTGCAGCGCTGTTCATCAGCGCAAGCGTGACAGGTGTGCTGTGATCGGGTGCATTTGTTTTGGCCGTGCATGCTTCAGAGGGGCCTCCATCCGTCCTTGCTGCTTGCTGGTGGCACCCCGCCGACTGCCATGCAAACACCACCCCTGCATCCTTTGCCCCCCACCCACCACTTACCTGCAGGCGTGTGGGCCGCCCAGCTGGCCTTCTCCCTGTACCTCCTGCTGGGGCCCTGGCTGCTCTACACCGGCCTGTCCCCCGGCTACCCGCCCGCCGCCATGTTCCACTTTGGCGTGCTGGGCAGGCTGGACCGCAGTGCACCCAACAGCTGGGCCTTCAACAGCACCTGCGACACTATGTTTGTTTCGCTGGTGCACCTGCTGCTGTGCGTGCTGCCCGCCACGCTGTGGGTGGCCTGTGTTGTGGCACGCCGCTGCCAGCTGTCCCACCATGCCTCCCCCGTCAGCCGCAGCGGCAGCCGCAGCAGCAGCGAGGGCAGCACCTGCAGCCGCCGGCGCCTGGAGAGCGGCGGGGAGCCGTCGTACCGCAGCCTGCTGCGCGAGGGCAGCTGCCTGGGCGATGGCAGCGCCGCCGGCCGCTGGTCGTTCTCAGCGCCGCAGCTGGCGGCGCTTGCTGCCTTGGCCGCCCTCAACTGGGCGGGTGTATACCACAAGGCCGCCTCCCTCATGGGCGCCATCTCCCTGATCGCCTCCCCCGGCTTTGCATGGACGCTGCCCCTGGCCCTGCTGCTGGTGGTGTGCTGGCCAGGGCCGCGCCGCTCGTGCGGCGGCAGCGCCAAGGGCGAGTGAGGCGGGTGGTGCCAGCCTGTGCACAGCTGCTGGCAAGCATGTGAATGCCCTCTCGTGCTACCTGCATGCGTTACTTGCTTCTACTGCTCAAGTCATTTGTTCTGTAAGCAGCATTCCAAGCAAGCCTGTGAGAGATGAAAGAAGGGAGCGCAAGTCGGCAGGGCAAGTCGGCAGGGCGGCGCGCATGGCGCGGGATTTGAGAGCTGACTGGACCCTGCATGCCCAAGTCCAGGCCAGGCTTCCGCTCGTTCTTGTTTGCGACTCTGTGAAAGCTCAATCTGAGCGCTCAGATAGCTTGAATCACAGACTCCTGCAACTATTGCGAGTCGCCCTTCCCTCCAGACTCGACCTGCCCCTGACGTGCCTTCCCGACTTCGCTAGAGGCAGGGCGGGTCATGAGGATCCCAGCGGCGTTGGGTTCGAGCGAGTACCGCAGTCGCAATGCCCTGCCGCCGCCGCCGCCGCCGCCGCTCGCAAGCTCAACCCACCCAACCGCCCGCCGGCTGCCCGAACATTGCAGGCACCAGGATGTGCAACCTATGCTCACTGTCGTTGCTGCTGATTTTTTTGGCTCTGTTGGCGGGGCACAGCAGCGCACAGGGTAAGGTGTTGCTAGCTTGTGAGGCTGTGCTGCATCAACCTCACCTGAGCCCATCAAGAGGTGCTGTGGCAAGCGCTCTGTTTGCAGGGATCATTCACTGCCCCAGCACCGACTGCCCCGGCTGCAAGGAGGGGCTGTCCTGCACTGGCTACCCGCTGGACATCACCGAGGCCCCTGATGCGGTCGGGCGCTGCTCCTTTGATGGCCAGTCCGGCTGCCTGGTGAGCGCGCAGCGCTGAAATGGATGCACCCTGCAGCCCAGCTGCCCAGCGGCACGGGTCTGTACTGTTTTAACTGGAGTCTGTGGGGTTGGCGTGTCGTGTCCTCGCTCACGTGCGGAGGGCCAGCTCTGCAAGCGCACACGCTGCGACCTGCCATCAATGGCTGCCCTTCCGCAGTACTGCTCGGACACCGACCCCTGCCCTGGCACCGGCTGGCAGTGCACCAAAGGCGTCGTCTACGATGTGTGCACCTGCCCCGGTGGCGGCTGCACCCCTGGGAGCGGCACCAGCGCTCCGGCACCTTCACCTGCCCAGCCTGCTGCCCCCGCCCAGCCTGCTGCGCCGTCATCTGTGCCCAGCACTCCACTGTACCTGCCCGCCCCGCCCCCCAGCCAGCCGAGCCAGCAGCTGCTGCAGTCTGTGGCAGCCAAGGCCTCTGCTATGAACGCTGAGCTGCAGGCCGCACTGCAGGTGGGCGCTGCCTGCCATGCTTGTGATCCGCTTGCAATTGCTAACAGCCTTTGGCACCGTGGTCCCTGGCATAACACGGGCTGTCAACTGGAATCAACGTTTCTTTGATGCGTGTGCAGAGTGATGCAAGCCTGCGCGCCTATTTCGATGGATGGCAGAGCAAGTTTGGTCAAGGCTTCCAGCCTGGCACTGCCGAGTACGACCGCCGCCTCGCCATCTTCAAGCAGAACCTGCAGGTGCGTTTGGCTTGCAAGAAACGAACACATCCAGGTGCTTGCGCTTGTTCCTCAGCTTGGCAGCACAGCGCCATCACAGACACCACTGATGCCCATGCCCAGCTCGTTAATGCTCCCTGCAGGGCATGGTTGCATTAAACCAGCAGCCCGGCATCACCTACTGGGTTGCCCCCAACCGCTGGAGCGCCCTGACTTTCGACGAATTTGCCGCTGCCGCCCTGGGTGAGGCGAGCGGTGATGAAGACAGCGCTGGTCCAGTTTCGGTCGTCAACACAAACAGCACGCAGGGACGGCGTGGCCTGCGCCAGAGCACTCCGTCCAAAGTTGACTGGACCGAGCAGGGGAAGGTGACTCCCTGCAAAAATCAGCAGGTAAGAGTGCTGCCTCAGGAGGTCAGCCAAGTCGCTGTGGGACCTTATGTGCATGGCAGGTGTTGTCACCCTTGTCATGCTTGCAGCCCTGTCTGCTGGCACACCTGCAATTAATGTGACAGTGTCTTCTCCCCCACCCGTGCCTGCAGAAATGCGGCAGCTGCTGGAGCCATGCGGCTGTGGGCGCTGTTGAAAGCAAGCTGCTGATCTTGGGCGGCCAGCCCACCGATCTGTCTGAGCAGATGTGTGTCGATTGTGTTGATGGGAGCAGCGGCTGCAGCGGTGGACACGCCTTCCAGTGCCTGCAGTACATCGCAGAGCACGACATCGCAGCCGAAGCCTCCTACCCGTACACTGCCCACAACGGGCAGTGCCAGGCCGACTAGGCGGTGGTGGTCAAGGCAGACGGGCCTGGCTATGTGCGCATCCAGCCCAAGAGCAGGGCCGCACTCTTGCAGGTGCGGACCGGGCAGCCTGCAATGCTGATTGGGTGCCTGCATGATCCTGGGCCCCGGCCGGAGCTGCCTGCCCAAGCTTCACGACCGCTGGATGGCAGCGCTGTTTGGCTGCAAGCCCATGTTTACCTGGGTCTCCTGCGCAGGCAGTGTCCGCTCAGCCCACTGTGGTCAGCTACTGGGCTGACCAAGCCTTCCAACACTTTGGCGGCGGCGTCTACACTGGGTCCAACCAGTGCAACAATGGGCAAACCAACCATGCGGTGCTCGCCACTGGGTTCGACATGACGCCTGGGGAGCTGCCTTTCTGGATCATCAAGGCAAGCCGATGGGCTCACTCTCTTCCTGTACTGCGCCTCTCCCGCACTGCACACCACCATGCAGCTTAAACCATTCCCTACCATGCACTCCTGCTCTCCGCAGAATAGCTGGGGGGAGGATTGGCTCAGCGACAAGAGCCCGACCGCAAGCCCCCACCCCGGCCACTTCCGCATCGCCATGGCTGCCGACGGGCCTGGCACTTGCCAACTGTGAGTGCAAGGTCGGCGGCTAGCTTGGATCGACAGCAGCACTTGACCAAAATGCCATCTTTGGTCTGCAGGTACCTCAAACCGTTTGCCCCCACCAGTGTAACGACTGCTGCGAAGGCCCCTTCCGCCAGCAATGCCACCCAAGGTGAGCCAGGTTTGAGGCTGCAGGGATTGCATGGGCAGCTGGAGGGCCTTGCACAGCGCTGTGTGGTGGAGCATGCCTTGGCCAAAGCGGTTGTTGCCATGCACCTGCAGCGTGCCCCTTTCCGGAGGGCTCTGTGGTGCGCTGCGCGACAGATGGCGCCATCTACCGCATCCAGGCCAGTCAGGTTGAAAGCATGTGATTGGGTTGGTGCATTTGCCCATCTGTGCCGTCATCATGCTGGCGTTCGAGTTTGCCACACTACTGCTGTGCGCCCCGCACTTGTGCAGGGAGGGAAGAAGCGCTGGTACTCCCCGGCTGCCTATGCACACGACTCTTCTCCCCGCGTCAACCAAGACTCCGCCAGCGTCTGCACCCAGCGAGGAGCCTGCCCAGATGGCGCACCGATGCCGGAGCCGCCCAGTAAGCTGGAGGTTGGGTACGCTTGAGTGCTAAAGTTCCCTGAGCAGGCTGCTCATTTGCGCTTTGCCATGATGAGATACGGGTTAACCTGGCCCTAACCTGCCTTGCAGCGCCTGGCAAACCCGCTCCCAAGCCCATGCCCCAGCCTGTGCCTGCCGCTACCTCATCGTGCGGCTGCGGCGATGTGGCGGACATGCTTCTGCAGGCAGCCGACATCTGCAGCAACACGGCAAGTGCTCAGCTGGAGGAAGGCTCTTGTGAGGTGTCCGACACTGCAAATTCAGCAACAAACTCTCCTGCTTGGTGCCTGTACCTTGCAGGTGGAAGGCTTGGACTTGGCCAGACGGACTGCACGCTGGATTGGGAGGGTGGCAGCTGCCCCGCTTCTTGTGTGGCATGGGGCAAGCAGGTGGGCCCTGGAGTGGCATCCGCACAGCGTTGGTGCATTGTTATAAAAGTCATCCTCATGCTGTCGAGCTGGTGCATGCTGCGCCCTGGACAGCAGGGTTTTGACCTCAGCGCGGTTACTGTGCGCACTGGGTGCTGCAGGTGGGCACCGCTTGCGCCAAGGCTACTGTGCAGGCGGTGGCATGCGGCGTGGGGATGGTGGGCCTGGGCTGTGATGAGGTGGAGTCAGAGCGTGCCCTCATCACAGCCTGCGGCTGGTGAGCCAGCCAGGAGGAGTGCCTGAAGACAGCTCAGCCGGTTTAGGCCGGGGAAACCCCGCCGACCTAGTGTGTGCACCTGCCCTAAGTTAGCGGCTATTGCTTGTTTTGCTTGTGGATTTAGACTTGATTTGTATGTGCCACTGTTGCAATGCATGGCTGTCGCCTGGTGGGGAAGGAAAGCCCAGCACAGCAGCTTTCATCGCGGCTCGCCGCCGCTCATGATGCGGCCAAGATGGCGCCGATGCCGCCGGTCACACAAATCAGGCTGCGCCGCTCGCATGATCGCTTGCTTCTTTTCTCAGCTGCTTGTAAAAAGTAGTCAGCATGCGCGCCACCCTTCCCAGTGCTCCCGGCCGGGGCTGCACAGCGGCGCTGCGTGGTAGAGCGCCCTTTGCCGCCCCTGCGCTTACAGGTGCGCGTACAGGGAGGTGAACGCCGCAGCAGCTAGCTGCAGAGCGCGGGGCAGCGTGCCCTGTTACCGCCGCCGCCCTGCTTGCCGCCGATGCTGCAGGCTGATGCGGCAGCATCCTTCCCCTTCTTCCCTGCCTGCAGCACGGCGCCGCCAGCTGATACCATGCCGCGCATCAGCCGAGGTGAGGCACACGTCTAGGCGGCTGGTCTTCTGTGATGCTTGTGACCTCCGACAGGCGCTGCTACCTTCGTTGCTGCCGCCCATTGCACTGCGACTGTGGGCCCGGTCCACCAAGTGCAGGCAGAGCAGCTGCTGAGCGCGGGTCGTGCCAAGTACGATGGCGGCGACCGCATGGGTGCGCTGCGGCTGTGGGAGCAGGCGCTGGGCACGGCGCCCACGCGGGAGCAGCGCCTGGCTGCGCTGTACAACGCGGCCTGCGTGCACGCCTCCTTTGGCGACCTGGAGCTGGCGCAGATCCCGCTCAAGGACGGTGCGCTGGGGGGGAGGGGGCTGGGGGGCCTGTTTGCTTGCTGGTATTGATTTGAGTCCAGGGCATTGCTGGGCAGGCGCATGAGCGGTTGGGCCTGCTTGGTCGGTACCGCCTGCGTTGCTGAGCAAGCCCGGCCGGTGCTTTGGCATACTGAGCAGGTATATGGTTGGCCTAGGAACTTGCCACAACGAACCGGCCACCCTTCCCCTCCCGCCCCACCCGCAGCCATCTTTGGCGGCCTGGACTTTGCTGCAGCGCTGGCCGGGGAGGACCCTCGCTTCGTGAAGATGAAGGCGTCTGCCCAGGTGGGTGCTGAAGGGCGGCTGGCACCGCTTGCCTGCCTGCACATCATGCGGCTACTGCTTGAGAGAAGAAGTGCCATCCCAGCTGGGCTGCAGGCTCCATCTCCTCTGCCTTGCACTGCCCCCTGCAGGTGCTCATCCAGCTACGCAAGTTCAGCGAGCGCATCGCGGCGGAGAAGGCGCGGGCGGGCAGCAGCCCAGCGGCGCCCCCGCCCTTTGCGGGTAGCGGCAGCAGCAGCGGCGGCGGCAGCAGCAAGGCCAGCGGCAAGGGGCTGCTGGGGCAGGACATGTCCGAGGTGCTGGGCACGGGTGAGTGCGGAGCTGATGCTGGAGAGGGGATTGGCAGCGCCTGTGTGTTTGCAAAGTGTGCTGTGAAAGCGCACATGGCTGGCCGGCCAGCCTGGCGCGCCATGAAGCGTACTGCTTGTCATTCCCGCCAGCCCCCCTCCTGAGCCGTTGGGCAACCTTGCCTGACCGGCGCTGCTGCTATCACCCACAGATGCGGAGAGCATCGACTCGTCCATCGGCGGCATCATCAAGCGGGTGGCGGTCCTGCTGTTGGCGCTGTCGGGCCTGGGCGTGGCGCTCTTCTATCTGGGGCTTAAGTACGCATTTGTGGACAGCCCGTACTGAGCGCGCTGCTGAGGCCTGCCCAGTCGAGGCTGTGTTTGATTCCTGCAGATTGATGCCCATCTCTCCGGGCCGCACTGGGCGTCTGCAGCCGGCGTTTTTTGTGCCTTCTTCACCTGCCAAACTTTCAACGACCATTCAGCGTAGTTTTGCACTGTTCTCAACATTCGGTTTTGTAAAATCCTGGCTCGAAACGCATTGCGTTCCGGCGCCTCCGCTGGTGCCGCATGGGCGGGGCGCAGGCAGCGGGCCTCATCTGCCGCTGTGCTTCATGGCGGTGGCTTGAGAGGTTGTTCCAATTGACTGCAAGCTTTCGCTGCTCTGCTGAGCACGCACGCAAGCTTGCAGGGCTCGAGCGCCCGCAGCCCCGCGCCTAGGAGCGCTGCACGGCTTGTGGCGCGTTGCTGAATGACACAGAGGCGCCGCAGCTCGACTCGGAGGCTTTCTTACGGCGAGGCGCGAGCCGCAGAGGCCACGCACACTCCCCTCCCGGAGCGGCAGCTGCACATCCATGACCTGCCGGACGCTGTGCTCCTCGAGGTAAGCGGAGCCTACGATCATCGTTTCGAGCGCCGGAGCGCGGTTTGGTTTCGAGGGTTTGCAGTTGGGGGTGCGTGGCACACAACGGCTTTTGAAACGGACCCCGCGGAGCCTATTACGTGCTCTCAATGCTCCTTCCAAGCTGTGGCGCCAAAGACGCCTTGCAGAGCCTCCTCTGAACCGGCGCCGCCGCTGCCGCCCACCTCACCGCTAACCATGCACCGCCGCGAGCGGACTCCTCGGGCTGGGCTTTCTGGCTTTGTTGCCCCTCTGATTTTACCCTTCCTACCGACGTGCCCTCCGTAGATTTTCCGGCAGCTGGCCCGCCTGCCGCCCGTGACAACAGAGGAGGAGCAGGCGCTGTACGCCCGCGGCGTGCTGCCCTTCCGTACCTTTGAGTTCCCAGGAGAGTGCCACCCTGGGCTGCGGGTGAGACGATGACAGCCCTGTGTGCTTCCTTGCCGTTGCTGCTGATGTTGCAGGGAGGCACGTACAGCTGCCGCACACGCCGGTGCTTGGCCCAGTTCCGCAAACTGGCGCTCACCATCATTCCCACCCCGTCGCAGGCGTACCCGTTCCTGGCGCAAGTGTGCCGCCACTGGAAGGGCGTGCTGGAGAGCCGCGAGGCGCTGCCCGCGCTGTGGTCAGACCTGGTCGTGGATTTCAGCCATGAGTTGATTACGGGTGCGTGCGGCAAGAGGGTGCCCTGTTTGCCAGCCGCTGTGTGCATCTATGTGGAAGGTTGATGCTGTCTGGAGGCGTTGCCATTGCTTGGACCCTTTTGCTGTGTGGCAAATGAGGTGTGCAGCCGTGCGGCATTTGCCAAGTACCTATATTCCCCGCCGTTGCAGGCGTGCACGTGCCGGTGCGGTGGAGCGATGTGCGGCCCAGCGATGAGGAGTTCCGAGAGGTGTGCCCGGCCGCCTGCTTGACTGCTGAATAATACACGCCTGCGGCTTGCAGGCAACTGCCGTGCGGTTCCTGCGCTGCGGCTCGTCCTGCAGCAACCCTGCTGCTGGTTGGTTGCTTTGTTGTTACCGCGGCTGTACAGCACCACGTCATGGCCGCTGCCACTCAGGTGCATGGCCCAAGTTGCGCTTCTCTGCTGTGCCGCTGCAGGCCTTTGCCGCGGTGCGCCTGCAGTCGCACCGCCTGGTCGACTTTGTGCGGGAGCGGCGCCACGTGCTGCGGCGGCTGACGCTCACAAACAGCGAAGGCTACTGGGTGCGTGGGCCAGTGGTGCAGCGCACACCTGCTCAGCCTCTTGCGGCCCGGATGGCAGGCAGCCCTGTCACGTCATGCAGCAGGCAAACCGGCCAAAGTCAGCTGCCACACTGTTGTTGGGACATGAAATGCCTGCTGCCCTGTGCCCTGCCCACCGTGCAGGCGGACGACGGCGAGTTTGTGGCGCTGGCCAGCAAGCACACCTTCAACCTGGGCACGCTGGGCATCCTGCTGGGCATGCTGGGCCAGCTGGAGGGTGAGCAGCAAGCAGCCTGTGTGGTTGGTGGAGTGTGAAGTGCGCCACATGCAGGCTCCGATTGATTGAAGGCAAGCCGAAGAGCTGCATCGCCCACATGCCCCTGAGTTCCATTGCAGCTGAAAACCCCTGCGCCCCGCCTGCTGTGCCTCTGCAGAGCTGTCCATCATCCACTGCAACGACCTGTTCGGCTCGGGCTCGCCGCTCAGCACCATCGCCATGCTGCGGTGCGCTGCCTTTGCCACGCCTGCTGCCATGTTGGCTGCTTCAGCTAGCATTGGGCATGTCTGCTGTCAACTATGTGGCATGCCCAGCCGGGCACGCAGCTGTCTCCACTTACCGTCTCTGCCCAGCCCACCGCTGTGCAGGGGCCTGCGCAGCCTGGCGCTGGAGGACCTGCAGTGCCGCATCTACCGAGAGCCGCTGGCTGAGCTGGGCCGCCTCACGCAGCTCACATCGCTGGCGGTCAACAGGTGTGATTTCATGGGCTTCACAGCAGGGCATACCTGTGCACCATGCACACAGATGCGGCTCGAGCGAGCGCCGCATGGCACTGACGGGCAGCAGTATAAACTTGCAGCCCTCTTTGCTTGGCGCCGTGTCAACACATCCCTGCTCCCTGCCCCACTGCTACGCTCCGCAGCACCCAGCGGCACGGCGTGTTTGTGTTTGGCATCGACTGCATCCCCGACACCTGGAAGCAGCTGGGCAGCCTGCAGTCGCTGGTAAGTGCTATGACAACGTACACATGCCTGCAACGCTGCCTGCAGACGCCACAGGCTCCTTCGGCGCCATGCATGCCAAAAGCTGTGCCACATACCTTGGCTTTACCTGCAGGAGCTGCGGGGCAATGCGCTGCTGGAGGCGCTGCCCGACTGGCTGCCGGGCGCGCTGCCGCACCTGCAGTCGCTGGACGTGTCGGCCTGCTCCCGCCTCGACCTGCGCTGCATCACCGCCTGGACGCAGCTGACAACGCTCAGCCTGCAGGTGCGCGCGAGGGTGGCGACTGTGGGTCTGCGCCTGCGTGGGATCCTGGATTTTGTTGGCATGGGCGCAGTGCTTTGCCTTGGGTCGAGCTTGACTGTCGCTGCCCTGGCGTGCCCTGCCAGGCCAGCACCCTGCACCTGTGCTCGCCATGCTGCATTCTACAGTATTCCAGATGCCCCCCCCCCCCCCCCCCCCCCCCCCCCCCCCCCCCCCCCCCCCCCCCCCCC